>Ga0163153_10001027_pt1 | contig 45696 bp, 48 predicted proteins | sample OliLakLV19MP6IB1_FD_148629 | JGI IMG/M metagenome (GOLD analysis project Ga0163153, IMG submission 148629) | Freshwater microbial mat bacterial communities from Lake Vanda, McMurdo Dry Valleys, Antarctica - Oligotrophic Lake LV.19.MP6.IB-1 | ecosystem: Environmental > Aquatic > Freshwater >... | reverse complement strand
ATATGGGGAGTAATTTTTAGCGGCATGAAATATCGCGAAAAAAGGAAAGATTATTTGATGATAAATGTCATTATTTTTTCATAAAAAGTAACCCTACTTATGATGTTGAACACCTTTAATCAGCTATCCATCATATAGAAATTCAACTTATCGAAACAACAAACTTTGAACTCAATTTGGGCGTTACTTTTAAGTATAAACTAAAAACAAAATATCGTATGATCAAAAAACTTTTTTTATCATTGTCTGTAGTGGGCCTTCTCTGGAGCTGTGGCGTAAAAGATGAGAATGCAAAACTTAAAACAAAAATTGATTCATTAAATGTGGAAGTTAGAACCGGCCATGAGATGGTCGCTACTTTTCAGGAAGTAGGTGTTTTACTTGATTCCATTGATGTTAATCGGAATTTATTGCGCTCAAACATTGTAGAAGGTACCAGTTATACCAATTATACTGAGCGATTAAAGGACCTCAATTCCTATGTGAAATCAACTTATTCGAAAATTAAAGAAATGGAGGCATCCTTGTCGAAAGCGAAATCTGGTTCATCAAAATATGCATCTATGGTAAAGAGGCTTAAGAGCGACCTGGAAGCTAAACAAGCAGAAATTCTGGCGATGGAAGAGTCTATTACCAAACTCAAATCTGAAAATGAAACATTGGTGCTAACGGTAAATCAAAAGGAAACCGTTATTTCAGAAAAGGATAATTTCATTCAGGTGAAAGAGCAGGAGCTGGCCAATATGGAAACTCAATTCAAGAGTTTTTCTGAGCAATCAAAACTTACGGAAGGAGATTTGTACTTTGCTCAGGCGGCAGCCCTGGAAGAAGCGGCTGACAGAACAAAACTTGCGCCACGCAAGAAGAAAACAACTCAACAAGAAGCACTGGAACTTTATCGCAAAGCTTTACAACTAGGCAAGCAAGAAGCCCGGAGTAAGGTTGAAGAGTTGGAGAAAAAACTTTCATAAATTTTAAGGCACCCTTTTTTAAATAGGATCTTCGTAAAGGAGGATCCTATTTTTTTATACACGCTACGCCCTCCACATACTTTTTAATCACCTGCATGTCGCTGGATACTTCACTTCCTGCAAAACCTTTAATGTCTTTATAGGTCACATTCCTTTTATATTCTTCAAGAAAAATACCAGACAGGGGTAGATACGACCAATGCCATTTCTCTTCTTCATAACCGGTGCGGCCACCTGCCTTAGCGGTATACGGCTGGCAAAATCCATATTCAGCAGCGTGAGCCGTAAGCCATTGATAAATTTTCAATCCTTGGCCGTTTTTAAAAAAATTATTCTCCAGCGAGTTCAAGTCCATATCAGTGCCCCAATGATGACGCGAGGTGCCGGGCATGGAACTATATAATAATATCAACCTGGCTCGCTCTTTCAAATCTTTCACCGTGGTGAGATTCTTACCTTCCACAGGAGTGCGGCCCTCCCACTTGTTTTCCCAGATTCTTTTTTGTGATTGAAAGTTACGGGTAGCCGAAATGATGATCAGTTCAACTCCATCCTTTCCCGCAGCATCACTCATCTTTATAAAGGCCTGGTAGGTCTCTTTTCTGAGATACCCACCTTGGGCACTTCCCCGGGCATGCTCATCGCTCAACTTAACAAACTGTGGATGTGTGGACGGTTCAAATTTTCCGAGTAAATAATTTTTGTCGATCTTCTGAGCGGCAAGAAAAAAAGGAGTGGCCCATAAGGCCACCCAAATTACAAATCGGAATTTTACTAAATCTAATTTCATTATACGCGCTCGGTGATCTTATTCATCACTTTCGTTTGCACCTGTATGGATTCGTGGTGAATGAGTTTCAACAAGTCGTTGGTAAACTCTTCATTTAAGCCCATCGCACGACAGTGAGCAATACGAGACTGCACAATTTCTTCCCAACGATTTACCTGAAGGATGGTCACATTGTTTTCCTTTTTATACTGACCAATCTTTTCTGATATCTTCATTCGCGCTGACAGTCTCGACATGATCTCGTCATCGAGTTGATCTATTTGCTCACGTAAAATACTGAGTGTATCCTTAAAGTTTTTATTTTCGGTAGAGGCCGTCCGAACCACGAGCTCACTCACAATCTTAGCTAATACCAATGGAGTTACTTGTTGTTTGGCATCACTCCATGCAGCATCGGGATTGATGTGACTTTCAATCATCAAACCGGCCATGTCAAGATCCAATGCTTTCTGAGAAACAAACGAAATCAAATCCCGGTTTCCGGCTATGTGACTTGGATCGCAAATCATATCAAGTTCAGGCACGCGTGTTTTCAGATCGATGGCAAGATCCCACATGGGCGCATTGCGAAAAGGTCCTTTTTCAAAAGAAGAAAATCCACGGTGGATTGCAGCCAGCTTTGTGATTCCCGCTTTATTTAATCTCTCAAGGGCACCGAGCCACAGTTCCACATCCGGATTGATGGGGTTCTTCACCATCACCGGAATATCCACCCCCTTCAATGCATCCGCCACTTCCTGCACCGAAAAAGGATTCACTGTCGTGCGCGCACCCACCCATAAAATATCAACACCGGCTTTCAAACAGGCCTCCACGTGCGCAGCATTAGCTACTTCAGTCGTTACCGGTAAACCAGTTTCCTGCTTGGCACGGATAAGCCATTTCAATCCTTCCTCACCGGCACCTTCATATTGGCCAGGTCGTGTGCGTGGCTTCCAGATACCCGCACGCAGTGCATGCACTTTACCGGTTGCTGCAAGTTGTTTGGCGGTAGCCACCATTTGATCTTCTGTTTCAGCACTGCATGGTCCGCTAATGATTATCGGACGATCGGTATGCATCCAGGAAGAGATGGGCTCGAGTTGTAATCCTTTCTTTGTCATAATGCAATAAAATTAACTGTTGAATTCAAATTTTAGTTTATAATTTTTGATAATAAGTCTGTTTTTGCCTCGACTGACTTCTCTGGGTTGATATCCAGCACCCTTCGTATTTCATTGGCCTTTGACATGATGCGGTGAAGTTCCTTCGTATCATGCTTCATCAGGTGATAATGAAACTTCTGTAGGTGCATGATGTATTCCTGCAATGCCTGACTTAGATACTCCGCGTTCTGTTCAAAAATCGGGGCCCACATATCAGGTGAACTTTTAGCCAAACGTACGGTGGATTCAAAACCACTACCCGCCAGATCAAAAATATTCTTCTCATCCTTTTCAATGTCCAACACAGTTTGGCCTAACAAAAAAGAACTCACGTGCGAAAGATGTGACACATAGGCTACGTGGCGATCATGTTCATCGGCTTCCATGAAAATGGTTTTCATCTCAAGTGCGTTGAAAATTTTTGTTGCAAGACCCAATGCTTGCTCGGAGGATTTGTCTGACTCGCAAATGATATTGGTCTTGTCTTTAAACAAGCCATGAAATGCTGCAGCAGGTCCGGAGTTTTCAGTACCGGCAATTGGGTGAGCTGCCACAAACTGAGCACGCTTTGGATGGTTTGCAATGATTTTACAGATGGATGATTTAGTTGATCCCGCATCGATTACCACAGCACTGGGCGTAATGGTGTCCAACACGTAAGGTAAAAAAGCATTTAGGGCATTCACTGGAATAGCCAGCACCACCAGATCCGCTTGAGCCAATGCTTTATCTTCTGGTAACACTTTGTCAATTAACCCCAACGCAACGGCTTTCTCACAATGATCCGCATTGCGATCTACGCCAATCAATTCAGTAGCAAGTCCGGATTTGCGTAAACCCAGTGCGAATGAGCCGCCTATTAATCCCAATCCTACGATCGTTACTTTCATACGTGTGAGTTTGTCTGCATAATTTTTTCCTTCACCACAAATTTTGAAATACGCTCATAGGCCTCATTCAATTTTTCAACTGTTGCACACAATGAAATGCGGATGTAACGACTTCCGGCATCCCCAAAAATAAATCCTGGCGTAATGAACACTTTGGTTCCGTAAAGAATTTCATCAATCCACTTCTCTACATCCTGCACATGATCGGGTGCTTTGGCCCAAACAAATAAGCCCGATTGCTTTGAAGAATAGCTGCACTGTAATACATCCAATATTTTACAGGCTGCATCTCTCCGCTTTCTGTAAACGTTATTGAGCTGAATAAACCACTCCTTACCATTTTTCAATGCTTCTACTGCCGCTTGCTGCAACCCTAAAAACATGCCCGAGTCCATGTTGCTCTTTACACGAAGCACAGCATCGACATACTCTTTGTTTCCCGCCACCCAACCAATACGCCAGCCAGCCATATTGTGCGACTTGCTCAATGAGTTTAATTCCAACGCCACCTCATCGGCACCTTCAATGGAAAGAATGCTAAGCGGTGCATCATTCAAGATCATTGAATAGGGATTGTCATTTACAATTAAAAAATTATTCGTTCGTGCCAGTTGCACCAACTCCGTTAACTCTTCCCGGGAAGCCACACGACCGGTTGGCATGTGTGGATAATTCACCCACATGATTTTTACTTTTGACAAATCACTTTTCTTCAATGACTCAACATCTACACCCCAGTCAAGCGCCTCTTTCAAATCATAGGTTCTGATTTTTGCTCCTACTAATTTTGCCACCGATGAATACGTTGGATAGCCAGGATTCGGTATCAACACCTCGTCACCCTCATTTACAAATGCCATGGCGATGTGCATGATACCTTCCTTCGAACCCATCAAAGGAAGTATGTCTGTTTCAGGATTTAAATTTACCTGATAGATATTTGTGTAGAAGTCAGCAATCGATTTTCGTAATTCAGGAATGCCTTTGTAGCTCTGGTAACCATGACTGCCCGGCTGTTGTGCGGTGTTCGTTAGGGCGCTTATGGTTTCTGCAGAGGGGGCCTGGTCGGGACTTCCGATACCCAGATTGATCACCCGTAACTCTGGTAAATCCAATCCTCTTACTTCCGTCAGTTTCTTACTGAAGTAGTATTCTTCTATGTTGGCAATCCGATTGGCCGTGTTAACTCTGTTACTCATTTGTATTCAATTTTCGCTTTCTTATACTCACCCAAAATATTGAGGTTGCGCACCTGACGCAACACCTGCTGCATCGCAACATCATAACTCTTCCTTCGCTTCCACTCCACATCGACATGAATAGAATACTCACTGGGCTTACCGATAATCGGTATCGATTGAATTTTAGTAAGGTTAATACTGTTGGTTTTAAAAATCATCAATGCTTCAGCGAGACTGCCCACTTCGTTTGCTACTTCAAATGAAATAGAAGCTTTGTTACTGTCGATAGAAGTGTTTGTCTTTCGGGTAAGAATAAGAAATCGCGTAAAGTTCTTTTTATGAGTTTCAATTCGTTTTTCTAAAATCTTCAACCCGAATTTCCTGGCGGCATACTCATTAGCGATAGCAGCGGTGTTGCGGAGTTTTTGCTCTTTCACATTTCTGGCCGACACTGCCGTGTCATCACTCTCTATGATTTGCACGTCTTTCAGTTTATACAAATAATCAGAACATTGACGAATTGCCATCGGATGTGATTCAATATTTTTTATGTCCTTCAGCGCTACGCCAGGCAATGCGAGCAAGTGCATGTGAATGGGTAAATAAATTTCCCCTACGATAGAAAAGTGATACTCCTGCAGAAGAAAATAATTAGGGAGAATACTGCCTGCAATTGAATTCTCAATGGCCATCACGGCATAGTCGGCTCCTCCACTTTTTAGTGACTCACACAATGCATGAAATGAAAGACACTCGATGGTGGTAACCGGCTTCTGAAAATAGGTGAAGGCGGCTACTTCGTGAAAACTAGTGGCAATACCTTGTATAGCAATCTTTAACTTGTTCTTTTTACTCATAACATTTTAACATGGTCTTAAAACAAAAAATCCCGGCTTTACCGGGACTTTCTGAGTTTCTTTGTCTTTATCTTTTAACAAACCGATTCTCTTTCAAGTCCCTTAGGGGATTGATAAAAAAAGTAGAAGAAATAAAATCGGATGCTGCTCATGTCTTTAATAACTTGTGAAAGAAAGACGAAAAAAATCGTATCTGCAAAAATCCAAACAAAAAAATTCAAAAATATGCCCTTAACTAACCCTTGTTAGTAACCTTAGCAAGGTTGTCCGAATTTGATGTACCTTTACTCAACGAATAAAAATAGCTATGAAATCTCTCCAAATACTGGCAGTGTTGGCCATCTTTTCATTCATGAGTTGCACCAAATCAGGTGACCACTCAACCATGAACGATGACGCTGATCAAACTCAGGAGGAAGGTCCTAACCAGGCACTTTACAATCAGATGATGGATGTTCATGATGAAGTAATGCCCAGCATGGATGAAATCATGAAACTGAAAAGAGCGCTTCAGGAGCAAATTAAAAACTCACCCGAGATGGTGATGGAAAGAAAACAGGAACTGGATAATGCTATTTCAAACCTTGACTCGGCCAGTAACTCCATGATGAATTGGATGCATCGTATACACGAGTTTGATCCGTTGGCTGATTCGGTTAATCAGGAAAAAGCGAGGGAATATCTTGAATCGGAAATGGAAGAAATCAGGAAAGTGAAAGCCTTGATAACCGAGTCTATTGAAAAGGCTAAAAAAGAGGTTAGCAAAAACTGAAATAGAATTACTTCTTTGACTTTGTAACTCTTTTAGCTGCTTGGTGATGTGGAAGTTCATCCTTCTTGACTTTCTTACCAGCCTTCTCTCGGTTCTTCTGCTCTAATTTGATATTGTATCGGATCACTTGCCAATACTCAGCGCCATATCCTACCAGAATTTCTGAGCCAGCTGGAATATCTTTTGATGCTTCAATATAGCAACGCTTCTTTTCTGTTACATATTCAGAATTGTTTTTCACATCCTGTACGCGAACGATGCCACGTGCATCATTGGCAAAATGAGCTATACCCTTCTTGGTTTTCCAGGCATCTATACAATACTTATTATTGAAAAAGAAAACATATCCATTGCGATCATCGGCCATCTTCGCTACCTCCTTCCAGGTAACAATTTGTCCCTTGTATTCTACGATACGTGTACCTTTTGAAATAAATACTTTTGTAAATAATCCTTTGCCCGCCCCAGGCAGGGTAGACTTCTTAACGATCAATTTCTTTTCCAGTAGTACCATATAAATTTAAGTTCACGAAGTTAATCTAAATTCCTCATTGAAAAATTTCTGAAACTCATAGTACCCATCACAGGGCAGTTATCGACTTAACCAGAAGCCTGATGCTTACCAGCATAACCACGATGCCAACTAAAATCATCATCCGCTTAGATGGGTAGCTTTCGGGTAAGGTGCGCAGCAATGGGCGCAGCGATGATTCCTCCTAAAATTAAACCTGCAATAATCTGCAAATGACTTTTACCGATGGTTGTGAAAAAAGTAAGTGAACTTGCGAGCGAAACAAAAAATTCCGCGAGGTTGACGGAGTCTACAATAGAATTGATGCAAAAGTGGTATAATTCTCCTTATTAACAAATCTCCCATAAACAAAAAGCACCTTGTTCAGGTGCCCTTGGAAAACAAAAATTTTAACTATTTCTATACTTTAATTTCAACATCCACTCCGCTGGGAAGTTCGAGTTTCATCAATGCATCAACCGTCTTAGCACTGTTGGAATAGATGTCAACCAACCGCTTGTAGGTGCAGAGTTGAAATTGCTCGCGAGATTTTTTATTTACGTGTGGCGAACGTAACACAGTAAATTTTTCTTTTTCAGTAGGGAGTGGGATAGGACCACTTACTACAGCACCTGTAGCTTTCACTGCACGCACGATTTTTTCTGAAGACTTATCAACCAGGTTGTGGTCATAAGACTTAAGTTTAATTCTGATTTTCTGATTCATAATCTAAACGTCTTTTAGATATTTATTTTGTGGCAAGAGCGCCTTTTACTTCGTCCATTACTTTCTCGGCAAGGTTCTTAGGAACCGGGGAATAATGAGAGAATGTGAGTGTTGCGGAAGCACGACCTGAGGTGATCGTTCTCAAGTCAGTAACGTATCCAAACAACTCCGACAATGGCACATCCGCTTTAATAACCTGAGCTCCTCCACGCGTATCCATACCCTTCATCATACCTCTTCTTCTATTCAAGTCACCGGTTACCGAACCTGTATACTCATCCGGAGATATTACTTCAACACCCATGATTGGCTCAAGCAATTGCGGTCCACACTTGCGGGCAGCCTCTCTAAACCCTATGCGAGCAGCTAATTCAAATGACAAAGCATCAGAGTCAACATCGTGGAATGATCCATGGAACAAACGAACCTTCATAGAATCGATTGGATATCCCGCTAAAGGACCATTCGACATAGATTGCTCGAAACCTTTCTGAATGGCAGGAATGAATTCACGAGGAATAACACCACCCACGATATCATTCATGAACTCAAGACCTGGCTTATCTTCCGGTCCAAGTTCGCGTGGCCCGATTTCAAATACGATATCCGCAAATTTACCACGACCACCCGTCTGCTTCTTATAGACTTCCTTATGTTCAATCGATTTAGTAAGCGCTTCTTTGTAAGCAACCTGAGGAGCACCCTGATTGATCTCTACTTTGAATTCACGCTTCAAACGATCGATGATAATTTCAAGGTGTAATTCACCCATTCCGCGAAGGATGGTCTGACCGGTTTCCAAATCCGTGTTAACACGTAGCGTAGGATCTTCCTCTACCAATTTAGAGATAGCCATACCTAACTTGTCAGCATCGACTTGCTTCTTAGGCTCGATCGCGTAACCGATAACTGGCTCAGGGAATACCATCGACTCCAATACAACAAGGCGTTTTTCATCGCAAAGTGTATCACCTGTCTTAATATCCTTGAAACCAACAACAGCACCAATATCACCTGCAGGAAGTCGATCTATTTGATTTTGTTTATTCGCGTGCATTTGGAACACACGTGAAATTCTTTCCTTCTGTCCTGAACGGGTATTGTGAACGTAAGAACCTGAATCCAACACACCTGAATAGGCGCGAACGAAACATAAGCGACCTACAAACGGATCTGTTGCAATTTTAAATGCTAAGCCCACAAAAGGCTCCTTTTCGTCAGGGCGAATTTCTACTTCAGCTTCCGTATCAGGATCAATCCCGATAATTATGTCCTTGTCAAGAGGTGAAGGAAGAAGTTCCATCACATAATCTAACAATGTTTGAACACCTTTATTCTTAAACGAAGATCCGCACACCATGGGTACAATCTTCATATCGATGGTTGCCTTGCGAAGAGCTGTTAATATCTCAGCTTCTGAAATTGAACTTGGATCATCGAAAAACTTCTCAATCAAGGTCTCATCATATTCAGCAACAGCTTCAAGAAGTTTCTCACGATATTCCTTAACTTCCTCAACCATATCTTCTGGAATTGGAACCTCCTGAAAAGTCATTCCTTTATCGTGTTCGCTCCAGATCACACCACGGTTGTTAATCAAATCAACAACACCTTTGAAGTTATCTTCTGAACCTATAGGCAACTGTAATGCTACCGCCTTGCTGCCCAATTTCTCTCTCACCTGCTTACACACTCCTAAGAAGTCGGCACCCGAACGGTCCATTTTATTTACGAACCCGATACGAGCCACTTTGTAATTGTCAGCCAGGCGCCAGTTAGTCTCTGATTGAGGTTCAACACCATCCACAGAACTAAATAGAAAGACCAGACCATCCAATACACGAAGAGAGCGATTTACTTCAACAGTAAAATCCACGTGACCGGGTGTATCGATGATGTTTACGTGGTAATCGTTTTTGCGGTATTTCCAATTCACTGTAGTGGCCGCGGATGTGATCGTGATACCACGCTCCTGCTCCTGGGCCATCCAGTCCATGGTGGCAGCACCTTCGTGCACCTCACCAATTTTGTGACTTACACCAGCGTAGTAGAGGATACGCTCCGTAGTTGTAGTCTTGCCAGCATCAATGTGCGCAGCAATACCAATGTTTCTGGTGTATTTTAAATCTCTTGCCATGAAGGATTAGAATCTGAAATGTGAAAATGCTTTGTTCGCCTCAGCCATACGGTGAGTATCGTCTTTCTTTTTGATTGCAGCACCTTCGCCCTTCGAAGCGGCTATAATTTCTGCAGCCAATTTATCCATCATGGTCTTTTCGCCACGGGCACGTGCATAATCAATCAACCATTTGATAGAAAGATTGATTTTACGCTCAGGGCGGATTTCTGCCGGTACCTGAAACGTTGCTCCACCTACTCTGCGGCTTTTTACTTCGACAGCAGGCATAACATTGTTCATGGCTCGCTTCCAAACTTCCAATCCTGGCTCACCAGCTAATTTCTTTTCTACTTGTGCGATGGCATCGTAGAAGGTGTTGTAAGCAACACTTTTCTTACCACTCTCCATCATGTAGTTTACAAACTTGGTTACGAGGGTATCACCAAATTTAGGATCAGGAAGTAAGTATCTTTTTTTAGGTTTCGATTTTCTCATAGCTCTTTGACTTATTTTTTACCTTTTGCTGGAGCACCTTTAGCTGGAGCGCCTTTAGCTGCAGCACCTTTAGCTGCAGCACCGGCCTTCGGTCTTTTAGCACCATATTTAGAACGACTTTGAAGGCGGCCACTTACGCCTGATGTATCCAACGCACCACGAACGATGTGATAACGAACACCTGGAAGGTCTTTAACCCTTCCACCACGAATAAGCACGATCGAGTGCTCCTGAAGGTTGTGGCCTTCACCCGGGATATATGCGTTCACCTCTTTGTGGTTAGTTAAGCGCACACGAGCGACTTTTCTCATGGCTGAATTTGGCTTCTTCGGGGTGGTTGTGTACACACGTGTACAAACTCCCCTACGCTGTGGGCAAGAATCAAGAGCAGGAGATTTTGACTTAAAAGTCAATTTTTTTCTTCCTTTTCTTACAAGTTGCTGAATGGTAGGCATTTATATAATATTTTAAAACCCTTCAAAATAAGGACTGCAAAGGTATTTAAAGTAGGATAGGATACAAAACCTTGTTTAAAGAAATTTTCTGTCCTCTTTCCAATAAAAACCGTGGAATTGTTAAGCTTCACCAATTGTCCCTCCAAAATTCATAGGAAACTGAGGAGCTTCATTGGTTTGTTTTATAGGCCCAAAAGTAGCCTCATACTTACTAATATTGTCTTTTAGAGCCGCCAGCAGCCTTTTAGCATGCTCAGGGGTTATTATGACCCTGGACTTTACCCTTGCCTTTGGCACCCCTGGCATGAGTCGGATAAAATCGATTACAAACTCGCTGTTTGAGTGAGCGATCATAGCCAGATTTGAGTAAATACCCTCTGCTATTTCTTCAGACAGCTCAATATTGATCTGATTGGGGGCGGGATTCTTCTTTTCTTCAGCCATATTAATAAAAATTAAACCCCCTCATTTTCGGAGGGGGTCTGAGTTTTAATCTTGTAACTCTCTTTCTTTTGACTTTCTCTCAGGAGCATCTACCAATCTCTGGTATTCTTCTTCGGAGCCTACGATCATATCATTGAATCTTCTCTGACCCGTGCCGGCAGGGATCAAATGACCTACAATCACATTTTCCTTCAAGCCCATTAATTGATCTGCTTTACCGCGGATGGCAGCTTCACTAAGCACCTTCGTAGTTTCCTGGAACGATGCGGCTGACAGCCAGCTCTCCGTTTTCAATGACGCCTGGGTGATACCCTGAAGCGTAGGTCTTGATACGGCTGATAAAGCATCACGAACATCTACTACCTTCTGATCTCTTCTCTTCAAAGAAGAGTTCTCATCACGCAACTCACGGGGACTGATGATCTGTCCAACTTTGAATCGCTGAGAATCTCCGGCATCCATCACCACTTTCTTATCCAGCACACGATCGTTCTCCTCACGGAATTCAAACTTATCCACGTATTCACCAGGCAAAAAGGTAGTATCACCTGAATCGATGATTTCCACTTTCTGCATCATCTGGCTAACGATACACTCAATATGCTTATCATTGATTTTCACGCCCTGCAAGCGATATACTTCCTGGATTTCATTCACCAGATACTCCTGCACAGCAGTTGGTCCTTTGATTGAAAGAATATCCGAAGGTGTAATGGCTCCGTCTGAAAGAGGCTGACCAGCTTTCACAAAGTCATTGTCCTGTACAAGGATATGCTTAGATAATGGCACGAGGTAGCGCTTCTGAACTCCATCTTTTGATTCTATGAAGATTTCACGATTACCACGCTTGATACCACCATACGTAACTACACCATCAATTTCACTAACCACCGCTGGGTTTGATGGATTACGTGCCTCGAATAATTCCGTTACACGTGGCAACCCTCCTGTGATATCACGAGACTTACCCATGGTGCGAGGAATCTTAGCAAGTACTTGACCTGCTTTGATCTTCTCTCCTTCATCCACCGCTAAGTGAGCACCTACTGGTATGTTATACCCTTTCGTATCGTTCTTGCCATTTACGATAATGGCTGGGTTCTTAGTCTTATCACGAGTATCGGTGATCACTTTTTCACGGTGACCTGTCTGCTCATCTGATTCTTCTTTGAAGGTAATGCCTTCAATGATCGCTTCATATCCGATCTCTCCATCAAACTCAGATAAGATTACGGCATTGTATGGATCCCAATAGCAAAGTTCCTCACCTTTCTCAACTTTCTGTCCATCCTTCACTCTTAAGAATGCTCCGTAGGGAACATTATTAGAAATCATTACACGCTTTTCGCTGTCAATAATTCTCACTTCACCTGTGCGGCCCATGACAACCTTCACCTTATTATCATCACGATCTGTTGTGTCTACCGTACGAATAGCTTCAAACTCAACAGTGCCGGTGAACTTCGCTTTGATGTTTGCATCAACGGCAATGTTAGAGGCCGTGCCGCCCACGTGGAAAGTACGAAGTGTTAACTGTGTTCCTGGCTCACCTATTGACTGAGCTGCAATAACACCTACCGCTTCACCCGCCTGCACCATTTTGCCGGTTGCGAGGTTTCTACCATAGCATTTTGCACAACCACCAATCTTCGTTTCGCAAGTCAATACGGAACGAATTTCAACTTCTTCAATGCTGGTCTCTTCGATACGCTTAGCCACCTCATCAGTGATCTCTTCGTTCGCAGGACAAATCAATTCTTCAGTGATAGGATCGTAAATATCATGCACCGTAACACGACCTAAAATACGTTCTGACAAAGGCTCAACGATATCTTCGTTGTCTTTCAATGCTGTTACTTTCAATCCGCGTAGTGTACCGCAATCTTCTTCAGTAACCACCAAGTCCTGAGCAACGTCAACTAATCTTCTTGTTAAGTAACCAGCATCTGCAGTTTTCAACGCTGTATCGGCAAGACCTTTACGTGCACCATGTGTAGAGATGAAGTACTCCAATACATCCAATCCTTCTTTGAAGTTTGAAAGAATCGGGTTCTCAATAATAGAACCTACTGATCCTGCCAGGTTTTTCTGAGGCTTGGCCATCAGACCTCGCATTCCTCCCAACTGACGAATCTGCTCTCTTGAACCGCGCGCTCCGGAGTGCATCATCATATAAATCGAGTTGAATCCTTGCTGATCTTCCTCCAACTGCTTCATCAGCGTGTTGGTAAGCATGGTATTCGTGCGAGTCCAGATATCAATAACCTGATTGTAACGCTCGTTGTCTGTGATAAGACCCATCATGTAGTTGTTCCATACAGAATCAACTTCTTTCTGAGCCTCTTCCACTAATTTTTTCTTCTCGGCTGGCACCTTTACATCCCCCAAGCCCATCGACAAGCCACCCTTGTAGGCCATCTGGAATCCAATATCCTTAATATCATCCAGGAACTTCGCTGTCTTAGCCTGACCTGCATACTTAAATACATCAGCAATGATGCCTTGCAATTTTTTCTTTGTTAGCAACTCATCTACAAAGCCGACCTCTTCCGGTGTTACCTCATTGAAAATTACGCGACCTGTTACCGTCTCGATAAGTTTTCTCTCAATGATTCCTGTCTTCTTATCTTTTATATTCACTCTTACTTTCACGAGTGCATGCTTGGAAAGCTTGCCTTCATTGTAAGCAATGATTACTTCTTCTGAAGAATAGAATGTTTTGCCTTCACCTTTCTCACCCTTTCTTCCCTTGGTCAAATAATAGAGTCCTAATACCATGTCCTGAGAAGGAACTGTGATAGGAGCTCCGTTGGCCGGGTTAAGAATGTTGTGCGAAGAAAGCATCAGCGTAGAAGCTTCCAAAATTGCTTCCTGACCCAGCGGCACGTGAACGGCCATCTGGTCACCGTCAAAGTCAGCGTTGAACGCTGTACATACGAGTGGGTGCAACTGAATCGCTTTTCCTTCAATCAACTTAGGTTGGAAAGCCTGGATACCTAAACGGTGAAGCGTTGGAGCACGGTTCAAAAGAACAGGATGTCCTTTCAATACGTTTTCCAAAATATCCCACACCACAGGATCTTTGCGATCAACTATTTTCTTAGCAGACTTTACAGTCTTAACAATTCCTCTTTCAATCAGCTTGCGGATAATAAATGGCTTGAATAATTCAGCCGCCATATCCTTAGGCAAACCGCACTCATGCAATTTCAATTCAGGTCCTACCACAATCACTGAACGGCCCGAGTAGTCAACACGCTTACCAAGCAAGTTTTGACGGAAACGTCCTTGCTTACCTTTCAGCATATCACTCAACGACTTCAATGCACGGTTACCGTCTGAACGAACTGCGTTTACTTTACGCGAATTGTCAAACAATGAGTCAACGGCTTCCTGAAGCATGCGCTTCTCGTTACGGAGAATCACTTCAGGAGCTTTAATATCAATCAATCTCTTTAGACGGTTGTTACGGATAATAACGCGTCTGTAAAGATCATTTAAATCGGATGTTGCAAAACGACCACCATCCAACGGCACAAGAGGACGTAATTCCGGAGGAATCACTGGAACCATCTTAATGGTCATCCACTGAGGACGGTTTTCGATTCTTGTATTGGCTTCGCGGAATGCCTCCACTACTTTCAAACGCTTCAAAGCTTCCGCCTTGCGTTGCTGAGAAGTATCGGTAGCGGCCTGATGACGCAATTCATAAGACAACTCATCCAGATTCACTCGAGACAATAACATCTCCAGTGCATCGGCACCCATCTTGGCAATGAATTTCTTAGGATCGTTGTCATCCAATAATTGATTCTCGCGAGGCAGTTTGTCTACGATGTCCAAAAATTCTTCCTCAGTAAGGAAATCAAGACGATTGATACTGTCTTCTTCTTTTACCCCTGGTTGAATAACCACGTAACGCTCATAATAAATTATCTGATCCAGTTTTTTGGTAGGAAGACCTAACAAATAACCAATCTTGTTGGGCAATGAACGGAAGTACCAGATATGAGCCACCGGCACAACGAGTTCAATATGACCCATGCGCTCGCGCCTTACTTTCTTCTCAGTAACTTCAACACCACAACGGTCGCAAATAATACCCTTATAGCGGATACGCTTGTACTTTCCGCAATGACACTCCCAGTCCTTTACAGGACCAAAAATACGTTCGCAAAACAAGCCACCCATCTCCGGCTTATAAGTCCGGTAGTTGATTGTCTCAGGTTGTGTTACTTCGCCATGAGAGCTCTCAAGAATTGATTCTGGAGAAGCTAAACTGATGGTGATTTTTGAAAAATCGTTGTTGATCTTTTTATTCTTTCTGAAAGACATTGTAGTAGTAGTTAGTCTTTAGTATTGAGTCCTTAGTTCCAAAATTTTGTTTGAGTCTTTAGTCTTTTCTCAAGACTAAAGACTCAAGACTATTTTAATCCATCGTTATCTCAAGTGCGAGACCTCTTAGCTCATGCACCAGTACATTGAATGACTCAGGGATATTTGGCTTTCTCATGGTTTCGCCTTTCACGATTGATTCATAAGCCTTGGCTCGACCAATCACATCATCAGACTTAATCGTGAGGATTTCCTGAAGAATGTGTGATGCACCGAATGCTTCAATTGCCCACACTTCCATTTCTCCGAAACGCTGACCACCAAATTGCGCTTTACCGCCCAAAGGCTGCTGCGTAATCAATGAGTAAGGTCCGATAGAGCGTGCGTGCATCTTATCATCCACCAAGTGGCCAAGTTTCAACATGTATGCGATACCCACAGTAACAGGCTGATCGAATTTTTCACCGGTCAAACCATCATACAAATAGGTACGTCCAAACTCAGGAAGATTGGCTTCCTTCAATTCGACAGAAACCTGATCCAACGATGCTCCGTCAAAAATCGGAGTAGCATATTTTCTTCCAAGTTTTTTGCCAGCCCAGGCAAGAACAGTTTCATAAATCTGACCTAGGTTCATACGTGAAGGCACACCCAGCGGGTTCAGGCAAATGTCAACCGGAGTTCCATCTTCCAGGAATGGCATATCTTCTTCGCGAACGATACGAGCTACCACGCCTTTGTTTCCGTGGCGACCTGCCATCTTATCTCCTACCTTCAGCTTGCGCTTCTTGGCAACATATACTTTCGCCAATTGTACGATACCTGCAGGAAGTTCATCACCTACTTCAAGGGTGAAACGCTCACGCTTGAATTCACCGGCAATAACATTTCTCTTATTCAGGTAATTCTTTACCAGTTCAGCAATCAGATCATTGGTGTGCTCATCGGTAGTCCAGGTTTCCAGGCTGATGTCCACAATCAAATTCACCTCTTCCGGCACATGGTAATTGCTTTCATCGCGATAGATATTCTTATCAGGGAACAGGTTGTTTTCAATCACCTTACCTGAGAACTTCACCCCTTTGCTGATTAGCTCATCACCAAACTTATGCTTTACGCCTTGGCTGGTTTTTCCGGTAAGAAGAGAAGTCAATTTCTTGATCATCTCATTTCGTAAATCAGACAATTCTTTGCTATAGCGATTCTTTAGTGAATCGAGTTCTTTCTTAGACTTCGAGCGTACATCTTTATCACGCTTAGGTCTTGAGAATAACTTCGTTTCAATAACAACTCCTTTTAATGATGGAGGTGCCTTCATAGAGGCGTCTTTCACATCTCCAGCTTTGTCGCCAAAGATCGCTCTCAATAGTTTTTCTTCTGGTGTTGGATCGGTTTCTCCCTTCGGTGTGATCTTACCGATTAGGATATCTCCTTCCTTCACTTCTGCACCTATGCGAATGATACCATTTTCATCGAGATGCTTTACCGCTTCTTCGCTCACGTTCGGAATTTCAGAAGTCAATTCTTCTTCTCCGCGTTTGGTATCACGTACTTCCAGTTCAAATTCTTCAACGTGAATGGACGTGTAAACATCATCACGCACTACGCGCTCAGATATTACAATCGCATCTTCAAAGTTGTATCCCTGCCAAGGCATGTAGGCCACTAACAAGTTGCGCCCCAGAGCCAATTCTCCATTGGCGGTTCCATAACCCTGACACAACGGCTGGCCCTTAGTAACTCTTTCTCCCTTTCTGACAAGTGGAGTCAGGTTAATACATGTATCCTGATTGGTTCTTCTGAACTTAATCAAGGTATATGACTTCACTTCATCGTCAAATCGAACCAACTGTTGCTCTTCGGATACTTCGTATCTGACAACAATTTTCTTTGAATCGACAAACTCAACAGTACCGGTGCCTTCTGATAAGATCAGGGTGCGGGAGTCAAGTGCTATTCTTGCTTCTAATCCTGTGCCTACTATAGGGGCTTCCGGGCGTACCAACGGCACGGCCTGGCGCTGCATATTTGAACCCATCAACGCGCGGTTCGCATCATCGTGTTCAAGGAATGGGATGAGGGAAGCAGCGATGGATACAATTTGATTAGGAGCAACATCCATGTAGCGGATATCCTTAGGATCCACTACCGGGAAATCTCCTTCAAAGCGTGCCTTCACTTTGTCTTCTTCCAGATCGCCACTCGGCTTTATCTTAATGTTGGCCTGTGCAATGTTATGCGTGTCTTCCTCTTCAGCCGTTAAGAAGATTACATCTTTACCTTTCACTTTACCATTTTCAACTTTGCGGTAAGGCGTTTCAATAAAGCCCATCTTGTTCACTTTTGCGTGAACACAAAGAGACGAGATCAAACCGATGTTCGGACCTTCCGGGGTTTCAATAGTACACAAACGACCATAATGAGTATAGTGAACGTCACGAACCTCAAAACCCGCACGCTCTCGGGAGAGACCGCCTGGCCCAAGTGCCGACATTCTGCGCTTGTGGGTAATCTCAGCCAGTGGATTGGTTTGATCCATGAACTGGGATAACTGATTTGTTCCGAAGAACGAATTTATTACGGAGGACAACGTACGCGCGTTGATCAAATCAACCGGCTTGAAGTCTTCGTTATCGCGAACGTTCATTCTTTCTTTGATGGTTCTCGCCATACGGGCAAGGCCTACACCAAACTGAGAATACAATTGTTCACCTACGGTTCTTACACGTCTGTTGCTCAAGTGGTCAATGTCATCGACAACCGCCTTTGAGTTAATAAGACCAATCAGGTATTTAACGATCAGGATAATATCCTCGGTAGTTAATACACGCTGATCGAAGCTTAGGTCAAGACCCAACTTCTTATTAATTCTATAACGACCTACTTCACCCAGATCGTAACGCTTCTCACTGAAGAATAAGCTCTGAATAATATCACGGGCTGTTTGCTCGTCAGGAGCTTCTGTATTTCTCAATTGACGATAGATTTGTTCTACCGCTTCTTTCTCTGAGTTCGAGTTGTCTTTTGCAAGTGTGTTGAAGATGATGTGGAAGTCTGCTACGTTCACGTCTTCTCTGTGAAGAATGATTGACTTAACACCGGATTCAATAATTGTATCAGCATCTTCTGCGGTGATCACATGATCACGCTCCAGCAACACTTCGTTGCGATCAATAGAAACCACTTCACCCGTATCTTCATCCACGAAGTCTTCGGTCCATGTTTTTAAAACACGGGCAGCCAACTTGCGGCCTACGGTTTTCTTCAGTGTATTTTTATTCGCTTCGATTTCTTCGGATAGTCCAAAGAGATCGAGAATGTCTTTATCAGTACCGTAACCAATGGCACGAAGCAACGTAGTTACAGGGAATTTCTTTTTACGATCGATGTAGGCATACATGACCGCGTTCACATCGGTAGCAAATTCGATCCACGATCCTTTGAAAGGAATGATACGCGCTGAATATAATTTTGTTCCGTTGGTGTGTTTACTCATGGCGAAAAACACACCTGGTGAACGGTGTAATTGCGATACAATTACGCGCTCGGCTCCATTGATAACAAAGGAACCCTTCTCAGTCATGTAAGGAATGTTTCCAAGAAACACCTCCTGTTCGATGGTTTCGAAATCTTCGTTATCCTCATCATTACAAGTAAGACGAAGCTTTGCCTTCAACGGCACAGAGAAGGTTAATCCTCTGTCTATGCATTCGTCTACATCATACTTGGGTGGATCGATTGTATAATCTACGAACTCAAGCACGAAATTTTCGCGTGAGTCGGAGATCGGGAAGTTCTCAGCAAAAACTTTGAAGAGACCTTCGTTCTGACGTTTCTCTGCAGGCGTTTCTATTTGAAGAAAATCCTTAAATGATTGAAGTTGGATATCCAGAAAATCCGGATATTCCAATACTTTCTCGATTGATGAGAAATCAATCCTGTTATTTACTGTCTTCTTTGCCAAGGGACTTTAGATTTTAATTTCCAGGACCAGACATAACTAAAACTCGTTTTGGGTACTCATGCCATCAGTGGCATAAATAGGGAAAGACCCCAGTCCCATCCCGAGTTATCGGGAGGGAATGGAGCCTAAATTCCGATTAGACGGTACCCTTCGTCTTCAAGAATTATTTCAACTCGATTTCGGCACCAGCCTCAACGAGTGTTTTCTTGAGATTTTCAGCTTCGTCTTTAGGTAAGCCTTCTTTGATTGTCTTAGGCGCGCCATCAACTACGTCTTTAGCTTCTTTCAAGCCAAGACCAGTCAATTCTTTCACAAGCTTCACGATCTGAAGTTTGTTAGGACCAGCAGCCTTCAATACAACATCGAAGTTAGTTTTTTCAGCAACAGCAGCGGCACCAGCGGCACCAGCAGCAGGACCAGCAACAACAGCAGCAGCTGCAGGCTCGATACCATGTGTTTCTTTAAGATAAGAAGCTAATTCATTTACTTCTTTAACGGTAAGTTCTACCAGTTGATCGCCAAGTGATTTTACGTCAGCCATGATTGTAAGTGTTAAATTTTAAGTTCGTTAATTTGATTTTCTTTCTTCCAAAGCTTTTACTAACCCTGCCACTGTGTTTTTGCCGCTTAATAAAGCAGACAATACATTCTTGGCCGGAGATTGAAGCAATGAAATGATATCGCCAATGAGTTCATTCTTAGATTTCAACTCACTAAGCGTGTTTAGATGTTCCTCTCCGATAAACAGAGCGGATTCAATGGAAGCGGCCTTTAAGCCTGGCTTTCCCTTTAGCTTGGTTCTGTACTCCTTAATAACTTTAGCTGGTGCACTTCCCGATTCTTTCGAGAAGAGGACACCTGAAAAGCCCTTCAGTGTACCAAATAGTTCTTCGTAATTACCCGCCTGCTTTTCTAACGCCTTACGAATAAGTGTGTTTTTGTAAACACCGTACTCAATACCGGCTTTGAAACACAATCTACGGAACGCGTTAATCTGCGCTACCGTTAAACCGGATGCATCGGTAATATAGAAATGGTTGTGTTGAGAAAACTTCTCAGTCAACACATCAATAATCTGTCCTTTTTCTTCTCTGGTCATTTTAAAAAAATATTATAGACCTCCAATCGAACCCTTATCCACAATTACACCCGGGCTCATCGTAGAAGAAAGGGTAATACTTTGTACGTATGTTCCTTTCGATGAAGCCGGCTTTAACTTAACCACCGTGTTGATAAGTTCAGTGGCATTGTCTTTCAACATTTCTGCACTGAAGGAAGCCTTACCTATGCTGGCGTGAATAATTCCCTGTTTGTCAATTTTGAAGTCCACTTTACCCGCCTTCACATCCTTCACTGCCTTTCCAACTTCAAGGGTAACTGTTCCTGACTTCGGGTTTGGCATCAAACCTCTTGGTCCGAGTACCTTACCTAACTTACCTACTTTTGCCATTACTGTTGGCATCGTAATAATTACATCCACATCGGTCCAACCGCCTTCAATCTTCTTAATATAATCATCCAATCCTACATGCTCAGCACCAGCATCTTTTGCTTCCTGCGCTTTGTCAGGTGTACAAAGTACCAATACACGAACTACCTTACCCAAGCCATGTGGAAGCGATACAACACCTCTCACCATTTGGTCTGATTTCTTAGGATCAACTCCCAAGCGAATATCTACATCAACCGAAGCATCAAACTTGGTGAATGTTATTTCCTTCATCACCTTAGCTGCATCTTCCAAAGAATACTCCTTCTCAGAATTATACTTGGCGAGTACCGCCTTTCTATTTTTAGTTAACTTTGCCATCGTCTGTATTATTTATCCCAAGGGGCTGTTCCACTTACTGTTACACCCATGCTGCGAGCCGTGCCGGCTACCATCTTCATGGCTGATTCAATTTTAAACGCATTCAAATCAGGCATCTTTAATTCAGCGATCTTTTTGATCTGATCCCAAGTGATTGCTCCTACCTTGAGACGGTTAGGTTCTTTAGATCCCTTTTGAATTTTTATAGCATCCATAATTAATATGGCTGCCGGAGGTGTCTTAATTACAAAGTCAAAAGACTTGTCATTATACATCGTGATTAACACAGGCAACACTTGCCCTTGTTTATCCTGCGTTCTTCCGTTGAACTGCTTGCAGAAGTCCATGATGTTCAAACCTTTTGAGCCGAGTGCCGGACCGATTGGAGGCGCTGGGTTGGCTTGGCCACCTTTTACCTGCAATTTTAAATAACCTGTTATTTCCTTAGCCATTGTATTATACTTACTAGTCTAACTTTTCTACCTGCATGTAACTGAGTTCCACTGGCGTATTACGGCCGAATATTTTCACCATTACATTCAATTTCTTTTTGTCTTCAAAAATCTCTTCTACCGATCCGGTAAATCCGCTGAAAGGACCGTCCATCACTTTCACTGACTCGCCTTTGATGAACGGTGTCTCAAGTTTCTCCTCGAACTGGTCGATTTCATCAACCTTACCAAGAATCCTGTTTACCTCCGTCTGTCTTAAAGCAACTGGCTCTTTATTGGTTGAACTCGATCCATTGTTTCCGAGGAAACCAATAACTCCAGGGATATTATTTACTGTATGGTAAGCTTCGCCATTTGAAAGGTCTGCCGAAACAAGTACATAGCCGGGGAAGAAATTTCTTTCTCTCACCCTTTTCTTGCCGTTTCTCATTTCATATACCTTTTCAGATGGAATAAGCACCTGCGGAATAAACTCGACCAGTTTAGACCTCTCGATTTCAGTTTCCAGATAAGACTTTACTTTCTTCTCCTGTCCGCTGATCACGCGTAATACATACCACTTTAGCTCTCCCATCCGGATGTCTTATTAGAATTCTTTATAGAACCAAGCCAAAGCATTCTTAAAACCTAAATCCACAAAGCCAATAACGATGGCAAAAATCAGAGAAGCTACCAACACCAAAATGGCGCTGCTTTGCAACTCATTGAATTTTGGCCAAGACACCTTGTTGCGTATCTCGTCAATGGAGTCTAAAATATAATTCTTAACCTTTTCCATCCATTTTTTTGCTTTGCACGGGTGGAGAGACTCGAACTCCCAGCCAACGGTTTTGGAGACCGCTACTCTACCAATTGAGCTACACCCGTAAACTGTTATCGTTCAGCTCTCCCTTTCAAATTGCACCCGCATACCCTCAATTCAAAAGGACTGCAAAGGTAGAAGAAGAACCAAAGAAAACAAAAGCGTTTCTAAGAAAAATCTCAGAAACGCTTTGCTTTTGATTATCAGCTACTTAGCTGGTTTAGCTTTGGCTAATGCTTCGGCTAAATCGAATTAGTCCAAAATTTCAGTAACCTGACCTGATCCAACCGTGCGGCCACCCTCACGGATAGCGAAACGAAGACCTTTTTCCATTGCAATCTTATTGATCAACTCAACCTCGATTGAAACGTTGTCACCAGGCATAACCATTTCTATCCCAGCAGGAAGTTTGCACTCGCCTGTTACATCGGTTGTACGGAAATAGAACTGAGGACGGTACTTGTTAAAGAAAGGTGTATGACGTCCACCTTCTTCTTTAGAAAGAACGTAAACTTCAGCCTTGAATTTAGCGTGAGGAGTTACTGAGTTTGGCTTGCAAATAACCATACCACGGCAGATTTGCTCCTTTTCAATACCACGCAACAACAAACCTACGTTATCACCGGCTTCTCCTCTATCAAGAATTTTACGGAACATTTCAACACCCGTGATGGTAGAAGTCAGGTTCTCAGCACCCATTCCAAGAATTTGAACTGGATCACCTGTTTTAATAATACCACGCTCGATACGACCAGTAGCAACCGTTCCACGACCAGTGATCGAGAACACGTCTTCTACAGGCATCAAGAAATCCTTGTCAATCAAACGAATTGGAATCGGAATGAAGTTATCCACTGCGTCCATCAGTTCTTCAACTTTCTCAACCCACTTTGCTTCACCATTCAATGCTCCGAGGGCAGAACCTCTGATCACAGGCATGGTATCGCCCGGGAAGTTATAATACGTCATCAATTCACGGATTTCCATTTCAACGAGGTCAAGCAATTCTTCATCGTCAACCAAGTCTACTTTGTTCATGAAGACTACCAGCGCAGGTACACCTACCTGACGAGCCAAAAGTATGTGCTCGCGGGTTTGTGGCATAGGGCCGTCAGTAGCAGCCACTACCAGAATAGCACCATCCATCTGGGCAGCACCTGTAACCATGTTCTTCACATAGTCAGCGTGACCAGGACAATCTACGTGGGCGTAGTGTCTCTTGACTGTAGCGTATTCTACGTGTGAAGTGTTGATTGTAATACCTCTTTCTTTTTCTTCAGGAGCATTGTCGATTGAAGAGAAGTCGCGAACTGTAGCAAGGCCTTTCTTAGAAAGCACCTTAGTGATTGCAGCCGTAAGAGTGGTTTTACCATGATCTACGTGACCAATAGTACCAATGTTTACGTGAGGTTTCGAGCGGTCAAAATTTTCCTTTGCCATATTTGAAAATCCCGGTTAAAGTTTAAAAGTGTATAATTAATTAAATAAGTTACTAATCAAAGCCTCTCCGACTAAGAAGCACTATACACCCCAAACATGTTAAGCCTTTCGAATAAGGGTTATTCGATGAATCTCTGATACTTAATTGATGGTCGCTACCCATCAGTAATCAGATACTTCATTCAAAAACAAAATTTCAAAGTCACTAAAATTATTCCGATCGATACCGAAATAAATACTGCTTTTCAGCTCCAAGTCACCAAACACCTCCGACATGTAGAGCTGTTGAAGGGAATTGAACCCTCGACCTCTTCCTTACCAAGGAAGTGCTCTACCCCTGAGCTACAACAGCTTTTTTCCGTTGTTAGTTGTTCGATGCGCGTTATTCATTAAGCGAACAACAGTTAAATCAACAACGAACAACCTATCCGTTGAGCGGGAAACGAGGCTCGAACTCGCGACCTATAGCTTGGAAGGCTATCGCTCTACCAACTGAGCTACTCCCGCTTAATTAATTTCAAATTTGAAATTATTGGTGGGGAGAACAGGATTCGAACCTGTGAAGACATAAGTCAACAGATTTACAGTCTGTCCTCGTTGGCCGCTTGAGTATCTCCCCAGACAACTTTTCAATAGTCGTTAAGAACGTGTTAGCCCTTTTAATCGGACTTTTTTCCTCTTTTTTTACATTACTGCAAAAAAATAGGAGTGCAAAATTATACGGTTTTTCGGTTTAGACAAACTGGAATGGGGAATTATCTACAGAAGAATTAGGAATCTCTCAGGCAGGCACCTTACATGATCACTATTTCCTTAATGATATCAGGGCCAAATTCCTTCTGAAATAGTTCAATGATCTCCTTTTTATGAAATGAAAGTTCGTTCTTCATGGAGGGGCTCTCAAGCTCTACAAACATTACTTTATTGCGAATAAAGACCTTTTTTGTGCGTTTTGCTATCGGTTTGCCCACCATTCTCTCCCACGAACCTATCAAATTAGCCTCATCAAACTTGGCTTTAATATGGTAGCTGTTGAGCAGCTGTTGAATGGCCTGCCCGATGTGCATCGTGTTTCCATCGCTATTATTTTGATTCTTAGCCATTAACTGTCAAGTTACCATTTTCCACTACAAATATTTTTGCAACAATGCCGGCTTCCTTTAATATAGAGTGACTTCTGTCCATTCGCGCATCGGTTATAAATATTTGACCAAACATGCCTTCGCCCACCAGTTTCATCAGGTGATGGATGCGCTCATCATCCAACTTATCAAAAATGTCATCCAAAAGTAGAATTGGTTTCAGCCCTTTCTTTTCAAAGATGATATCGAATTCGCTCAATTTCAGGCTAATGAGAAACGACTTCTGTTGACCTTGTGAACCGATCTTCTTTAATTCATTCCCATTCAACAAAAACAAAAAATCATCGCGATGGATACCACAGGTGGTACGCTGCAATAGGATATCTCTTTGAATATGATTTTTTAATTGCGTGGCAAAATCAGCCTGCTCCAAATCACTTCGGTATTGAATATCTACACTTTCTGATTCTCTGGCAATGAAACTATAATGCTTTTTAAACTTTGGAATAAACTCCTGAAGCAGGGTTTTCCTGCTTTGGTGAATATAATTGCCGGCAATACAAATGCGGTGATCGTAACTAGCCAGCAACTCGACATCTACATTTCCAGCTTCTGAAAATCTGCGAAGCAGGGTATTGCGCTGCTTCATCTGGTGATTGTAAGCTATCAGGTTCTCAAGATAAAAACGGTCGAGCTGACTGAGGAGCGTGTCAAAAAATCTTCGCCTTTGCTCGGCACCGCCCCAAATCAATTCAATATCCTGTGGCGTAATCAGCACGACTGGATATTTTCCCACATGATCAGAAAACTTGAGGTAATCCTGGTCATCCTCTCGCACAATTTTCTTTTGCCCTTGTTGAAAAGTGCATACTACCTCCTTTTTTCTTCCCTCTATTGAAAACCGGCCCTTCACGAGAAATTGACTCTGCTCAAAGCGGATATTAAGAGCATCGGTGGGATTGATGGCACTCTTGGTAAAAGCCAGGTAATGAATCGCGTCTAGCAGATTGGTTTTTCCACTACCATTTTTTCCTAAAAAACAATTGATTTTAGAATCGGGCTTAATTTCTACCTCCGCGTAGTTCTTAAAATTATACAGGCGTAGGGTTTCTAGAAACACAGAACAAATGGTATTACTTAAAATTTGGAAAGTACGCTTTCGCCTATTTGGCGATTGTCATTGGGTGGCGTATTTTCGCACCTCACAATCGTAACAAAATTAGCAATTATATGGCTACCACTACCCAAGCAAAAGGTGCGGCTTCAAAAAAAGAAAAGGCATCATATCCAAAGGAGACGTATATGTTTTGGTATGAGAGCATGCTTTTGATGAGAAGGTTTGAGGAAAAAGCAGGGCAGCTTTACGGAATGCAAAAAATCCGCGGCTTTTGTCATTTATACATTGGTCAGGAAGCCTGTGCCGCGGGAGCCATATCTGCATTAAAGAGAGGTGATAAATATATCACCGCCTATCGTGACCACGCTCATCCGCTGGCTCTCGGCACCAGCCCGAATGCAGTAATGGCAGAACTATATGGAAAAGAAACCGGTGTGTCAAAAGGCAAGGGGGGCTCGATGCACATTTTTGATAAGGAAAATCATTTCTATGGTGGCCATGGTATTGTTGGAGCGCAGATTCCACTGGGTGCCGGAATTGGCTTTGCCGAGAAATATAACAAGACCGGGAACCTGTGTATTTGCTATATGGGAGATGGTGCCGTACGCCAAGGGGCATTTCACGAAGCACTTAACCTCGCCATGATCTGGAAAATCCCCGTGATTTTTGTGATCGAGAACAATGGATATGCCATGGGTACTTCCGTGCAACGCTCGTCAAATGTCCATGAACTTTATACACTGGGCGAAGCCTATGATATGCCGTCTGAGCCTGTAGATGCAATGAATGTGGAGGCTGTTCATGACGCGGTTTCCCGTGCGGCAGAAAGAGCCAGGGCTGGTGAAGGACCAACGTTGTTAGAGCTCCGCACCTACCGTTATAAAGGGCACTCCATGTCAGATCCTCAAAAATATCGCTCGAAAGAAGAAGTAGAACAGTACAAGCAGCGCGACCCGCTTGAGCAAGTACGCGCCACCATTTTGACTAACAAGATCGCCACCGAAAAGGAACTTGAAGTCATCGAACAAAAAGTGAATGGCCAGGTGGAAGAGAGCGTGAAGTTTGCTGAGGAGTCAAAATACCCGGATCCGTCAGAAGCAATGAAGGATATTTATGCCGAACCGAATTATCCTTTTATCATGGATTAAGGTTCTTTTGATTAATAAGTCCTAATTCTTAGTTTTGCGTCCCGCTTCGTAGGCGGGACGTTTTATTTACACAATCCCATGGCAAAAAAGGAACAAACCAAAGATCTATTAGAAAACGCAGAGGTCATTCAGGAGAAACTGGTAGACGTTGAAACCTGGCTGGAAAAGAACCCAAAAACTGCAATTGGAGTCGTTACTGCGATACTTTTAGTGGTGGGTGGATTTTTTGGATATAAGTATTATCTGAATAGCCAGGATGTTATTGCTCAAAAAGAGATGTTTCAGGCAGTCCATTATTTTGAAGCCGATAGCCTGAACCTTGCCTTGAACGGTGATGGAAACAATCTTGGCCTTCTGCAAATCATCGAAGATTATGGAAGTACCGATGCAGGCAACCTTGCCAATTATTATATCGGTGTTGTTTACCTGAAGCAGGCCAAGTATCCGTTGGCTATTTTCCATTTTGAAGATTTTAGCTCAGACGACTTATTGGTGCAAGCCCGCGCTTATAGCCTTATGGGAGATGCCTACATGGAACAAAAAGACTTTGAAAATGCGGCCAAGTATTACAGCAAAGCTGCGGGCTATAAGCCCAATAAAGATTTTACCCCCACTTATCTTATGAAGGCAGGACTGGCTTATGAGAAGCTGAATCAAAACGCTAAAGCAATAGAAGTCTATCAGACTATTATCGATAAATATTGGGAATCAGCCGAATTGCAAAACGCCAGGAAATTTAAGGCAAGACTGGAGACCAATTCGTAATCAATTTTAAAATAACTTTGAAGGGATAGATCATCTATCCCTTTTTTATTATCCGAAAATTAAGCTCATGGCCGGAATACTTAAATCAGTTTCAGAAAAGAGTAAGATCGATCTTACTAAAAAAAGATTTGCCATTGTGGTGGCCGAGTGGAATGAAGAAATTACAGACCCTTTGTTTCAAGGTGCGCACGAAGCGTTGTTAAAATTGGGAGTTAAGAAGAAAGACATCATCCGTAAAAATGTTCCTGGAAGTTTTGAACTTCCATTAGCTGCCCAATGGATGGCTGATAAAAAAGATATTGATGCTGTGATTTGCCTTGGGTGCGTGATTCAAGGCGAGACACCCCACTTTGATTATATCTGCCAGGCGGTTGCCAATGGCATTATGAAAGTGAATCTCAAATCGAATAAGCCTGTTGCTTTTGGAGTGCTTACAACGCTTAATAAAAAACAAGCAATGGACCGTGCCGGAGGAAAGTATGGCAACAAGGGAGAAGAAGCTGCGATCACCGTTGTAAAAATGCTTGAGATTTTAGTTCGTTAAAAACTTAACCATGTCTTTGCTGTTTTTTAATTATGGAGATAGATATTGAATTTGGTTTGCGTTTGTTAATCTCATTCGCCATTGGTACTGCTATCGGTCTTGAACGCGAATACCGAAGCAAGGCAGCCGGTTTACGCACCATGATCATGATATGCCTCGGTGCAACCATCTTTACGGAAATCTCTATTCAACTTGGAGGAAACACCCCTGACCGCATTGCATCGACCATCATTTCTGGAATTGGATTTTTGTGTGCAGGTGTAATTTTCAAAGACGGGCTTTCTGTAAGTGGAATAACAACAGCAACAACCATATGGATATCTGCTGCATTAGGCATGGCCGTTGGGGCAGGCGAATATTTCATTGCTGTGGTGGGATCTGCCGTGGTTCTTGTTGTCTTGGTCCTGTTTGAAAAAATTCAAAATGTAATAGAGCGAATTCACCAATCCCGTTCTTACGAGATTACCGTGGAAGGCAACCATGAATTTGAAATCAATATCATTCAGGAAATTAAAAAACTTAATTTATCTGTTAGAAAAAAGAAGGATTACAAAGAGGGCAATCTCTCCATCTTGATTTATGAAGTGGTTGGAAGTGAAAAGAATCTGAATGCCTTTAATATTCATTTGAAAAAAGACAATCGGATACTATCATATGATTATTAATTAATTTTCTCTGATGAATGTGCGATCGCTCCCTCCACAATTAAATACTGCGCAGTTATATACGTTGACATAATCAATAAGGAAGCCATTGGCAAAGGCTGCATAAATTTATTGATCGCGAGTGCGGAATCTGAAATCATAAAAAAAAGAGCTCCTATAAATATCAACGCAAAACTTCTTCTCGATGTAAATCCAAATCGGAATAAAGCCTGCAACACCATAATGGTAAGTACCAGTGCATAGATCATCACGGGTATTTTCAATTCACCCAGATGAGGTAGGAGCACTACCACCAATCCAGTTCCGGCCAGAATGATAGGAAATGAGAAACGAACTTTTTGTGGGCCTAATAATTTATCTATACCGTCAGGATCACGCATCTGTCTGTAGCTAAACACATAAAGGACATGGCCGGATAGAAATGCAACTAATCCACCCATGAAGAACATTTCATCTCCCTGAAACATGAGTAGCACATCGCCCAGCCAGCAAAACACGATGGCCACCACGAAAAAATAATTTCTTTCCGATACACTTAATAAGTAATAGCTCATCAACGTGATCATGATGAGTGGCTTGGCAATGGTTTGAACCAATGCAATGTCAAAGGTGACCGCGATTAATTCAGCGACTGCTACCGAGACGAAAAGAATGAGCGCTGTTTTTTTCATATCATGCGGGTGAAAGTCTTCTTCTTAAAAGTAGATACAAAAAAGCAATCATTCCCAAAATTCCGCTCAGCAAGAAAACAAAGAAAAACCGTGAAGGATCATTGGCATATACCAGACCGGAGATAAATGCGCCCAGTCCAATGCCCATCTCCATAAAAATATAGAGTGAAGCAATGCCTCTTCCCTTAAACTGATCGTGGCTGAGATCGGTAGCCCATGCCAGCAAAGCAGGTGAGGCTGACCCCTGCGCTAATCCATAAATACTCACTCCGATGATTAGTTGGAAAGAAGTTTCAGCTGTGCCGATCACCAGCATGGATAGAACAATTCCAATTGTGCTTACCAGCAGCACGGGCACTCTTCCATAACGATCAGAGGCTTTGCCTGCCAGTAAGCGAATAAGCAGCGAGGCAACGGTAAGAAAGGTAAATAGCAGCCCTTTGTTTTTTATACCTACAAACTGGCCGAAGTCAGGGATGATGGTAAACACAGCTCCGTAAGAAAAGGCCGCCAACAACATTACAATACAAGGCATCAGTACAAGAGGTTCAAAAAGATCTTTACGCGTTACTTTTAAATGTTGTAATGAAAAGGACTGTTTCTCTTTGATCGTCTCTTTTGTTCTCAACAGAATAATGATCGATACCAACGCAAAAAAGGATGAACAATAAAACATCGCGTTCAATCCAAACTGATTTGCTAATGTTCCTCCTAAAGCAGGACCGGCAGCCATGCCTACTGCACCTGCCGTTCCCAGCAAACCCATTGCCTCTCCACGCTTATCGGCAGGAATGATATCAGATAAATATGCTGTATTACCAGTGGGTGTGAAACCTGTAGAAAAACCATGAACAAATCGGAGAAGAAAAAATGCAAACAGGGAAGAGACAGCCGGATACAGCAGACTGCATATCAAACACACCACAGCTCCAAAAATCATGACCGGCACACGCCCAATCGTATCGGCCAACTTTCCACTGAAAGGACGCGAGATCATGGCGGTGATCGTGAAAAGAGAAATAATTAATCCTTTGTACTCCGCTCCTCCTAACTGAGTAAGATATTCCGGCAGTTCCGGAATGATCATGTTAAAGCTTGCAAAAAAGAGTAATGAACTAAGGCAGAGAAACCAGAAAGATGAAGAGTAAATTTTTTGCAATCGGTAATCAGTTATCGGTAATCAGTTATTTATTGGCTTGCAAAAAGAGGATGACTTGCTAATCATCGAGTTTAACATTTTACCAATAGAACTGCATTGCTTAAGAAGATTTGCAGCCGAATCAGAAGATAAATAGGTACAGTCTTGTGCAGTTTCAATCCAGTGCTGGGTTTCCTGCTGTTCTCCATCTGCATCAGTTAACTTGCTTATAAAATGCTTTTCATATCTCCGCTTTGCCCACGCTTCCGCGATTTGTGCTCTTACTGACCGAGATGATCGCCTGCTTTGGTCTGTGAGCGAAAACATTTCTTCACGTGGAAAACTCTTGGTTATGGTAAAAATGTCTTTTGCCAATTGCCTCGAAGTCTTATATACCTCAAGATCCTTATAACTCTCTACATATTCCATAATCACATTTATTCCGATTATCAAATACTGAATTACTGATTACCGATCACTGATTACCAATTACTGTTTATCGATTAGCAGCCGATTCCTGACCTTCCAACAGATAGGCTTTGATGAAATCATCAAGATCGCCATCAAGAACATTTTGAGCATCATGTCGCTCTACAGCGGTGCGGGCATCTTTCACCAACTTATAGGGATGCAAAACGTAATTTCTTATCTGTGATCCAAAATCGATTCTCATTTTACCAGCTTCCACTTTATCGCGTGCAGCATTGCGCTTCTCCAACTCGGCTTGATACAACTTTGATTTCAGCATTTGCATGGCGCGTTCGCGGTTAGCATGTTGCGAGCGCTCTACCTGGCACACGATAACAATACCTGAAGGTTTGTGGGTCAACTGCACTTTGGTTTCCACTTTGTTTACGTTCTGACCACCAGCTCCACCAGAGCGTGAGGTTTGAATTTCAACATCGGCAGGGTTCACTTCAATTTGAATGGAATCATCCACCTTAGGATACACAAACACCGAAGCAAAAGAAGTATGTCTTCGCTGATTGGAATCAAATGGTGAAATGCGCACCAGGCGATGCACGCCTATTTCAGACTTGAGTTTTCCGTAAGCGAAAGGTCCTTCAATCTCCAGCGTAGCTGATTTAATGCCCGCTACTTCACCCGACTGATAATCGATTTGTGAGACTTTATAACCACTCTTCTCTCCCCACATGATGTACATGCGGTTGATCATATCGGCCCAGTCGTTACTCTCTGTGCCACCAGCACCGGGGTTTATTTCCATCACCGCGCTGAGTTGATCTTCTTCGCCACTCAGCATCTTCTTGAACTCAAGTTCTTCAATAGCTTTCGCAACTTTTTTATAGTCGACATCCAACTCCTCCTCGCTTACATCTCCGGCTTCATGAAACTCTTTGAGCACATCCAGGTCTTCCAATTGTTTGTTTACCTGGGCAAAGGCATCCGTCCACACTTTTTTTATGCGAATGTCTTTTAAGATGACTTCAGCTTCTTTGGGCTTGTTCCAGAAATCGGCCTGGTGAGTGATGCGTTCTTCGTCCTGTATCTCTACAATTTTACGATCGTAGTCAAAGATACCGCCTGAGGGCGGTAACACGGCTTTTTAGGTCCTTTAATTGTTCGGTGGTCATAGTTTAAAATTCGTACGCGAAGGTAATAGGTTGAGTTCAATTACGAGAACAAGAAAATAAGATTTCTTAAGCGACTAATAAAGTGCGATTAGCCCTCACTATCCAAAACCTCCATATTGAATATTCCGTCTCCAATTATAAATTAATGAATTTTGCTCCGTAGGAGCTGCCTGTTTATAGAATTGGAATTAAATTTAGAGAAGTGGCTCCATCGGAGCCTCCTAATTAATATTTTATGGCAAATACGTTTTCAAAAATCTACCTGCGATTTGTTTTCGCTGTAAAAAACAGAGAAAGCCTGATTGCAAAGGAACATAAGGAGGAATTGCATAAATATATAACCGGCCTAGTGCAAAACAGAAAGGCAAAAATGCTCGCTATTCATTGCATGCCTGATCATACACATTTATTTGTCGGTTTTAAACCCACCATTCTGATTTCAGATTTCGTAAAAGAAGTGAAGGTGGAGAGCAACGAGTTTATCAATAATAAGAACTGGATTAAAGGAAAATTTAACTGGCAGGAAGCCTGCCTGCCGGTAGGCAGGGATATGGTGTTTTTTCCTACTCACATTCACACATTGGCAACGTGATTAACTATGTATTAAACCAGGAAATTCATCATCAAAAGAAAACCTTCAGGCAAGAATATCTGGAGCTGCTGAAGAAATTTGAAATTCGGTTCGAGGAAAAATATGTATTTGACTTTATGGAGTAATGCAGGAGGCTCCGATGGAGCCTGACATAAGGGTAACAAAATCTCTCTATAGACAGAACGCTCCTCCGGAGCAAAGACAAATTCTCTAACTCACACATTATACCGGACTCTGATTTCTGTCATCAATGCTATAGAAACTCTCGCGTTATATGAACCAATAGTGATAAGCCATTCACCATCTATATTTTTTCCAAATAAGTTTTGCCTCGATTACGCGTGATTATAATCCGTAACTTTGGATTGCTAATTTTTGCTCCGTAGGAGCTGCCTGTTTATAGAATTAGAAGTAAATTAGAGAAGTGGCTCCATCGGAGCCTCCTAATTAATATTTTATGGCAAATACATTTTCGCAAATCTACCTGCAATTTGTTTTTGTTTTAAAGAAATAGACAGGGAGCTCCTCCGGAGCAAGACAAATCCCATAACTCATTTCATGTAACGGAGGCTGATTTCTGTCACTACTTCATTATGACGTATGAGATATTATCAAGAGGGCCAATAATGAAATACTGGATCAAACTTAAAGATTACAGCATCCTCTGGCAAGATTTTAGGAACGGTAACCCAATGGTATTTAACAATTCCAACCTGACATCCGCCATAGATTTCTGCACTTACTTTATAAACATATTGATGAGGTGCTATCAGATCAAAACTCCTTTTAAAAATCCATCCACAACCACCATGAAATACACGCAGGCCTAATAAGGTGTACTTATTGAAATCAATCTTTCTACTTGGTGTGGCCCATGGTCGAGAAGCAAGGAACTTATTCCAATCACTTTCATCTCTAAAAATAAATGTGGAATCTCGTATTGTATCATAGGGGTTAACATTCTTTACAAAGAAGGTACCCATATTATTTCCGTTACGAGGATCCTCCTCCGGAAAATCATTAATTCGTTTGGCCCCTACCACCTCTCCTTGCATTACAATCTTTGTCTTATCAAGCCAGACAGTCTTATCTCTGTATGAAATAATAAGTTCTAACCCGTCTTCTCGAAGCGAATCAGGGACCGGCCTACATGGTAAGGGATACCAAAGACTGAAAAACTCTGCTATCCTCACAGAATCTTCAATATAATAATCCCAGGAAACGCCATCTCGGTTATGGACCGTAGCATGTAACCCTTCTTTCAATATTCCTATTGAATCGCAAATATTGGTACAACAATAACCTCTTCGAAAGGTTTTTCATTATCGCAACCGATGAGAAGGCACGCCAGCAAAAAACCGAAACATATCTGTAGCGCTTTCATAATCTATCGTTTGATGATCACTTTTTTCTTTTGGAGACTTGACCTAAGAACTAATTTCAAGAACATAAACTCCTTCTGGTATATTCGACACATCAAACTCTAATTTAGTTTTAATGTCTTTAAGTAACTAAGTAATCAGCAAAAAAATAGCGCAGATTCTAAGATATACTAAGCATACTCTCAAAATGGTAAAGCGAATGTTCCGATCAGATTCTACTTAAGCTTATAAAACCGTGAGCTATAATCAATCGTCTTCAGCGTATGCCCATACACTTTTTTATAAGGACTGCGAAGGAATAAAATAGCAGCACCACTGGCCGTGAGCACTAAAGCGGTGATGGCGACTTGCTCATCAAAATCTTCTGCCCCTTTTACGATTAACCTGTTTACTTGATCAATAGCAAAATATCCAATACCACTGATAAATAGCAATCCCCCAATACCACTGGTCACGTTAACTTTTCTTCTTCCTTTCAGATTCAGCGATTCGATCGAACTGATCCAAAGTGTATCGTTGGAGGTGATGATTTGCGTTTCTGTCAGTTCAAGAATCTTGCCTTCTCTTTTTTCCTTGTTCTTCAGCTTGCATCGCAGATATTCTCCTTCCGTAAAGCGCGCCACCACCGATTCTCTTTTAAGGAGAATGATTTGCTTTTGTGCGCTGAGGGGAGCAGCGCATACGATCACGAAAAATAATATAAGACTTACCTTCATTGCACTTACAAGATAGCAGAAACTTTGCTTTGTGATCTATTGAAAATCAAATTAAAAATAGGTACTCACCGCAAACTCAAATTGATCGATAAATGTTTTCTTGAACGCGGTAATATTACTCTGTTCATAAAATAACAGCATGGCCTTTTTATATTCTATTGAATCGATGGTCCTGAAAGAAATTGGGCAATACGCGTTGTCCATTAGTATGGCATTGCCAACGATCCTGGCCGTCCGTTTATTGCCATCAGCAAAAGGCTGTATATAGGAGATCAATATCAACACCAGCAATGCTTTTGCAAATACATTTTCCTGCTGGTTGATCAATCCACACATATCCTCAAGCGCCTCTCTGATTTGAAACTCGTTGTCCAGCGGTTTATAGTTTGTTCCAGAGATGCCTACCCTCCTGCTCCTGATATTCCTGGTAACATTCAGGTCTTTTATTAATATGCTGTGAATGTCTTCAATGGCAGACAACTTCAAAGGCGAAACATACTGTGGGTTTGCGATGATAAAATCCAATGCTTCCTTGTGGTTGAGAAGCATGATAGCCTCCTCTTTGGTTTTGCCCGAAGCGGTTTCTTTTTCCTTCAGCAGGTGCTCTGTTTCAAGGAGCGAATTTTTAATATAAAATGAGCTCTATTTAGTAGTAATGTGAGCCGCAAAGGTATTTTAGAATACCAGATTAACTATTAAATGCGATGGATCCAGCCAAAGATATCCGGGCTTTTGCCATGCTTAATGTTTTCCAATTCATCGTAAACGCCAAGGGAAAACTTGCGCTGATTTATGGGTGGCAAATGATAGTCTTTACCTTCGTGACCAATCAATTCGATATGCGCTATGGTAGCCGCGGTGCCCGCTCCAAACGCTTCCTCCACGCGACCTTGCTCTAAGGCGTTAACAAGTTCCTTTACAGAAATCCTTCGCTCTTCCACAGGCATATTCCAATGACGCGCAATGTCTAAAACACTTTGGCGTGTGATGCCGGCCAGAATAGAATCACTCAATGCAGGTGTCACCAACACCCCATCAATCACGAACATCACGTTCATAGTGCCGCTCTCTTCCACATACTCATGATTTTTTCCATCGGTCCAGATGAGTTGATGATAGCCTTGCTCTTGTGCCAGCTTGGCTGGATAAATGGCACCACCATAATTACCTCCGGCCTTCGCGAATCCGGTGCCTCCCTCTACGGCCCGCGTATAGTGAGTTTCAATTTTCACTTTTACCGGAGTAGAATAATACGGTCCCGTAGGGCTAAGTATAATCATAAAGGTAAAATCTAGTGAAGGACGAATGCCAATGTATTCATCGGCCGAAAACATAAATGGACGAATGTATAAGGAACTTCCTTTTTCTTTGGGAATCCACGCCCGATCCAAATCAATTAACGTGGCAAGGCTCTCCATAAATAACTCTTCGGGAATGGATGGCATGCACATGCGTTCCGCAGAAATATTCATGCGCTTCCAATTATCAAGAGGACGAAACACAAGCGCTTCACCGGAGTCCGCTGCATACGCTTTCATGCCTTCAAAAATAGATTGACCATAATGCAACGCTGGCGTAGCAGGGCTCACAGGCATGAAGCCATAGGGAATGATCCGAAAATTCTTCCAGGCACCCTCGTGATAGTCGGCCATAAACATATGGTCGGTGTACACTTTACCAAAAGGAAGATTGGAAAAATCGATCCCGTGAAGGCGTGATTCAGAAACTGTTGTCGTAGAGATTTTTATTGTATCAACCATGGTCTGTCTATTCTAAATATCTATTCTAAATTTTCCGCAAGTTAGAATTAAATATTAAAATCGACTAACGGGTGTTAGGTTAAAATATTATTAAATGACAATGCTATATAAATTTTACATGCGCGGCTTCCAGGGAGTCTCTTCCACCCCCAATTCGTGCGTCATCATGCGGCAGAGAACAAAAAGATAATCGGAAAGACGATTTAAATATTTGATAACAAGCGGCTCTACTTTTTCATGCTGATGTAAGGCAATCACCAATCGCTCTGCTCTGCGGCACACGGTGCGGGTCACATGACCCCATGAGATAGAGGTATGACCACCCGGAAGTACGAAGAATCGCATGGGTTGAAGCAATGCATCCATTTCATCCATACCTTTCTCAAGAAAGGCTACATCATTTTCTGATAAAGAAGGGATTTTTACTTTCGTGTTTGCGGGTTCAGTGGCCAGTATGGATCCTATCGTGAATAATCGGTCTTGAATTTCTATGAGGACATCTTTTCGTTTTTGATTTACCTCCTGATCACGAAGCACGCCCATCCACGAATTCAATTCATCTACTGTGCCATACGTATCAATGCGCAACTCTGATTTTGAAACACGCTTGCCTCCAAAAAGAGAAGTGGTGCCTTCATCACCGGTTTTAGTGTAAATCTTCATGAGGCGAAATTCCTTATTTAAAACCAAATTATCTATAAAAAGAAGCAGCCACTAAATAAGAAACCCTGTCAAAACTGACAGGGCTAAATTTTTAACGTTTGATTTTCGAATTATTACTGCGCAGCAACGGTCTGAGGCAGGGATTCAGCACGCGAAATGTTTTCATTAGTTTTATCCCACTCAATCAGACCGTCTTTCAGACGAACGATACGGTGAGCATAGTGCGCAATATCATCTTCGTGCGTAACCATGATGATGGTGTTGCCTTTCTGATGCAAATCATGGAAGAGACTCATAATATCATAAGACGTTTTTGAATCCAGGTTACCGGTTGGTTCATCGGCAAGAATAATGGAGGGATTGTTTACCAGTGCTCGGGCAATGGCCACGCGCTGGCGCTGACCACCTGAAAGTTCATTAGGCCTATGATGATGTCTGTCGCCCAGGTTCACATCTTCGAGAGCGGACATGGCCATGTCTGAACGCTCGCTCTTGCTATATCCGGCATAGATCAACGGAAGAGCCACATTTTCCAATGCAGTTGCACGTGGCAACAGGTTGAAGGTTTGAAATACAAACCCAATTTCTTTATTGCGCACTTCTGCCAATTCATTTTCAGTCATGTCACTTACCAGCTGCTTGTTGAGCCAATATTCTCCCTGGGTGGGAGAATCCAAACAACCTACAATGTTCATTAACGTGGACTTTCCTGATCCGGAAGGCCCCATGAAAGCAACATATTCTCCCTTTTCAATGGAAATGGAAATATCCTGTAAGGCATTAACAATGTTGTTACCCATTTTATAGATTTTAGAAATATGGGTGGTTTTTATGATGTTGGACATAGGTCGATTTTATTTCAATGTGATGGATATCGGTTAAAAAAAGTTCAAAACTCTCTCTCTCTTGAACTTAAGTTCTGACTTTAGGTTTCAAAAACATGACAAATTGATGAAAATAAGTTGAGAATGGTTAAAAAGTTCATCAAAAGAAGCCTTTTGATACCAGACGCCAATATCCTATGATTAGTTACACCTGCGCTTTCCCTGCCACAAAATTCAAACAGGCGGCAATTACGTTGTCATCCTTCAGAATGCGGTTATGCCCCAACCCTTTAGTTTTGAGCAATCGGGCAGAAGGAAAAACTTTGATCAGTTCATACACATGAGAAATATCCACTTCTTTATCCTGTTCATCGTGCACCAACATCAATTTCAAATCCTGAGGCACCTGTTTAATGAGATTCAAAGCCGTAAATTCTTCAAACGATTTACCATGTCTTTTCTGTATCCATTTCTTAAAATTCTCGCCTGTTTTCCACGATCCGCCAATCGCCTTAAGGTAGGATTGAATAATACGATCCGCTATTGTGGGGCTTGCAATGTTGATCAATTTCTTTACCGGTAATCCTTTTGATATAGCATACAAGGAAGCACCACCACCAAAAGAGTGTGCGATGATTGCTTCGGGATTTCCTTTGATTGCCGAGATCTCCTTCATCACCTCCTCAAACTCAGCAATAGAAGTTCGCTTACCTTCTGATTTTCCGTGCGCAGGACCATCAAAGCCAATGACCCGATAACCGGCCTCATTGAATGACGGAATAAATCTTCGGAATTGGGTAGAACGCCCTGCCCATCCGTGTGCGACCAACACATAAGGTTTCAACTCATCTCCCCACTGATAGCACTGCACTTTTTTTCCGGCACTCGTTACCGAGAATAATTTTGCTGTGGCTTCTGCCTCCAGTTCCTTTTCAGGAGTCTTGTATCGGAAAGGGGTAAAAAATATCTTCTCAAAATACCAGCCTGATAATCGCGTAGAAATTCTTTCCAGCTTCGGAAAACCCCAGCGGATCATCCTGAACGCGAATGGTATTTTTATTGGTTTTGTCTTAGTCATTTGAAATATTGAACTGAAACCGGTTCGTCTTGTGCTCAAAGGTATCAAGATCATACACTCTTTCAGAAAACAATACCTGATTGTCGTGTGATACCAAAATAACGGTTGAGCATCGGGTGCCATATCCATTGGTTTTAATGAACATGGATGACAATGCGCGCTCACGCTCCAGGCCAATACCTGTGTTGGGTAGTGATTGATCTACTGCCCGCTGTTCATCATAGAGCAATTCAAATAACGTATCAGGTTCAATCATGGAATTACTGATCGCGTTACTAAATTTATCTTTACCCCGCTGCACTTTGGGCCAGGGAGTATCAAGTAAGTGATTACTCAATCCATACACACCTGATTCCAGTTTTTGAATTCCCTTTCCGTAATTGGAGAGATACCACAATTCATTGGAATAGCCGGTCAACAAATTGAAGCCATTGTAAAGTGCGGCCCGTTCCGAAATTTTATTTAAATACTCTTCAGGTGTATCATTATTAACTAAAAAATCAGAAACCAATTGTCCACGTGAAGGGGCGTGGGGATTGATGTTGGCCGGATCACGATAGTTGGTGACTAAACTGATCTTTCCATTCTTATTCATCGCCATCCATGTGCCGGATGCTTCCAGATCACGTCCACCTAAAATATGCGGATGATCTCCCCAAAAATGAGCGGGCGCTGTTTTACGAGCATAAAACTCATCGCGGTTGGCAGCAACAATAAGTTTGTAGGTTGGGTGTTGATTAAGAGCAAGAAAGATTAAACACATGTCACTAAAACGCTAATAGATTAAAACAGTTCCGCATGGAGGACATCAAAACAACTCAAGTTGAGCGGGGAGCAATTGAAATGACTTTCTGTGATAGGGGGTAATGCCAAATTCCCGAATCCCATCACGATGCTGAATGGTGGGATAACCTACGTTGGTGTGCCATCCATAGCCAGGAAATTGCCTGGAGAGATTTTCCATTAACTCATCGCGATAATTTTTTGCGAGCACCGAGGCAGCAGCAATAGAAAGATATTTTCCATCGCCTTTAATAACACATTCAAATTTCACTTCCCGATAAGGGTTGAAGCGATTTCCGTCAATCAATAAAAACTCCGGTTGAATCGTCAACTTATCCAATGCCAGGTGCATCGCTTTGAAAGAAGCATTTAGAATATTGATCTCATCAATTTCTTCATTGCTGACCTCGGCCACCGCCCAGGCCAATGCATCGCGAATGATATCCGATTGCAAAGCAACCCGGTCTTCTTTTGTTAACTGCTTTGAATCATTTAACAACTCATGCTGATAATCTTTTGGAAGAATAACGGCAGCCGCCACCACCGGACCAGCCAGGCAACCGCGACCTACCTCATCGCAGCCGGCTTCCACTAAATCAGGAGTGAAGGAAGACAATAACATAAATTCAAAATTCAAGATTCAATGTTCAAAATTCAAACATATCCGAATCAATTGTCGATAATATTTTGAATCTTGAACTTTTAATTTTGAACCCCATGAGCAATCCCTGGTCAACACTCTCATCACGCGAGGTATACGATAACAAATGGATACAAGTAGTAGAGCATCAGGTGATCAACCCTGCCGGGGGCAAAGGCATTTACGGAAAAGTGCACTTTAAGAACAAAGCTATTGGAATCATTGCCCTTGATGAGAATAATAACACGTGGTTAGTTGGCCAATGGCGTTACCCACTCAATGAATGGAGTTGGGAAATACCGGAAGGTGGCGGACCTAACGAAGATGAAGTACTTTTTTCCGCGAAGCGCGAGTTAAAAGAAGAAACCGGTTTGGAGGCCAAACAATGGACGCTGATTCAGCGCGTTCATCTTTCCAACTCTGTTTCTGATGAGGAAGGTTTTATTTTCCTTGCGGAAGGATTAACCCATGGCGAAAGTGAATTAGAAGAAACAGAAGCTGATATGAAAGTATGGAAGCTTCCTTTTAACGATGCCCTCACTATGGTTTTGGATGGTAAAATTACTGACAGCCTCACGGTGATGGGTCTTTTGAAAGTGGCAAGGCTGAAAAGTCTCTGAGTCGTGAGGTTCCAGCTCTGAGCTTTGAATTAAAACTTAAATACTAGAAACTCAAAGCTAATCACTACACGTTTATGTCTTCGCTGAAACATTTCCGCCACCACATTCGTCCTAATTTTCTGCTTGCCTACCCGGTGATGCTAAGCATGCTCGGTCAGGTGATGACCGGTGTTGCTGATAGTGTGATGGTGGGTTGGACCGGGGCGGTGCCTCTGGCAGCTTCTTCACTTGCCAATATTTTTTTTTCAGTTCCTCTTTTTTTCGGAGTGGGTGTATCGTATGCCATCACTCCTTTGGTAGCACAGGCTGAAGGAGCCAATGATGACAATAAAATAATAGCCGCGTTAAAAAACGGTTCGGTCATTAATCTTGTAACAGGATTAATTTTAGTTGTCTTAATTTTTTCCGTTGAACCTTTCATGCATTCGATGGGACAACCCACAGATGTAGTGACATTGGCCATTCCTTACCTCAGTATCATTGCCATCTCCATTATTCCCACTATGATTTTTCAAACCTATCGGCAATTTGCTGAAGGACTTCAACGCACACGAGTGGCGATGATCATTGTGGTAGGAAGTAACCTGGTCAACATCGCACTTAACTATGTGTTGATCTTTGGGGAATATGGTTTCCCTGAAATGGGTTTGAATGGTGCCGGCTGGGCTACACTAATTTCACGTGTTGTGATGGCATTGAGCATGATGCTGTATGTGTACTACGGAAGAAAATATCAAGCCTATAAAGCCGGATTTTCTTTTGGCAACTATTCCCGGTCGCTGATCAATAAAATGCTGCACATTGGTCTGCCGGCAGGTTCGCAATTTGTTTTTGAAGCGGGTGCCTTTGGCTTCTCTGCCTTGATGATGGGATGGTTAGGCACGACTTCATTGGCGGCCCATCAGATTGCCATTAACCTCGCCACCATCAGCTATATGACAACCTCCGGGCTTGGCGCTGCCGCCACAATCCGTGTAGGAAATTTTTGGGGCCAGCGCGATATCCCTAATTTAAGAGCCTCTGGGTTTACCATGATTGGTATGGCCATTGCGATCATGACGGCATGGGCGCTCATATTTATTTTTGGAAGATATTTTTTACCCTCACTCTACATTGAAGATCAGCCAGTAATTGAACTTACCGCATCGTTGTTAATCATTGCCGCCTTCTTTCAACTCTCCGATGGAATTCAGGTGGTAACTGCCGGTGCTCTTCGTGGATTGCAAGACGTAAAAATTCCATCGATGCTAATTTTTGTTGCCTATTGGGTGATTGCTTTACCGCTCGGTTATTGGCTTGCTTTTCCGTTGCAGATGGGAGCGAATGGTATTTGGATCGGTCTGTTTCTGGGGCTCACATTAACAGCGGGAGCCATGGTAGTCAGGTTTCATAAGCTTTCGCGAAATAAATAAACACGAGGAGTTAAGAGCTTCGAATTGATTATTGCCATGAAAAACTCGCAGCACGTGGCTCAAAACTCACAGCTTTCCACTAACTTTCATTTCAAACCTATTTCTATGGAAGAGCAAACCCGTCCGGTACGTTACTCACAGACTACCATCACCGAACTCATGATTCCCTCCTACGCCAACTTTGGTGGAAAAATTCACGGAGGGATTTTGCTTTCGCTGATGGATAAAGTGGCTTACGCAACCGCCAGCAAACATGCCGGCACCTATTGTGTAACCGTTTCAGTAGATAACGTTGAATTTCTTCAACCGGTGGAAGTGGGTGAACTGGTTTCCATGCATGCCTCCGTAAATTATGTAGGCCGCACTTCGCTGGTGGTGGGCATTCGGGTAGAATCTCAGAATGTGAAAACAGGGAACATTAAACACACCAACTCTTCTTTCTTTACCATGGTGGCCAAGGATGACGATAACAAACCCACCATGGTGCCCGCACTGCTGCTTGAAAATAAAGAAGATGTGAAGCGCTTCATCGAAGCCATGCGCATGAAAGAAATCAAAAGTGCTGTGCGCGAACAGATGGACGATGCGAAGTCGCATATTGAAGTGGAACGTGCAACTGAGATTTTGAAAAATGAAAGGTGTGTTTTGTTACTTAATTGATTTTTAATAATCGTAAACTCTTTACACCGCCATACTTAACGCATTCTGTTCAATAAGCCCCCTCTGGCGCCTTCCAGTACTCAGTAATCTTGAAATGCTGATAAACTATATGCTTCCCATCAGGGTGCCAAGAAGGATTTTTTGCAAGAAAGCCCAGTTGATCGCCTTTCTTTTCTTTAAATAAGAGGAAAGGAGGCAAAATTTTCCTCAAGTTTGATCCATTTTTTTCAACAACCTTAATTCCATCGTGAAAAATCAAAAGAGTTTTATAATCAGGAGATACATCAAAGTTATAAACCGTTGTGTTAAAAAGTAAAGGATGTTCGCTCTCCTCTTTATTTTGATCTATGTCATAGATTATAATTTGATTCCAAAATCTCAATCCTATAATTTTCCTATCATTAAATAACCAATTGGGATAACCCACTGAAACTATGAATTTTTTTTTGTTGCCTATGGAATCCATGACCCAAGCTCCTGCTTCCCCAAAATCATCAGTAATAGACCTTGAATAAGCAATCTCCGAACCTATTGAATTCCAGGCGGGGAGAAAATTATTGCCTTCATCCGCAAGTAATCGTAAGTCGCTTCCGTCTACCTTAATTTTCCAAATAGTAGGATAAGTATTAAATGCAATCCATTTACCATCTGGACCAATCCGGTGCATAACCGCCTTTATATAGTATCTTCTTATTTCCACTTTTTATATCAAGCGTAATTAATGATCTGGTTGCATAATCTGAGTAGGCGATCTTGGTTCCATCGATGTTAAAATCAGGCATGGTATCCCACGTATAAGCACCCTCATTCATTGTAGCAGTAACTTCAGTTCCTGAAATAAGCTCACCTTCATCATAGATTGGCTCTACTTCGTTATCGCAGCCAGACACAGTAGCCAATCCTGAAAGGAATATTAACCAGTAATAAAACTTAAACTTTATTTTTCTCGGACTATCCATATCATTGTGTTTATAAATTTAAGCAATTCAAGTTCATGAAACCATTGAAACCCTATATCCTGCTGGCATTTAGCGCAATCGCTTTTTTTAGCCTATCTGCCCAATCTCCCCTCATCCTCACCCAGCGCGATCAAGCCCGTGTAATTGATGAATTATTGGAAGACCGACTACGCACTACATTGCCTGGCCTGATGCGCAGGGAAGGTTTTGACATGTGGGTGGTAATATCCCGTGAATACAATGAAGATCCCGTAATCAGAACTCTGTTACCCGGCACATGGCATGCTGCCAGAAGAACTACTATGCTGCTTGCCTTCGATCGTGGTACGGATAAAGAAATGGAATTTCTGGCTGTTGCCAGATATGATGTGGGCAAAACATTTAAACGTGCCTGGGACCCTGATGCCAACCCCGATCAGTGGGCGCAGCTTGGAAAAATTATTACGGAACGCAATCCTAAAAAGATCGGTGTAAACAAAGCACCTTCCTGGGGTCATGCCGATGGACTTACCTCTAATGATTATGACAACCTGATCAAAGTACTCCCTAAAAATCTTCAAGCCAAAGTGGTGTCCGCAGAAAAATTAGCGGTGAGTTGGTTAGAGACCCGCACTGAAAAAGAGATGGCCATCTATCAGCAGATTTGTCGTATTGCGCATGATATTATTCAGGAAGGTTTTTCTGATAAAGTAATTCAACCGGGTGTAACCACTACTGAAGATG
>Ga0163153_10001026_pt1 | contig 45738 bp, 64 predicted proteins | sample OliLakLV19MP6IB1_FD_148629 | JGI IMG/M metagenome (GOLD analysis project Ga0163153, IMG submission 148629) | Freshwater microbial mat bacterial communities from Lake Vanda, McMurdo Dry Valleys, Antarctica - Oligotrophic Lake LV.19.MP6.IB-1 | ecosystem: Environmental > Aquatic > Freshwater >... | reverse complement strand
GAGGATCCGATGAGCGAGACGGTTGAGCCAAATCCCCACACCTACCCCGAGCCCGAGCACATTGGGGATGGGGTTTATGTGAGTTTTGACGGTTCCCAGATCTGGCTCGCTGTGAACCACCACGACAACTTGGTTGTCGCGCTGGAGCCCGAAGTTTTCAGAAGGCTGTTGGCCTACGTCGCGAGGCTGCGCAAGATCCACCTAGGAGAGTTTTGATGTCGCATAAATGGGCGTATCGGGTCTTTCAGAAAATGCTAGACCCACAATACAAATGGAGAACGTACCCGACGATCGCGACATTCGACACCATCCAACCGGCTGACCATTACGCGCGTGCCTTTGCACGCCGCCATGGGGAGAGCGGCAAACGGGACGCCATAGTCGTGGTCGCATCGAGGAAAGGAAAATGCGTGGTCGCCACGTACCTATCAAATGATTTCATCGTGGATAGCTGAACCGATATGACCAATGAACCCCATGAACCCCATGAACTCCCGCCCCGTACTCTGGTCTACTTGGATAGCTCTGGAACCCTGGTGCGCGTGTACGCTAGTCTCGATAATTTCGCGCCGCGCCAGTACTCTCAGACCCATGCCGGATACGAGGCGGCTCTACAGTTCGCTCGGCAGATGGCCGTCAAATACGGCGGCGAACTCCAAGAAGACGGAAGAGGAGAACTAGATATGAATGAACGTGACAGGCTGGTGGAAACACTGGCTCAAACGATAGTCCCCCGATTGTGGCACTCAGGGACCCACGCCGATCGCGAATTCCTACGCTCGAACACGCGCCAGGAACTCGCTGCGATTGAGGCGGCGGGATGGGTCTTGACCAAGGCCGACCCCAGCGCGTCCACAACAGCAGTCCCCAAGCTCGACACGCTCAACTCGCCGAGGGATCGAACGAACGACAAATTCGAAGAATCTAAATTCGGTCCGGACTCGGTGAACATCAGAGAGATGGCCCACGCTCTGAATAAGCTGTTCGCGTGGGGCGCGACCGCTGAAGGTCACGCATACTGGGCTGATGTTTCGGCGCGCCTGTTCAGCATGGCTCAAAACATCTCAAATTTGGGACAACGTCAGCCATAACCACAAAGGAGACACAACACATGATCCAAGGCACCAAGGTGCAGATCCCTTCGACTGCGGTCGTGAAGATCGAGATCGACCTTCCAACGGCGACGCTGATCGCTGATGCGCTGGGCTGGAAGGGTCACGACGAGGACGTCGCTTACTACGGCGACCACGCGACTGCGGAGGCTTTGCAGGAACTCTACGATGCGATCTACGGTGCGGTCTACGACGCCACAGTGGGCCCTAAGCTAAAGGGAGCGTACGACTAATAGACCCAATCGCCAGGAAGATCCGTAGGGAACGCCGACGGCGAGTCTGCTGACCAAGAGGAGCGACCAGATGACCAAGATCGGCTTTAAAACCAGCGATGACGTGCCCGCCCGTATGATCGGCCATATCGGTCGATTCAGGACGGACGCCGGTTGGATGACGGCGTGTCACAAGGTGTGGATATCCGCCACCTATAGCCCGGCTTACGATGTGCACTGGCTCACACGTGCGCGCGCGGATCAGATCATGGACGCCGAGGCGGCGGCAGCAGGGAACGCCGACGGCGATCCGATAACCTGAGGAGTGTCTACAATGATTAAATTCGACGTCAGAACCCGTTGGAGCAACAATTTGCAGTTTCGCGCGGAGATACCGTGCGCCGAAGACGCGCCGTTGGCGGTGAAGCTGGGCCTTGCCGTCAGATGGGCGTGCCTCAACGGGGTCAGCCTCAACGGGGCCAACCTCCGCCAGGCCCACCTCGCCGGGGCCGACTTCACCGGGGCCGACCTCCGGGGCACCATTCTCCCCACGGGCCTACCTCAGCGCCTCCGCGCGGAAAGGCGGGGTGCACCGCGTGGTGGCCGGGTATAGGTCTATCGCCCAAATGGCGGAGTCGCTCAGGACCGGACACCGCGCGCCGGAAGCGCCTCCAGCGCATTATCTTGTCGGCCACATTCGCGAGACTCGCGCCATGGCCGCCGGCATGCCGGTTTTTATGAGGCTGGGCGCGCAAGAGTACCGTTATGGGGAGCGGACAAGGCTGACGCGCATATTCGACGCCTACGAGCTCCTGGCGGGCAATGGGTGGGGCTCCCGAGACATCAAGGCTCTGCGCCGGATTGTCGCGGGATGGCGTCGCGCCGGCAAGATTTCGATCACCCCGGAGTTTTTCACCTATCACGAAAGACATAATGCCCGGGCCCTAAAGGCGCTCGAGGGCATTTTAGGGAGGATTCGCGAAGAGGATGCTTTGACCACGAAATTCGGCCGGGGCGCGATGCTCCTCGACCCGTCCAGGAAACCCATGGCCTGGATCACGCTGGCGGTGTGCCATATGCGCGGCCGGATCACGCTTGCGGTCATGTACGCGGCGAAGCGCTCGGGCCCCAGGGTGGCCGAGTCACGGATGCTGGCCTATGCGCTGATTCACGATCTCGTGCCCATGCTCACCGTGATGCAGATCGCCCAGCACTTCACGCGCGATCACACGACGGTCCTGTCGGGCATCAAGCGGGTGCGGGAGACGCCGCGCCTGTTCGCCGACTTCGTGGAGATGCGCGATCAGATGAAGCAATTTTTCGCCAACCCGACCGACATCATTAGCCCGCGATGACAAAGCATTGGACGCCGCTTCCCATTTTCTCGGCCCCCGCGCTTGGCGACTTTGGGGAGAAGCCAAATCCGCCGAAGCCAGCACCGCCGCCGCCGAAGATCACGAAACGGGTGGCGGGGCCGCTGCGCCCAGGCGGGAAGCTGGCAAGGATCAAGCCAGCGGATATCCGCCGTTGACATTTCAAGAGCATGGTGATTTTCTAGATGAGTTCCCGAGGGATTTCTCCCCCGGGGACTCCTGAAACAGCGGTTAGCACCGACTGTTTCGCGGAACATCCTGTCTTGGGCAAGAGGTTCACGGGCATAAAATGCCCCCAAACCCCTCCGCCGCACAAGATGTTTCGCAGCCGGACGAATTTTCTGAGGAGCATCTTTCTTGGCCACGAAACTGAATCGCACTACGCGGGACGCAGTAGACGCCAGGCGAAGCTTGCTTCTGATGCGGCCGACAACGGCCAAAGGCTCTAGCTCCGTAGCGATACCAACGGGGCGCGTTTCTCTCTGCTGTCTTTTTGCCACGTGCACTGGGGTGCAATTACAATTACGTGGACGCTTCCGCAGATTGTCGCAAGCCGCCAAGGCGAACCGATAGAATCCTCGACATTTGAACCGTGAGCCCCTCTAGGGAGGGGGGCGACCGCCACCGCAAAGGCCCCGCGATAGACTCACGTGAGTGAGTCAGGGGATCGAGGAGGATTAGAGAGAAACGGTCGGTGCCCCAAAACCGCCAAGGGGCTCTCCCCAGTCACCACGGGGAGATAGCGGAAGCCCGGAATATGTCCTTTTCACAGAAAGGAACAGAAAGGGAACAGAAAGGGCATAGCAGCCATGCACGAATATCAGTCGACACCTAAATGAGCATGACTTAGATTGCTCGCGATGAAACCCGAATCGGAGCAAACCAGCATGACGTTCCCGATTGATCGCGGCATGCCTTTTGCCTACAGGGCTTGGGTCAAATATCCATTCGAAGGGATGAAAGTGGGCGATAGTTTTTTCATCCCAGCCGCGCCGGGCGCCGAGGCCATTCGGGCCCAGTCTAAGGTTTCGAGCGCGTGGAGGAATCGCAAAAAAAAGGAAGAAGCCTACAGATCAGTGAGGCCGGCTGATGGCGGAGTGCGGGTCTGGCGGATCAAATGATTATGATTCTCATCGCGGCTTTTCTCCTGATCCTCGTTATCGGGGCTATCATTGTTCACGTTCTCGATCTCTAGGAGACTCCGCATGAAAACAAGGAAGAAGTCCCTTTGGACGCTCGCCGTTCGGCGCTCCAAGAACCGCCAGTTCTACGCCAGCATCCTGGGCGGCAACGGCAAGAAGGTTTTCACCAGCGAGACCTACACAAGCCGGCAATTCGCCGTGCGGGCGCTGGCGGTGACGGTCTCGGCCATTGCCGGCGGACGCTACAGGCTCGATGTCCACCTGCCACGCCTGCCGCGCGGAAAAGCCAAATGAACAAGCTCGATAAATTTGAGGAGTTCTGGGAGATCTACCCGCGCAAGATAGCCAAGATCGCCGCAAGGAAGCTCTGGGTGCGCTGCGTCATCAAGATGAAGCTCGACCCGGAGGCGATCATCGTGGGAGCTCGACGCTACGCCGCCGAGAAGAGCGGCAGCGAGCAGACATTCATCGCGCATCCGAGCACCTGGCTCTCGCAACAGCGCTGGACCGACGCGCCGGGCGCGCCTCCCCAAAGCGATTTAGGCTCCCCAAAGCTTCGCGATGATCGCGCGCTCCGGGTCATCCAGGAAACCATCCTGGCCACGGACATCCGCAAGAAGATCATGGAGCGAACGCGCTGGGAGAGCTGGTCTCTACTCGAGGAGGCCGCCGATCGTCTCAACTGCCCGCCGAGGGAGCTCTGGGGTTGCATCGAGGTGGATGTATGGAGGCGCGCTTGGAAGTTCGCGCTCGCCGAGGCCGCCGGTGGGGAGCCGGCGCCGGAGAGCATCAAGCCCACCAAGGAAGACTGGCTATCCGCCAAGGAGCGCGTCGAGTCTCGCGGCCGACACATGGCTGGCTTGCGAAACAAGCAATGGTCGCCGCTGCAACCAGCACCGATAATCAGAACCGAAAAAGAGGAAGGCCCAAATGCAGCCAATCATCCCGGAACCGAAATCAGCAGCGTGGCACGAGAAGCGCCGAGGCTCGATCGGGGGCTCGGACGCGAACATCCTCATGTCGGGCGACCGGCAGAAGATCCGCAAGTTGTGGGAGATCAAGACGGGGATATCCCCGCCGGACTCACTTGATGACGTGTTCCGCGTGCAGTTGGGAATCGTCACCGAAGCGTTCAACGCCGCCTGGTTCGAGAAGATCACCGGATTCCCGGTCATCGCGCGCGGAGACTTCCGCACCAAAAGCCTCCCCGGCTTGAAAATGGCGTGCAACCTGGATGGTGAGGTGTCGCTGCCGGACGGCACGAGCGCGGTGCTCGAATGCAAGCACACCTCGGCGATGTCCGGACTGCGCGAAGCCGTGGCGAACTATCAGCCTCAGTTGCATCACAACATGATCGTTACCGGCCATCGCCGCGCCTATCTCTCGGCGATCCTGGGCAACGACTGGGATTATCAGCAGATCGATTTCAACGAGTCGTTCGCCGCGACGCTAATCACGGCCGAAACCGAGTTCTGGGAGTGCGTCACGCTCAAGATGCCGCCGAGCGACACGCCCGAGAAGCACGAAATGCCGGAAGCTCACCGAGTCGTCGACTTCGAAGGCAACAACGCATGGGCCGCCGCCGCCGCAGACTGGATCGGGAACAAGGCCGGAGCCAAGGCCTATGACGCTGCGGGCGACGCCCTGCGCAAGCTGATCGCGGCCGATGTCAAGATCGCGACTGGGCATGGGCTCCGCGTCGCCCGGGACAAGCGCAACGCATTGCGCATCACCGCCATCAAGGAGTGAACCATGAGCGACCCCACACCCGACACCATCGAAAACCAGCAGGCCGCGCTCTATGCGGCGCTCGCCAAGGCGCAGGGGCAAATGCGCAACCCCGACAAGAACCGCACCGTCAAGGTGCGCTCCGACAAAGGGAACTATGATTTCGACTACGCCACGCTCGACAACGTGATCGAGACCGCGCGCAAGGCGCTGTCCGGCAACGGCATCGCCGTCGTGCAGGCGTTGGAGCGCGACGACCAAGGCGCGATGGGGCTGACGACTCGCCTGCTGCATGCAGACGGCGGCAGTATCGTCAATTTCATGCCCGTGGTCATGCCGCAGCCCGACGAGCGCGGCCGGCCACCGAAGATCCAGGAAACTGGCAGCGTGATCACCTACGCCCGGCGCTACGCGTTGTGCGCGATGCTCAACATTGCCGCCGAGGAGGACGACGACGGCACCGAGGGCCGAGACCGCGAGACGGCTTCGCGCGGCAAGGCCCCGCTCCCCAAGGCCGAGGCGCCGAAGGATGCCAAAGAGGGAACGCGAGACGCCTTCAAACGGATCAAGGCCGGGATCGTCGACGCGAGGGATGCGCTTGAGCTTGCCGAGCTCCTGCTGACGAACAAAGACATGCTCATGGCGATCAAGGCGGCTTCCGAGGAGGGCTATGCCCAGCTAATGAAGGCCAAGGACGATCGCGCAACGCAATTCAAGGGAGGCTGACATGGCTGATCGTCTGGACGCGATTTGCGGAATCAAGAACGAGAAGACCGACAAGACCTACTGGACCAAGGTGGGCGTGGCATTCCCGTCGAGGTCGGGAGGCGGGTGGTCGCTGTTCCTCGACTACATCCCCATGCAGCGAAACGACCAGGGCAAGATGAGCATCCTGCTAGTCGAACCCAAGGACCGCGACAGCGATGACCGGCCGCCGCCGCGCCGGGACCACGACGACGATAGGCCGTCGCGACGCGCACGCGACGAGGACAGACCCGCCCGCGACAAGAACATGGATGACGAGATTCCATTTTTTTTCAATGGCTTCGTCCCATATCTCGGCGCGCTTATAACAGCAGTTGCGGCTGTCGCATGAGAGAATGGATCTACACAGGGGCATGGCGGACGGAATTCCCGTCTCCATTCGATGAGGATATGTTATGCGCATCAGTGATTCCCAAGTCGAGGACCACCTCGACGGACTCGAGAAGCTCGGACCCAAGCTCGCCGCAGCGCGAGCCGACGCAGAGTATTTTTCCGACTACATCAAAACCGTCTACGCCGCAGAGTACCTGCGAAGCGATCTCCCGCGCGTTGGGGACAAGGAAGCCGAGGCCTACGCATCGGACGCCTACGTCGCCGCACTTGGGGAGAAGCGCAAAGCCACGATGCTCGCCGAGACCCACCGGCATGAGAAGACATGGCGCGAGTCCGTGATTGAGGTGTGGCGGACTCTCGGGGCTAATGAGAGAGGGAAGATATGACCGCCTACATCCTGATCATCATCACGGGGCTCGGACACTTCCCGCTGGCAACCTTCACCGCCATGCAGGATTGCGTCGCCAACGGCCAGCGCATCACCGAGCGCGAGCGGCCCAATCCGAAGACCTACCACGCGTTTCTGCGCGCCCATTGCGAGCGCATTGAGCTGACACGATGACCGACCCCAATGACTTCCCCACCATGCCGGACGACTGGAAGGTCGCGGGCGATCTCCCCAAGCGCGACATGCGATCGCCAGAGGAGAGACGGATCGGCGAGCTCGAGGCCAAGCTGCGTTTCGCGCGGCTTCAACTCGAGTTGATCGGCATGATGACCGAAAATCCCGGAATACTCCGGACCGTGCAGGCGACAGTCGATTTCATGGGAGACTAGAAATGGCGTCATGGAGGCACGTATGCGTATATGCATCTTGATGTTGATGTTGAACGGCACCGCGAGTTTTCCGGAGTTCCGGGTGTTCAGTTGCCGGGAATGCTGGGAACTGGCGTCGGCATACTCGGCGCTCGGCTTCGGCGTGCGTTCCGAGTGCTTCCGATGAGCCTCGTCCCCAAGGAGATCGCCGAGCGGATCGCCATCGAGGCTGCCGGCTCGGGGAAACTCAGGCCACGGGCTCGCGCGGCCCTGTCGGCGTATCTGAGATCCCTGCCGGAGACTTCCCTGAAAGCGATCATCTGCGGCGATCTGTTCCTCCTGTCGAGCGAGGGGCGTCACCCAGGAGACCATGCCGTCGCACGGTCATGGCTGGAAATCATATTCATGGCCATCGCGGCCAAAAGCCTGGAAGACCGCTTCATGATGCAGTTTCCCGAAAGGGAGTCCCAATGATCTGGCTCACCACCCTAGACGGCTCCCGGTTTTTCATCATGATCGATCACATTGTTTTGGTGGGCCCAGGCGTGGACCGCGGAGCGATTGTCTGCACGGATGGGGAGGATGAGCGCCAAGACGTGAAGGAGACCCCCCGGGAAATCGCCGCCATGCTTTCCAGGTTTTACGAAAGCGCTGGGGAGACTACCGCGCCGTCCCCTTGAGCTTGTCGAAGCTGCGCAAGGCACTCATGCCGAGCATCCCAAACATGAGTTCGTACAGATTGCCGTCTAGGTTTGGCGGCTGGGGAATCGGATGCCCGATTATGAAGCCGAACCAAACCGCAATCGGCGTCAGCAGATATTGATACAGAAGCGCGATCGCGCACACCCAGCCGATCATCGGCCGCCAGCCGGCGACGAACACCGAGCTCGATGCGGCCTCCGCCTTGTTGACCTCGATCTGCGCGAGGTCGCTGGTTTGCAGCGCGGCGTAGAGCTCGATGATGGCCTTCTGCCGGGCTTCGGGATCGGGCAGCACGCGCTTGAGGATGGTGTCGAGCAGCGGGCCGATGACGGGGAGGAGAAGGGCGAGCATGTTATTTCACGTTGGCAAATCGCTTGATCAATTCGAGGACCGTGCCGTCCCCGACGAGGAGCAGTCCGATCAGAAAATACAGCATGTATTCGATTCTGTTGATCTTGCCCCCGAGATTGGCGTGGCCGATGTTCAGCGCGGTGTAGCGCTCGGCGCAGATGAGCTCATGACTGGACAGCCGGGTGTCGGTCTTGCTGGCGAAGTCGCGCGCCTCGGGATCGTAGCCCCGGATCTCGTGGGGGCGACCGTCTTGCGTGTTGTTCATAGTAACAAGCTCCGTTTTGCTCATGAGTCTCACACCCGGGATCTAGTCCCCGGTCCCTGTCATGTCTTGATGATATAATTGAGCATCATGCTGGGCTGCATATTCCTGTGCGCCCCGCCGCCGCCGGTGTTTGCGCTATCTTCGGTTAACGACGCGGCGGTCCGATCGGGTTCTCGTGCGGCGCCTACCAAGGCGAGGCCGCCGCCGGTGACCCAGTTGTAGACCGCATGAGCGTGCGCCGGGATTTCCGTAGTGAGCAAGGTGTGACTCTGGGACCCGCCCGCGGCCCCGAGCGTCGTGCCCACGATGCCGGACACCGCATTCGTCACCCGGCTGGCAGCCGCGCCGCCCATATCGTCGAGACCGACGCCAACGCGGCCACGAAGATCCGGAACATTGAAGGTCGTGGATGCGTCGCCCGCCCCGTAGAGCGTGCCGATGACGGCGAACAGCGCGGCATGGGTGGTGCGGTTGCCGCTCGCGGTGCCGTCGCACAGCAGATAGCCCGAGGGCGCCGCCGAGCCGGCAAACATCGAAATCACGCCGGCAGGAGTGCTGACCGCCGACGGGATCAGGGACTCGACCTGAGCCGTGGTCGCGGCCGCGAAAATCTGGAGCCCCACCGCGCCGGCGCCCAGCGCGGCAGTCGCCACGGCCGTTGTGGCCGCCGTGAACATGACGGCGCCGAACGTCCCCGCCCCGAGCTTTGAGACCGCCGCCGCCGTGGTGGATGCCCCGGACAGGAAGACCTTCGCGAAGGTGGCGACCTGGGCAAACCTCACGGCGCCGGCGCCGGTGGACTCGACCAGGCCGGTCCCGCCGGCATCCCATGCGGTTCCGAGCGCCGAGAGGCTTGCGGAGTAATTCGTCCACGAGTCGAACATGTCCGCGAAGTTCGCCGAGGTCGGTTGGAACTTGGCGATCCACAAGGCCTTGAGGGCGGCTTTGGTCAGGGCTGTCATGGCGAAGGTCTCGTGAGTGAGGGTTTCGCGGGGGAGTTCAGCGCAATGTGATCGAGTCCGCGCGGGTCACGGATGTCCCTGAGTAGGCGATCGAGAGCGATCTTCTCCCAATCCTTGCGTTGGGGAGCCTTGGGGAGGGATCTGGCGAGGCTTGCGGAGGAGTGAGATCCCGATCCCCCTCCCCAAGCCGTCAGGAGATGCTCCGGGCGATCGAATCTGTTGTAGGGCGCGCCCATCGGCAGCTTGCCGCTGAGGCGCGTGGCGAAATCGGTCTCCGCCAGGCGAGCCTCGGCCTCCCCATAGAGCCGGAAGTAGCCCTCAAGAAGCTCGCCGCGGGTATAGGGCTCCGCCTTCAGGTCTCGCCCGCCATGCCCGGCACGGCGCATCTGATCGACATATTCCTCGTATTTCAGGCGAATCGCCGCATCGTCGCCGGCGCCGCGCTTGGCCGCGCCCGACAGGATCCGCTTGAACTGCTCGAAGGTGGGGATTTCGTTTGAGCTCATGTCGACGTGCCGCATGCCGCCGGGGACGCGGGCCATCGTTGCGGGATTGCCGCCGCGCGAGAAGTTCTCGTAGCCCTGCACGCCATGCTGGATCTCGTGGAGCATCACAGACAGGCGGCTCTTGGGGTCGAGATCGCTGCCGAGATGCATGGTGTTGGCGCGCTCTTCCCACGCGCCGCCTCTGCCGGGGATTGACTTGACCTCAGCATGCTTCAGCTGCGGATAGGCGGCGTAGAGCTCCGGGTGCTCAAGGAGTCGGGAGATCCCGATCGGCCCCGGGGATCCCTCGGGCGGCTCGCGCAGCCTGACCTTCGCGGGATCGTCGACGATCTCCTTGCGCCAGGCGCCTTCCGGCCCGCGATAGGCGCCGGTCTCCTTGAAAATTTGCTCGCGCACGCTGGCTGGGATCCTGCCGGCGGGGTCGGCCAGGGAGTTCCCCAACATCTCCTCGGCGCGGGCGAAGGAGGCGGGATCGACGCCCGAGAGCGCCTTGCGACCAGCGATGATGCCACCCAGCGCAGGGAGCCCTGGGAGCACGCCCAGCGCGTTCGCCATGGTCTCGCCGGTCCTGAGCCCCGCATCTCCCCAGCGCCCTCCAGCGAGAGCCGGACCGATGCCGCGAGAGCTTTGGATCGAGTCCCTCAGTGAGGCCGCATCCGAGGTGCCGGGGACCACGTTTTCAAGAGCCCAAGCAGCCATGTCTCCGAGCCCACGCATCGCCCGGTAGGCGTGCGGCCCCATGTAGTATTCCAGCCCCTTCGGCGACGGCTCGAAATCCGAGCCCTCGAACGGGCGGCCATCGGTTGGCGGCGACGCCATGTCACTTCTTCGGCGTGTACTGCTTGTTGCGCTTGGCGGGATTGAACGGCTGCGCCGGGATCTTCACGCGCGGGATCGGCTGATGATCCTGGAAATCGAACTTCACGCTCGGCGTGTCGCCCTTCGGGATCTTGACGATGATGTCGGCGCTGGCAGGGCCGTCGTCGTAATTCATCTTCATTTGCGGCCTCCCTTGGAGGGCTTCGGCTTCGTCTTGAGGGCGAGGGACAGGGCAAACCCCTTGAGGGGCGTCACCTGGGGCTTGGGCTTCGGTTTCTTCATTGGCGTCCTCCGTTGGGGATGTCTTGCATGCCGAACATACTGCCGATCGCGCCGCGAGTCGTCTTGCCCCAGGACGACGGGGTCTCGGGGACTTCAGTGCGGTCTTGCCGGAGCAAATACTGCCCCAGGACGACGCCTGTCGCCCGGCCGGCATTCGTGCGCTTCGCCGCGGTCAGGAGCCGGGCGAACTCATCGGGGTCCAATAGAGCCCGGGCCGTCTTCTCCCGCATGTGCTCACTCAGATTGTTGACCGCGTAGTTGTAGATGCGGGATTCCCGCGTCAGAGCGCCCAGGAAGATCCGGCTGCCGGTCTTCAGTTGGCCGACCACCGTGGGGGCCATTTCCCCAGCGCCGGTGATCTTCTGAGACGGCGGGTTGAGCGTCTGCATGGCCTCCGCAAGCTTCCTCAGCCGCGTGCCGAATCCCGGGTCCAGGACATGGGCGAGCCAATCCGCGCGGCCGGGCTCGTCGAGGAACTTCTCGAACTTCTTCGGGTCGACGGCGCGGCCGGTCGCCTGCTCGCCCTCCACGGAGAGCGACTGATAAATGCGCTGCCGCGCCATCGCCTGCACGTCCTTGGCGGTCTCGGGGGAGGCGCGGCGAAGGCGATCCATGGTGGTCTGGGCGTTGCGCGGATTGGCGTCCTTGAAAAAGCCATCGAACCACTTCGATTCATCCATGCCGGGCTTGAGGCCCATCGCCTTGCGGGTTTTCATCAGGGCGGCCGGCGATAGCATCGAACGGATTTCTTCGGGGCTGAAGAAGTTCCGCAGCGTCGGCTCGTTGTCGCTCACCGCGCGCTTGAGCGCATCGGCCGCGACATCGCCGCCCCCGCCCTTGGCGGTGCGCGAGATTTCCCAGCGCATCATGGCGCGAACGGCCTCGCGCTCCTTCTCGTGCTCGGGGCCCTTCAGAATGCTTCCGACCACGCGCGCGGTTTCGGGGTCCGAGAAGATCCGCGAGCCGGCCGCCTCGTCCCCAACGGCCTTGCCGCCGCTGGCGTTGAGCTTGAGCCAATCGTTGATCTTGGTGCGCCGGAATTGCCCCTTGAGATCCTTCCAGAGCCCCTCGGCCTGGTCGAGCTTGGCCGCGACTTGGGGCCCGTCCGGCAGCTTGGCGATCAACCTGGCGCGGTCGTCAACCAGGTTTGTTTCGAGCTTGGAGAGCATTTCGAGATCGCCGTTCCACTCGCCGCGGTAGGATTTCCCGATCGCGCGGCGCAGGGACTTGAGGCCGCGATCGAGCTGGTCATAGGTCAGCGGACGAAGCCGCATGTCGCCCTTGTCGCCGCCGGGGATCTTTTCATAGGCCTCGCCGAACCAACCCTTGATGAGCTTGGCGTCTTCCTCGGTGAGGTCTTTGAAGACGTCGCCCTTGAGCACATCGCGATAGGCCTGCGCCGCGATGTCGGTGTGAAGGGGGATGACCGTCTTTCCGGCGAGCTTGGAATCCACCTCGGCGTAGATCACCTGCGCCTGGGCCTCGGCGGCGTCTTGCGCGCGCTTGAGCCCTCCACGCACGGCCTCGCCGGCCTGCGGAAGATCGGGGTGCAGAGTCGGGCCGAGTCCGGCGAGCCGCTTGGAGGTGTCCGGCGCTGCGGCGCGCACAGCCCCGCCCATCGCCTGGTCGCCCAGCACAGGGCGGCCGTCGCCGCGGGTCAGCCCCCTGAGCTCGCTTTCCCCATAGACTTCTTTGGCCTGCGCCCGCTCGCGGAACAGCCTTCCCGCGTCGCCCGGCGCAGAGGAAATCTTCTGCTCGAGCGCCGCGACTTCCGCTCCAGCCGGGGTTTCGCCGACGACATCGCCCACCTTCAACAGCGGTTGGGCTTCGGAGTCGAGACCCGCCGCCCGCTTCGCGAAGGCCTCCTTGAATTGCTCGGGAGTCATGTTGAGGTCCGGCATTCCACGGCCACGGAACGCTTTGTAGAGGCGATAGGCAGCCATCCCACCCGCCGCGCCCAAGGACTCCGCCCCGCCCCGCTTGGCCGCCAACCATATGTAATCCATGGCGGTGAAATCCTTCGGGAGCATGCCGCGATTTTTGCCCTCGTTGAGGCGAAGCATTTCGCCCACAAAAGAGCCCGCGAACGTGCCGCCGAGTGCGCCGGCCGTATTGAGGCCGGTGACCATGCCGCCGAGCACGCCACCGCCCATTGACCCCGCGATGGGAAGCGCCTCGCCCTCCAGCGAGCGCAGATCGCCCATGGATACCCCGCCGCCCTTGTTGCGAACCGTCATCCATGCGGGAGGATCTTCGCCTGGCGTCGGGTTGTTGCGGCGAAACACCGTCTCGCCCTTGAGGGGCCCGGCGCTCTCGATATTCCGGACGTCGACATTCGGGCCGAATGCCCGCTGATAGCCGCGCTCGGGGTCGGGCGCATACCCGGCGTTCGACCTGATCTGCGACGGCGCTTCGCCCTTCACCGCGCCCTCGGCGCTAAGCTGGTCGGCCTCGATTTGCCCCTGGTCGGGCGCAGAATAGACATCCCCGCCGATGCCGCCGAGATTGGGGTCCGGCGGCTGGACCACATCCACCATGGCCCTGTCGGGGGTCATGTACTGACGTCCGCCGCGCGTGACGATGCGCTGCCCCGAGCGGCCGCTTTCGGCCAGCACTCCGGGATCTTGGGGAGGGGCATTGATTATGGAGGTCCCGGGCGGCAAGCCAGTGCCTTCGAGCATGCGCTCATCGCCGATCAGCTCGATGGCCGGCGGGGGCCGCCCAATGCGGGGGTCTCGGACGCTCGACGCCTTCAGTCCGATCTTGGCGTCGAACTCCTCGCGCGACATCTTGTCGGCGTAGAACTTCGTGAACATGCCGGTGGCGAGCGTCGCGTCATCGACGTTCTGATACGCCGGGAACTGCTCCCGATACCTGGCCAGGACCTCGCTCACTGGAAGATTCCGAGCGGGTCATCCTTGGGCTCAACCTTCTGAGCGTTGGGCCGAGCGGAGCGCGGGTTCCATGGCGCGGATTTCGAATATTTGGTGGATCGGACCTGACGATCGCGCATGCGCTCGGTCATTTCGGCTTCCGAGTCGTCGAGCACCATCCTGATCGACACCGGGTTGCCGCCGGTCGCGCCCAGGCTTTTCATCGCGCGTGCGACATCCTGCTCGGTCAAGCGTCCACCCGGCTCGCGCGCCGACGCTAGCGCATAGGCCAGCGTGATGAATCTGGCCTGCATGACCTGCGCATTGGGGCCCGTTTTGACAAACGTCGGCAGCAGCGCATCCCAGGCCTCGATGTCCCCGAACTTGTTGCGCAGGGCGGCCGATGCGCGCGGGGCGCCGGTTTCGTCCGTGTCCTTGAGAAGTGCCGTGACCTGGGCTCGGATATCGGACAGGAATCCACCCGCCTGGCCAAGCCAGCCCACGGTATTCGCGCCGTATTTGTCGAGGTCGCCGCGGATCCTGTCCATCGTGCGGACGACGGAGCGCGCTTCGATGTCGGATTGCTCGAACTTGTCGATGTTTTTGGCGTCCGTGGTGGCGTTCCCGGTGCCAACCTCCACCGTGGTCGTGCCATCGGGATTGGTCGTGACGGTCAGCCCGCCGCCCTTGCCCTTGCCGGTGAGCTTGGCGGTCTGCGTGTCGTGCATCAGCTTGCGGCTCTCGGGCGTCTGGGAGTTGTAGGCGCGGTCCCATGCGGTCTTGGGCTTGGCGATCCGTTGCTCGTAATCAGGAGTCCCGTCGTCTCCCATGGGGAGTTCGGAACCGCCGGCCAGGGTGCTACCGCCCGCGCCCCGGCCGCGCCCGGCGACCCTTCTCCCCAAGCCCTGGCGACGCGCGTCCATGATCGCTTCCGACATCAGAGACGGCAGCTCGTTCACGTCGAGATTGGGGTTGTCTTTCTGTTTCTTGGCGAGGAAGGCATACATGCTCGCTTGCGCCATCGCGGAATCATCGAAGCCGTTGCTCGCGGCCTTCACCATGGCCTCGATGCGCTGCGCCTTATGGTTGCCCTGACGCGAGGCCTGCTCGGTACGGCGCTGGAGCATGTTCGCCATTTGGCGCATGTCGCCGCCCCCACCCATCTTGGACAGGCCGGTGATGGCATTGCTCAAGTTGACGGCTTGCCCGACTTCACGGCCCTTGAGCTGCTCGGACGCCACCGCGTAGGGCACTTTCCCACCGCTGGAAATATCCTGGCTGAGCGCCGCGCCGATGCGGCCATAGCCCTTGTCGCTCTCCATGTTGCGCAGGCTGCGCTCGAGAATCCTCGAAATCCGGTTACGCGAGTTCGCCATTTCGCCGGCATAGCTCGGGGTCGCGCGGCCCTGGGCGCCCGTGTTCATGCCCTGCAAAAGGGTCGCAATGTCGAGCCCGCCGGAGCGATCTACCGGCAGCGTCGGGGTTACGGGATTGGCCCCGCCCTCGCCGTCGAGGGTCTCGTCGCCCTCGTCGATGATGTCGTCCATCACCGCCACTCCAGCATGCTCTGCCCGCCGTCGCCCCAGGCGTCACCCCCGCGCGGGCCGTAATCGCCACCGTAACCGCCACGATAATTGTTGATGTCCGCCGAGACCGGGGACGACATGCCTCCCCAACTCCTCCCCAAGGCTCCGGCGAGATCGCGGCCGGCGCCGAACACCCCGGGGAGCACACTGTCGCGGCGCTGCTGGCCTTCCCACTGGAACGGGATCTGGCGCTGCGCGAATCCGCCGGATTGAAGCTGGCCGGAGAGCGCAGTGGCGAGATCCGCCTTCGCCGCGTCGTCGGCGTCGGCCCACTCGTTTTGCCCGGCGGTCATGAACGCGCGGGCCACCGCCTCGTCGCGGCGGGGATTGCGGGCGATGAACGTCGGCCCGTTCGGATTGCGGCGCGCGGCGCGTGTCTCGGCCTGGATGAAATCCTGGATGCCCCGCAGCCGGGCGTCGCGCTGCTGTTGCAGCTTGGTGTTGGCGATGCCCATGCGTTGCGCGTTGTTGGGGTCGGACAGCGCCGCGGACAGGGCCATCGATCGGGTAAGCGCCTCGCTGGAGGCCTCCTCGCCCTGATTTTCCTTCCGGCGCCCGAACATCCCGGCGATCCCGGACACGGCTTGCCCGATCCCGAGAAGGTCGCCCGCGAAATCGAACATGCCCATGTCAGCTTCTCCCGTGTACTTGGCCGTAGATCGTGAATCCGGCGAGAACGTCTGGACCAACCGCGTCCTTGGTGCGGAATGACACCCGAAAATTCTGGCCCCGCCACCGCAGGGGAGTCTTCTGGCCGACAGTCCGGCCCTTGCCGATGGTATCGGTTCCGATGATGAATGTCCCAATGGGGCGGCCACCGATGTCGTCGGCCGCCGTGACGGTCACGGAGTCCACCGAGAGCTGCTCGAAATCGCCGACCGCTTCGATCGTGTAGACCGTTTTCCCACCGACCTCGTAGTTGGGGAGGATGTAGCTGCCGGTCTTGACGCGGGTGCTTTTCTTGGGCTCCTCGAGCGTCAGCCAGCCCGGCTGGTATTCGGTCTCGTAGGGCTCGCCGTCGTCGGAGTAGATCCCTTGGTCGAATGTCAGGATCTTCCCGTTGCTGCCCCCGAACACGATATCGGCATTGTGGCGCACGAACATCGAGCGATAGGCGCCGATGCCGCCGTCGAAGTCGGACCAGCTCGCCCCCGCCGCGACACGCCCGTCCTCGAGTACGAAGTTCGCGTAGTTGTAGACGTAGATTACGGACGAGATCTTGACGAGAATCCAGCTCCGCCGTTGATAGTTGACGACCTGGATCAACCGGTTGTCGAGGGTCGAGCTCGCCACTTCCTTGATGATCGTGCGCAGCGTGTTCTTGAGCTGCTCCGACAGATTGCTGCGCTGCAAGTTCGAGGTGTTCACGAGCAGGCTCATGCTGAGAAGCCCGTCCGGGGACACGAACGCGAGATCGTTGCCGGTGTTGACGAACGCATCGGGCGACACGATCCCCTGCGGGAACAGGCCGGCGGGGGTCAACGCGCTCGGCGTGACGCCGGAGAACGCGAAGACGTTTTTCTCGGTGCCGACGATCAGATAGGTCTGGAACGTCGCCAGCGATTTCGCCGGATCGGCGCCCGGCTGCTGCGCCCCGATCGCCACGGTCACGCTATCGAGGGATGTCGAATCGACGGTGAAGTCCTGGATGTCGTTGGCGCCGGAGGCGATGATGCTGCGGGGATTGCGCGAGTCGATCATCCATGCCCGGCCGTAATGGACATGAATCCAGTCCGCGATCGGCATGGCGCTCTTGAGGAAGATCAGGGAATCGCCCGCCGATGTCGTCGCCACGCGCGGCTGCACGAAGATCCCCGAGGAGAGGATTGAGGTGATGAACATCCCACAATTCTTGGTGGTGTTCTGCACGATGTCGCCGACGCGGGCCTCGGTGTTGAGCCAGTTGGGGACGCGATCGGCGGAGACCGCGATGTAGGTGTTGGCCGCGCCCGTGGTCGTCGAAACGATCGTGGCCACGTTGTCGGGGATGCCGCCGTCATCGACGATGTTGAGCTCGATCGAGTCGTACATTTCGTAGGTTTCGCCGGTCGTCGGCTCCCCGCCGATGCCGACCCCGGAAACCGGAGACACGGTGTTGCCGAAGCCCAGCGCGAGCGCGGACATCGGCGTATGGGTGACGCGGACGGACGTGACGGCGGTGATGATGCCATAGGTGTTGTGTTTGACGTTGAACACCACGTCGCCGATCGTCGCGAAGGTCTGGCTCGCCCAATTCGTGATGTCCGCATCCGTGAGCGCCTGGGCGGATGTGCCGGCCGTGGTGTAGCCCTGCTCCATCAACGCCTTCAGCGTTTTGGGAACGGCGCTCGCGGCGTTGATGTAGACTTGGCGATCATGCCCATTCCAGAACGTCAGCTTTTCGGAGAACTGCACGGCGCGCACGGGCGCGGCGGTCGTGAATGTGTAGATCAGCGTCCAGGACGCGCCATCGTTGCGGTAGACCTTGCCATCGGAGGATGCGAACAGCGTCGCAACGCCATCCTTCTCCACGTATTCATGAATGCCGGTGACAATGCCGGCGTCGGGGAGCCGCGCCGTGAGCGCAGCGGTTCCCTGGCGCTTCTCGGCGCCGCCGGCGGCGTTAATAAACCTGTTCCGAAACCGCGTCGCGTAGTCGAGCGGGATCTCCGTCTCGGTGAAGTTGGTTGCGAGCCCGCGCTTGGCCACTTCATAAATGCGCTCCGAACACATTGCTAAATGCTCCGGTGTTTGTCTGATGTGGCAAGGATCTGTAGCTCGCCCATATCAGCTACGGCTCGTCATGCCGGGCTGGAACCGGGTGAACTCCCCGGTCTTGGCCGACTGCCTCCCCAACGACGAGTTGGCCAGCTTCATGTAGCGGCCCATTTGCATTTTGTATTGCTCGGTTGGGGCGCCGCCGGCTTCGTCCAGGATGGTCGCGGCGAGCAGGCCGGCGACCAGCACGCGGCCGGGGAACGGCACGACCACGCCGTCGTCGGTGCTGGCCTCGAGCCGTGGCGGGAGCGCCTGGAATTTGACGTGCGCGATCGTCCCGGCCGTCCTCGAGCTCGGGCGCGGGAAGATGCCGACGCGCGGGTTATTGAGGCTGTCGATGCCCTCGATGCAGTAGCGCGACGGCGTGCCAAATGAGCCATTGCGACTCAGCATCCGAAACTCGGCCTTGTCGGCGATCGGCTCCAGCGGCGCCACGCGTCCCGAAAGGGAAACCTCCTGGATCGAGTGCATATACCACTTGGCGGTCACGTTCGCGGTGGTCGCCACGGAATAGACGGCCTCGCCGGAAACCAGCGTGAAGGCCGCCGATGCGGTGAGCTCGTTCCACGTCCCCATGTCGAGGAGATCCTCGATCACGCTGTTGAGCTGGTTGATCATCGTCTTAGTGAGCAGGTTGGCCGTCGTCACGGTGACACGCCGGACTTTCATCGAGTCCAACACTTCGTTTACGACTTCGAGAACCGTCATGTAGGGGGAGAGCGGCATTCAGACCTCCCGCGCCCGCATGGTCATCTTGGTGAAGGTAACGTTCGAGATATTGAGCGTTGGGGAGATCATGGGCTCAATGTACGAATTGGCCGTCATCATCACCATCGCCCCTATATGGCCCGCGAACTCCGCCGAGTTGGTGCTCATGCGAAGCTGGATTCCGCTCTTAGCGAGCGATGCTCCATTCTTGCCGAGCCTGACCTCGACGGTCTGCGTGACCGTGACCGGCGTGATCGTGAAATCGACCTCCACCTGAATGACCTTGTTCGTGAGCCCGGTATAGGTCAGCCGGCCGGAACCGTTATGCGTGAACTGCGAGAGCGCGACGTCGGACGAGGTGCCGACCTGGGCCTGGACATAGCTGTTGAGCGCGGTGACCGCGACGACCCCATTCGAGACGGCGAAGCATTCCGCGCGCGCGAGGCCAAACAAGTTGGTCGCCGTGAGGGTGACGATCGTGGCCGCCGTCGCGTTGAGGATGGAGAACGTGCCCGTGGCGCCGCCCACCGTTGCCGCCGAGACCGCCGAGAACGTCACGCCGCCGGCGAACGTGACCGCGCCGGAGATCGTCTGCGCCGTCGTCTCCGCGAGGTTGAGCTGCGAGTCGATCAGGTTTGCGAAGTCGGTGCCGGTCGGGCCGTCTCCGGTCTCGAACGCGCTCTTGAGGGTGGCTTTGTCTTGTGAGGCCATGAATCACCCGCTTGGTGGGAAGGGGCCGCCGTCAGGGAAGACGACGAAGGAGCACGCGATTTCCATGGTGCCGATGCTGGCGCCGACGAAAAGGGCGTACCCGGGGAAGATCGGGCGGAGGTTGCCGGCCGCATCGTAGGGGGAGCCAGTGACGCATGACTTGGCGGCAGGCGTCTCCGGGCGCACGAACGGAACAGGAGAGGGATCGGATTTGGCAGTGATGAACCACTGCGGATCGATCGGCTCGTTCTGATCCTTGCGCACATAGAGCCCGTCCCAACGTCGGACCACCTGATCGGAGTAATGGACGAACCCGGACTCGTCATCCTGGACGAGCCAGCGTCCTTTCCGCCAGCGATTGCGTTCTGTCCACCGGGCCACCTGATATCACCGGTATTCCGACCCGGCCTGATTGGCGGCGAACGCAAACGTCCCGGCGCCCGAGGTGTGGACCGTGAAGCGGAAGCACGACACGGCGTCCTGCACGTTCACATTGAAGGTACTGATCGCGCCCGAGGTAATCTTGGTCCATGTCGCGCACGCCACGTTGCGCGAGAGCACCGGGTATTGCGTGAAGGACGCCGATACCGCCGTGGCCTGCCCGGCGCCGGCCGTCTTGTTGAACGCGACCGAGAAGTTTGGGTAGAGGTGGGTGTCGATCGGCCAATAGAAGGTCGCCGATGCGGTGCCGACGCCGGCGGCGCCCTGATGCTCGAAGAGCTTGGTGCGCATCGCCGTTACTCCTTCCCTGTCCAGATTGCAGGGTCCATGCGGGCATAGACAAGCTCGTAGACCGATTGCGTGGACATGATCGAGATCGAACCCGACAGCGAGTGCTGCGAGACGTAGACCGGCAGATCCGAGCCCTGCACGACGCCGCCGGGAATGGTGAAGTTGGCTGTGGTGGTGATGAGCGAATACCGGCCGGCCGCCGAGCACGACGCCGTCCCGAGATTATCGGACGCGAAATCCGGCAGCCCGGTCTTGGGGGTGCCGGCGCGAGATCGCATTTCGCCGGGCATTGACGTGCGCAGGCAAAGAACGATATCGAATAGTGCCGCGCCCACCGGCAGAACGCCGATCAACTGAGACGAAACGACGCCGCCGGTGTTCGGGGAGACCGTGGTCATTTGCGAGAAGCGCGCCCAACCCGCCGCCTTGGGCGGTTCGGATGTCCCGCGCCTGATCCCGCTACCGAGCGCATTCCTGAATGTGGTCGCCTTCTGCCCGACCGGCCCAAGGAAGCCCGCGCGGTCATCGTAGTGCGTGTAATTGGTCTCGACCGCCATGGTGGTCGACAGCGCCGTGATCGTGCCGGAGGTCGTGAGGATGCTCATGTAGACCGCGGCGGCCGAGCCGGTGTTGTTGCGCGCAAACGGGAGGGTGTGCATCGCCGTCGCGAGCAGCGCGGAGTAACGCCCCGTCCCGGACACCGTGACCGAGCCGAGATTGTCGCCGCCGTCGTTGAGCGTGCTGAAGCGGACCAGCGCCTCCGCTCCGAGGGCAGCAGAGATCGCGATCGAAATGCTGGTGATGTGGCCGCCGATCGGGATGGTCGCGACCTGTTGCGCGGTCACGGGCGCGGCCGTGGGGATGGCGCGCTGAGTCTGATGCGCGTAGCCGATGGTGCTCGACAGAATCCCGGTGCCGCGATCGATGCCGGACGCAATCGGGCCGATGAAATGCGTGGCCTGCTCCTTGTAGCCGAAGTTGCCCTGGGTCGGGTCGCGGGAAAGATCAAGACGCGTATAGATGACCTCGATGACGGCGCCCGGACCCAGGGGTGCCAGCGAACCGGAGGTTGCCCCGGTCGAGAAAAAGACATTCGTGGTGCCTGCGCTTGGGGAGGTCCTCCCCAACGGCAGCGCCACCATCGCGGTTGTCATCGCGACCGCATATTTCCCTCGCGCGGAAACCGTAACCTGGCCGAGGTTATTGGTGCCGTCCGCCGTCGTCGCGAACCTGCAAATGGCCTCACCGGCGAGAGCGGTGCGGGACATGATGTTGATTTCCTGCAACACCGCGTCGCCTGGGAGAGTGGCGCATAGCAGGCCCGTGACCGGGGCGCTCTGAACCGTGGTCAGCGTCGTGAAGCGCAAGCCCGCGACCGTACGCGTGGTGGGGACTCCGGTATCGATGCCCGACATGATCGGGCCTTGGAATTGCGTCTTGTATGGGACGGGCATTGGAGTTCCTTCAAAAGAGTGGGGCTGGGACCTTCAACCGCGTTGCGAACTGCATCGCGGAGCCTTCCCAGCCATTCAGTCCCTATCCGGACCTAGGAATGCGATGGCTGAGGCTAGCAGCGCCTCGCTGTGCCGCAAGGCCCCTACTCCCCAAGGACGGCAGAGAAGGCCCCGAACCTTCCCGGTCTCATGGCAATGGTCGACAACAAGGGCGATCTTTTTGCCGCGAATGATCGTCTCCTCGGGGCCTCGCGCAAAGGCCCTTCTGGCGATCGTGCATGGCGACATGGTGATGCCGTGCAGTTTTCGACTTTGCAAAGCATGAGGGGCTCCGTTTGATGGGAGCCCCTCTTACCGCTATCGCCGCTTTGTTATAACCCATAACAAAGTGGGGTCAGGCTCCGGCCGACGCATAAGAATATCTCCAATCAGTCACGCCGACGCCGAACCGACCCGTGGTCTTGGTCTTCAAGATCTCGGTGTCGAACTCGTTGTCGCGCGTGATCTCGGCATTGCGACGACGGTAGAACGTCGCGCCCGCCTTGGCGTTGGTCAGGAGGAACCAGGCGTCAGGGTCCGTGAAGAACGGGTTGACGATCAGTTCCACTGCTCCAGCCATCGGGTTTATGTCGTTGTCGGCGGAACCGACAGCGAACTTCGTGCCGAGGATCTTCTCGGCAATGAAGCGATTGGTGGGCGCGACCGCGAGCTTCTCAGGCATCAAGTTGATCTTGAGAAGCGAGTCGTCCTGCCAGTCCATGATGTCGATATAAGCCTGCTCGAGGCTGGCCTGTGTGAGGTCGGCCGCGACCGACGGGATGTTGCGCTGCGTTCCACCGCGAACATTCGGGTGGTTTGACGCGAAGAACGCGATTCCGTCGGCCGTGAGCATCGTCGAGAAGCCGAGGTTGAACACCGCAGCGGAGACGATTTCCTCGGCCTGCCGCATCGACTCCGCGAGCATGGCCGGGACGTTGTTGATCACGTTGTACTGCTCGTCTTCCATCAGCTCTCGCGTGATGGTCGTGCCGAGCGCGTAGGTCAACATGATGTATTCGCGCTGAAAGCCCTGAAGGATGTCCACAAACGCGACCGAGTCCGCGTGGTCCTTCTCGCCGGCAGCGCCGAAGCCGGTGACGCCCTGCTCTTTTTCGAAGGCCTTGGTGGCCTTGCGCAGGATCATCAAGCGCTTCCACAACGGAGGATAGCGCTTATAGGTGTTCGCCCAGATCGTGCTGATGCCGGGCCAGAGGAGTTCCGGGAGGTTGCCTTGTCCTGTGGTCATGGGGAAATTCCTCCCTTACGAGCTGGTAAAGGCGTGAAGCGCAATGCGCACTTCGACATCGATACCCGCGTTGCCCCACGCCGAGGCCAGGGCATACGAGCCGAGACCCTGACGCTCAGTCGGGGAGATACCGATGACCTGGAACGCCTTGATGCTGGTGTCGGCGGAAGCCACCTTGACCATCATCTGGGATGTTCCGGCCGCCGTGTTGATGGCGTTGCCGGTGAGGGAGACGTACTTGCCCACCATCGTCTCAGCCGCCGAAGCGTCGCACTGGACCATAAATGTAGTAGCCTGGCTGTCGTAGACCGTCGCCCATCCCGCCACCGCTGCGGGCAGGAATGGCCCGTTTGTCGGCTGCGTGAAGGTAAGGGGTCGCCCGGAGTCGTTGTAAAGATCGGAGATAACTCCAAGGCATCGACGGGTGGCGATCGACCCCGCGCTGAGCCTGGCGATGCCGAGGCCGGCGCCGTTGAGTTCGACGGGATCGCCGACCGCGATTCCAGTCTGGTTGCCGGTCGCCGTGACGCGATAGACGCGGGCGCGGGGCTGACCTCCGTGAAGATTGCGAATGGCTTGGAAGCCGAATGGTGCGTCCGTCATTGGAGCGCTCCCTTATTCAATGGTGATTTCGCCATCCACCAGGACTCCGGTGGCGGCCCGAATCTTCTTCTTGTCCCGATCCTTGACGCCCATGAGCTGCTCGTTGGCGCGGTTCTGGTAATAGGCATCCCGCTCACGCGCCATGCTCTCCGGCATCTTCATGAGCACCATGTCCCTAAATTCCGTGATCGAGCCGCCGTCTCCAGCGCCACTCTCGACAGAGCCGGGGCGAGCGTGTCTGGCATCGCCAGTATCCGCCATCGCCCATCCCTCTGCCTTCTTGCGGAGCACGTTCGCGGCGTCCGTGTGGACCCACTTGATCCGATAATTCGGATCTCTGCTCTTGATGGCGAGGGGTGCGGCGGGCTTCCAACTCCGGGTGCCCTTTGCGACTTTCTTCGCCTTCTTCTCGGTCGGCTGCTCTCCGGCGTCCAAATCCGATGCTATCATTTCAGTCCTCCACCGCAATGCCCCTACCCGCGACACCGAGGGCAGTCTTCTGCTTCAGGTATTCCGCATGCGCGTCCTTGGCAGTTTTCGAGACCGAATAGCGCCCGACACCGGTGAACATCCGCTCGGCGATCTCCTTCTCCTGGGCGGTGAGAGCCTGGGGTCCGGCCGCGCGCGGCGATGGCCTGCCTTGGGGAGAGGAGAACGCGCGACGCACGGGAGTCTCGTCTCCGTCGTCGGAGGCATCCTCCTTGGCGATGCGCTTCATGCGCTTGTCGACCTCGGCGAGAATCTCGCGCACCGTCGCGCCCTCCATGTCCTGGCGCGCTGAAATCTTGCGGATCAACTCCTGGGTGGCCGCGAACTCGGCATGATCCCGATGCGCCCATGGCCGCACCGGCTTGTCGTCATCGTCGAGTTCATGCTGCCAGCGGGCGAGGATTCGCAACTCCGTGTCCGTGACCAGGGACTCCGGCACCGGCTCGACCTTGGCCTCCGCATCGGCCTTCTTGGCCTCGATCTTGATCTCGTTGAGGCGCTCGTTGACCTCGGTGAACGCCTTGGTGTCGCCGGTTGCGAGCGCCGTATTGGCTTCCTCTCGCAAGGCGGCCAACTCGTCCCGGGTCGTCTTGTCCTGGTGTGCCGATGTCAGTTTGCCGATCGCCTCGGCGAGCCTCCGGTTCTGGTCCCCGAGCATCCCGAGCTGCCGTTCCACCTTTTCGGAGCGCTCATTGGCCTCCTTGGTGTGGCGGTACAGACGCTTGAACCTGGCGAGGATTTGCGGGTCTTCGATCTCGACGAAGTCGGCGCCATCAGGCTCCTTGGTCTTGACGGGCTCCTTAGACGGCTCTTTGGTCGCGATGGGCGCTGGGGCCGGGGGAACATCGTCGTCATCGATCTCGACGCGATTCGTCATTCTCTCGGTAGCCATCACGCCACCTTTTCGGCGGCATCGTCAGAGCCGGTGATCAGGCCGATGACGTCCTCCTCCATCATAACGAAGTGGCCAGGCGCAAAACCGATCTCCTTCGCTGCCCATTTGCCGAACAGCACCCGGTCGCCGAGCTTGACGATGGCGCAGTCCGCGCCGACGCCGACGATGGTCCCCTCATCCGGGATCTGCTTCTGTTCGACGATCGCTGGAACTGAAAACCCAACTTTCCGCAAGGCCGCGTACTTTTGGGTGATGGTCTGCTGTGCGGTGTCAACCTGCACTGTGATCCGCGCAAAAAGCGGAGTGAGCCTCTTCGCCATGACTTCCTCTGGGGAGTGATTCCCTAAGGGAAGCCTATTGGTTTTCAGAAGCGGCGGAAGGGGGGAGGGTCAGGCCCCCGGAGGGGCCGTCCAGCGGGAGCCGTTGGCGACAAGACACGCGAGGCCATCGGATCGAATGGAGAGGATCGACCAGGAGCCGGAGGAGGAAACCACGATTTCAAGTCTCGCGCCGCCATTGGTCATCGCCGTGGCGATCGGCTTCTCGCCGTATTTCTCCTCGAGCCAACGTAGGAGATCCATGTATGGGCCACACGGGATTTGCTGGGCAGACGCAGCCGTCAAGAAGAGAACGGAGGAGCAGAACGCGACGAGGGGGATCAAACGCATTCTGCTCCTCCTGGCCATCCGAGTGAGGCGCTCGGACGGATCTCGCTAAGTGACCAAGTTGACGCTGCGGATGATGCCGTCTCCGCTATCCCACATTATGCGCACGACCAGGGCGCTGGTGTTGGTGTAGAGAAACGCGCCGTTGCCAAGGTCATACTTGATCAGGTTTTCGACATTGAACGTGCGGCGGACAGCCATGGGGGCGGCGTTCACGAGGGCGTTCATGGCGTCACTCGTTCGCCAGACACGCGCGAAACAGCGCGCGATCCTTGGCTCGCGTGTCGCGCCAGGTCTGGCAATAGTTGTTGTAGCCGCCGGGGGCGCGGGCCGACGCGACGGTCGCCGTGGCGCCCACGCTGTCTGCGGTGTGCGGAGTCGGCGGGTCCGGGGGCGAGGGAGCTGTGGCAGCCGCGAAGGCAGGCGAAGACAGGAGAAGCAGAGCCAGGAGAATGCGCATGTGAACCTCTCAAAGGTAGCGTGAAATCGAGCCGTAGATGTCATCGAACTTCGATGGGTCGGAAGCGGGCTTGCCTAGGACGCTCTGCCAATACTGATGCTCGATCGGCAGTGTATAGGGCTGCGCCTGGGGCTTCCCGTCGTCATCAATGATCCCATTGTTGAGGAGGCGAGCATAGTACCGTTTCACCGGGTCGGATCGAAACCCGGAGTTCACCCCTTGCGTGCCGTAGGTCGAGATCAGCGCGCGGGACTGGAGGTCGCTCATGCCGGGTCCGAGGAAGGACGAGATTTCCTCCGGCACGCCGCCGGCATCGCTGCGGCCGTATTTGGGACCGGGGTTGGAGACCGGCGTCGCTCCGATCGCGCGGCCGACGCGATCTCGGTCATAGCCCGCGTCCTCTCTCCCCATGTCGATACCCGCGAACTGGTCGCCGCCGAAGCGGGCGGCATTGCCGAAATCCATCGCTTCCGCCGGAGCGGAGCCGTAGATCCCCATCGACTGGAGCCCGGAGTTGATCGCGCCGCCGAGCGCCCGGGTGCCCTCGAGCATGCCCCGGCTCGCCATGCCGAGGCCCGGGACCTGCCCCGTCAGCGCGTTGAACATGCCTTCCTGGGTGCGCGGGTCGAATTTGCCCGCCAGGCCAGAGAAGCTGGTGGGGAGTCCGAGCATGCCGGCGAGCTGCGCGCCGAAGCCGTCTTCCACCGGAGAAGTTGGCCCCCTGCCGAGCCCCGGAGAAGTTCCGAGTCCCGGCTCACTGGAGAAATCGCCTTCGCCTGGCGTAGGAGTCCCCACGGGGGATTGTCCGATCCCGGGCTCACTGGAGAAATCACCGCCGCTGACGGCGCTCGCGTCATCTCTCCCCATGCCGATACCCCCGGTCTCACTGGAGAAATCACCACCGCTGTGGGCACCGTCATCAGCGCCGAAATACTCACGCAAGCCGGAGCGCGGATTACGGGTGCCGGAGCCGCCGAGCGCCTTGAGAATGGCCGCCTCGCGCGGGGAGACATGCGCCAGTTCTGTATCCCCAAAGCGTCCCTCGGCAGCGAGGCCTTCGCTCTCTTGGTCACGCGGAATCATGCGGCCCAACGCGGCTTCGAATTGTTGGGGACGACTGCGGCGGCGACGCTTCATGAAGGTCACTTCTCGATGTGGCGGCGGATCAGCACGAACGCGGCTTCCATGCCCTGGGCGCGCCCAAGACTAAGCATGTCCGTCGCCGCGCGATAGGCCCCCACCGTCTCGGCATCCGCGACGGTCTTGAGCAGCCATTTTGTGGCCGGATGACGTCGCCAAATTTCGATCTCGTCGGCGTCCATATCCTTCCACAGGGGCGTCATTTCTTCGGCGCTCCGCCGCTCATGGCCTTGGTGAAGACATCGGCGCGGGCCTTCTCACGGTCCAGCCTGATCGCGGCGCGCGACTCCGCCTTGCTCAAGGCGTGGTTGCCGGCGAGTTCCGAGGTCCGCGCGTCCCGCTCGTGTGCGGTCTTGGCGCGGGACATCTCGATGTCGCTCGACATCTTCGCGCTCTTGAGGCCGGCGTTTTGCCGGGCCATTTCCTCGTTGATGCCCATTTTCGTCATGGCGACCTGGGCATCGACCTGGGATTTCTGCACGATGGCGTCGCTCTCCACCTTGGTCTTCTGGGCGAGCAGGCCGATCTTCTGCTGCTCGTTCTGCTGCTGGCCGGCCATCTTCGCCTGTTCCGCCTGCGCCTTGGCCTGGATCGCCTGCACCTTGGGGTCGGGCTGCGACGGGGGAAGCTCCTTGACGTCCTTGGGGAGGAGCTCGTCGATCGAGTCGAAATCCATCTCCTCGAGCAGCCGGCGCGTGACCTTGAGGAGAACTTCGGGCCGCGATGCGATCAGCGGGTTTTTCAGCGCGAAGTCATAGAGGAATTGGGCGCGCTGGATGCGGGTCTGCTGGCTGGACATGCGCGGGTCGGCCACCGGCATGATCATCATGTCGTCGCGGAAATCCTCCTCCTTGACGAAGGCCTCCTCGGCGCCGGCCGGCGAGATCGCGACGAACCATTCCTCGCCCCGGAAATACAGGCTGTTGAGCCGGTAGACCTTGTTGAGCTCCTTGCTCCACGAGTTGAGAAGGAACTCCTGGACCGAGGTGAACAGCATCAAGCCCTGCTCCACCATGGTCATGATCGTGGTCGGTTGCATGACCTTCTGGATGTCCCCGGAGAGCGCGTCCGTCGCGGCGCCGATGCGCTGGGCGCGGTTTTCAAGCTGCCCCATCGCCTTCATCAAGCCATCGCTGGGAGGCTTGAAGTCCATTGTCTTGATGCCTTTTTGGATCTGCTCCGCCGAGGCCGAGACGGTCTTGAACGATCCCAGCTCGAGCTTCACCGGCCCCTTGGAGACGTTGAGCTCGTCGCTGATGAAACCGCTCATGTTGCCGTGGATGGCGAGCGTCGTGGCGTCGATGTACTGACGCAACATCTTGTTCATGGCGATGTTGGTCTTGCCGATCAGGAAGCCCAGGCCGTAGCCGTAGAAGCCGTCCGGGTTCACCAGGAATCGATAATGCGTGTATTCCTCTATCGGCAGTTTGCCATTCGTGGGGCGGCCCAGATCATCGACGTCGTAGCGGACCTCGATGCGCAGCGTGACGCGCGCGGTCACGTCGACCCACACCTTGTAGGGCGCGGCGATGCCGTCGCCGTCCAGGTCGAGATCGCGATGCTGCTCGACGATCTCGCTGTAGTCCTCGGAGTCCGAGAGCGAGCCCGGCTTGACGCCGCCGTCGCTGTCGGCCTGCTGTTGCTGAGGTTGGGCATTGATGCCCTGCGCCATCGGGACCGGCACGACGGAGAAGTATCCCGCCTTCGCCCGCCAGCGGCCCTCGTTGAGACCAAGGTGGATCAGCTCGGTCTTTCTCGGCACGTCCTCGATGTTCACCGGGCCGGCGCTGTAGGGCACATAGAGGTCCTGCGCGCGCACCGGGCGGACCACGATCTTGTTCATGACCGGGTCGAAATAGGTCTTGGAGAAATCCGAGCCGTGGATGGCGACCCGGAGGAGCATCGCCGACTTCTCCTCCTTGTAGGTCTGGTCGCGCGTGAACAGGCTCCATTGCAGATATTTCCCGACGCGCTTGGCCCGCTCGCTCATCGTGGGGCTCTGCTTGCCGACCGCGAGCGCCGTGATCGGGTTGCGGCTGGGGAAGAACGCCTTATAGGCGCGGGCCTGGAATGAGTTGCAGCTTTCGGTCAGGAGCCCGATCGACTCGTCCGACGAGTTCTGCCAAGGCGGATTGATCGGGGCGTCGCACTGATTGTAGACCGCCACCCAATCGGCGTGCATCGAGTCCCACTCGGCGCGGCTCGAGCGGTCGGCCTCGAAATCCTCGACGCAGATTTCCGCGATCGCCGCCAGATCGGCCTCGGGGAGGGAGTCGGCGATGTTGACGAGCATGCCGCTCAGTTGTTTCGGCGCCTTGCGGGGCTTCTTGATCTTTGAGGAGTCGCCGCGAAAGTTACTGGAATCAACCATTCTTCACTCCGAATCCTGAGTTGAGTCCCTGCCGGAGCCTACAGCCTTCCGGGCCCCGCGTGAACCGCCCGGCTAGTATGAGTCGATCTTGGGGAGTTTGCCCTTGGTGTTCTCCCACAGGAAGGCCACCATGCCCTCGCCATGCGAGTCCCAGGGAATCCATGGCGCTTCCTTCATGAAGCGGGTGAAGTCCTGCGCCTGGGAGAGAATATCCCGGTCAGTCAGGAACTCCTTGTGGGCGCCCTGAACCGCCATATCCATCATCACATATTTCGGCGTCCCGTCCTGGTGGCGGGCGTTGCGATCGACACTGCTGTGATCGAGGTGGCAGGAATCGAAGCCGTACAACCCGATCGACCCGAAGCCGAGGAATTGCCAGGCGAGCAAAACGGTCCTCCCCGCCGACGAGGTGCCGCCTCCCATCAGCATCGCGGCGTGCTCCGGGGGCAGGATTTTCTTCTCGTCCGCGCCTACGGCGGCATGCCAGCCGATGATTTTGCCGCCGCTGTCCAGCAGCTTCTTCGTGACGCTGGGGTGGACCATCGACGCCACGAAATAGCGCACGCCGGGATGAGCCTTGGGGATGAGGTCACGACGGGAATGGCCATGAGTTGAGGTGCCCTCGTGCTCGCGAGGATCGAGCAGCACGCATCCCCAGGGGATGATGCCGCTGGCGATCAGGTGTTGATGCGCGTGCTTGACGCACAGCACATAGGCGCCGGCCGCGATCTCTCTGCGGATCTCCGCCATGGTCTCGGGGAAGTGAATGCTGGGTCCGCCGGAGACCACGATGGCGCGGTTGCGGTGGGGATAGGTGTTGGTGATCCATTTCGACATCAGCAGCATGTTGGCCGTGATGTTCGCGTGGATCTCCTCGTTGCTGACGCAGTTCTGCGTTTGCAGCAGAAAATTCGTCTTGTAGGCATCCTTGGAAAGCTTGGTGACATCGCTCTTGTTGATCGGCGCCAGCATGCGGTGGGTGAAGATCGGAATCGATACGGGGATGTTGGGGAAACCCGCGGGAACCGCGATATGGATGAATCCCTTGACCGCCGTTTCGATCGAGTCGAACACGATGAGGTCATTGACCACCGAGTTGACGCCATGAAGCGTGTCGTCGATGTGAGACCCATGGGCATCGGCGGTGTAGTAGCCGTCATAGATTTGCAGCGTGTTCGCGTATTTGAGAACGGTCTGTCTGATGTTATCGATGCCGTGCATGCCGCATTCGATGATGACGACGGACCCGGCCTCCGGGGCTGTCCTGGGCCACAGACAGGGCTTCGCCTGGATGCGGGTCACCCCCCTGCCGGCCGCCAGCATGCCCAGGATGCGCTCATTCGAGCACGGCGGCAGCTCGGTGAACTTCCGGTTACCTTTGCGATGCGTGAAGAACGAATGCAGCGGGCTCACCTCGAACGCGTCGAGGCCGTGCTTGCCGCCGCCCCTGGGCGCCAGATCGAGCCATTTCGAGCCCTTGGCCTCCATGTGCGCGAGCACCGCCGCCATGAAAACATGGCTGTCGTGGTGCTCGGCCATTTGGAGCACCGCGTCGCTCGTGTAGAGCTTGATGAAGCCTTGCAGGAACTCGATGCCGCCACGCCTGAGATTGAACGCCATGAAGCCGCATTCCGGAGCCGACGCGGTGCCGGAGCGGGAAAGCAGGACGCCGTCATGATCCTCCAACAGGATCGAGTCGAGAAACTCCTCCGTGATACGGTCGCGCGTGGTGACGTCGCCATCGAGCCAGATCAGCCAGTCCGTATCTACCGAATCGATCGCGACCTTCAGCGCGAAGACCTTGTGAGCGAAACGAACCAGATCCATACGAAAATCATAATCATGGTCATGAGGATTCATCCTCCGGTGCGCGTGGCGAGCCATGAACGCGACGAACTCGGGATCTTTTTCGAGTTCCGCATCGGTGATGACGACCGGCCGCATGCTCGGCGGCCAGAACCGCGCGGCGGAGGCGGACCAGTCGTCGCCATAGAGCGCGGCGCCCGCCGGGGACCACGAGGTCACGACCATGACATTTCTGGTCTTGTTGGGGATTCCGAGAGCGGCTCCCCAATTCATGGAATCATTCATAGGCGCCTCTGACCTTCATCATGTGATCGTATTCGTTGTTCCACAGCCCCGAAAACGGGACGTTCTTCATGTGCTCAAACCACGGCCCGCCGTCCGTATAGTGCATGAGCTTCGGCTTGATGGCGTGCTTTGTGTGCCCAACGAGGAAGTTCCAGCCCGGCGACAATTCACCGATCTCGTTGTCATCGAGCCACGAGAATTGATGCAGGTCGCGCCCCGGGGAATGGTTGATCAGATTTGCCGTCAACGCCCTGTTCGAGGCGTGGCCGCAGTTGAACGCGATGACCGATGACCAGTTCTTGCGCGGATACGCGATCTGCGGCTGATCGTCCATCTTGGTTTCGTTCTGCGGGATATGGTTCTGCTTCACGACCATGACCGCCCTGGCGGTGTTGAACTCGAGTTTCATTTGCCCGATGTCGGCGAGCGCCAGGATGTCGCAATCCATGAACACCGCCCAGCCTTTGAAGTTCATCAACAGCGGGACGAGGAACCGGGTGAACGCGAACTCGGTGGCGAAGGGGCGGCCGTCGCGCAGATCGCGGAACCTGCCGTTCACGGTGTCGATGATCCAAGGTCGATCGAACAATCCTCGCGCACGCAGATCCTTGTGCTTTAGGGGTTGGATGTGAAGCGGGATCGAGGATTTGCGCTGCAAGGAGAACGCACAGACATCGTAGGCGTCGCGCTCGCGCTCGTCGTAGCCGATGAAGATTTCCATGACGTCGCTCATCTTGGGACCTCGAACAGGGGGAATTTCATTTCGACGATCAGGTTGATAAGCAGCCGCGGGAAGGGGCCGGGCAGGCGCGGCGTGACGTCGTGCAGGGAATGCGGGGTTTGCAGGAACGCGATGCCGGTGTCGACGCCATAGGGCACGGTGAGGATATGGCGATAGGGAATGTCCGGCGCGAGATCGGTGGTCCGTACGAATTTCGGGTTCTCGGCGGACAGAATCCGCAGATCACCGCCCTGCTCGTCGCCCGGGTCCTTCTGGTAGAGCAGCATGGCGATCAGCTCGCGCGGGTTGTCGATATGGGGGATGCTGACCTTCCCAGGCATGGTTGCCGGAGTATTGATGCCGATTTGGAAATCGAGAAGCACGTCGGCCCCGCTGCTCATGTAGCGCCGGCCGGCGGTCCACTCGTCGATGGGCTTCCCCACTCGGCTCTCGATGTCGGGATAGCTGGCGAGGATCGCGTCACGGAAGCTTCGGAGATAGAAATCGGACCAGTAACTCTGCGAGGTGCAGGCCGCGGCCAAGACCTTCCATGCCGGGGCGCGGAAGGTCGTGAGGATGGTGTTGACGCTCATGTCCACGCGCACATTGGGACGGGTCTCGTCGCCGGCGATGTCGCGCCAATCAGGGCGCGGGATGCCGATCTCGTGGCGCAGGATCGCGAACGGAAACGGCGAGGTGGATAGGGCGACGATTTCAAGTTTCATAGGCGATGCGCATCCCCGTGGACTCGATGTCCGCCAGATAGCGCCCCTGAATGGGCGCGCGAAACGGCGTGTCCTCGGTCTTGCGCAGCGCAACGACCAGGAACGCCTCCTGTTCGCCGATCTGATTGCGTACCTCCTTCAATAGCGACGCGGCCTGCTTGCCATCAAACGCGTGGAGGGAGCCGGGCGCTATCTCCACGTAGCGACCATCGCGGCCACCGATCCAGAAGAACTCGAACGCGTAGTGATTCGCCGCCGCGAGATCGCGGAACAGGATCGGGTTGTAGTTGAAGAAGCCATGATTGATCCACGGCGTGAAGGGCAGGATGTGCAGCATGCAGTTTTTCGAGAGCTCGTGGATGGTCCTGAACAACTGCGCCTGGTTGAAGATGTGTTCGCTGGTGCCGTTGTTGACCACCAGATCGCGCGGGGGGAATCTTGGACCCTCGAGCGGATGATTGAGGTCCGCGATGTCGGCCTCCATGTTCGAGTTAACATCTATCGCCCGATAGTTGCAGCCGAAGGAGCGATAGAAGTCGCCGGTGCTCTTGATGGCCCGCCAGCCGGTGGCGGTGAAACGCTGGTTGCCGATGTCCCACATGCTCTCTGCCGGCTGTTTGCGTAGCAGGGCCGTGGCGGCCATGCAGGCCAGTGTGTGCTGGGTCACCGCGTCACCAGGGTTTGCTTGTGCTCGCCATTGGCGAGCCAGCCCGATGGTTCCTTGAAGATCACGCCGAACCCCATGGTGGATTGCGGGGTGCTGATCATCAGGCAGCGCAATGGGATCGACGCCGCGATCTCTCCCCAAAGCTTCTGGACATCGCGATGGTTGATGTCGTGCAACACGATCATCTTCCTGGCCATGGGGCCGTAGTTCTTCATGTCGGCCGAGACAACTTCGTAGCTGTGCCCGCCATCGATCATGACGACATCGTATTCGCCGCGCGCCCTCTCCACGGTCGCGGGATCGGTGCTGTCGCCGCAGATCGCATGGGCCTGGGTGTGGGCCACCGCTTCATCGAACAGCGCCTTGCTCTTGGCCTCGCAGATATCGACGACGGTGAGCGTGCCGTCGACCGCGGCGGCCAGGACCCACAGGCTGCCGCCGTTGGACGTGCCGATCTCGAGATAGCTCTCGCAGCCGATTTCTCTCATGAGAGAGAACAGCGCGAACAATTCGCGTTTCTCCTGCACGACGGTCGGCAGTCTCTTGCAGGAGGCTTCCCAAAGCTGTTCAAATCTTTCGTTCACGCCACGTCTCCGGGGTTTTGTCGTTGATGATTTCGAGGGGAAGCGAATAGTCGAACGGCGACGCGATGATGCTGTTCGCCATGTCTCTCAGGCATTTCTCGAGATTGCCTTTTGGGGAGAAGCTCAGCATCAGGCGCGCCTTGTTCGAGCTGCAAGTCGCGATCTTCATTTCGAGTGGTCTCGCCGGATAATAGGTCGGCTTGCGCCATGCAAGATGCGCCGCCGCGTGACACAGCCGCGCGAGCTCGTTGATCGCGATGCCGTCGCCATCGGGGCCGATATTGATGATCTCCCCGTCGACGTTCCAGTCGAGCATCCTGACCAATGAGCCGATGCAATCCTCGATAGGGGAGAACCGCCTGACCTGATTGCCGTCGCCGTAGATGATCACCTCTTTCCCGGAGAGGATGCGATTGAGCATGATGCTCGCGACGTTACGGTAGGGGTCCGTGTATTTCTGGCGCACGCCGATGATGTTGTGCGGCACGGCGATGACGTGCTCGAAGCTGTGCGCGCGCGCGAGAATCCGCAGAGTGTCCTCGGCGGCAAGCTTCGCGACGCCATAGGGGTCAAGCGGAGCCGGGGTCATGTCTTCGTCATAAGGCGCTCCCCACTGCTCCCCATAGCGCGCCATGGAGCTTGCGAAGATCACGCGCTTGACCTTGTGCTGGGCGGCTGCGGAAAACACGGCGACGCTGCCCTGGAAGACGCTGCCGGCGACCAAGGCCGGCGAGAACACGCTGAGGCCCTCGTGGGGATGGCAGGCGAGGTGGTAAACGATCTCGGGACGCATGATGTCAAACACGCTGTGCATCAGATCATGATTGCAACAATCGGCCTTTGTCATGCCCGCTTTCCCCGGCACGTTGCGCATGGCCCCGCCGCTCAGATCGTCGATGCCGGAGACCGTGTGCCCTGCCGCGATCAGGGCGTCGGCGAGGTGGCTGCCGAGGAAGCCGGCGATGCCGGTGATGAGAACTCTCATGCTCGGGTCAACCGGCGCAGGATCGCAGCGTCGGCCTCGCGATAGTGTTCGGACATCCCAAACAGCGACTTGTCCCGCTCGTGCCAGACACCGCGGCGGATGCGCGCGTGCGTCTCGTCGATCACACCGGTGAGCTTGACGGTATCGTGGCGCACCATGATGTCGTGGGCGTACTGGAAGCGGCCGATGCGATGACCTACCGACTCGGTCCATGTGTCGACGCACCAGTGATGGAAGATCGGCGGGCAGAAATAGCCCAGGGCCGCGATCCATTCCTTGCTCACCGCATAATGCGGCACCGCGCCGTGCGAGCGTCCGTCGTTGAATCCGACCGCCAGGATGCGATCCGAAAAGCGCACGAAGCGCTCACGCAGCATTTCGTCCCAGCCTCGCGTCTCGAACAGGATGTCATCGGCGCCGAGGATCACGATGTCGGCGCCGTGCGAGAGCGCGTAGTCCGCCAGCGCGTTCCACTTGAACGTTGTGGGGGTGTCGTCGGGGAACAGCAGGACGGGCGCCACGGGATGGGGCTGGGGATCTCCTCCCTCGAGTCCGACATAAACCTGGGCCGCGTCACCGATGCTATCGATGGCGCGGCCAAGCTGATTGGGGCGTCCCCGGGACGGTATCACCACCGCGATGCGCATTGCCTTTGTCTTGATGTTCGATATCGCACTCTGAGGCACTGCGATCGATATTTTCATGAAACACCTCACCGGATGCAGAATTGTGATCAGGCCATTCGACAGCCGGTGGCGATGGTCTCCTGGGTATAGGGCTGCCATCCGCAGCGGCGCTCGATGGAGGCCGCAACCAGTTTCTCAAGATGGGTTTCCCGGACGAAGACCGTCGTGCGATCGAGGCCGGCGAGGTTGATCACAGGGGTGGGGAACAGGTCGCCGAGCGTGGTGACGCCAGGGACCGCGCCTTGGATCTCTCGGTTAGCCAGCGCGCGGATGCCGTACACCGAGTCCGTGAAGCAGTGCAGGTTGCGGTGGGGCTGCCTTGAGGAGCCGCCGCGCAGGATGCCCTTCTTGGGGTGCTTGACGTTGCCCGGGTTGTGGATGCGCAAGCCGGGGGTTGGATCGTTGACGAGCGGGTCGAAAATGTCCACGGGATTATCCTTTCTGGCCAATGAGTCGCTTGAGAACGCCGAAGCGCATGTACACGCGCGGCTCGATTATAGGCTTTCCCGGCGGTGGGTCGACCCTCACGACCAGCATGTCGGCGCGTCCGAGCCAGCGCTCGCCTGTAGCCCATGCGTCCTTTTTCCTCTGTTTGCATTCGACGATGGCGTGTGAACCATCCGGCAGGGTCATGCTGACATCATGAGGGAAGGCCTCGAACGCGCCTGAGCCCGGCTGGCGGCGAGCGGCGAGACCGATGTTTTGCAATTCGGCCGTGACCCATTGCTCGAGCTTGCGGCCCTTGGCCTTAGCCGATTTCGCCTTGATCATGAGACCTACTTATTTTCTTGGTTATGATTTTGACCATGCGTTTCATTCAGCGGACAAGTAATCGAATGACCACCATGCCGAGGAAGGCGCCTACGATGGCGACATAGGCGAGCGTGGGGATGCGGGAGAGCAGGCCTCTGATCTTGTCCATTTTTCACCTCGGGATGGTTTGATTGTCGAGCATGTGCTCATAGGCCAGGCCGGTGCGCAGTTCGATGAAATCGAATGTTCTGCCGGCGAGATAGCAGAATAGGACTGAGCGGGAGTGTTTCCAATCTTCATCGGGGAGAGCCGCCATCCCGTTGGACCACAGGGAATCCACCCAGGTATTGCGCACCTCGAGCCCGAGCTCCAGGGCATGAAGCCCGGCGGCCGAGTTGAAGCTGACGAACATCCCGACCTCGGAGCCGACGCCTCTCTCGCCCTTCAGGATTTGGCGGACGGGGGCATTGGGAAAGTCCGCATTGAGCTTCGCGATCTGCTTGGCGTCGAAATCCCCCGGCAAGCCGTAATAGGCCGCCATGTAGGAACTGGGAGGCTGGTAAAGTATGGTGTCTGTTTCTCGCCATCCCCGCCTGGCTTGCAAATTGAACAACCCTCTCGCCACCAGGAGTTCGGCGCGAACGAAGTCCTTCGGAGTCGGGGCGCGGACTTGCCGCTGGACCTGCGAGTTCAGCGAAAACCGAAAATACCCCTCCTTGACGGAGTTGAGGTTGCCTGTGCGCCCCCAAAACCCGTGATCGACGTGGATGAAATCCTTGTTCATGAGCCGGCACAGGCGATGCAACTCCTCCCCGCCGCGCAGGATGCCGTAGCAGAGATTGACATCACCCAAAGCCCCCTTGGCGAGTTCTGAGAGCGGCTTGGCGTCGCCGAACGCACGCGCGAGATTCTCCCCAAGGTCATGGGGCGCGCTATCCGGATACCAGAAGATCAGGGTCATGGCTCCCTGGCGTGATTCATGCTGATTCCCCCCTATCGTCTGCGTCTCACCGAGTAGGGATCGCTCGACAGGCCTCCTGTCATTTCCCTACCCATTTCGAGAACCTCCTCGAGTTCACGATCCGCCTGTGTCGTCACCTTACTCCATGTTCCCAGGGCAAAGGCAACTTCGTCGTAACAATGGTCCTCCTGATGCCGAGTCGCGGGGCCCTTGTCGGGCTCGACATCGTCGAGGATCAGGCTCGGCACCGTGCGCCAGAAATGCCGGCAGTTCTCGGTCACGTAGAAGCCCGGACGCCAAGCAGAGCGGTCCTGCTCGCCGACCAGGCGCGAGACCATCGTGGTATAATTCGCCTTGCGATCGCGACGTCCCTGGCGAAGCACGATGCGCCCTTGCGTGGCGACGCGCATATTCTGTTGGGGAGAGGGCCCGTCCTGGCTTGCCCACATTTGCGGATCTGAAACCCGCACATCGATCGGCGGCAACTCCATTTCCGCTTCCAGGTCCAGGATGCCCTTGGCGACTTGCGCGGCGCTCATGCGGCAGCCGGCGTCGGCCTCCCCATTCCAGCCATACCATTCCGCAAACCGCACGATGGCCCCGGGGGCGAGATAGACCTCAGGCCAGCGCCCCGACTCCTTGAGGAGCGCACCCTCGCTCACCGCATACCAGCCGACCGAGAACGGCTTTGCGGTTCCCCAATCCATCGCCATGACGTGGGTCCAGTGCCGCGGGGGCCGGAACGGCCGGAGCATGTGCTTGGTCCTGTCCAGCATCGAGAACGCGGCGCCGGAGATCACATCCCAATCTCCGTCGCGCAGGGCCCTGGCGCGCTCGAGGGACAGCGCCGTGAACGAGCCTTCATAGGACTGGGTGTCCAAATGCGGGTTGTCGTCCATGCGGGCCGGGATATAGACGCTTGTCCAGCCGGGATTGAGCTTGGTCTTGGTGGTCTGATCATGGAAGACGTGCATCGGGGGCGCCTGATCTATGAACACCCGCCGGAGGAAATTATGTCCGGGGCCTCCGGGATTGCTGCCGATCGCGATCCTCGGGAGAACATCGGCCTGAGCCGGCGCGAACCCACCCAAGCGGACTCGTGTGCGCAGGAATTTGAGCTGGTCCTCGAGGAACAGGGCGCCCTCGTCGATCCCGAGCCAGTGCATTTCGCTGCCCTGGTATTTGAAGATGTCGTTGAGGTCTTCGGCGAAGCAAAACTGCATGAAGCTGCCGTTGTGGAACAGAAGCTTGCGATCGGTCTCCCGCCAGGCCGCGACCTCGGGCGGGATCTGCATTTGCTGGATGGGGATCAGGTGGTTGTCCTTGAGCTCCGGGTAGGTTCGCCGGAACAGATATCCCTGGCATCCCGGATTTTGCAGGCAAGTGAGGATGCCGTCCATGCGCAGCGCATGCGATTTCCCACCGCCGGCCGCCCCGCCATAGAGGATTTGCCTCGTCTTGACGGCATGGAAAACCCGCTGTTTCTCGGACGGCGTGTAATCGAGCTTCCACGTCGCCATTACGTCAAACCCTTGGGGAGATCCTCGGCCTTGGGAAGCAGGACCGCTTCGCTGCCTGCGGCCGCGTTCGCGCTGATCCATTTTCCGCCGACGTACTCCACCCCCGCGTCCGGCGTCAGATCGATCACCCCGGCGCTCGAGGCAATCGCCTGGTCGCGTGAAACATTGATCTCGATCACCAGCTTCTCCTTGCCCGTCACCTCGTCCGGCTTGAACTCCGCCCGCGCAATCCCGCGCTCGAGCAACCACGCCGCCGACTTCCAATCCTTGTCGGCGCTGATCTTGTCGATCATCGACTCGGCCGCCATCGCCCTGGCCTGCAAGAACATCTGGTCCAGCCTCGGCTCCCGCTGCCGATACGCCTGACTCGCCCGCTCCGTGATCCCCGCCAGATCGCACGCCAATCCCAGCGGCATGCACTTCGTCAGATTGTTCAGCACATTCGCCAGCTCCACCTTCGGAAACATGTCTCCCCACTCCGGCCGCGTCACCCTATCCAACGCCTCCACCCAAGCCTGCGGGGTGCTCTTTTCCTGCCAAGTGCGCTCAGATTCCGGCCGCCGAGGAGGAGTGCCCTCCGGGACCTTGAAGAACTTCCCGGGTGCCTGATGCCTCTCCACGAGCGCCTGCGTCCGCGCCACCCGATCCCATCCCCCCTTCTCCGCACGATAAAGAATCGCGCGCGAGGTAATAGGATGCCGCGCCGATATTTCCCCAATCGAGGAGCCGGCTTCCCAAAGAATCCGGATGTTGGACCAGTCAACAGGGATAGCACCCTTTGGGGGTCTGCCGCGCATGCTCGTATTTCGCATTTTTTTCCTGGTTTGGAAAGAGGCACGCGGGGGGATGGCCAAAGCCGCCGCGCTCGCTCGAGAAAAAACGGACATGCCGGGGGTCAAAAAATTCACGGCCGCCAGGCTCAATTCGGCGCATGTGTACGGAGCGCATACCTGGTGGCTGGACTCGGCATGACAGGGCACCGGTGCTCGAGTTGTTGACGGCCCACAAAGCTGCTCCCCAAGGCTCTCCCCAAGGCTCTCCCCAAAGCTGTTCCCCAAGGCTTCTCCTTGAGGCTGGTAATTTCCGATTGGTAATTACGGGGTGCGTGATGGGTGGATGATGACGTGTCTTCTGGTTGACGGACGGTTGACGGACGGTTGACGGTTGCCGGTTGCCGGTTGACGGTTGACGGTTGGTGTCCATTGACGGTTGACGGTTGCGACCCGCCGGCAACGCCAGCAACCGCTCAAGCTCACGGGGTGTGTAGGTAACTACTCTATAGTAGATGACGTTGAGTCCAGGTGTTTCAGGGCTTTTTCCTTCGACACCGACCGTTCAGCGACCGAAAAGTGATCAATCGCTACTACCGCGAGCTCGCCCGGGCAGCAGGATGGGGAGCAACCGCGACTTGACGGGACTCCCCATGGGCCGACCGTTAATTCCGTCGTCGGAAATTACATGCGGAAATTACATGAGGGCATGCGGAATTATCGCTGCTCATCGACCGCTCCCCATGATCTTCTCCCCATCGGCCGCTGACACGGCGCGGCCGCTAACATGAGGAAAGCCCCAAATGACCCAAACATCTGTCAAGATTTTCAACCGCCACAACGGCAGGTGGCAGCAAACTGCCACTGTTGACCCTACCAGGACCGAAGCGCGCACGCGTGGCCCTTACTTGGCCTATGCTGTGCTGTCCGACGCTGATTTAACGGGCGCGTCGCTGGCTCACGCTGATCTGACGGAAGCATACCTAAGCGGTTCCTGGCTAGTTGGCGCGGATCTCTCTGACGCCGTTCTAGTCGACGCTGATCTCTCCGGCGCGAATCTCTCCGGGGCGGATCTCTCCAACGCCGATCTGACGGGCGCGAATCTCTCCGGGGCGAATCTCGAGCGCGCGAATCTCGCCTGCTCAAAACTCGCCGGAGCAAACCTTGCCGGCGCTAATCTGACCCGCGCGTGTATGCACTACGCCAACCTAGACGGCGCGAATCTCTCCGGGGCGACCTTCGTCGGTGCTTCCTTCGCCGGGGCGGTCCCAGTCGGTGCTTCCTTCGCCGGGGCGGTCCGCGCGGGTTCCCTGTTCCGTCAACGGGCGCAACAGGAGGACTGACCGTGCCTCGTCTAGTTGTTCCCAGCAATGCGTCGCCACGCCAACTTTGTTCCATGGCGCGCATCCTGCCTGGCACGCTGACCGCGATCAGCCTCGACTGCCTGCCTGGCGGAGATATCCCAGTCAGGACAGCGGTAAAATACTACCTGATCGCGAGCGGATTCCCGCGCAACGACGTCAAAAACGCTTGGGGATTCAGAGCCCTGATAGAGGCATTCAACGGCCAAAAATGCGTTGACGTCTACTCTTCGGACACCTGGCCTGGCCACGAACAGCCAACCCCAATCCCACAACAGAAGGAACCAGCCATGCCTGATCCCTATATCCCGCCGCCAGTCCGACAGCCGGAACCTACGCCAGAGCCTACGCCAGCGCCGAAGGCAACTGGTAGCCTGGACGCGATCATCGCGGAGATTGCCCGAGGCGAAATCGATCGCGCTCTAGCCAACCGGCCGACGCTGGACGAAGCGCGCATCAGAGAGATAGCGCGCGACGCCGCGAACGTGACACGCGTCGAAATCGTGCTGCCGGGTGCTGACCCGGAGACAATCCCAGGAAGCCATCACAGGCAGTTCCAAACACTGCTCCGGCTCACCGGCTTGCGAATGCACGTCTACCTGCACGGGCCCTCCGGCTCTGGCAAATCGACAGCCGCCAAAAACGCGGCCCTCGCGCTCAAGCTTCCGTTTGGCAGTACGGGCAAAATCGACAGCAAGTATGACCTTCTCGGGTTCCGCGACGCGCATGGGCGCATGGTCAGAACACAACTCCGCGAATCCTGGGAGTTTGGCGGGTTGTTTCTTTTCGACGAATTCGACCGCAGCGATCCGTCGGCGGGCGTCGCTCTCAACAACGGCCTGAGCACAGGCGCTCTAGATTTCGCCGATTGCACGGTCCCAAAACACCCAGATTGCGTGATCGTGGCCGGCGGCAACACCACGATGCGCGGCGCTGACCGAATCTATGTAGCCGCCACGTCACAAGATGGATCAGTCGTAGACCGATTCAAATTCATCGATTGGCAATACGACGAGGACCTCGAGAGCACGCTAGCAGGCGAGGATTCCGGCGCGTGGGTCGCATACGTTCAGAGGATCCGCCGCTCCGCCGCCACGCTAAAAATCGACCTGATCGTGTCTCCCAGAGCGTCAATTGACGGCGCAAAATTGCTTCGCGCGAAATTCGCGCAAAACGAGGTTGAGCAAATGACGATCTGGCGAGGGCTTGATCCCGCGAGTGTCGCCAAAATCAAGGCCGCCGCCGGAGCGCAATCATGAACCGCGAGCCGTTTCACTCCAAATCGCCTGACGTAAATATGACCTGGAGCGAGTTCATCGAATTCGTCGACGATCCGCAGCGACACGCCAAAGCGCTAAATTCTTCGCACGATTCAGCGAAAACCGGATTCCGCAGCCTCGCGTCGTGGGTCGACATGGTCAGCGCCGCTAAGCGCGGTTGGCCGGAAGGGCTGGAAAAAATCCAGCGATCGCTTGTCACGGCGCGCGCCGTTGTGGGCACTGCACGCCGGGCAATCGATCGCTATGACGTGGGAGGGGAGCGGCCACATGTACCGCTCGCCTGCGCTGGAGAGCCACGATCAATGGTCCGACGCGCGCCCATACTCCAGCGAGTCCGCCCATCAATTCGCATCCTGCTCAACATTACTGCGGGATTTACAATTCCAACGTCATACCTGATCAATCGCGGCGCGGCCGTGTTGGCGTGGTGCGACGCGCTGGAAACGGCCGGGTTCTCGACCGAAATCACAACGGTATATGCTTGCGATCACATGGCAATGACCATGAAATATCGAGTCGAGGTGAAGCGCGCTGGCGATAAATTCGACATTGATAGGCTTTCGTTCGCCCTCGCGTGCCCGGACTATATGAGACGCGCTCATTTCGCAATGCAGGAAACAGGCGAGCACGCGCACCGGTGCACGACAAATGGTGCCTACGGCCACGTGGCACGGGCGACGCCCGACGTCGGACAGGTGTACGTCCCCAGCGTGCCAAGCGGATCACGGGCATTTGCAACGCCCGAATCCTCGGCCGTAGCAATTCGCGACATTATCGCGGCCGATTACCCCGGGGTGACAACGTGATCGTCTACCTGGTGCGCGTCATGTTTTGGGGAGCGTTCGCTGCGCTCATCCTGGCCAGGCTGGCCTATCTGTATCTTTAGGGATTCCTGATTTCGCATTGCAGACCTGCAACAAAAGCACTTCGCAAAGCCGGCTCTATAGTTCATGCTCATTTTTGCGAACACCCTGACACGGAGAGAAAAATGACCAAGTATGCATTCGGCGCACAGTACTACCGCGACGCATTTCCTTTCGCGTCCGACGACGCCACGCGCCTACGTCTCACCGGTGTTCTGTACGACGCGGGCGGGACGATCGTCGCGACCGATGGGCATACGCTGCTAGCGGCACAGCCCTACGCGGCTGACCGCGTTGCGCCGCCGCGTGACGTGATTATCCCGGCAAGCAGGGCGCTGTTCGCCGCGTGCAAGGCGGAAAAGCGTGGGTGGCCCAAGTACGTCGTTATCGATCAGCCCGACCCCACGAGCCGCGCTGTCACAATCGACGTGGTGCATGCTGCGACGGCAGCTGACGCGCTTGCGCCCGGCGCGACCGTCATGTTCACGCTGCGCACCGAGCTACTTGATGAAGAATTTGTACACTGGCGGGTGGTCGTGCCGGCCATGCCCGAGCAAGCGCTGGCATGCGCGCCGACGTACAGCGCGCGGTACCTCACCAGATTCGGCGGCGCCGCCCGTAACGACGCGCTGCGCGTCGTACCGACAAGCGATGAGCGCGCGGCGGCATTCGTCGATCTTGGGCGAGACGACGCGTTCGGTATCCTCATGCCCATGAATTATGCCGCCCCTGCGGGCGCGGCGGCCGGTGCCAGCAAGCCCTTGCCTGCCCTGCCGGCGTGGGCGCGCGCCAGCTGACCCAGCGCGTTAGACGTTGCCGGCTACCGCTCCAGCGCGGGCGCGGTAGCAGGGAACGCCGAGAGCGATTCCGATAACACTGGAGAAACTCAAATGACCAAGTATGCAGTCGAGAGGAAAATCGACATGACCCCGATCAGCGAAGACGAACACGCCCTACTGCGCCACGTCATGATGTGGGGGAGTGGCGGTTACCCCATCGATCGGATCGGGCACCGCTGGGTGTGGTCGGATTACCGTGGGGTGGCAGGTTCGCCGATCCGGTACAAAACCAAACGCGAGGCAACCGCGGCCTTCGAGGACTGGCATACCCGCGCACTGACGCGTCTACGCGGCTACGCCGTATAGCGTTAGACGTTGCCGGCTACCGCGCCACCGGCATGGGGCGGTAGCAAGGAACGCCTAGAGCGATCCGATAACCCGTGGAGAGCCATCATGACCACCCGTGAAATTGCAACACATTACGAAATGCTGCGCGCCCGTGCCACTCGCGAGGTTAAGAGCGTCGCGTATCAAATCCATTCAGAAAGCGGCACCGTGTACTACGGGGGAACATACCCCGAACTGCCCGCGGTGCGCGCGGCCATGCACCAGGAAGTGTGGCGGCAATATCGCGTCGCCGTCCGGCATGCAGCGCGCCTCGGCGACAAGTTGCCGGCGGAACCGCGCGAGGATGACGTCAAGGTGCATGCGCATGGGCTGGATACGCTCGCCCTAGCAGAGGTCGGCGCGGCTGCGTTTGTCGCCGCGCATCGCGAGACCGTCCAGCAGTTCCGCGTTTACGCGGACGCCGTGGCTCAGGGCGTGGCACAGTCACCGCCGCGCGCCAAGTGAGGAGGAAAGAACCATGCCATTTTTCCGAGTGAATGCCTCGTGGCGCGTCGACGCCATAGCGACGTCAGTAATCAAAGCGGACACGCCGGCGGATGCGCTCCGC
>Ga0163153_10001019_pt1 | contig 45876 bp, 61 predicted proteins | sample OliLakLV19MP6IB1_FD_148629 | JGI IMG/M metagenome (GOLD analysis project Ga0163153, IMG submission 148629) | Freshwater microbial mat bacterial communities from Lake Vanda, McMurdo Dry Valleys, Antarctica - Oligotrophic Lake LV.19.MP6.IB-1 | ecosystem: Environmental > Aquatic > Freshwater >... | reverse complement strand
TGACGCCGACGGCGTTGGCCGATGCGGCTGCGGCACCGGCGACGAGTGTTCCGTGGCCGTTGTCGTCTTGTGGTGTCGCGTCGTTGTTTACGAAGTCGAACCCGCTCACGAAGCGGCCGATGAGGTTCTCGTGGTCGAGGTCGACACCCGTGTCGACAACCGCGATTGTTTTCCCGGCGCCTGTCGTGATCTCCCAAGCCTGCTGGACACGAAGCGGGTCGAGGTAGTCGTCCTGCAGGTGAAACAGCGGGCCCGTCGCGATCGCGGTCGCCGTGCGGAGGTAGTTGAACTCGACGTCGGCGACGGCCGGATCGGCTTCGAGCGCCCGGCGGACATGTTCGAGGTCGCCGTGCGTGTCGACCGCAAGCCAACCGTCGGCCGTGATCGTGCGCTCGAAGTCGGCGCCGGCGTCCTCGATGTGGTCGACCCGGTTGCGGGTGCCCGCTTCGAACTTCACCAGCAGCCGGTCGTCGGCGATGACTGGTTCGGTGCCGGGTGCGGTCGGAACCGGAACCGGCGCGTCTGCGGACGCGTGGGTTCCGGGCGCGACGAATGCCGTCGCCAGCGCTGCTGCGAGCAGCGCACCCAGCCCCTTTCGCACTCCGCCCAAGCCGGTCAATCCTACTTGGCCACCTCTTCCATTCCGATCGGGTCACCGCGAATGTGACGCCAGGCACAAACTTTTACGTCGTACGGAGCGCCTCGGTTCCCGGGATGTGCTCGCACCGGGACGAAGGTACTGCCACGGCCCATGGAACGAACTCCGGTGAGTCCGTGGCAGTGGTCGGTCAACATGGGCTTCGACCAGGTCCAGCTCGTCGAAGGCAACCAGCGCACGCTGCTGTGCTCCGGGCAGACATCGGTCGACACCGAGGGCGCGCCCCAACACGCGCGCCCGGTTGAACCTCTACGTCACCGACGTCGACGAGTTCCTGGCGCCTTACATGGGCCTCGTCGAACGTATGGCGGGCGTCCGGTTCGCGAGCACCTTGCTCGGTGTCGCGCGCCGCCGCACCCCTTGCGCTCGTTCTCGGTCAACCTGTGTACCGAATCGGTAGGGCACGTTCCCATGAAGGTGTCGCGCGGCGGCAATCAGTCAGGGATCGCACACGCCGGGCGGGTCGTGGTAGCTGGGGTCGGCCCGCCAGGGCCCGTCTGCCCACGCCGGTGGGTCGAGCCCCAGATGTACGAGCGCGAACTGCGTGACCGCGGCGGCGCCGTCGGGGCAGAGGTGCCAACCGTCCGGCCCGCGCAGGCGCCGCCCGGCGACCACCTGCGGCCAGCCGCCTTCGGGCGAGCGCAACGCCGCCTCGATGTCGAGGTACTCGACGATCCCCGGGTGGCGCTCCGCCAGCGCCGAGAAGGTGGGCTCGAGTTCGCGGTCGTCGACCCGTCCTCCGGGCAGTACCGACAACCACAGCACCGAGCCGCCCGCGGCGCCGAACGCGCCGACCGCGCGGTCGGCCTCCCGACCGAACGCGTCGGCTCCGTGTTCACGGACCCACCCGACGTCCCAGCCGCCGAGCATCACGATCGTGAGGTCGACGCCGTGCGCGCGTACCGCGTCCTCCCACGCGTGCATCTGGCCTTCGGGTTGGGTCAGGCCGATGCCGGGATACGCGGTTTCGACGACGGTCCAGCCCGCGGCCCGAAACGCCGCCGAGAACGCGGGAGTGGCGCTGTACATACCGGAGTCGCCGACGATCATCACCGTGCCCGCGAGCGGGAGTGCGAAGCGCGCCGCCGGCGCGCCGGAAGGTGGAGCGGCGGGAGGTCGCCTGACGCGTGGAGGTTCGACGACGACCGGCGTTCGGATCCGGTCGGTGCGGTAGTCCGCGTACGCGACGGTCGCCGTGGCCGACAGTGGGGCCAGCGCGACGATCGCCGCCGCGAGACCGGCCGCAGCGGCGGGCACGAACCGGCGCAACCGCACGCCGTGCAGCGGCCGCTCGACGAGTATCCACGACACGACGGCACCCGTCGCGGTCACGGCGACGCGCAGGAGGGTCAGGACCGGCCCGCGTGCGCCAACCCGTTCGGGTGTCAGGAGCACGATCGCGGGCCAGTGCCACAGGTAGATCCCGTACGAGATACGGCCGATTCCCCGCAGCGCGACGCGGTCGAGGCACCACCGGACCGCTCCCGCTCCAGTCGCGGCGATGCACGCGCACGCGGTCCCGACCGCTACCACTGCGAAGCCGCCGCGGTAGAGCAGGGCGGGTGCGTCGGTGGCCATCATCGTAAACACCGCTGCGAGCGCGCCCGCGCCGACGGCCGAGACGGCCCGCCGGGCACCGGCACCGAGGTACGGCAGCGCCAACGCGGCAGCGCAACCCGCGAGGAACGCCTGCGCGCGCGTGTCGGTGCCGTAGTAGACGCGCGCGGTGTCTGCGCCCGACTCGTAGAGCACGCCCATCAATACCGCCGAGCCGACCATACCGACCCCGGCCAGCATCAACGCCGGACCGCGTCTTCCGCGCGCGACGAGGAAGGCGGCGACGAGCAGCGGCGGCCAGCACAAGTAGAACTGCTCCTCGACCGCGAGCGACCACAGGTGCACGAGCGGCGACTCGCCCGCGAACTGCCCGCCGTACGTCACGCCGTCGGCGATCAGCCGCCAGTTCGTCACGTAGAAGATCGCGGCGAGGCCCTGCGAACGCACCGTCGGTGCGATCGTGTCGGCACCGGTGGCGCGCACCCACAGAGCGACGACCGCGATCAGCAACAACGCCGCGGGAACGAGTCGGCGCGCTCGACGGCCCCAAAACGCGGCGAGGCGGATCCGGCCCTCCCGTTCGTACTCGGCGACGAGCAGACCCGTGATCAAGAATCCGGACACGACCATGAACACGTCGACACCAAGGAAGCCCGACGGCAACCGATCGGGCCACAAGTGGTACACGACGACGGCGAGGACCGCGATCGCGCGCAGCCCGTCGATCGCACCGACCCGCAGCCGCGTGTCCACGCCGACGATTACAGCACGGGACGCTGATTCGCGACGATCACGATCCCAACGGCGGCGCCCCCGGCAGGATTCGAACCTACGCACACGGTTCGGGAATCTCGGCGGGCACGTCTTCGCGGTCGACCCGAGTCTGTATGGCAGGTCAGGTGGGGTGCGCGATCTGTCGCGTCCGACCCGTAGTTGCCCATCCCTACGAAAGGATGGGCAAGCGGATAGGTAACACTGTGATGGCGTCGATCGGGTTCGGCGGCGCCGGCGGGCTCGCAGCGCGCGGACGCAAACCGGCGCGCTGGCCTGGCGCGCCACTCGACGATATTTGTGAAGGCGAGCACGACGTGCTCTTCGCGCCGGAGCTGTCGACCGCGCGGGTCGAGCCAGATCCCGCTCTCGCCGACTTCGGCGCAGAGCATGATCATGTCGTGGTTCGAGGTCACGACGACCTGGTTCGGCTTTCGCGCGGGGTCGAGCACGTCCTCGTCTGTGGAACCGCGGGGCGGCTGCTGGTCATTGCCGACGTAGCTGACGCGGTACTCGAGGGCGCGCAGGGACTCGGCGACCCGCCACGGGAGCAGTTCGTCGTACGGCAGGCGGATGTCGGGACGTTGTCGCTTTGCCGTAGGCGAGCCTCTCCTCGGCGTCTTCACCCTGATCGAGCAAGGACTGAATGACAGCGGTCGGAACCCGAGTGCTCTCGATGCACGGAGTTCCGGCTTGCACGCGGGGGTTGACCCAGATCCCGGCGAAAGGGAACCAAATCGCAGCAAGGCCATCTCCGCCGTATTCGATCGGGCGGAGGAACGGCACGACCATCGGCTGGAACGCGCCCTGAGCCCCTTTGCCTGCGTCGATCCAATCCTTCGCGCCAGGGAGCTGCGCGAACAGCGCGCGTCCCGCCGTCGCAAGCGCGGGGTAGCTCCCGGCAGTGCTCTTCGGGCATGCGAGTTGAGTGGGCGTGGCGCGTGGGCTGGGGCGAGGATGACCGGTCCTTGTACGCGACGGACCCCTCCCTTCAGTTGATCGCTGCGCGGGAGGGGTCCAGGGCGGTGTTGCCACCTGTGGCCATCGTATGGCCTTGTTCCCTGTCGGTCGATGAGTACCGCGCCGCGGGCGACGACATCGTGGTCCCTCGGCCTGATTGCCCGGCGTGTTCGGCGCCGATGATGTTCTGGTCGGGCTACCTGCGCTCGGTCCGCGCGGGCGGGCGGTGCCATCTCATCTGGTTGCGGCGGGCGCGTTGTGGTTCGTGCCGGCGCAGCCATGCCCTGGTCCCGAGCTTCTGCGCGGTTCCCTCTGTGTCCCCCGACGCGAAGAAGGGCAACCCAAAGGTCGCCCAACACCATCCCCAACCTCGATGTCGCTACACGCCCCGCGCGTGCTCAGCCAGGGCGAGCCGACGAGGTTTGCTGTTTAGGACGCTCTTCTCCGGACTTGCAAGTGTCCAACCGACTCCGATGACGCGCTCGGCCGGAAAATCCGGGAGCCCCAACGGACCTGAGCTGCGATCCTTGAAGACATGGCCCGCTACTTCACAGCCGACCTTCACCTCGGCCATCGCAACATCATCGAGTACAGCAGCCGGCCGTTTCGCGATGCCGATCACATGAACAACGCGCTCGTCGAGCATTGGAACAGCACGGTGGAGGAGACGGACGATGTGATCGTCCTCGGCGACTTCGCGATGGGCCGCATCGCCGAGACACTGCCGATCGCGAGTGTGCTCAACGGCCGGAAGGTGCTGCTCGCCGGCAACCATGACCGCTGTTGGGTTGGGCACAAGAAAGGCGTCGACGCTGCGACCGATCGTTATCTCGATGCAGGGTTTGCTGAGATCTGGCAGGGGACCGTCGAGCTCGACATCGGAGGACGGCACGTCGTTGCTTGCCACTTCCCGTATCGCGGCGACAGCCATGATCACGATCGCTATGTCGCGCATCGTCCCGCCGACGAAGGAGCGTGGCTCCTCCATGGGCACGTTCACGAGCGTTGGAAGGTGCGCGACAAGATGATCAACGTCGGTGTCGACGTGTGGGACTACACCCCCGTTCCCGAGGGTGCGCTGGCGGAGCTGATGGCGGTCCAGTCGTGACCAGAGCTGCTGCTGCGCCGGCCAGTGCAGATAGGTCTTGCCAAAAGTATGGATTTCCTCCATACTTTTGACATGCCCGGACGTTGGTACACCGAGCTGTTCGAGGTTGCCACGGGCCAGAACGGCTATGTGACCACGGATGACGCGCGGGACCTGGGCGCCACGGTTCAGGTGTTGGTCGATATGCGCCGGCACGGCCAGCTCGACCGGGTCGCTCATGGCCTATACCGGTTCCCCGCCTTTCCGACCGGCCCGCGCGACGAGCTGATGCAGGCGACTTTGTGGCCCCGTCGGCTCGGCGTGATCTCGCATGATTCGGCGCTCGACCTGTGGGACGTGTGCGACGTGAATCCGGCCCGGATCCATGTGACCGTGCCGAAGGCTGCTCGCATTCGACGTGCCGCGCCGCCGCTGTACGTGGTCCATGTCCGCGATCTCGATCCCGCCGACGTCACGCGGTTCGAAGGCATTCCGGTGGTCACGCCTTTGCGCGCAATCCTCGACGGGATCGAGCGGCATCTCGATAACCGACTGATCGATCAAGCGATCGACGCCGCACGTCGCCGAGGTCTTATCACCGGCGATGAGATCGAAACGCTGGCGGCGGCGCGCTGATGTCCGACTTCCCGATCAAGGACAAGCCACCGTTCAACGTCAACGTGCTCGAGCGTTGGCTGAGCGAAGCATCGAAACAAACGGGCGTGGCCGCGGGACGCCTGCGTCGTTGGCTCGGCTTCATGGTCGTCGCCGCGATGCTCGACAAAGCCCGCCACGCCGAAGACGGTGGGCCGCTGTTCTTGGTGAAGGGCGGCGTCGCCATGGAGCTGCGCGTCGATAGTGGCGCACGCGCGACCAAGGACTTGGACACCGCCTTCCGGGAGAGTGTGGACGCCGTCGCCGAACACCTCGACCCGGTGCTCCGTATCGGTCACGGCGACTTCACCGCGACGCGCACCGAGATCGAGCCGGTCAAAGACACCGGCGCCGTTCGCTTCGACATCAAGCTCGCGTATCGGGGCCGTCCGGTCGTCACCGTGCAGATGGAGGTCGCGGCCGTCGAGGGCGGGATGGGGAGCGAGGTCGACCATGTCCCGGCCAAGTCTCTCGCTCACGTCGGCCTCGCCGGCCCGGACACCGTGCCGTGCATCTCGGTGCGATGGCAGAGCGCGCAGAAGCTTCACGCCTGCACCGAGACACTCGACGACCGTGACAACGACCGTTTCCGTGATCTCCTCGATCTACAACTCCTGGCTGGTTGATCTCCGATGACGAATGGGCCGAGGTGAAAGCGGCGTGCGTCGAGGTGTTCGAGGGCCGAGCGAATCACGCGTGGCCGCCGGACGTCACCGTCTACGAATCGTGGGAAGCCGGCTATCGAGCTCTCGCCGATGAGACGGGCTTCGCCGTCACCAGCGTCTACGACGCCGCAGACGCAGTGCGTGAGATGATCGCCCGTATCGACGCGTCATGAAGGCGACGCTCGTGCATCGTCTTACACGCGAGACTTCCGAGCGTGTTCGTCGTCCACGCAACGTTGAAGTTCCTCGATCGTGTCGGTAAGCCGACCGCGATACCGGTCGCGCAGTCGACGACTGTGTTGGGTGATTGGTATGCAACCGCGCTGTTCTGGAAGCCGCAGGTCGCGTTGTTCGTCAACGAATCAACGCTGCTGCCGGTACTGGTTCCATTCGCTCCGGCGGCGACGGTGGTCGATCGGTTCCCGGCGACGCTCGCGACCGTTCTCGACGGGCACGGCCTCAGCCGTGCGTTCATCGAGCATGAGGTCGCCGAGATGTCCGAGCACCGTCTCGCGAAAACCGCAAACCGGAGCGTGGTCGGGATCATGAACGAGTTCTCTTATCTCGGCGAGGCGGATCGGGCGGCGGGAGACACTCACGACCTCATCGCGCTGAGCCTCAGACTTGCCGAAACTCCGTGCGGACCGTTGTATTCGAGACACGGCAGTCCTGATCGCGAGTTGGCAGCCCTCGCTGCCCAACATCGTTGGTGATAGCCGGTGCCGCGTCAACCAACGTGCGCGGGTGTTGCAACCGTCCTTACCGGCACTTCGTGGGCACCCGTGCCGCGCTCCGCTCGGAGGTGTCTTCCGAGTTGGCAGGTCTGGCTTTACGTCGGGCCGTTGCCGTTCCGGGCCATGGCCGGGAGATAAAGATTCACGAGGGCGATCGCCGCGCTCGCTCCGCACGCGGCGGCGGGCGCAGCAAGAACCGGATGGTCATTGGCGAGCAGATGAAAGCGGGCCGCTGCCGCGTAGTAGGCGATCAGCCCAGCGGAGGTGACTGCACCGAGTCGGGGCATCTTGAGCCCGGCCAGCAGCCCGAACGTGCTCGTCACTTTGATCACCGGAAGCGCCGGTCGCAGATTGCTTCCATCGCAGCGCGCACAGCTCGCCGCGGCGCGCGCCCGATGTCGCGGCGAGTCGGAGGAAGCAACCGAGCGGCCGGTTGTCTCCGTCGGCGTGCGCGATCAGGCGCGCGACGTCGTCGGGATCGGGTGGCGTGACTTCGTGATGCGGTTCGCGCGGCGGCGACGGGTTCGCGGCCGGGTTGATCGTGAGGTGGCCCCACTTCACCGCTTGCGCGAGCGCGCGTTGTAGCACGGCGTGCACGCGCTTCACCGTCGCGGGAGCGAGCGGCCTGTCTTCGAGCCCACCGCGCTTGCGCAGCTGCACATAGAGGAGATCGATGTCGGCCGTTGTCAATTGTCGCAGCGGCGTGCTGCCGAAGCGCGGCAGGAGGTGCCGATCGATGATCGACCGGTAGCTCGTGACGACGGTCGGGGACCAGTCGGACTCGTTGTGGCTGAACCACTGTTCGATCAGCTCGCCGACGGTGCCGCTCTTCTTCGTCGCGTGCACACCTTCGGTCACGTCGGTGACGAACCGCGCGAGCGCGGTCTGCGGTTCGCGGCCTGCGTGGACGCGGAGTTCCCACGAACGTTCGCCGCGTTGCCGAAGCGATCCCTGCATGCCCAAGAGTCTGCGTGACCGAAGGGATGGGCAAGTGGATGGGCAAGTGGCTCGTCCGGCACGTCCACGCAGTTCGCCGGAGTTCATACGTGCTGGTCAGCGAGGCGCCCCCGCCAGGATTCGAACCTGGGCACACGGTTTAGGAAACCGATGCTCTATCCCCTGAGCTACGAGGGCTTACCTGGGCAAACGCGCTGCTCGGTACCGGTGTGACGGCCGAGTTGACGGCCAAACGGCGTATCGAGAGCGTCGGCTTGCCTGTTGCTGCATGGTAGGGGTCAGACGCGCCGTCGAGAGGTGCCGTTGCTAGGACCGTACGAACCGTGCGTACGCGCGGGTCGCTTCGTCGATGAGGTTGCGTGCTTCGTCGGGGTCCGCGCCGCTCGCCGCGGTCATGACACAGTGGTTGACGTGTTCGTTCAGCAGGCCCAGTCCGACGCTTTGCAGTGCTTTCGTTACTGCCGCGATTTGGGTGAGGATGTCGATGCAGTACGTGTCTTCGTCGACCATGCGTTGTAGGCCGCGCACCTGGCCCTCGATCCGTCGCAATCGGGCCTGATAGTCGTCCTTGCTCATCGTGTAGCCGCGCACGGTGACCTCCGTTCAGCTGGCAGGTTCGGCATCTTGTTGTCCACTCCCTACGGCGTTCCGCGCCGACGAGGCTTCGGTCGGTCGTTGCGTCGACACCGCGCGGAAGCGGCGTAGGCGGAGACTGTTCGACACGACGAACACGCTCGAGAACGCCATCGCGGCGCCCGCGATCAAGGGGTTGAGCAACCCGGCCGCGGCCAGCGGCAGCGCCGCGACGTTGTAGGCGAACGCCCAGAACAGGTTGCCCTTGATCGTCTTGAGCGTGGAACGCGAAAGGCGGATGGCATCAACGGCGGCGCGCAGGTCGCTGCGCACGAGCGTCAGATCCGATGCTTCGATCGCGACGTCAGTGCCCGTACCCATCGCGAGTCCCAGATCGGCCTGCGCGAGGGCAGCCGCGTCGTTCACGCCGTCACCGACCATCGCGACGACGCGACCTTCACTCTGAAGCCGACGCACCACGTCGACCTTGTCGGCCGGCAGCACGTCGGCGATTACTTCGTCGATCCCGACTTGCAGCGCGACAGTGCGGGCCGCCGCCTCGTTGTCGCCCGTGAGCAACACCGGCCGCAGCCCGAGGTCGCGGAGTTCCCGTATCGCCTCTGTCGACGTCGGTCGTACGGTGTCGGCGACGACGAGCACGGCACGGATGGCGCCGTTCCACCCGGCGAGGACAGCGGTCTGACCGCGACCTTCGGCTTCGATCTTCGCGGCTTCCAGTTCCGGCGTGAGGTGCAGTGACCAGTCGGCGAGGAATCGTTCGCGGCCGGCCACCACCGCGTGGCCGTCGACCACGCCCTGCACGCCGAGACCCTGCGTATTGGCGAACTCGTCAACGTGCGGCAGGGTCCCGACTCTCTCGCGCGCGGCCTGGGCAATGGCCCGGGCAATGGGGTGCTCGGACGCGTCTTCGACCGCGCCGACCAGTCGCAGTACCTGCTCCGTGCTCACGTCGGCGGCGGGCACGATGTCGACGAGCGCCATCTTCCCGGTCGTGACGGTTCCGGTCTTGTCGAGGACGATCGTGTCGACCTTGCGGGTCGACTCGAGGACCTCCGGTCCCTTGATGAGCACGCCGAGTTGGGCGCCGCGACCCGTCCCCACGAGCAGCGCCGTAGGGGTGGCGAGACCGAGCGCGCACGGGCACGCGATGATCAGCACCGCGACTGCGGCCGTGAACGCCGCGGACGCGCCGTCGCCCGCACCCAGCCAAAAGCCGAGGGTCGCGACCGAGAGTGCAATGACGATCGGTACGAACACGGCCGACACTCGGTCGGCGAGTCTCTGAACCGGGGCCTTGCCCGACTGCGCGTCGGTCACAAGTCGCGCGATCTGCGCCAGTGCGGTGTCGGACCCGACCCGAGTCACTTGTACGAGGAGTCGGCCGCCGGCGTTGACCGTCGCGCCCGTCACCGGGTCGCCGGGCGCGACCTCGACCGGGATCGACTCACCAGTGAGCAGCGACGTGTCGATTGCCGAGCTGCCGTCGGTAACCACGCCATCGGTCGCGATCTTCTCGCCCGGACGGACGATGAACGTGTCTCCGACGTCGAGTTGGTCGATCGGGATCCGGACCTCCTCGCCGTCGCGCAGGACCGCGACGTCCTTGGCGCCGAGTTCCAGCAGCGCCCGCAACGCCGCGCCCGAGCGCCGCTTGGCCCGTGCCTCGAAGTAGCGCCCGCCGAGGAGGAACACGGTGACGGCGGCCGCAACCTCGAGGTAGATCTCGTCGGCGCCCGAACCGCGTTGGATCGTCAGCTCGAACGGCATCTTCATGCCCGGCTCGCCCGCGTCGCCGACGAAGAGCGCGTACAACGACCAGCCGAACGCGGCCAGGACGCCGACCGAGATCAGCGTGTCCATGGTGGCTGCGCCATGGCGCAGGTTCATCCATGCCGCCCGATGAAACGGCCACGCGCCCCACACGACGACCGGCGCGGCGAGTGTCAGTGAGGCCCACTGCCAGTGCTCGAACTGGAGCGACGGGATCGTGGCCATCGCGAGCACGGGCAGGGCGAGCAGCGTGGACATCCAGAAGCGGACGCGCAGCGCTTCGGTCTCGTCGTCGCGCCCGTCGCGGTCGGCTTCGTCAGGTGTGGTGTCCCGCGTGGGAACCGATGCGGAATAGCCGGTTGCTGCAACCTCGGCGATGAGCTTGTCGGGCGTCATGTCCTCGGGGAATACGACGCGGGCGGTCTCGGTGGCGAAGTTGACCGACGCCTCGACGCCTTCGAGCTTGTTGAGCCGCTTCTCGATGCGAGCGGCGCACGACGCGCACGTCATCCCGCCGATCTTCAGGTCGACTTGGTTGCTGCGGTCGCGCACGGCAGATCCCGATTCGATCGACATCAGTGCCCTTCCTGTACTCCGCCGTCGTCGACGACGGGCGTCTCGTGTTCGTCGGGCGTATCGTCGATCGGGCCGACCGCCGCGCCCACCGCGAACGCGCCTGCGAACGCTGCGGCGAGCACGATCGCGAACGCGGCGAGCTTGGTCGGGACCTTCACGCCGCGACCTCGTAGCCGGCCGCCGCGACGGCCGCCTTCACGGCGTCGTCGTCTACGGCTCCGTCACTTGCCACCGTCAGCGTCCCCGAGGCCAACTCGATCTCGACGCCGGCCACGCCGGCCACCTTCGAGACCTCGGCGGTTACCGCGCGGACACAGTGGTCGCAGCTCATGCCGACGACGGCGTAGGACGTTGTGTTAGCGCTCACGTCGGGCTCCTCGGGCGCTGAATCGCAGGAAAGGTGCTACCAGCACTCGACACCATACCCCCCTAGGGTAAGAAGGGCAAGGTCTCCCGGCGGCGAAGGGTGCGATGCCTTCGCCCGCTACACGATCGCGGCCGGGCGGTACGCCCAGTGCCACGGCTCGCGTGGGGTGTCTTCGACGAACCCGTACTTCCAGCCGTTGTCGCGCATCCACTGCTGGGCGGTGTCGTCGAGGTCGAGGTCGGTGGCGAGACCCCAGCCGTGGTTGCTCCTGCCGGGTGTGGCCGCGAGACCGCCGTTGCTATAGAGGCCCTTCTCCTCGGCCAGGCGCACTTGCTGGTCGTACGAGCGGTACGAGTCGGTGATCCCGATGTCGACGCCGGCGGCCGCGGCGTCGCTGCGCATGCGAACGAAAGCTTCCGCCGCGGGCTGATAGAGGCGATGGCTCCCGATTCCGATCGGGGTGAGCGCGTCCGCCGGGATCTGGCCGTTGCCGTACTGAGTGAGCTCGGCCGGTGGCTCGAGACGTCCGTACTCACCGGGCGCGAGACGCTGGGCGGCAGTCGGAACACCGACAGGGGCGCCCGAGACGGCGGTCGTCGCCGCCTCGAGTGCGGCTGAGAACGTCGTGGTTTCCGTTCCGGTCGAGCGCGCGACCGGCGTAGGCCTCGGCATCATGAGTGACTGGATTTCGGCGACGCGGGCCTGTACCCCTTGCAGTCCGTCCACAGCGCTTCGTTCCCGGTTCGTGCCACAAGACTCGGCCCGCCGCGGCAGGCCCGAGCTACCTATCGGTCGCTGCGTCGCCGATCGGAGGGATCGGACCGCAGCCGAACGGGGCTCCGACCCGAACGGCAACAGTTGCCGGCCGTAGCCTGTCGCGGTGCAGATATGGCTGCGTCGTGCGACGTGGGGAGTCGGCCCGGTGGCGCTCGCGTTGCTGACTGTCCTCGCTGTTGTGGCGATGCACGCACTCGACCACGAAGCCGCGCACCAGTCGCTCACCGAAGCCGGCGGTCACGAGGAGCATCGCGACCGCGACAGCGGCAAGGACGCAAACGATCGCGAGGGCGCGGCGGTGCTTGCGTCCTCGGCGTGCGCCTTCGTCATGCTCGTACCCGCGGCGCCGGTTCTGCATCGGTGCAGAGTTCTCCACCGCGGATGGTCCGTCGCCGAGCGCGGCGTCTCACGAGTGACGTCGGGCCCGGAACCGCCGGTACCTCGGCGCGCCCTCTTCGTGTGAGCGCGCGGGCACACGCCCGCCCGATATCGACATCGAGGAGGAACACAATCATGCGAAAGCGAATGCTTGTCGCGTTCGGCATTGTGCCGCTGCTCTTCGCCGCCTGTGGCGGGGACGACGACGCCGCAACACCGAGCGACGATGGTGTCATCGAGATCACGATGAAGGACAACACCTTCGAACCGGACGCGATCGAGGTTGCATCCGGAGAGACCGTCACCTTCGAGTTCCGCAACGAAGGGGATGTCGAGCACGAGGCGTTTGTCGGGACCGAGGCCGAGCAAGAGGCCCACGAAGCCGACATGAGCGGCGAATCCGAAGGCGGCGATGCCGGTCACGGCGGCGACGTCATGGACGATCCGGGAACGTCGGCCGAGGAGATGCCCGACGAAGACCACGAGAGTTCGTCGGCCGTGTCAGTTGCTCCCGGCGACTCCGCTTCGTTCGAGCACACCTTCGACGAAGCGGGCACGATCCTGATCGGCTGCCACGAGCCCGGCCACTACGAAGACGGCATGAAGATCACCGTCACCGTCGCGTAGCGCCCGGCGGGCCGGGTCAGCGGGGCCCGGCCCGCCGGGGAGCGTGTGTCGAGAGCGGAACTGCGACGCTTGTACCTGTTGCCGGTTCCGTTTGACCTGTCGCGTCCGATTCGAAGCCAAGGCCGTCTCGCCCATCGTGCTACTACGTGATGTCGTATCCTATGCGCAGGAGCCGCGTCTGGTTCGGGCGGGTTCGGTCGTGCCCCTCTCGGTAGTCTGGGCGGGCCGAGGGAAGGGGTTCCGTGACTGATCGCAGGCCGACGGGAGCGCTCGAACGCGAGGTGCTCGCCCAGCTGTGGACGATGCCCGAGGGCGGAACTCCCGGCGCAGTTCTCGAAGCGATGCAGTCGGACCTGGCCTATACGACTGTGATGACGATCCTCACGCGCTTGTGGGAGAAGGGCCTCGTCAGCCGGCGGCGCAAGGGCCGGGCCTACGTCTACCGGCCGAAGCTGACCGAGGCGGAGCTTGCCGCCGAACGCATGCGAGAGACGCTCGCAGGCGCGAGCGACCCCAAAGCCGCGCTCAGCCGTTTTGTCCACGGCCTCTCCAGCCGGGAGGCACGGGCGCTGCGATCGCTGCTCGACGAGGCGACCGCGCGCAGCCGGAGGCGGTGACCGGTTGCTGTCCGCGGTCCTGACCGCGGGAGCTGCCGCCATCGGCGCGGCGGTGGGCGCGTACGTTGTCCCGCGCCGCCTGCGGCCCGCGGCCGCGACGCGCCTGACGACGCTGCTGGCCGTCGCCGCGGCCCTCGCGTTCATGTGGATGCTCGTTGTGATCGCCGGGACCGCGCTCGCGGAAGTCCACGGCGTCGCGGAACGGGTGACGTGGTGCAGCGGGTATGTCGCGGCCCACCGGGAGTCGATCACGCCGCTCGGATTGCTCGCGCTCGGCGGACTGGCGGGAGCGACGGTATCGACAACCCTTGTGCGGCGGCGCCAGCGCGCGTTCCGGGCGCGTCCGCACGACCGGGAGCTGGCGGTCGTCACGTCGGACGAACCGAGCGCGTTCGCGCTGCCGGGGCGTCCGGGCCAGATCGTCGTCACGACGGCCATGCTCCACTCGCTCGACCCGGCCGAGCGACGCGTGTTGCTCGCGCACGAGCATGCCCATCTGGCGCTCCGCCACCATCGATATCTGCGGATGACCCAGCTCGCGATCGCGGTGCTGCCCGTGCTCCGTCCGATGCAGGCGAGGATTCGTTACGCGACCGAGCGCTGGGCGGACGAGGAGGCGGCGCGCGTGGTCGGCGATCGGGCGCTCGTGGCGCGGGCGATCGCTCGAGCCGCGTTGCTCCAGCCGACGGCCGGGACGCGGGGAATGGCGTTCACGGAAGGCGACGTCGCCGCCCGAGTCCGAGCGATGCTCGGCGATCCGCCCGTGCGTTCGCTGCGCATCGAGGCCTCACTCGGCGCGGCTGGTATCGGCTTTTTGGCCGCGACCATCGGATCGGCGCTGTTCGTGCACCACTGGCTCACCGCGCTCCTCGGCTACTGCGACTGAAGGCGAGCTGGCGCGCGCACCACTCGGGCCGCTCGAGCGGGAGGTGATGTGTGCCGGCGACGACCTCGACACGGCAGGTCGGGAAGCGCTCGGCAATCGTGCGTGCGTACGCAATGTCGGTGAGCGCATCGTCGGCGCCGACGGTGATCGTGACGGGAACCCCGGCGGCGCCCAGCTCGGCCAACGGGCGTTCGAGCGCGTTGTGCAACACGACGCCCGTGAGCGTTCCGACGTACGACGGCCACGTGTGTTGCACGCCCATGCGGGCGACGCGTACCGGGAGGCGTGGACTCGTCGCGATGGCCATCGCGGCTGCGAGCCGCCGGTGGCGGCACGTCCACGCGCACATGCGAGCCGCGAGCCGGGTATCGAGGACGAAAAGCCGTTCGAGCAGCCCCAGCCGTGCGCATGCCGCGCGGGCCGCCGCCTCGGAGGCCTGTAGCACCGGAGACCACACGACCACCCGCTCGACGAGCCGCGGGTTCCGCGCCGCCCACCACAGGGCGAGCATGGCGCCCATCGAGTGACCGCCGACAACGACGGGCTCGTCGAGCACGCCAAGGGCCGCGAGGGATTCGTCGAGCGTCGCGCAGTGTTCGTCGACGCCGAACGATCCGTTGACGACGTCGCGTGATCGACCGAACCCCGCGAGATCGGGCACGACGAGGCGCATACCGTCTGCCGCCTCTTCGAAGGCGCGCCCGAAGTAGTCGCTGCTCGCGACGAGGCCGTGCAGGACCACGATGGAGGGCCCATCTGCCGCGCCGCTCACCCGGGCCGACAGGGGACCCGCGCGTACGTACCCACCGCGTGGAGGCTTCCACTGCTGTACGAGTCGGCTGCTCACGTGGAGACCGGCCCACGCGGCCAGCGCCGCCGCGGTCGCGACGGGCAGGGTGGATCGGGCTACACGTCTGTCGCGGTCGATGAATCGGACGCTACCGGGGTAACCGATGTTCGCGTGACGCGAAGGGGCGAAGGACCCTTCCAACGACACGGCGTCGTAGTCGACACTCTGGGTAGGACATCGAATGGAGGAGCCGATGATGTGGTACGGCCATGGATACGGAGTGTGGGGGTGGTTCTTCGGGACCCTCATGATGTTGGCGTTCTGGGGTGCTGTCGTGTGGTTCGTCGTCCGGGCGACTTCCGACCGGGGGCCGTTTACAACCCGCCCGACCCCCGAGGAGATCCTCGCCGAGCGATACGCCCGCGGTGACATCGACGGTGACGAGTACCGACGGCGGCTCGACGAACTCGTCGCTCGGTAGCGCTTGGTGGCGTTTTGTCTCGATGCATACGCGCGGCGGGTACGGCAGGTGGCTCGAGTTCAGGAGGACGTAAGCGATGATGTGGTTTGACGGAGGTTGGGCGTGGGCGTGGCTCGCCGTCGGCGACATCAGCGCCGACGAGTACCGCACCCGGCGCGCCGCGCTCGAGCACCGCTCATGAAGACCCGCGTCCTGCCCATATGGGCGCTGGCAGCCGTGGTACTGGCGGCCGCGTTCGCCTTCGCCGCGTGCGGGGGTAGCGATTCGTCGAACCGTGATGCAGGAACGACACTGCGCGACAACGGCGCGCAGATGCGCGACGGCGGCCAGACGACGATCGACTCCGGTCAGGAGATGATGGGCCAGGGCGAAACGATGATCGGCGACGGGCAAGAAATGATGGACTCGGGCAGCGAAATGATGGGAAACCGGTAGCGCGGACCAGCTGAAAGGAACCGCCGATGCCGGACACCATCGAGAGGAGGATGGGTGAGAGCGCCGACGTCCTGGGTGTTACACGGGTCCGACTCGCCGCCTTCTCCGACGGCGGGCTGGGCGACGTGTCTCCGGGGCTCCTAGACGCGGAGATCGAGGCTGTTCTCGACAACGCTGCTTTGCTCGTGGTCTTCGAGTCGGGTGGGGTCACCGGACACCCCGACCATCGTGCGGCCACGGGCGCCGCTCGGCGGGTCGCCGACCATCACGGCCTGCCCGTGCTCGAGTGGGGGGTCGCACCGGAGGTCGCGGCCGCACTCAACGCGGAACTCGGGACGAGCTTTGCGCCCTTCGACGGGTTCGACGGGGTCGACGTGGTCGTCGACCGGGCCCCACAGCTCGCCGCGATCGACTGCCACGAAAGCCAGGCCCGGGACAACCCGGTTCTGGTCCGTCGCCTGCAGCTCCAGGGGCCGTTCGAGCGTGTCCGGCTGTGTCGAGTCGGACCGGAGACGCCAAACGGGTCCGCTGTCGTGTGAGCGACGGTCTCGACGTGCGGCTCGTAGGCGACGGTCTCGAGGTGCCGTGTGTCGATGGTGTCGAGCGCGGCTACCTGTCGCTCGATGCTGCGGCATCGACGAGCGCCCTCCCCGCGGTCGCGTCCCGGGTACAAGAGTTTCTGCCGTGGTACTCGAGTGTCCATCGGGGCGCGGGGTGGAAGTCTCAGCTCGCCACCGCCGAGTACGAGGAGGCCCGTACGGCCTTCGCGGCGTTCGCGGGTCGGACGGGCACCGATGACATCGCCATCATCTGCCGCAACACGACCGAGGCGATCAACCACCTCGCCTACCGCCTCGGGCTCCGTCGCGTCGACATCGTCGTCACCACGGTCGTTGAACACCACGCCAACCTGTTGCCCTGGGCCCGCGTCGCCCGGTGCCGCTACGTCGAGTGCGAAGCCGCCGGCACCTTCGGGGTGGACGCCGTCGAGGCCGCGCTCGACGAGCGGCCCGGGCCGCGACTGCTCGCCATCACCGGCGCCTCCAACGTCACCGGCTGGGTCCCCCCGATCGACGAGATCATCGCGGCCGCGCATGACCGGGGCGTCCCGGTGTTGGTCGACGCCGCCCAGCTCGCTCCCCACCGGCCGCTGCCCCGCGACGCCGACTACCTCGCGTGGAGCGGACACAAGATGTACGCGCCCTTCGGTGCCGGTGTGCTCGTCGGGCCCCGGGCGACGTTCGCCACCGGGGATCCGTTCCTCGCCGGTGGCGGTGCCGTCGACCTGGTCGACCTCGACGAGGTGGTGTGGACCGACCCGCCCGATCGGGAGGAGGCCGGCTCACCGAACGTTCTCGGCGCGGTCGCACTCCACGCCGCCATCGACGAGTTGAACACGCTTGGGTGGGACGCAATCCGAACCCACGACGACGACATGGCCTGGCGGCTCCGCGCGGGGCTGACGGGCATCGACGGCGTTCGGCTGCTGGGCCCGTCGGCCCGGCCGGGTGCGCTTCCCGTGGCGTCGTTCGTCGTCGACGACGTCTCGCACGCGCTGGTCGCCGCTCGGCTCAGCGCCGAGCACGCCATCGGCGTGCGGCACGGCTGCTTCTGCGCCCACCCCTACCTCCTGCGCCTGCTGGGGCTGACATCCGCGGAGGCCGCCGACTACCGCTCCGCGGTGCTCGGCGGTGACCGCCGAGCACGCCATCGGCGTGCGGCACGGCTGCTTCTGCGCCCACCCCTACCTCCTGCGCCTGCTGGGGCTGACATCCGCGGAGGCCGCCGACTACCGCTCCGCGGTGCTCGGCGGTGACCGCCGGCGCATGCCCGGCGCGGTCCGGGCCAGCGCCGGGATCGCCACCACGACCGAGGACATCGACCGGTTCCTCGACGCCCTCGCCCGCATCGCCGGCGGTGAGCCGCCGCCTCGGCGCTTCCTGCGCCCGAGGCTGACCCTCGCAGCAGCGCTCAGCAGCCTGGCTTGAGCGGAGAGCGGGATTTGGCTCGGCACGAGCCGCGGCGTGGGGTCATGCGAGCTTCATGAACATCTTCTGGACGTCGTCGATGTCGTAGCCCTCACGGGCGGCTCGTTCGGGGTCGCTGAGGCAGTAGGTGAGACCGGAGGCGACGAGCTTGAAGCCGGCCTGGTCGAGGGCCTTGCCGGCGGCGGAGATCTGGGTGACGACGTCTCGGCAATCGCGACCGTCCACGAGCATCTGCTGGATGCCGCGGATCTGGCCCTCGATCCGGCGGAGCCGCTTGAGGAGGTCGTCGATGGTTTGCTCGGGCAGGTCCATGGTGCCTACTTAAACGAGGGGTCAGGGTGGGTTATTCGCCACTGGCGGTGCTGGCGGATCTCGTCGATCCTACCGTTTGGACTATACCCTAGGGGGTATGGCATTGTACGGGTCGTACCCGAGCAGGAGATGTGTGGTGTTCCGACGCCAGAACAACGACGAGGTCACCCCGCAAGAAGCGGTCGGCCTGCAGGACCAGGGGGCGGCGGTCCTGGTGGATGTCCGCGAGGACGACGAATGGGCTGCCGGCCACGCGCCGGAGGCCGTGCACCTTCCCCTTGCACAGGTCGGCGACGCCGCCTCTCGCTTCGACGGTCAGCAGGTGCTGGCCGTGTGCCGCAGCGGCGGCCGGTCGGCCAAGGCGACCGAGGTCCTGGCCGCCGCCGGGATCGACGTCCTGACCGTCGCCTGAAGGAGCGAGACAGATGGAGATCATCACGATCGAGACCTCGGCGTTGGGTGACCGCAGCTACGTGCTCGTTGACGGCGATGCCGCCGCGGTCATCGACCCCCAGCGCGACATCGACCGCATCTTGGCGCTGCTCACCGCGCGCGACCTGCGGTTGACGCACGTGTTCGAGACGCACGTGCACAACGACTACGTGACTGGCGGACTCGAGCTGGCCCGCTATACCGGCGCCGCCTACGTGTTGGCCGCCGCCGACGAGGTCGCCTACGAGCGCACCGGGGCGCGTGACGGTGACGAGTACGCGGTCGGCGACCTCGTTGTGCGGGCGGTGCACACCCCCGGCCACACGCCGACCCATCTGTCCTATGTGGTGTTGCAGGCCGGCCGGCCGGTGGCGGCGTTCACCGGCGGGTCGATGCTCTACGGCACCGTCGGGCGCACCGACCTCATCAGCACGGACGCGACCGAGGAGCTGACCCGAGCCCAGTTCCGCTCGGTGCGGCGCTTGGCCGACGAGCTCCCGAACCAGGTCGGGGTGCACCCAACGCACGGGTTCGGGAGCTTCTGCTCCTCGGCCTCATCGAGTGGTTCCGATTCGAGCACCATCGGTCAGGAACGCAAGTCGAACCTGGCGTTGACCCTCGACGACGAGGACGCCTTCGTCGACAAGCTCCTCAGCGGGCTGACCGCCTACCCCCGTTACTACGTCCACATGGCCCCCATCAACCGCGCCGGCCCGGCCCCGGTCGATCTCTCCCCACCGGAACTGGTCGACCCGGCCGAGATCCGCCGCCGCATCCACGCCGGTGAGTGGGTCGTGGACCTGCGGTCGCGCACCGCGTTCGCCCGCGGCCACCTGGCCGGCACCGTCAACCTGGAGGTGGGCGACTCCTTCGCCACCTACCTGGGGTGGACGCTGCGGTGGGGGACCCCGGTCACCCTCGTCGGTGACACCACCGAACAGGTCGCGGAAGCGCAACGCCAGATGGTGCGCATCGGCATCGACCGCCCCGCCGGCGGCGCCGACGGCGGCATCGACGCGTGGGCCGCGGGCGGCGATGTCCGCTCCTACCGGACGGCCAGCTTCGCCGATCTCGCCGACGCCCGTACCAACGATGCCGTCGTCGTGTTGGACGTCCGCCGCGACGACGAGTGGGCCGAGGGTCGCATCGACCACGCCGTGCACATCCCGCTGCACGAGCTCGAGGAACGCCTCGACGAGGTGCCCGACGAGCAGGTGTGGGTTCACTGCGCCTCCGGCTACCGGGCCTCGATCGCGGCGTCGCTGCTCGACAGGGCCGGCCGCACCGTGGTGGCGATCGACGACGAATGGGCCGCCGCCGCCAAACACGACTCCCTCGGGGTCACCAACGGCGAGAGCTGACGGCCACCGACATGGACCGCAAGGGCTGGAACCAGCGCCGCGAGGCGCCCGATCTGGTGCGGGTTCGAGGCGAACGGGCCCATCGAACGGTGCGGACCGAGCACGGGCCGCCGGCCGCGATCGATGCCCTCGTGCGGGCCCCGCGACCGGGGAAGCGGTGAGCACGCGGGCGCTGCTGGCGTCGCCGCTGGGTTTCCTCGTCGGGGTGTCGCTCGGCGCCCTCGGTGGGGGCGGATCGATCCTGGCCGTTCCGGTCCTGGTCTTCGTCGCGGGCCAGTCGCCCTCCGCGGCCACGACCACATCGCTGGTGGTCGTCGGGGTCGCCTCGCTGATCGGCGCCTACGGCCACTGGCGGGCCGGCCGGGTCCGGGTTGCCCAGGGGCTGGTGTTCGGTGTAGTCGGCATCGGCGGTTCCCTCGCCGGATCGGCCTTGAACCGGCGCCTCGACGGGGACGTGCTGCTCCTCGCCTTCGCCGGGCTCATCCTCGTCGCCGCCTGGCGGATCATCGTTGGCTGCCCGAGCTGCACCCGCAAAGGCGAGGCCACCGCGTTGAGCAAGTGGCCGGAAGCCGGCGCGGTCCGGACTCGCACCCGGACCCTGGCACCGGGCCGGGTCGCCAAGATCGTGGTCGCCGGCACCGCGGTGGGGTTCTTGACCGGCCTGTTCGGTGTCGGCGGCGGGTTCGTGATCGTCCCCGCCTTGGCCCTGGCGCTCGAGTTCCCGATGGGGGCTGCCATCGGGACGTCGCTGCTCGTCATCGCCGTCAACACCGCGGTCGCCCTCGCCGCCCGGGTCGGGGCCGGCAGCGTCGACTGGACAACCACCCTGGTCTTCACCGCGGCGGCCATCGCCGGGGTGGGCGCCGGCAAGCGGGTCGCCGACCGGGTCGAGCCCGAGTCGTTGCAGCGCGCCTTCGCGGCGCTGCTGGTTGCCCTCGCCATCTACACCGGTGCCCGCGCCCTGCTCGCCATCTTCTGACCATCGACCAACGAGGAGACCCAATGGACTTCACCCGACGCATCGAGCTCGACACCACCTACGACGACACCATCGGGCGCGTCACGGACGCGCTCAAGGACCAAGGTTTCGGGGTCCTCACCGAGATCGACGTCCGCCAGACCCTCAAAGACAAGCTCGACGTCGACATCGAACCGCAGATCATCCTCGGCGCCTGTAACCCCCAGCTCGCCCACCGCGCCCTGGAGATCGACCCTCGCATTGCCGCGCTGTTGCCGTGCAACGTCGTGGTCCGCACCGAGGCGGGACGCACCGTCGTGGAGGCCCTCGACCCCAAGCTCATCGCCGAGATCCCCGCAAACCCCGCGCTCGCGCCGATCGCCGAAGAGGCGGGCCGGCGCATCCAAGCCGCCCTCGACGCGCTCCGGAGCGCCTGATGGCCGACGGCCTACGGGTTCCTCGAGAACTGGGTCGGCCTCGCAGGAATCCTCTGGGGAACGCTCGTCCTGTTCGCGATCCTCGTCGCCGTGCCGTTCGTCGACCGCCGCCCGGAGCGGAACTGGCGCCGCCGCCCGGCCGCACTCGCGGCGATGTTCGCAGTGGTGGCCATCATGGTCGTGATACGCAAGGCTGAGGGCGCGACGATGCACGAGACACAGGAGGGCTGCGATGCTCGAATTCCTCGCTTCCAACTGGCTCTGGATCGCGCTTGGTGCCGGCTTCGTCTGGATGCATACGCGCGGCGGAGGGTGCGGCTCGCACGGGTCGCACGGGTCGCACGGGTCGCACGAGCGAAACGCGCACGACGATCATGGTCAGCCGCCGGTACCGATGAATAACGACAGAGTGTAGTATCAAGAGCCGAGGTCTCGTGACGATCCGCTACGGGCGCGCGTAAGGCGCTTTTACAGAACTCGGATTGGGCATGATTGCAGCCGGAGTGCAGCAGTCGCTGATCTTCGTCCTCGCGGTCCTCGTTCCCGTCCTGCTCATCGCGGTTCCCATCGCGCTCGCCCAACGACGGCGGACGAAGGACAGCGCGCACCCGCCGGACTACGAGCGCGGTGCGATCGCGACGCGATCAGCAGCGCCGGACGCACAGGAGCGGCGGCGACGCGGCGCGGGCAGGAGCAACCGGTGCGGCAGGACGAGCGCACACGCCGTGAGCAGCCGAAGCCATGGGCGCAGGTCGGTCTTCACGGGGAGGGAACCGCACACGCAGGCGACGACAGCGAGCGCAGCCGCGCCCGCAATGCCCAGACGAGAAGCGCGAGCGAACCGACACCGAGCACTGGTTGAATCGGGGCGAAGATGCTCGTCGCGCCGCCGACGCCGATGAGGGCGACGACAACCTTGTTGCACACGGGGCAGCCGACGGCGAGAAACGTCCCGAGCCCGCCCGTCATGGCCGCGGCGTCCGTGCGGCTCGTCACGCTGCGAGGCAGGCCGAGGACTGCACCCGTGAGCGCGGCGCCGATCACCCAGAACACGTAGTCCTGCGGGCGCGTCGGCGTCATCCGGCGGAAGAGGTCGTTGGGCACGAGCCTCGCCGGTACTGCGATCGCCGCACCGGCGACGATCGTCCAGGCCGCCACGCGCAGCCAGTCGGTCGCCCGTAGGCCGCGGATCACGGCCACGGTCGGCGGCCGGGTGATCGCCGGCTGCGTATCCACGGGTGGAAGCGTACCGGTCCGGCGCGGATACTCCGACACCGTGTCGTTGTTTATGTCCACACTCTCACGCTACTACGACAGCCTGTCGTAGTGAGGTCGGCGCAGGGAGCCGGGCCGATGGAGAACCACCCAGAGCGACGCGAGCACGAGGACGGTGTCGAGAGCGGTCCAGCCCGTGGGATCCTCGCGCGCACCTCGAGGTCTCGCCGGATCGTTGGCGGGCGCGTGTCGATGCTGCGTATCGCGAGTTCGTCCCCCGCGTCGTTGCCCTGCCCGGCGGTGGCGACGCCTGGGTGATACCGGGAAGTGAGCCGCCGATCCCGCCGCGGTCGAGACGCGGTTGCCGCTCACGTTCCATGTCGTCTTCGGCGGCGCCGGTCCGGCCGATGCGAAGGGAGCGACCGCGGCGACCACGGCGCGCGCCCCGCCCAGATGCTGAGCCGCGCCGGTGGGGCGAGTGGCTATGTCATCACCCAGCTCATCATCGAGCGGGTCCTCGACCGGTTCCCGACCCTGCGGTTCGCGATCGGTGAGTGTGGCGCGGGCTGGGTGCCGTTCTACGCCGAGCAGGCCGACTCGAAAGTCATGCGGCACCGGTGGTGGGCCGGCATCGAGCTGGACCACGAACCGAGTTGGTACGTCACGCGTCATTTCCTGTTCGGGATCCAAGACGACCGCGTCGGTGTCGCCAACCGCGATGTTGTCGGCGTCGAGAACATCCTGCGGTGCGCGATACGAGTCTGACGCTCGAAGCCTTGTGGGTCGCGGCGTGTCCGGACGAGGCCGTGCGTTTCTTCGATTTCCTTGCGATCGCGACCGGTGAGCGGGCCGAACGAGGCACCAGCCTGCAGATTCTCTACGGCGTCGGCGGTGAGCGTCACGTGCCCGAGCATCCGCTCGATCATCTTGCCGGGTACCGCGAGAGCACGCCGGTCCGGATCGGAAACGGCGCATGGAACCAAGTGCAGCTCGATGTCTACGGTGAGTTGCTCGCCGCCGCGTGTCTCCTCGCCGAGCAGGTCGGGCACTTCGACTACGGAGCCTCGGCGTTCTTTGTCGACGTCGCCGATGCTGCCGCGACGCGCGCTCGATGCTTCCGCGCTGACCCTTGCCATCACCGGCTTCCTCGAGATCGACGATCCGCGTATTGCGGCGACGATCGACGCGATCGCAGAACGCCTCACCGACGATCACGGCTTCGTGTACCGGTACGCCCACGACGACGGCCTCCCCGGCACCGAAGGGACGTTCGCGATTTGCTCGTTCTGGCTGGTGCAGTGTTTGGCCATGCGCGGTAAGATCGACCGCGCGTGCGAGCGGTTCGAAGGAATCATTGCCTTCGCGAACGACGTCGGGCTGCCCTCGGAAGAGATCGACGCCACCAGCGGCGAACTGCTCGGCAACTTCCCTCAGGCATTCACGCACGTCGGCCTCATCAACGCCGCCTACGCGATCTCCGAGGCGAACGGTCCATCGCAAACGCCGCGGTCGTAATGTCGACCCGGTTGGAAGATGTTCTTCAGGGCTCGAGGATCCGGCAAATCGCCGGGTCGGCGCATTCGGCCGGGTCAAGCGTCTGGGCTCGCTCGACGAGCCGGCCGAGCTCGGTCTCGAGCGCGCGGAGTGACCGGATGCGGTCTCGCGTCTCGGCGAGCTTGGCGTCGAGAAGCCGGCCGACATGTTCACAGGGGGTGATGCCTTCGTCGCGTAGGTCGATGATGCTCGCGATCTCCGACAAGCTCAGACCTGCAGCTTGGGCTTGGCGCACGAAGCACAATCGAGCGACGGCGGCCTCGTCGTAATCGCGATATCCGCCCGCGGTACGCAACGCCGGCAACAGGAGATGTCGGCGCTCGTAGAAACGAATTGTGCGAGTTGGCACCCCACATCGAGCGGCGAGCTCACCGATCCGCATCTTTTGACAATACCCCTTGACCCTCTCCTGGGGGAGAAGGTTTAGCATCGAGCGATGGACGTTGCGCTGTTGTATTTCGATGACTGTCCGAACTGGGAGACCACGGAGGCGTACCTCCGCCAGCTCGTCGGCGAGACCCCGCAACTGGCGCTTCGCTGCCAGCGCGTCGACACGCCCGAGGCAGCCGAGCGCTTCGGGTTCAGAGGGTCGCCGACTGTGCTGGTCGACGGCGAAGATCCGTTCGCGAGTGCCGACGCTCCGTTCGGCCTCACGTGTCGCGTCTACCAGACTCCCGAAGGTCTCGCGGGCTCGCCGACGCTCGCGCAGCTGCGCGAGGTGCTCACGCGTGGCTGATCGCGCCACGGGGATTGCGGTCGCCTTCGCCGGCGTCGTGCTCGTCGCGTGCTGCGCGCCGGAGCCGACCGGCGAGCGTCGCGCGCCGACGCGGTGATGTCGACGAGCATCGATCTTGCGCAGTTGCAACAACTTCTCGGCGAGGGTGCACAGCTCGTCGAGGTGCTGCCCGCGCGGGAATACGACGACGAGCATCTGCCCGGCTCGATCAGCATCCCGCTCAAGCAGCTGACCGCCGCGAGAGTCGACATGCTGGATCGCAGTCGGCCGGTCGTCGTGTACTGCTGGGACGCGCTCTGAGACATGAGTCCGCGAGCCGCGTGCCGGCTCGAGCAGCTCGGCTTCACCGACGTGTACGACTTCGTCGACGGCAAGTCGTACTGGATCGGTTCGGGCCTGCCGACCGAGGGCACCCGAGCCGATCAGCCCCGCGCCGGTACCGCCGCCGATCCCAGCGTGCCGACGTGTCGCCCCGACGACACAGTGGCGGGCGCGAAGAACGCGTTGGCCGCAACCGGATGGGATCAATGCATCGTTCTCGCCGACGACCGGATCGTCGTCGGGCGACTACGCACCCGTGAACTCGAGGCCGACGCGCGACAACGTGTCGAAAACGTCATGGAAACCGGCCCGTCAACAATCCGGCCCGACACGCCCCTCGCCGACATTCTCCGGCGCATGACCGACCGCAACCTCGCGTCGGTCGTCGTCACCAAGCCGACCGGCGAACTCATCGGGGTACTCCGCCGAATGTCACCCGAGTGAGCACCGCGTCGTCAACCGCGGACGCGTGTCGCCGGCTCGACGGCTGCCCACGCAAACCAGAACGTGTCGACGTGTTCGATTGCGGTGAGGTGCCGGCCTCGCAGCGGCCCCGCGCTCGCAGTTCCGAGTACGTTCCATGTGCTGTGGGTTTGTGCGTCGCGGAAGCCGTCGGCCGCGGCTGTGAAGCTCAGCACCTCGCCGGCGATGCGCCGATCGAACACGTCCGTCGCGCCGGCGTCGGCGCCCGCCCGTGACCGTCGGGGTGCGCGGCCCGCCAGTCGCGCCACGCAATCGTCTGCACGACGAGTGGCTTCAGCGTCGTGCCCGTGAGCACTCCGGCCACTGCTTGTCCGGCGAAGTGGCTCCACAGTGATTCGATCTGCCGGTCGAACATGACGAGTGACGAGTTGTAGAGCAACCCCGAGACGCCGAAGTCGAGCACACGGTGCTCGGCGCGTCGGTCGTAGGCGATCGCGCTGTTGCAGAGCGAGCAGTACGACACCGCGACCGGTACACCACCACCGTGTCGTCGACGATCTCGTGCCAGGTCATGATCTGGACCGGATAGGCGCGGGCGTCGTTGCCCACCTCGAGGGCGAGGACCCGTTCGGTGTCGGCGAGGAAGCGGACATCTTGGGCCGCGAGGAACCGGGGCTGTTCGATCGCGGGGATGCCGTCGGGTGGCGGGCCTCCCGAGGTCAGCACGTTCAGATCGACGAGCGGCCGCGGGAGTCCCGCCGCGCCCCGATGACGGAGCGCGGAGGGGACGTGCTCCCGAGGCGACGCGGCGACCTGTCCGAGAAGCGTGCCGCCGGGAGCGGGGGACGAGGAGCGGTGATCGACGCGGCCGCCGCACGCGGTCGCAACGAGCGTGCACACGAGGATCCCGACCGCGATGCGGTGACGCATCCGCGTCTCAGCTGACGTGACCGTCGGGGAGTGCGTCGGCGAAGGTGCGGAGCCGGTCGACGGCCTCGGTCGGCGGTGCGCCGAGTTCGAACAGCGCCTGCTTGATGGCCGCGTAGGTCTCCGCTTCGAGGCCGCAGTCCTTGCACATCTCGAGATGTTCGGCCGCGCGGCGCGCCGTGTCGGCGTCGAGGCGGTTGTCGAGGTAGTCCTGCATCACGCGCATCACGTCCGCGCACATCATCCGATCGCGGTGCAGGAAGCGGCCGAAGAGCCGACGGAGTTTCATGGCGTTCTCCTGTCGTGTCGGGGGCCGAGTTGCTCGCGGAGTCGCGTCCGGGCGCGGTGAAGCCGGCTCATCACGGTGCCGACTGGTACGTCCAGCACGGCCGCGGCCTCCTCGTAGGTGAGGCCGGCGAGGTCGACGAGCTCGACCGCACCACGGAAGTTCTCCGGCAGCGCGTCGACGGCGGCTTGCAGGTCGTCTTCGAGGAGCTTCTCGTCGAGGACGATCTCGGGCTCGATACCGCCACCGAAGTTTGCGAGCTCGTCGCGGCCGTCGCCACCGTCGGCCAAGAGTACGGGACGTTGGCGCCGGACGCGATTGCGTTGCGTGTTCCGCAAGATGGTGAGCAGCCACGCTCGTGGGTAGGCGCCGTCGAACCGGTCGATCGCCCGGAACGCACGCAGGAGCGTGTCCTGGACGAGGTCCTCCGCATCCTGGTCGTGGCGAGTGATCGACCGGGCGACGCGCAGCAGCACCTCGATCTCGGGAACGACGTAACGGCGGAACGCCTCCTCGACGGAGACCGCCGGGACCGACTGGTTCACCACACGAACGTAACCCGGCCGTTCGGGACCGATATTCCGGGAATGTGACAGCGGGCCCGGCGGGTTCCGATCAGGTGCAGATCGGCGAGGTCGGGCCGGCGGCCTATGCGGTGCCGTCCGGTGGCTGCGTCGTCGTGTCCTTCCTCGGCGTGCGTGTTGCCCCTTGTGCCCGGCTACCTCTCGATCGTCACCGGTCTCGATATCGACGAGCTACAAGAGGGCGTGCGTGCACGCGCGCTGCGGACACTGCGGACCACCGGGCTGTTCATCGGTGGCTTCACCGCCGTCGTGTCGGAGCGGGCGTCGACCACGACATGCAACTCACAACGGCGCAACGAAGTTGATGGGCCATCACTATGGCGACATCATCCCACGCGCTCGCCGGCCGATTCGCCTGCGTCGACCCCCGCAGGATCGCGAGACCGTCGCAGGAGTCCGAAAAGGAGGAGCAGGCCGCCGGCGCGCAGCGCGACGTCGGCAAGGTTGAACGTCGGCCCATACGGTTCGATCCGGAGCCAGTCGACGACCGCGCCGTGGAACGGGCTCGGACTTCGCAAGAGCCGATCGGCGAGGTTGCCAATGGCGCCGCCGAGAAGCAATCCGAGCCCGACGATGGTGGCGGGCGAGTCGGCTTGCGTCGCAGCTCGTGCGATCAGCGGAAGCGCGACGAGGTTCAGCATCGTGAACCACACGGTTGCGTGCGGAGCGAGACCGAACGGACCACCCGGGTTCCGAAGGACAGAGATGTGTGCGGGCCCGATGTCGACTCGGTGCCGCGACCACGTCCATACGGCCAACGATTTCGTCACGGCGTCGACGCCAACGACAGCCGTGACGGTCGCCGCAAGGACAAGTCGACGGTTCGGGGGCAGAACTGCCGAGTGCACGAGGTGAGAACCCGGCGCGCCGCCCCACGTGTTCCGAGCGGGGGAAGGTGGACCCCGCGATACCGGGTTTCGATCGCACGGGGTACCCGACGGAACCGGAATGTCGGGCCGCAAGGACGGCAGTGAAGACCGCGTTCGTGCTCTCCGGAGGCGGCAGCCTGGGCGCCGTGCAGGTGGGGATGCTCCTCGCGCTCGGCGAGCATGGCGTCACCCCGGACGTCCTGATCGGTACGTCGGTGGGTGCCGTGAACGCGGGATGGCTTGCCGGCGGCGCGACGCTTGCCGACATCGAGGCGCTGGCGGAGGTCTGGACCGCGATCCGACGCCAAGACGTCTTCCCGACCGCGCCGGTGCGGGGTCTGCTCGGCTTCGTCGGCCGGCGCAACCATCTCGTTCCCGTGGAGCCGTTCCGGGCCTTGCTCGCCCGCAATCTGAAGTTCACTCGTATCGAGGACGCACCGATCCTCCTGCGTGTCGTCACGACCGACCTCCTCGCCGGCGAGGAGATCCTTCTCGGCGACGGCAACGCGATCGACGCGATCCCGGGCGTGTCCCCGCCGGTTGAGTCGCGTGCTCGTCGACGGCGGTGCGTCGAACAACGTGCCGATCTCGCACGCGGTCGACCTCGGCGCCGAGACGGTGTACGTACTCCCGACTGGCTACGCGTGCGCGCTGACGGCGCCGCCCCGCGGCGCGCTCGCGACTGCGCTGCAGGCCATCACGTTGGTGTTGCAGCAGCGCCTTGCCACCGATGTTGTCCGCTACACCGGTTTGGTGGACCTTCGTGTCGTCCCGCCCTTGTGCCCGTTGACGATCTCGCCGCTCGACTTCACTCACACCCCCTCGCTCATCGCTCGAGCCCGACACTCGACTCGTGGCTGGCTCGCGCACCCGGCCGGCGATACATCGGTCCTGTTACCGCACCCGCACGCATGAATGTCGGCGGGATCGGCACGCGACCGTTGAGCGTGCTCCTTGCTTCGCCGACAATGATGGTGGAGTCCCGCGCTTGTGCAGCGGTCATCTCCCTTGGACGCAGGAGGTAACTATGTCGGATGTCGCCCCCGGGAGCGCTTCTCGCCGCGTCGAGAGCACATGGGTCTCGTACCGAGACGCGGCCCGGCTCTTCTTGCGGGGCGCGACCGTGCACACGGCCAGTCGCATCGCGCTCGTTGTCGGCACGTGGCTGAGCTTGATGAACCACGGTCGCGCGATCCTGCACGGTGACCCACCCTGGTTGCAGCTGGGTCTCAACTATCTGACTCCGTTCGTCGTGGCGAGCCTCGGCTACCTGGCGGCGCGGCGGCGGCGGAACGTCGAGCGTCTGGCGGCGCAGCTCGAGCGGGAGGGCGACGACGATCACAGCTGAACCCGCGGATCGAGGCCCGGGTCGATGAAGAGCGCGACTACTGCGACTGCTTTCGCCGCGTCAGAACAGCCGTGCCGCTGCTGTTGAGGACGGGTTGGTGCTGTCGGCGCCGATGGCCGGCTCGAGTCGGCGTTCTTCGGCTGGCAGGACATCCTGTTCAGGGGGCTCGAGCGGAGACGGGAACGAGACCGACACCCGTCCACGATGAGTTCACGCGGTGGGCCATCCAGCTCGTGGCGCTGATGGTGTTGAGTAACCGACACGGCATTGACGCGATGCCGCCGCAGGTGCTGTCCCGGTGACCGCCACGAGCGCGGCGCCGGTGCCCGCGACCAGGGCGGGGCTGTTCGCGTGCCGGCGGCGACGCCGCCGCTGAGCATCCGTGACAGCTCGCGGCCGCGATCAAGGCCCGCGACGCGGGCCGGACCGTCGCGCTCGTCGAAGACGAAATGCTCGGCGGGACGTGCGTCAACGTCGGCTGTGTCCCGTCCAAGACCTTGCTGCGCGCCGCCGAGATCCAATGGAGCGCGAGCCATCATCCCTTCACCGGCATCACCACCTCCGCCGCACGCCCGGACCTCGCCACACTCGTCGCCGCGAAAGACGAGCTCGTCGCGACGCTGCGTCAAGACAAGTACGCCGAACTCGTCGACGTCTACGGCTTCGACGTCATCAGCGGACGCGCGCGCTTTTCGGGACCGGATACCGTCGAGGTCGACGGACGCCCGCTGCACGCCGTCGCGTTCCTCGTCGCCACCGGCGCGATCCCGACCGTGCCACCCATCCCCGGTCTTGTCGACGCGGGCTACCTGACGAGCACGACCGCGCTCGAGCTGCAACACATGCCGCAGCGTCTCGCCGTCATCGGCGCCGCCGCCCAGATCCATTCTGTCGAACGAGACGGCCCGACCCGACGCGTCCACTTCAGCGCAGGGGGCCGCGACCACACACTCGCAGTCGACGAGATCCTCGTCGCCACGGGACGACGCCCGAACACCGACAACCTCGGCCTCGACGCCGCCGGGATCGCGCTAGACGGGCGCGGGGCCATCGTCGTCGACGAACAGCTCCGCACCACCAACCCCGCGGCCTGGGCCGCCGGCGACGTGACCGCCTCACCGCAGTTCGTGTACGTGTCGGCCTACGAAGGCGCGCTCGCCGCCGAGAACGCGCTGTTGGGCGCCGCCCGCACCACCGACTACACCGGCCTTCCGCGCGTCACGTTCACCACCCCGCCGATCGCCGCCGCGGGCCTCACCGAACAACAGGCACGCGATGCCGGCATCGACGTCAAGACCGCGGTCTTTGCGCTGTCGGCTGTTCCTCGTGCGCTCGTCAACCGCGACACCCACGGCGTGGTCAAGCTCGTCGCCGACGCCGCGACCGACCGGCTCCTCGGCGCCACCATCGTCGCCGAGAGTGCCGGAGACGCGATCCAAGCCGCGGTGCTCGCCATCCGCTACGGCATCACGACCGCCGAACTCGCCGCCACCTTCCACCCGTATCTGACCATGGTCGAAGGCCTCAAGCTCGCGGCCCAGACCTTCACCCGCGATGTCGCCCTCCTCTCCTGCTGCGCCGCCTGACCGGCGCGCCTTCCCCACGCGGAGATCTGTGATCGTGGGCGTCGGGCCGGGGTCGCGCTCCTGTCAGTGAAGCCGGCGCAGCGCGTCGAGGATCTCGGCCGGGTCCATGCGCTCCAGATAATTCGGGTCGACGTGGCGGGCTCGAACGACACCGTCGCGGTCGATGACGAACGTGGCCGGGACCGGGAGATGCCAGCTGCCGTCGGCATTCTGCTGGGTCAGGTCGATGCCCAGCGCCGGGTAGATCTCGCGCAGCGTGTCGGGTAGCTCGAACTGCAGGCGGTACGCGCGGATGACTTCCTGGTCGACGTCGCTCAACACGTCGAAGTCGAGATCGAGCCGCTCGACGAGAGAGAGCGAGTCGTCGGGGCGCTGCGGACTGATGGCCACCAACGAAGCGCCCAGCGCGCGGATCTCGCCGAGGATCTCCTGTTGGGCGTGGAGCTCTTGGCTGCAGTAGGGGCACCAGGCGCCACGGTAGAACGACACGACGACGGGTCCGGCGGCGCGGCGATCGGCGAGTGCGACCTTTTCGCCCGTGGCGTCGGGGAGCACGAAGTCAGGGGCGGTTTGGCCGATCTCGATCCCGGGGACGTTGCTGCGGCGACGGAGGTCGGCGATCATCGCCTGCGCGGCGGCGCGGAGGCGGTCGAAGTCCACGGCGGGTGTCTCGTCTGTCATGCCTGCTCCTCGGATGGTTGGTAGGTTCGTGGACGGGAACCCGTTCCCGCTCGTCCTCATTCCGCGGCGGCTCGCGCTGCCGGCGCCGGCGAACGAGCGGCTCGGGCTCGTGTGACGGAGCCGTTTGCCAGGCTCGTCCTACGCGTCGTGGAGGTCGGCGAGCGCCGCTTCGATCGCGCGGTGAAACGTCGGGTAGGCGTAGATCATCCGGCGGAGCGTCTCGGTCGCAACTTCGGCGTGGACCGCGAGCGCAAGTAGGCCGAGCACCTCCCCGCCCATTGGTCCCACCGAGGTCGCGCCAACGAGCACGCCGCGCTCGGCGTCCTCGACGACCTTGACGAACCCGTCGTTGCCGGCCTTGTGGATCCAACCGCGCGCGGACGACGGCAACGCAGTGAACCCGACACGCACCCGAACGCCCGCGGCTCGCGCCGCCGCTTCGCCGAGACCGACCGAACCGACTTCCGGGTCCGTGAACGTGACGCGTGGCAACGCCTTGTAGTCAGCCGCCGGCGGGGACAACCCGAGAATGTCCTCAAACGCGATCTGCGCCTGATACATCGCGACGTGCGTGAACGGGCCCTTGCCGGTGATGTCGCCGACGGCCCACACGCCGGGTGCGACGCGCAAATGCTCGTCGACGGGTGCCCACCTTACGATGGGGTCGACGCCGACGGTGTCGAGGCCGACGGCGACGACGTCGGTACGTCGGCCGGTGGCCACGAGCAATCGTTCGCCCGAGACCGACTCGCCGTCGTCGAGAGTCAACGCGAGCCGGTCTCCCTCGTGGTGGGCGCCGGTAACGACGGCGCCGACGCGGACGTCGATCCCGTCGCGTGGAAGGACGTCGAGGAGCAACGCGCCCACCTCGGGTTCTTCGAGGGGAAGCGGCCGATCGAGCGCCTCGACAACCGTGACGTCACTGCCGAAGCGCGCGAACACCTGCGCGAGTTCGAGACCGACCGCGCCCGCGCCCAGCACGACGAGTGATGCCGGCACGTCTTTGGTCTCGATTGCCTCGCGGTTCGTCCAGTAGGGAAGAGCGGAAAGTCCGGGGATCGGCGGAATCGCCGCACGCGTACCGGTCGCGATTACGACCGCGCGCGTCGCTTCGATGACCCGGTCACCGACGTCGACTCTGCCGGGCCCGATCAGGCGAGCCTCGCCCCGCACGAACCGGCCACCTTTGCCTTCGAAGCGCTCGACCGCGACACGATCGTCCCAGTCGTCGGTTGCCTCGTCGCGAATGCGTTGGGCGACCAGACTCCAGTCCGGCTGGACGCTCACGCGACCAGCGATGCCGGGTATGCGGCCGGCTTCGGCCACCAGATCGGCGGCGCGGATCATCATTTTGGACGGGACGCAGCCCCAATACGGGCACTCGCCACCGACCAGGTCGCGTTCGATTCCCACGACATCGAGCCCGGCTTCGGCGAGCCGTCCCGCAACCTCTTCGCCACCGACGCCGAGCCCGATGACGATCACCTCGGCGCGATCCGTCGAGGTCATTTCGGCCCTTCTGTCGTGCTGGTCAGCTGAACGACCGCATTCTGCGCGAACACATTGGGCATCTCGATTCCGATCGCGCGGAATACCGACTGTGGGACGGAGATATCGGCCACGTAGAGGTCGCCCACCTCGGCCGCGTCGAGCAGGCCGACCTTCGGCAGTGCCAGGGTCATCGTCGCGGTCGCACGTACGCACGGATTGGCGGCCCGGCCCGTAGTCACGTCGAGCCCGCTCGGATTGTCGAGCGCGAGCACCGCGGTCTCTTGACCGTTGGCCCACGAGATGAGCTCGGCGGCGCGTCCGGTCGGGTCGCCGAGCAGGCTGTAGCCGATTATTGCGTCGACGACGAGATCGGCGCGTGCAGGTTCGTCGCTGATGTCGTGGCCCATACGTCGCAAGCTATCCAGCTGGTGGGCGGCGACCGGTGAGAGGTCGTCGGGGCGCGACAGCACGACGCGAATCGCGACGCCGCGATTCACGAGATGACGTGCCGCGACGAGGCCGCCGCCGCCGTTCCCACCCGGTCCGGAAAGTACAACTGCCGAGGTTGGCCGGAAGCGCCTCAGCGCGAGGTCAGCGAGGTTACGGCCGGCATTCTCCATCATTTGGACGAGATCGATGTGGAGTTCCTCGATCATGTGCCGATCAACCTCGCGCATCTGCGCCGCGGTGATCGCCGGGAGTTGCGCGAGCGACAGCGTGTTCGTGTCGATGGTCATGGATCCCCTCCCGAGATGGTTCACGGGTTGCCGCACGGTTGCTGGTCACGGAACCCTTCGCACCGTGCGAACGCTTCCCGCCATGACCCGCCCGTCCCGATCGGTGGGCCCTGACCGCGGCCACCTCGCAATCGTCGGCGCCGGGCTATGGCGCCCTGCTTCGAGTGCGGCCGGCTACCGCCGACAACGCGTCGGTGTCGGTGACGGAGATGGATCGGTAGCCGACCGCGACGATCCCGCGTCGTTCGAGGTCTTTGACGACCTTGTTCACCGACGGGCGGCGAGCGCCGAGCAGCCCGGCGAGCGTCGTCTGCGAATACGGCACCGTGCCGTCGACGACTTCGTCGAGCAGTACGCGCGCTACCTGCTGAAGGAGGGGGACGCCGAGCAGGTCGATGAGACGTTGCTGGCTGCGGGCAAGACGGGCCGCGACGCTGGTATGCCAGCGGCGCGCGAGTGCAGGGCGCGTATCGAGCAAGTCCGAGAAGGTGGCCGCGTCGAGACGAAGACAGGTTGCATCTTCGAGCGCCTCGGCGCGGTACTGGAAAGGCATCGCTAGGAGTACAGGAAGATCACCGTCCACGTCACCGGCCCGCAGGACGGAGAGCAGCACGCGATCAGGTGCTTCTCCCGCGTACAGGCCGAGAGTGCCCGAACGCACAATCCATACCGCATCGGCTGGATCGCCGGCATCGAACACGAGCGCGCCGCGAGCAAACATCTGCGCCTCGAGCGCCGTCGACAGCGCGTCGAGATCCGTCGGCCTCAGTGGCGACGTCGAGCCCTGCCCGACGCAACGAGCGACCCATGCCGCCGCTCGCAATCCGCTCATCTCGTCGTGGGCGCCCTCACCGCCGGACCGGAGCCTCATCGATGTTGGCGATCTGTGTCATCAGGCTGACAGTTGTGGGCGGTGGCGCTGAAGAGGTGGGTTCCCCGGTGTGACGTACTCACACGACAAGGAGCGACGATGCATTCCAAGGACTTACGTGACGGAACGATTTTCGGTATGGCGGGCGGCCTGATGATGGCGATGTGGTCGATGATCGCGCTCGCCGGCGCCGGCGACGGCTTCTGGACGCCGGTGAATCTGATCGCGCACAGCGTGTGGCGAGGTGCGCCGCTTGACGGCGCGTTCAGTGGGGGAGCACTCGTTCTCGGGCTGATGTTGCACATGATGTTGTCAGCCATGCTCGGTGTCGGCATCGTGGTGATCGCGCGACGCGGGAACCAAGGTGCGGGCCAAGTGGCCGGGGTTGCGTTCGGTGTGACGGCAGCGGCATATGTGGCGCAGTTGGTGTTGTGGCATGCAGTCGACGATGTTGCTGCGTCGGCGTTCACGGGTTGGATCCTGGCCGTCGGCCATGTTGTGTTCGCGATGACGGTCACCGCGGGACTGGTCGCGACCAGTCGTGCGTCGGTGTCGCCGCTTGCACCGCGCGCGGTGCCTGTCTGAGTCGGACGGCGTGTAGTTCTGCGTGTGCCGCGACGTGCTCGCAAGCCGTCGCGACACACGCGTCCAAGCGTTCCGGCAACCCTTCTATAGGAGCACCGAGATGACTGAAACCCGACCGGATCCGAGGGCCGTAACACCTCATGGAACACCTCATGTATCGACACGCTTCCGATGGCCATGCACGCCGTGTAACCGTAGAAGGCCGCAACCCTCGGGAAGCACGGGATCGACTCGTGGGTTCCCGTCGACGATGTCGAGGCCGAGCATCGTCCGCAGTGCAAGTAGGGGAGAACCTGCAGCCCACGCTTGAGGCTTCGACGCCGTCGGGTACTCGACCGGAACCGTCGTCGCGGCCCGGTCATAGCCCGCGAACACCTCCGGTAAACGATGGTCGAAGTGCGTCGCAGCGTCGACGATCGCCGACGCGAGTTGGGTGGCCTGACGACGGAAGCCGTAGCGCCGGAGACCTTCGGCGATCAGCACCGTGTCGTGGGGCCAGACGGTCCCGTTGTGATACTCGATGGGGTTGTACCCGGCGTCGCGCGTCGACATGGTCCGAATACCCCAGCCGCTGAACATCTCCGGCTCCATGAGCGACGCGACCGTCGCCGCGGCTAAGTCGTCGTCGACGATGCCGCTCCACAACAGATGGCCGATGTTCGACGTCAACGCGTCGACCTGCCGCTTGTCGCCGTCGAGCGCGAGCGCGAAGTGTCCGCGTTCCGCGATCCAGAACGCGTCACGGAACCGGCGCTTCAACTCCGCTGCTTCTCGCTCGAGCCGGTCGGCGAGTGCGTCGTCGTCCCAGATCGTGCGGGCAAGCCGCGCGGTACGCATCTTGGCGTCGTACACGTAGCCCTGGATCTCACACGTCGCCCGCGGCAGCGTCGAGTCGCTCCCATCTGCGAAGAGGATGGAGTTCCACGAATCCTTCCAGCATTGGTTCTCGAGGCCGCGCGCGGAACGCGTGCGGTACTCGAGGAACCCGTCGCCGTCGAGATCGCCGGGTCCGTCGATCCACGCGAGCGCGGCTCGCGCCGCGGCTTCGAGCTCGCGTACGAGATCGGTGTCGCCGGTCCATCGTTCGTACTCGTCGAGGAGTACAAGGAACAGCGGGGTTGCGTCGTGAGTGCCGTAGTACGGCGAGTGCGGCACGATCCCGCGTGCGACGAGTTTGCCGCGGCGCAGCTCGTGCAAGATCTTGCCCGGCTCCGCGTCGCGGAATGGGTCGTCGATCGTTGACTGCCATTCCGCCAGCGTGGCGAGCGTCGCCGCCGCGAGGTGGGGCTGGAACGGCAGAGCTTGGTACGCAGTGATGAGGCTGTCGCGGCCGAACAAGGTCATGAACCACGGCAATCCGGCCGCCGGCAGCGACCACGCCATCTCGGCGGTCGGGCGGAATCGGAGCGCAGCCAGATCGATAAGGCTCTGCCGATACGTGCGGTGGAAGTTCTCCTGGTCGCACTCGAGGGCGGGGGCGTCGGCGAGCCACTGTTCGAGGCTGAGTGGCATCTGCGGATGGAGTTGGCCGAAGCCGCCGTGTCCGGCCCGGGGGCCGCGTTCGACGCCATCGGCGGTGCAGTACACGTCGATGCAGAGGTTCCAGAGTTCGCGTGGGCCGAGTCGCACCTCGAACCGTGCAGCATTTCCGACCACGGTCGGCGGTTCGGTGAACGAGACGCGCGTCGCACGACGGAAGTCGCCCTCCTCGTAGTGAAGGGTCACCTCGCTTCCTTCGACACGGATGTGCGGTGGGTGCGTGGCCGCGACCGAGTCCTTCACTTCGAAGATGTCTGCGAAGTCCGCATCGAAGTGCAGATCCACGGTCGCGGTCTGAGCTTCGTTGCTGTGGTTCTGGAGTGTGACGTCCTCGTGCAGGCCGTCGGCAACGATGCGGTCGCGTTGCACCGACACGACAGGATTCACGCCGACACGCGCCTCGTCGAGCGTGGCGAAGATCCGCGCCGAGTAGTAGTCGGGCTGTTGGAGGGTGAGCACCCGGATCGGCCGTCCGTCGACGAGGAGGCGCCATCGGCTCAGGTGACGAACGTCCGCGAAATAGAAGCCGCGCTCGCCTTCTCCCGTCGCATCGCCGGCGCGATCAGACAGGAAGAAGGTGCTGCCGTCGAGCAGGACAAGATCGTCGAGCACTTGCGGGCCTCTCTCGTGTCCGGTGGAACCTACCGAAGTCTGGTCGTTGGGCGTCGCTTCGCGAGGAGGGAGCGAAGCGGCTCAACGGGGCTCGCGTTGCGCCGACGAGTCGCGAATTGCCGGTTTGCGACGGGACCTAAAGCCGCGGGCTGCAACCAGGCGGACCCACGGACGGGAGGGTCACGGCTTGGAAACCGCATAAGGGGCTCGACCCATTCCGCGGCTCGTCAGCCTGCAATCAAGCCGTTCCGCTGGAATGGTGATGCGTCGGCACGGGGTTCCCTGTCGTCACACCGTGTCGAACGGGACGAGAACGAGATGAGGAGCCATGGCGCGAGCGATCTGGAACGGAGTGGTCATCGCCGAGAGCGATTACGTCGTCGTCGTTGACGGCTACCGATACTTCCCGCGCGATTCGGTCGATTCCGCGTTCCTGCGCGAGAGCGATCATCGCAGCGTGTGCGGTTGGAAGGGAACCGCGCGGTACTACAGCGTCGTCGTTGACGGGGCGGTGAACCGAGACGCGGCGTGGTACTACCCGGCACCAAAAGCGGGTGCGGCTGCGGTGCAGGATCGGATCGGGTTCTGGCGTGGCGTGACGATCGAGAAGGACGCCGCCGACCGCCCGAGGTTCAGGGATCGCCTGCGGCGAAGGCGAGACGCGAGCCCCGCGCCGGCCTCGGATGCATCGGAGGCGGGTCCCGGTTCCGTGAGAGATCTCGACGACTCGAACTTAGAGAGTGCGACGGGGGGCCACTGGACTCTCGTTGACTTCTTCGCCCCGTGGTGCGGGCCTTGTCGCGCGTTTCACCCGGTCTTCGACGAGATAGCGGCAGCCCATGTCGGTGCTGTTCAGTTCGCGCGATGCAACGTGGATGTCGCTCCGGCCGCATCGTCGGCGATCGGCATCCTGAGTATTCCGACGCTGGTGCTGTTCGACCCGCGTGGCAATGAGGCGCACCGCATCACGGGCGTCCCGTCGCGGCGAGACTTCGAACGCCTCGTGGCCAACGCCGAGGAGCGGGCCCAGGCGTCGGTTCCTGCAAGAGACTGACCGCGACCATGTCTGCGCCGGCCGACATCGTGTACGACCTGATCGCGGACGTTCCGCGGATGGGGGAGTGGAGCCCGGAGACGACCTGTGCAGTTACAGAAGCGGATCGCGGCCGCGCGTTCGCGTTCGACGTGGGCAAGGGCGAAACGCGGTGGCGCTACGACCTGACTCCAACGTCCGACGGCGACTGCGAGGTCACCGAGTCATTCGAGATCGTGCGGACGCCGGGCGCGCTCGGCCGGTTGATGACGCGACTCAGTACCGGCGTCAGTTGGTCGGAGCGTGAAGCTGATCTCGTCGACGGGATGCAACAAACGCTGCAACGCCTCAAGACCGCGGCCGAGCGCGCTTGAGACGAGACGCCACTCGCTCGTCGAACGCCGAGGACCGCGCCTGATTCCGGGCTCAACGGCTTCGCCGTTCGAGGATGTGTACCGCGCATGTGTTACCGAGACCGAGCACGCGCGCGAGTCCGACGGTCGCGCCGTCGATCTGGCGGGCGCCGGCTTCGCCGAGAGCAGCCCGCCCGACACGTTGACAGGAGTGGTGCCGTCGTGCCACGGTGCCCGTTCGTCGATGAAGCGGCCCGCCTCGCCCGGAGCGCAGAGCCCGAGATTGTCGTAGTGGACGAGTCTCCGAGGTGGCGAAACAGTCGTGGAACTCGACGAGGTCGAGGTCGGCCGGGTCGACGGACGCGGTCTCGTACGCCTCGCGCGCCGCGTTGCGGGTGAGGGTGTTGAAGTCGGGCAGCGCGTTGCCACGCTCGTTCCACGGGTCGGTCGTGATGACCGAGGCCGCGATCTTGACGGCGCGGGCGCGCGTGTGGGCAGGCAGGCGACGGAGTCGCTTTTCGGAAACGATGACGGCGGCTGCGGCGCCGTCGGCGGTGGGGCTGCACATCAGGCTCGTGTTCGGGTACGCGATCATCGGCGCCGCGAGGATCTCTTCGAGTGTGAATCGCTTCTGGTATTGCGGATGCGGGTTCAGGGTCGAGTGGGCGTGGTTCTTCTCCGCGACGCGCGCGAACTGCTCGAGGCCGACTCCGCCGTGGTCGTTGGCATATTCGATGCCGGCCATCGCGAACACGCCCGGCATCGCGTCGGTGCCGAGGAGACCTTCGGTGCTGGTGACCGCGCCCACGCGACCTTCCGGTTGGAACACTCCGGGCGGTCCTTCGCGCGGCATCTCCGTTGCGAGGAGTCCGGCCTTGCCCATCTGCTCGACGCCGACGGCGAGCGCGACGTCGGTGTCGCCCGCCCAGATCGCGAGACAGGCGGTTCGCAGCGCGGTGGCTCCCGTCGCGCACGCGTTGGCGACGTGTAGACGGGGATACCGGTCTGGCCGATCTGCTTGAGGAGCTGCTGGCCGATGCTTTCGCTCGCGTGGAACACGGTGCCGGCCGCGAGCGTCCCGATGTCGGCCATCGGCATCCGGGAGTCGGCGAGTGCGCCGAGGGCCGCGTCGCACGCGAGGTCGAGCAGGTCGCGATCGGGGAAACGACCGAACGGCGTCATCGAAACACCGACGGGCCAGATGGGATCGCGCATGTTCAGTTCCTCGTTGGTTCAGGCGAGATGGGTTCAGGCGAGTCGTTTGCTGACGTCGGCTCCGGCTGCGATCTTGGCGGCGTAGTCGTCGAGCCACCGGTGGAACTTGCCGCTCGCCTGCTGGTCGGCGTCGAGGCGCGGGTATGCGGGGATCTCGTAGTCGGGTCGAGGGGCGGACCGAGCGCCACACCGAGCACAGCCCAGGTGTACGGAGCGTGCCCACGTCGTCCCATCACGATCGCGGCGGTGACTCCGGTAATGGCCCAGACGACGGCAACGATGAGGAGGAACCCTGTCGCGGACACGAGCCATCTTGCTCGCGAATTGCCGGACCGGTCCCACCAGGAGCGGAACGCGGCATCGGACACGTGGACGGGAACTGTCGCGTCGCGCGCGACGACGCGGCGGCACCGACGGTGCCGGAGTAGGCGCTGCCGGTGTGGATCGAGACAATTGCCGTCGCGCCGGCCGCGGTGAGCGCCTCGTAGTGTGCGAGCACCTCGCCCGGGGCAGGCGCGGCGGTGCTCACCGTGGCGCCGCCGGCGAGCAAGTCGTACACGGCGCCGGAGTCGAACTCGTCGCCTTCGTGGTAGGCGCTGCCGTCGACCACGACGATGACCGGCACGACCCTTACCTCGAGCCGGTCCCGCAGCGCGGGCGGCTCCCCGACGAGGGCTACGTCAATGCGTCGCCGTAGGCCTCTTCGATGGCGTCTTGGAGCGCGCCGCCGGTGAGTGCTCCGAACACGACGTCCACGACGTTGCCGTCGGGGCCGTAGAACGCGGTGATCGGCATGCCGCCCGTGCCGCCGAGGCTGCGGTACAGCCCGTTGCCTCCGTTGCCGCCGACGTCTTCGGCGAGCGGGAGTCCGAGGAGGTCGTGGCGTTCAACCATCGGTCGCCAGTTCCCGGTCTCGTTGGAGTTCACGAACACGAAGCTGACTTCGCCGTCGAGCCGGCGTGCCGCATCCCGGAAGTCGGGAAGCTCCGCGTCGCACGCCGTGCACCACGACGCGAAGAAGTTCACGACGGTCGGTGTGCCGCGGAAGTCGGCCAGGCGTACCCGTGCGTCGCCTTCCAGGGCCGGGAGGTCCCAAGCGGTGGCGTCGGTCGTGCCCGCGTCGGCGCTCTGCTGATCGGTGCGCACGGCGATCGCGACCAGGACGCCGATCAGCACGACCGACGCCGCGACCAACGCCACCACCGTTCCCGGCGACCGCCGGGCCTTCGGCGGCGGCCCGTGACGCGGACCCCGCTGCTTTCCCCGGTCAGACCCGGACTTCGTCGGTTTCGTCACGGTCAACAGCTCCTTCAGCCGAGGTTGATGAGGCGGTCGAGACCGACCGCGTCGAGGACGTCTTGCAGGCGGCTCGTTACCAGCGTGAGCTGGTTGAACAGCAACAGCGCCCCGAAGAACCCGAGTGAGGCGGCCGATACGGCGACGATGGCCGTGAAGTGGCGCTTGACGAACGTGAAGGTTCCGGTGAGGCGTCCGAGCGCGAGGCCGGTGGCGAGGAACGGCACGCCGAGACCGGCCGCGTACACGGCGAGCAGGGAGGCGCCGGCGGCGGCGCGTCCCTGGGTGGCGGCGATGCCGAGGATTGAACCGAGAATCGGCCCGAGGCACGGCGTCCACCCGAAGCCGAACGCAGCGCCGACGACCGCGGGCGCGAAGCCGCCGAAGCGGCCGTACGAGGGATAGAACCGGGCCTCGCGATACAGCCACGGCGCCTGGAGGAACAGTGACCCGAGCATGAAGGCGGCCATCGACAGGAGCAGCACTCCCGAAACGCGCGTGAGCAGGATCTGGTTCTCGAACACGACGCCGCCCACGGTCGTTGCCGAGATGCCGAGCAACACGAACACCGAACCGAATCCGGCGACGAACAGCGCGGTCCGGCGCACGATGCGGCCCGTCGCGCGGTGCTCGGGATCGCTCAGCTCGGCGATGTCGAGACCGGTGACGAGCGACAGATAGCCCGGCACCAGCGGAAGGACGCACGGGGAAAGGAAGGACACCACGCCGCCGAAGAACGCGACTAGATAGGCCAACGGCCCGATGCCCTCGATCTCCACGAGCAGGAAACCCGGCGCGCCGGCGCCCCATTCCATGCCGTCGCCCGGCGGGGAATGCCGGCCCGGCCCGGTGGGTTCCCGCGACCGGCCCATGCGAGCTCGATGACCGACTTCCTTTTGCCGCGCACCGATACCGGTGTGGCGGTCCAGGCGCTGATCCTGTTCCCCGCGCTCGTTGCGGGCCTGGTCGTCGTGCGCCGCGACCGGGAGCTGCGGATCTTCGTCATCGGACTGTTGGTGCTTTCTGTCGCGCTGTTCGGGCTCCGGGCCGTGCACTGACCAGTGCACGCACACGGGGAATGGCCACCCGGGGCCGCCGGGTTTCAAGATCGTGGCGATTCGGCGGCTCGTCCCCGCGATGATCGTGGTCGCGATGATCGCAACGGGCTGCGCGCGGGGTGACGACAGCGACAACGGGCGCCCGCCGGAGCGAGTGGTCGACCAGGTCGGCTCGAGCGCCGAGGAAGAGGTCGCGTCGGCGCTCGCCGATCCCGGGAGCGACGCGTTTCCCGATCCGCTCGTTCCGCTCGCCGAGATCCGGTCGGGCGGCCCGCCACCCGACGGCATCCCCCCGATCGACGAGCCGCGCTTCGTCACCGCGCGCGACGTGGACTTTCTCGCCGATCGCGAACCGGTCCTCGCCGTCGCCGTCGAGGGCGACGTTCGTGCGTACCCGGTGCAGATCATGACCTGGCACGAGATCGTGAACGACACGATCGGCGGTGTGCCCGTGACCGTGTCGTACTGCCCGCTGTGCAACAGCGCGATCGCCTACGACCGCCGGCTCGGCGACCGCGTGCTCGATTTCGGGACGTCGGGCATGCTGTACAACTCGGCGTTGGTGATGTACGACCGCCAAACCGAGAGCCTCTGGAGCCATTTCACCGGAGAGGCGATCGTCGGGCACCTCACCGGAAGCACGCTCGACGTCATCCCGGTGCAGACGGTGGCGTGGTCGGACTGGCGCGCTGCCCACCCCGACGGTCTGGTGCTGTCGCGTGACACCGGCTTCACCCGCGACTACGGCCGCAACCCGTATCCCGGCTACGACGACGTCGAGACGCAGCCCTTCCTGTTCGACGGCGAGGTCGACGGCCGCTACGCGGCCAAAACGCGCGTCGTCGGCATCGAGAGGGACGGCGCCGCAGTCGCCGTCGTCCTCGACCACCTGCGCGACGTGTTCGTCGTCGAGACCGACCTCGCCGGGGTCCCCGTCGTCGCGTGGCTTCGGCCCGGTGCCGCCTCCGCGCTCGAAGGCGAGGCGGTCGACGAGGGCCGCGACGTCGGCGCGACCGGGGTGTTCGACCGGCGCGTCGGCGATCGAATACTGAGCTTCACGCGGGTATCCGGCGGATTTCGCGACGACGAGACCGGGTCCACCTGGAACGTGCTCGGCACCGCGGTGGACGGGCCACTGCTCGGTACCCAGCTCGATCCGGTCGCGCACGTCGATACTTTTTGGTTCGCGTGGGGCGCATTTCTGCCCGACACGGCGGTGATCGACGCCGGCTGAACGCGCCGGACGCGCGTCGCCGAGGGTGAGCGTGCTACGGCGCGTCCGGCAGGTTGGCGAGGAGCCGATCGAGCGTGCTGCGGTTCGGGACGCCGATTGCCCGGTCGACTTCGTTGCCGTTCGCGTCGAGGAGCACGACGGTCGGGATGCTGCGTATTTGCAGGAGCGCGGCGGTGCGTGGGCTGTCCTCGACGTTGCACTTCGCGAATCGCATCGTCTCCGAACCGTGCGCCGCGGCCAACGCGGCGAAGGCCGGTGCGAAAGCTCGGCACGGCGCGCACCACGGCGCCCAGAAGTCGACGAGCGTGAGACCGATCGCCGACTCGCGAAGGAACGAGTCGTCATCGATGACGATGAGGGCGACAGCCGGGTCGGGTACACGAGTAGCTCGGGGTGGGCGGCGCCGGAACATGGGTTCGGCTACTCGGTCGGGTTGGGTTCCGAGGAGGGAACCCGGCTGCGGGTCTGGCGATTCCGCGACGAGGCCGAAGGAACAGGAACGATTCCGACGGAATGATCGATGCCGTCTCCGGGTTTGCCTTGACGTGTTCGACTCGGAAGGTCACGAGAGGGCGCGCTCGTCGACGTCCCGACCCGGCGAGGACGCGGGTCGAGCGCACGATGCCTTTGCGCGCTTCGTCGTGCCGGAGCTCGACGTGCTGCTTCGGTGGCGCGTTCGCTGACGAACAGCGGCGCCGACGCCGAAGATCTCGTCCAGGAGACGTTGTTGCGCGCGTTCCGTTCGATCGATCGTTTCGACGGGCGGCACCCGCGCGCGTGGCTGTTGACCATTGTGCGCAACGCGGAGTCGAACCGGCACCGCCGCCGTCCCGAGCTGCTCGACGACCCCGACCAGCTCGAGCGCCACGAGGGCTGGGGCTCGATCGCGCGTAGCACCGAGGAGCTCGTGCTCGATGCGCAGTTCGACCCGGTCGTGCAGCAGGCGTTCGAGCGGCTGCCCGCCAAGCTCCGCGTCGTCGTCGAGCTCGTCGATCTCGACGGGCTCTGCTACCAGGAAGCTGCCGACGCGCTCGGTGTGCCGATCGGCACCGTCATGAGCCGCCTTCACCGTGCTCGCCGGCGCATCCGCGATCGCGTCGTCGACGCCGGAGTCACCCCGAGGAGCGCCCGATGATGAGGAGAGGGTGGTGGTGGCGTCGCCGTCGCGCCGCGGACCTGTCGTGCCACGATGTCGCGCGGATCCTGCAGGACTACCTAGACCTCGAGCTCGACGAGAGCTCCGCCGCCGGTGTCACGGCCCATCTCGAGGACTGCCGGCGGTGCGGGCTCGAAGCCGAGGTGTACGCGGCCATCAAGGATGCCATCGCGCGGCGCGACGACCGGATCCCTGACGACGCGCGTCGGCGTGTTCGCTTGTTTGCCGAGCAGCTCATAGCCGGCGACCGTTGATGCAACGGCGCGCGTCGGGGACCGTAGGTGTCGCGGGCCCGGTCGTCAGTTACGGCGGTTGACCGGGCCCGCGACACCTACGG
>Ga0163153_10001017_pt1 | contig 45912 bp, 51 predicted proteins | sample OliLakLV19MP6IB1_FD_148629 | JGI IMG/M metagenome (GOLD analysis project Ga0163153, IMG submission 148629) | Freshwater microbial mat bacterial communities from Lake Vanda, McMurdo Dry Valleys, Antarctica - Oligotrophic Lake LV.19.MP6.IB-1 | ecosystem: Environmental > Aquatic > Freshwater >... | reverse complement strand
ATCGCACGGTGCGCGGAGCGGCAGCCGGAGTACCGGTCGCCAGCAAGTCCACCCGCACCAACGCGAGTTCACGCCCCAGCAGGCGTCGAGCGAAGTCCGCCAAGTCGTCCCGCCCGGCGATGGTCCCGCCCCACGTCGCGGCGATGCGGTCGCGGGTCGTCTCGACCAGAAGCTCCTGTTGCTTCATCAAAGACTCGGCCTGGTCGACGGCGCTGGCCGTGGCGTTCTGGCCGTTCCCGAACAGTTTCTTTTTCCGTTCGGCGTCAGCGCGGGCGGCGGTGTGGGCGGACTGCGCGGAACGCCACTCGTTCAACTGCGTGGCCAGCCCGGCTCCGTCCAGCACGCGAGCGGGCGCGGTCAGTTCAATGTTCACGGAACCGGGCGCGGGGACGGCGGTCTGCAAGCCGAGAAGTTTTTCCGTCGGCTCGTCGAGCTTGAGCACCGGCCCGCCGTTGGTGTCGCGCTCCACCCGCGATGGCGGAACGACCGGAGCTTCCGCCGAGGCTTCAAGGTCACGCTCCTTCCGCATTTCGAGATAGGCAAAGACCAATCCGCCCACGGCGGCAATCACCACCGCGGGAATCAACAGGACTCGGAGGACATTTTTCATCATCGTGCAGCGCGGGGGTTGAGACTGACATCGAACGAAAGCGGGAACTGGGCGGCGTCCTCCAAATCACCGAAGGCGCGGAGGGCTTTCCACTGGGCGTTCCAATGCAGCAGTTCGTCCATCGCCAGTTCCACTTCGGCCAGACGAACGTCGAGTGCCTCCACGGCCCCGGCGTCGAACTGAGCTTGGACGGAGGACAGTCTTGCTTTCTGCGCGGCGCGAAGCTCGTCCAGCGCGGTGAGTCGCGATTGTGCGCCCTGCCAAACAGTCAAAGCACGGTCAACTTCACCCACGATGCGGGCTTGGAGCGCGAGGACGCGGGCGGCGGCTTCGGCGCGTCTGGCTTCGGCTTCGGCAATCGGGCCTTGATTTCGATTCAGCACCGGAATTTCCACCGACAGGCCGAGCGCCCACTTGTTCTCGTCCTGGTCGAACTGATAGCCGGTGCCCAGATGCACGTCGGGATATTGCTTCGCGATTTCCAGTTTCAACGTGGATTCGACGGCAGCATATCCGGCCAGCGCGGCGAGCATGTCCGCTCGAGAGGTCAAGGCACGGCGGCGCGCTTCACCGTCCGGCATCACCGGACGCAGTGTGAGGTCGGCGGTCAGGGCCGCTGGCGATGGCAGGGACTTGAGCGGCACCGCGAGCGCGGCGGCGAGGCGGGCTTGAGCTTCGTTCACTTGCACGCGGGCGTCGGCAAGGTCTTTGCGCGTCCGTGCCAGAGCCACGCGGATGAACGCAATTTCGCTCGCGGTCGCCGCACCGAGACTCAGTTTGAGTTCGAGTGAGGCCAGCACGCGCTGCTGAGAGGCGAGTTCGAGCGCAAGCAGATTGGTTTGGTGCACGGCGTCGCACAGTTCCAACCAAGCCGTGCGAACGCTGGAACGAACTTCCCACGCAGCGCTAATGAGGTCGAAGCGGCTGGCCTCGCTCAACTGCCGCGCCCGCTCGATGCGGTGCCCGCGTTTGCCCGCCGTCTCAATGGGCACGTCGAACTGCATCGTGGCAATCCACGGCGAGACACCGGAGGCGGCGTTGAAGTTGTATTCCGGCGTAACACCGACCGTGGGATTGGGCCGCGCTCCCGCCGTGATTTCGGCGGCATGGGCCGAGGCCAGTTGCGCTCGCGCCACATCAAGCTTGGGATGATAGAAGAGCGCGGCGACGGCGAGTTGCTCGAACGTCCACTGCGGCAAGGGCCACGCGGCAACCGGGCTGAGATTCGTTTCGAGGAAGCCACGGAGTTCCGGCGCATCAAGACGGCGTTGGTCGAAATCGCTGGCTGTCTTCGTCACGTCGAACGGCCTCGGCTCGAAATGAGCGCAGCCGGCCGCGAGCAAAGCCGCGAGAGCAAGCGCGGCACACATCGTCGTCGGCCAATCGAGAAGAACAGTTCTTCGCACCTTGCGAGCGTAGTGAGCCGCAGGCCGATGAGCCTGAACCGAATGTTACAACTTTTTAAGGTTTCAGCGGCCTTTGAGAGTCGCGTGAGGCGTTGGTGTGTTGATAACATCCCGCCCATGCGTGTGCTGGTAGTCGAAGACCAGAAGAAGACCGCCTCGTTCATCCGCAAGGCGCTGCTGGCCGAAGGATTTGCGGTGGACGTGGCCGAAGACGGCGAGACGGCGCTCGAATTGACGGGCGCGACGAGCTTTGACGCCATCGTGCTCGACATCATGTTGCCGGGGCGCGACGGCCTCAGCGTGCTGCGCTCGCTGCGGGAGCGGCGCATCTCGACGCCGGTGCTCTTGCTGTCCGCTCGCGGTGAAGCCAACGAACGAGTGGAAGGTTTGAACGCGGGCGCGGACGACTATCTGCCCAAGCCTTTCGTGCTGGAAGAACTGTTCGCCCGACTCAGGGCGCTGGGACGGCGCGGCGGAGAACAGGCATCTTCGATTCTGCGCGTGGCCGACCTGACTCTTGATACCGTGAGCCGGACGGCGCGACGCGGCGGCAAGCTCATCGAACTGTCCGCGCGGGAATTTCGCCTGCTCGAACTTCTGATGCGGACACCAGGCCGCGTGTGCAGCCGGATGATTATTTTGGAGAAGGTCTGGGACTACAGCTTCGACCCCGGCACGAATGTCGTGGAGGTTTACGTCTCCCGGCTGCGCGACAAGATAGATGAAGGCAGAACCTCCAAGATGCTGCATACCGTGCGAGGCGTGGGTTACGTGCTCAAGGAGTCGGCATGATCATTCGCACCCGACTCACGCTCTGGTATTCCGGGATGCTGCTGGCGTCGCTGCTGTTGATGAGCGCGGTGCTCTACTACGAACTGGTCTATGAACACCGGGCCGAAGTGCCCGCCGAACAACGTGAGCAAGCGCCGAAGCAGATGGCGGACATCATTTTCCTCTACGGTGCGCCGACACTCGTCCTGCTGTTGGTCGGCGGCTGGTTCCTGATGCGCCGCACGCTCGCGCCCGTGGCCGCGTTGACCGACGCCGCCGAGCGCGTTCATTCGGAGAATCTCCGTGAGCGCCTGCCGCGCTCCGAGAACGGAGACGAGCTCGACCGCCTCACCGGCGTCTTCAACGACATGCTGGGCCGCCTGGACGAATCCTTCCGCCGCACCCGCAACTTCACGCTCCACGCCTCGCACGAACTGAAAACCCCGCTGACCATCCTTCGCGGCGGAATGGAAACACTGTTGCGCGACGCGCAGACCACGCCGAACCAGCGCGAGGCTCTTGAGAGCATGTTGGACGAGATGCAACGCATGGCCCGCATCGTGGATGACCTTGGACTGCTCACCAAAGCCGGGGCGGGGCAAGCGCCGCTCGCCTGCGAATCTGTGCGCTTGGATGAACTTGTGCGCGAAGCCTGCGAAGACGCCCGCATCCTGGGCGAACGGCAGCGCATCACCATTGAACTCGTCGTTTGTGAGGAAGTGACCGTGACCGGCGACCGCCATCGTCTGCGGCAACTGTTGCTCAATCTTGCGGACAATGCGGTGAAGCACAACGAAGCGGACGGGCGGGTTACCGTGAGTCTGCGGAGGATGGCCGAAGGGACAGAGGTGGAATTCGCGAACACCGGCCCCGGCATCGCCTCGGATCAATTGCCCTTCATCTTTGACCCGTTCTTTCGAGGAACGGAAGCGCAACGCGCCAGGCGCGACGGCTGCGGACTGGGCTTGAGCATCGCCCAGTGGATCGTCACCGCGCACGGCGGAACGCTGCTCGTAACTTCCGCCCCTGAGCGCGGGACGACCGTGACCGTCAGACTGCCTACGCGGCTGTAACGTCTGGCCAACGGGACTATTGGCAAGACTGCATCTCGAATGATTTGCCCGGAATGGCCTATGTTCGGAATGTTGCCAGCAACCGCCGTGACCAACGCGCATTCCGGTCGGCGACGGGGCCTGCGCTGATTTCGCTCCGGCCCGCACCCAGCAGGACGACCTGTGTTTCTGGCCGTGCCCGTATGGTCCCAACGAAGTTGTCTTCGAGGAGTTCGTGAAATGCGAGGGTGGCATCCGGCACTTGATTCATCGCTATGGCGGCGTGACGCTGCACGAGGCCGCGCTGGACACACGCCGCCAACTACCACAGCCGCGTCACAACTCTCGCCAATCAACTGCCTCATTGATTTGCTCCCGGCCTCCAAAGCAGGAACACAGATTCGATCCATCGAATGCCGCAACCGAAATTGGCTGGTCGCTTTTGTCCACGCTGGCACGGTTTGGTCAGAGTCGGCCGCCGTGTTCCGACGGCTGCTGACGCAAGTCCATGACAGTCGCCTCTTTTGCGGAGGACAAGATTGTGGCATGTCCTTTGCGTCGCAGTTTGTATGCGTCTGTTGTTCTGTGCCGTTCTGTTGTTCTCCACCCGTCTCTTGCAGGCGGAGCCGGGCGCATCGGTGGCTGGTGAACTCCCCCTCAAGTTCCACGAGGGATTGCTTTGGCTGGAAGTCAGTGTTCCGCAGAGCGAAGAACCTTTGCACTTCCTGGTGGACTCCGGCGCCAGCGCCAGCGTGGTGAACCTCAGCACGGCGCGACGGCTCGGCTTGAAGCTCGGCCCCAAGGTGAGCGTGACGGCCGTGGCGACGACCCTGACCGGGCATTGGCCCGTGAAGCTGTCGGCAAGGACGAGCCAGATTGAGTTGCCCGATGAATTCCTCGCGCTCGACTTGAGCAAGCTGTCCGGCGCGTGCAGCCGTTCGGTGGATGGCTTGATCGGCGCGGACTTCTTTCGCGACCGGGTGGTGCAGATTGATTATGCCGCACAAAAGCTTCGCGTGCTCGATGCGGCGCCGACCAACGCTGACACTAACTCAGTTCCGCTCGAAGCCCGCCCGTGCGGCTTCCGTGTCGAGGTAAATGTCAACGGCGGCAAGAGCCAATGGGTGCGGGTGGACACCGGTTGCGCGACGGCCTTTCAGTGGGTGACTTCGAAGGAACGCGCCGAGCGATGCACGAGCAAACTGGCCGTCGGTTTGGCCGAGCTTTCGATTCCGCAAACGATGACCAGCGTCCGCATAGGAAACCACTACCTCGACACCGTGCCGACCGGCTTGCACCGCAAGGCCATCTTCCCCGGTGAATCGGGCCTCTTGGGCAACGGCCTGCTCGCAACCTTCGGTGTCGTCACCATTGACGCGAAGGCCGGCCGCTTGTTTCTCGGCCACACTGCCGCCAAGTAGTCGCCGATTTTCCGCAAGCTCCTCCAGTGCTTTCATCGGCGTTGAAGCCGTTCGACTCGCCCGTATTTCGTCACAAACTCTGAGGGATTCCCCGGCCTGCGGCGTATGCAAGGACGTGAACAAAGCGGCGAATAGCCGCACAACGAAGAAAGATGAACGATATGAAAACCAAGCTTCTCCTCGTCGCCGCCACCGTGGCCGTCCTCACTGCCATCAATGCTGCGGCCGCCGAACCATTCCTCTCACCCAGGGCGAAAGCCCTCGCGGACTCGCAGCGGACGATGCCCGGAAGCACGGCTGACATGATTGACCGCTCTCTGCTGCCCGGCACGCCGAAGGGTCGCGGACTGGCCTATTCGCTTCGCAAGGTTCCGAGCACCGGCCCGAGCGTTGACCTCGCGCACGGCCCGCGCCCGTCGCTCTCGCCGAAAGACCCGCGTTACGAGACGGCACTGCGCGAATTGGGCGGAACGCAGTTCCAAGTCGCGCCGCTGAAATGAGCGTGCGGACACAAGTCGGTCCGATACACTAAACGGGTGGTCAATCCCGCCCCTCGGAAAGTTGCAACCTATGAAAAACAAGAATCCAAATGGCGAAGACACGCCGCTGGATGCGCTGCTGCAAGAGTGGAAGCCGAAGCCCTCGTTGCCACCTCGTTTCCAAGAGCGAGTGTGGCGTCGCATCGAACGCGCTGAAACCGCGCCTGCCCCTGCCGTCTCGCGCGCGCAGCTTTTCGCGGCTTGGCTTTCGACCAAGCTGCCGCGTCCCGCCCTGGCCACCGCTTATGTGGCGTTGCTGCTCGTCCTCGGGGCTACCGTCGGCTGGAGCCAGGCACGGCAGGAAAACGCGCGGGTCACGACCGAGCTTGGTGCGCGCTACGCCCAGGCGGTTGACCCGTATCAACCCAGCCCATAAGCCATGCGACGCGGAGTTCTCATTCTGACGCTGGGCCTGGTCGGGGCCGCTCTTGCCTATTGCTGCTTCTATCTGATGGGGACGGCCACGCCGCGCGCCTTGATGCGGAGCGGGCAGCCGGAACTGGCATGGCTCAGGCACGAGTTCAACCTCGGTGACGCCGAGTTCAATCGCATCTCGGCGTTGCACCAGGGTTATCTGCCGCAGTGCAAGGAGCGCTGCCTCCGCATTGACGAGTTGAACGGCAAGCTCTCCAACGCACTCACGACGGCAACCCAGGTGACGCCCGAAATGGAGAAGTTGCTGAATGAACGTGCGCAGATGCGGGCCACCTGCCAGGCGGAGATGCTCAAACATTTCTTTGAAGTCAGCCGCACCATGCCACCCAAGCAGGGCAAGCGTTACCTCGCTTGGGTGCGGGAGAACACCTGTCTGCGCGAGCAAGCGATGAATCACGGCGAAGCCAGTCACGGCGAAGCCGACGCGCCGGCTCACCGCCCTTGAACGCTTGCATGAACCCGCCCAACCCGGACGAGCAGGACGCACTGGACATGCAACGGCTCGCGGCAGGCCATGAAGCAGCCCTGAATGACTTGATGGAGCGCCACGGCGAGAAGCTCTTTCACTACCTTTTCCGCAGCCTGCAAAACGAGGAGGACGCGGCGGACCTTGCCCAGGAAACGTTCGTCCGCGTTTATCAGCACCGGGCCAAGTTCGACGCCGGGCAGAAGTTCTCAACGTGGCTCTACGCCATCGCGAGCAACCTGGTCAAAGACCGCTACCGCTGGCGTTCTCGGCATCCGCAGGTTTCGATTGATGCGGAGAATGACACGACCGGGGACAGTTTCCGCGAGATCCTCCCCGGTCACCCGCCGTCGCCCAGTGAGCGAATGCAGACCGGCGAACGCGCCGACGCGGTGCGCCGCGCCGTGGCCGCGCTCCCTGAAGAATTGCGGCAGCCGTTGATCCTCGCCGAATATGAGGAACGCTCGCACGCGGAGATCGGACTAATCCTCAAGTGCTCCGCGAAGGCGGTGGAAACGCGCATTTACCGTGCGCGGCAGCAACTCCGGGTGAGTCTTGGCGCTCTGTTGGAGCGGGCCTGAGCTCCTCGTCACGGTGGCGGCGAATTACTACCGACTACCGACAAAAACCAAAAGCAGAGACTATGAAGACATTGACCAAATTCCTTGCGCTCGCCGTGCTGGCGGGCGCGACCACGTTCCTGTTCGTCGGCTGCGCCAGTGACGGCCACGACCATTCCAGCCATTCGCACGGCGCGGCGGCGAAGCCGTATCCGTTGACCAAGTGCCTCGTCACCGACGAATCGTTCGAGCACGGCAAGCCCTACACGTTTGTCCACGAGGGGCAGGAGATTAAGCTCTGCTGCAAGGACTGCCTCGCAGACTTCAAAAAGGAACCGGCGAAGCATCTCTCCAAACTGAACGCACCCAAGTGATGCGGCGGACACGAAAGATTTCCGCCGTCATGGTGACGGCGAAACAACAACATCAACGAAAGCAAACAGTATGAAATTCACGAAACACATCCTCACTGCGGTTCTGCTCACCGGCCTCGCTGCCGGAGTCCTGAGCGCCCGCGCCGACGACAAGAAGGCCAAGCCTTACCCGCTCAAGACCTGCGTCGTGTCCGGCGAGAAGTTCGAGGGCAGCGAGATGAAGCCTCACGAGTTCGTCCACGAAGGCCAGACCATCAAGCTCTGCTGCAAGTCCTGCCTCAAGGACTTCAACAAGGAACCGGCCAAATACCTCAGGAAGATTGAGGAAGCCAGCAAGGGCAAAAAGTAGGGACTGCGCCTTGGCACGCCGCGCGGGTGACTCCCCCACAGCGGGGTTCTCCCCAGCTCCGCTGCTCCTTGGCGGTCCGCCGGCGTGCCTCAGTGGCCTGACTCACTGCCGCACGAACAATCCAGGCAACCGTGCTTGCTGCAAACATGACACGTTGCTTCCACTTTCTCGCGCAGCCGTTGCCGGGCGCGATGCAGGCGGACGTTCAGGTTGTTCAACGTCAGGCCGAGCGCCGACGCGGCCTCCTTCGGTGGTGTGCCGTCGAGATCGATGCGCTGGATCAAGTCACGGTATTGGTCCGGGAGACCGGGCAGAAGGCGCTTCACGCACTGGCAGAGCACCCGTTCGGCGGCGGCGTCCGGTTGCTCGGGAAGTTCAGCTTGCAGGCGTTCCAGCGCGCGGTCGCGCACATCGCGTCGCCGGTAGAGATCGATAATCGAATGCCGAAGGATGCGATAGAACCACGTCACTGCGCCTTCGCCGTCGTCCGGCTTGTCGGCGGATTTGAGCACCTTGAGCAGGCTGTCCTGCACGAGGTCAGCGGCCAGTTCCGGGTCGCCCACGCGCTTGCGCGCGAACGCCACGAAAGCATTCAGGTTCTCGATCAGGGCGTCTTCGGCTTTGGCCATGAACGGAGCGTAACGTTTCAGAACTCCAGCGGCAATTGCGCTGGCGACCAGCGGTTTATCCCGGCATCAAAAATCAAGTGTAAGAGAATTCCGGGGTCTGCGTTAGCGAGGGTGAAAGAAGCGAAAGAACGCTTCGACAGCCAACAACAAAAACCAAATGAAAACCGACCCGATTTGTGGAATGACCGTGGATGAAACGACGGCGCTCCATGCCGAGCGCGACGGACGGACGCATTACTTTTGCAGCGAGCATTGCCGGAAGAAGTTTCTGGGCTCGGCCTCAACCGAAAGCAGCGGCCATTCCTGCTGCGGCGAAAAACCGAAGAGCACCAAGGCGTCCGGCGATTGCTGCGGCGACGCGGAGAAGCGCGAGCAACACGACCACGCGGCGCACGAACACCCGCATCAGCCGGACGCGAAGGAGCATTCCTGTTGCGGTGGAAAGTCGGGCGGCGGCTCGCATAGCGACTCGCAGCACGAACATCATCATCACGACGCGAGCGTGACTCCATCAGCAGCGGCGAAGTATTTCTGCCCGATGTGTCCGGGCGTGGAGTCGGACAAACCAGGCGATTGCCCGAAGTGTGGCATGGCGCTGGAGCGAAACCCCGCGTGGAAGCCAACCGCCAGGACCATCTACACCTGCCCAATGCACCCGGAAATCGAACAGGAGCATCCCGGTGACTGCCCCAAGTGCGGGATGGCCCTGGAGCCGAAGACCATCGCCGCCGAAACGGATGCGGAGGAAGACAACGCGGAACTGCGCGACATGACGCGCCGGTTCTGGGTCGGCGCGGCGCTGGCGCTGCCCGTGTTCATTGTGGCGATGGCGCACCTCGTTCCTTCGTGGAGCCATGCGGAATGGGTGAGTGGCGAGGTATCGCGGTGGGGACAGTTTCTCTTGAGCACGCCGGTCGTGCTCTGGGCCGGCTGGCCCTTCTTCGTGCGCGGCTGGAGGTCGTTGCTGAACCGCAGCCTGAACATGTTCACGTTGATCGCGCTCGGCGTGGGAGCGGCTTTTGCTTTCAGCGCCGTCGCAATGTTGTTCCCGCAGGCGTTCCCGCCCGCGACAAGTCACACGGGCAAACCCGCCCTGTATTTCGAAGCTGCCGCCGTCATCACCGTGCTCGTGTTGCTCGGCCAGGTCCTGGAATTGCGAGCGCGGAGCAAGACGGGCAGCGCCATCCGGGCACTGCTGAAACTCGCTCCAAAAACAGCGCGGATCGTGCAAGACCAAGAAGAGTTCGATGCACCCCTCGACTCCGTGCGTGTCGGAATGCGCCTGCGCGTCCGGCCGGGTGAGAAGGTTCCGGTCGATGGCATCGTGCTGGAAGGCCGGACATCCATCGACGAGTCGATGATTACCGGCGAACCCATGCCGGTGGAGAAAGTCGGCGGCGACCGCGTGACCGGAAGCACGCTGAACACCACTGGCAGCATACTCATGCAAGCCGAGCGCGTCGGCAGCGAGACTGTTCTCGCCCGCATCGTCCACATGGTTGGCGAGGCCCAGCGCAGCCGTGCGCCGATTCAAGCGCTGGCCGACAAAGTCGCCGGTTGGTTCGTTCCAGCCGTGCTGGCGATGGCGGCGCTCACGTTCATCGTGTGGTTCGTGTGGGGACCGGAACCTCGGCTCGCCTTCGCCGTCACAAATGCTGTGGCCGTGCTCATCATTGCCTGTCCGTGTGCGCTCGGCCTGGCCACGCCGATGAGCGTGATGGTCGGCATCGGTCGTGGCGCGCAGATGGGCGTGCTCATCCGCAACGCCGAGGCCATCGAGAAACTCGCTCAACTCGACACCCTCGCGGTGGACAAGACCGGCACACTGACCGAGGGCAAACCGAAACTCGCCCAAGTGTTGCCCGTGAACGGATTTTCCGAGACTGGCCTGCTTCGCCTCGCCGCGTCGCTGGAACAAGGCAGCGAACATCCGCTGGCCCACGCGGTCGTCGTGGCCGCGCGTGAACAGAAGCTTTCACTCGAAGCCGCCAAGGACTTTCAATCCACCACCGCCGGTGGGGTGGCGGGCACCGTCGCCGGACGCCGCGTGCTGGTCGGCAAGCCCGCGTTCCTGCGCGAGAACGGCGTCGCGGAAACTTCGGCTCTCGAATCGCTGGCTGCCCCGCATCAGGCCGAAGGCGCCACCGCCATCTTCGCGGCGGTCGATGGACGGGCCGCTGGTGTCCTGACCGTCGCTGACCCGGTGAAGTCCACCACCCCCGAGGCGCTCGCCGAACTGCGCGAACTCGGCGTGAAGGTCATCATGCTCACGGGTGACAATCCGCGAACCGCCGAGGCAGTCGCCCGCAAGCTCGGCATTGCCGACTTCCAAGCCGGCGTCACACCGCACGACAAACACGAGAAAGTGAAGTCGCTCAAAGCGGCGGGCCGCGTCGTCGGGATGGCTGGCGACGGCATCAACGACGCGCCCGCGCTCGCCGCCGCGGACGTGGGCATCGCGATGGGCACGGGCACGGACATCGCGATGGAAAGCGCCGGTGTGACCCTCGTGAAAGGCGACCTGCGCGGCATCGTGCGGGCGATCAGGCTGGGCCGCGCCATGATGCGGAACATCCGGCAGAATCTCTTCTTCGCCTTCATTTACAACGCGGTCGGCATTCCGGTCGCGGCGGGCGTGCTTTACCCTTTCTTCGGCGCGCTGCTCAGTCCCATCATCGCGGGCGCGGCGATGAGCCTGAGTTCCGTCTCCGTTATCACGAACGCGCTGCGGCTGCGCCGCAGCAAATTATGAGCAAGCAAAGTCTCGAAGCAGAACTTGCCGAATTTAAGGCGGCCTTGGACGAGCACGCCATCGTGGCCATCACCGACGCGCGGGGAAAAATTACCTACGTCAACGACAAGTTTTGCGCGATCTCCAAATACTCGCGAGATGAGTTGCTGGGGCAGGACCATCGCATCATCAATTCCGGCCATCACCCCCAAGAGTTCATCCGCGACCTGTGGACGACCATCGGCGGCGGCCGAGTGTGGCGCGGCGAAATCAAGAACCGCGCGAAGCACGGCTCGCACTATTGGGTCGCCACGACCATCGTGCCGTTCCTCGACGCGGAGGGGAAGCCGCGCCAATACATCGCCATCCGCGCGGACATCACCGAACGCAAACGGATGGAAGAGGCGTTACGGGAAAGCGAGCAGCGCATGCGAGCCGTCGTTGAAACTGCCGTGGAAGGCATCATCACCATTGATGAAAGTGGGAGGGTGGAGTTCATCAACCCGGCGGCCTGCCGCATGTTTGGTTATGAGCCGGAGGAAATCATCGGACGGAATGTGAACGTGCTGATGCCCTCGCCGCATCGGGAGTATCACGACAGCTACCTGGCCAATTACCTGCGCACCGGGGACGCCAAAATGATCGGCATCGGCCACGAAGTGGAGGGGCAGCGCAAGGACGGCACGATGTTTCCGATGGAGTTGTCCATCGGTGAAGTGAAGCTGGGGCAACGGCGGCTCTTTACCGAAATGCTGCGCGACATTTCCGAGCGCCGGGAGATGGAGCAAGCCGTGGCGACGGCAGGCGAGCAGGAGCGAACGCGCATCGCGCGGGAGTTGCACGACGGTCTTGGGCAGCAGCTCGGCGGGCTGCTCTTCCTGATGAACGGATTGCATCGCGATTTGCAGTCAGCCAACACGCCCCAGGCGGAAATCGCCGGCCAGCTCACCAAGGAACTTGTCACGGCGCTGGCTCAGGCCCGCAGTCTGGCCCACGAACTCTACGCGGTCCCGGCGACGCCGGAAGGACTGGTGGAGGCGCTGGACAATCTCGCCGAGCGCGTTGCCACGGATCACCGTGTCGCGTGCGCGTTCGCGGGCGGGAAAGCGCTGCTCGTGCCCAATCAGGCTGCGGCCAGCCATCTTTACCGCATCGCGCAGGAGGCCGTACACAACGCGCTCAAACACAGCCGCGCCACGCGGATCGACATCGAATTCACTCGCGCTGCTGCGGGTCTGGAATTGAGAGTGCGTGACAACGGTGTTGGCTTTCCCGTGCTTCCTGCATCGCGCGGGCTGGGCCTGCGCACGATGGAGCAGCGCGCCCGCCTGATGGGCGGACGGTTGAAGGTGCAGCCGCATCCTGCTGGCGGCGTAGAGGTGATTTGCTCCGTGCCGAAGGCCGTCGTTGAAAGACCCAGAGCCGGATGATGCCGCGAAATCACAGGCTCGTCGTTTGAGAGCCGCCAAACCATGTCACGCAAAGAGCCCATGAATAAAACAGAGAAGCGGAAGAAAATTCTGCTGGTGGACGACCACCCGCTCATGCGGCGGGGACAAGCCGACTTGTTGAGCCGCGAGGCGGATCTTTCGGTGTGTGGCGAGGCCGGCACAGCTTGCGAGGCAATGGAAGCCATCGCGAAATTGCAGCCCGACCTGGTGCTGGTGGACATGACGCTCCCGGACAAAAACGGTCTGGAACTCATCAAGGACATTCAGGCCCTCCATCCCGGCCTGCCCGTGCTCGCGATGTCCATGCAGGACGAATCACTCTACGCAGCGCGTGTGCTGCGGGCCGGCGGACGCGGGTACGTGATGAAACAGGAAGGGCCGGAGCGGCTCGCGGCGGCCATCCGCATCGTTTTGAGCGGACAGGTCGCATTAAGCCCGCGCATGTCGGCCAAAGTGTTGGAGTCGATGGTCGGCCCGGCGGGCGAGGCTGGCGGCGGGCCGGAGGAAAAGCTGACCGACCGGGAACTCGAATTGATGCGCCTTTTCGGCGAAGGCTGGAGCACGGACGAGATTGCCAGCCGTCTCCATCTCAGCCCGAAGACCGTGGACGTGCATCGGGGCCACATCAAAGAGAAGCTCGGCCTCAAGACAACGCCGGAGTTCACCCGATTCGCGATCCGCTGGGTCGCGTCCCAAGGCGGGCCGAAACCGTAGCGACAATTTCTTCCGCACTCCGGCAGACTGCAATCCTCGCTGGTGGCTTGGCCGTGTTTCAGCCCAGAGCGGCTTGCTCTCCAGCCCCAGCCGAATCGTTGTCCATCCGCTCGGCAAGCTCGCTTACGCGCCAGTAAGCATTTTCCCTATCCCCCGCAGCTTCGCAGCCCTACACGCGGCTGACTTTTCCGCCCATAGGCACGGCGTTTTTGTCTGCGATACTGACCAACATGAACGCGAGAAAAGTTCAAATCGACTTTAGCGTAGCCGCCCCCGGAGCGCCCGTCACGCTGCGTGCCGTTTCATCCGCCAGCGTTCGACCCGCAGACATTCTCGCATCGAACACCGGACGATCCGCCACTGGCGCGATCGAAAAGCGAACTGCCTCGCTCAATCTGCTCGTGGCGGCGGAGAAATCGATGACACGCCATGCACAAACGATTCGGTGGGGCATCAACGAGTGAGTTCACATCAGGAACCACAAATGAAAAGCAGGGTTTTTGTGATTGAAGACCATCCGCTGATGCGCCGCAGCCTGGTGGAATCCATCGAGCGCGAAGCGGACCTCGTGGTCTGCGGCCAGGCGGAGGACGCACGGGAAGCCTTCGACGCCGTGGTGTCAGCGCGGCCCGACATCGTGCTCACTGACATTCAGCTCAAATCGTCCAGTGGTCTCGACTTCATCAAAGCCATCCGTGCGCATGATCCGGGGCTTCCCGTCATCGCGACGACCATGTTCGACGTGCAACGGACAGAACGGCTGGCCCGCGCGGCGGGTGCATCGGCGTTCGTCGCGAAACAGGACGGGCCGGCGAGGCTGATCGCGGTCGTTCGCGAGTCCTTGAAGACAGACGGTGACCGCGAGGCCCATCAGCGGCCTGCAGAAGAGTGATTCCACACTCGAAGAACAGATTTCGGGCAGCCGAACGGTTTGCTCCGATGAACAAAACCAACAACAAACAAAAGGTAAGAACATGAAAACAATGAACAAGAAAAACCTCCTGACTGCCGGCGTGGTCATCGCGATGGCAATCGTGGCCTGGCTGCCGACGGCGGCAAGCGCCGCCGACGAGACAAAGCCGATGAAGCCGATGAAGGGCGCCGAGCATCTGCTCATGCTCAACAAAGTCGAGACCAAGGCGGAGGCGGATGCCCTGAAGCCGGACGACACCCTCGCCATGGTGTGCGCCAAGTGCAAGACGGTGTATGTGACCCGCGTGAAGCAAGGGGTGAAGGGCGCCGAACTTATGATGGCGAAAGGCCAGCCCAAGGAATTGATCGGCACGCACGCGTGCGCTGGTTGCAATTCTACCATCACCGTCACCGGCCACGGCAAAGGCAAGGAGATGGTCTTGAAGCACAGTTGCGGGGCCTGCGGTGACGACTCGGCCTTTTGCTGCGCCACCAAACCAGGTACCGGCCCAATGAAAGGGATGGATAAGGAAAAAAAGTAAATTTCGTCCCGCCCGAAGCGGTAAGTGCCTGTTCCGCACCACCGCTTCGGTTCTCCATCACACCGTTCAGATCGCAGGCAAAATCGGGAAAGGTTCCAGCAAGGGAAAGCCAAGGGAACGAGACGGAGGTCGCCGTATGAAGGGATGAACGCGAGATACTCGCGAGAAACAAAACAACAACGAAAGAGAAAGGCAGAAAATGAAAACGAATCGCATCAATACACTGGCCCGGCTGTCTGGATTGACTGTGGCGCTGGCGTTGTTCAGTGGCGCGGCGGGCGCGCTTAACGCCGGAGAGATTCCGACCGGCAAAGGCGGAGCCACCAGACTGCTCGAACTGAGCGGACGCTTGGTGACCCCGAAATCCGAAGTGGGCGAATACAAGCCGATGTCCTGCGCCAAGTGCAAGGACGAGCATGTGAGCCGTGTCGATTGGACCGCACGGGGCGCGAACAAGCCCACCATCACGGTCGCGCGTCATCTTTGTGACGGCTGCGGCAACGAATGGGTCGTTTCCGGCCACGGCAAGGCGAAGACCGCGACGGCGTCTCACAAATGCACCAGTTGCGGCGCGGAGAGTTTCGCCTGCTGCTCGACCGGCAAGAGCGGCGTTGCCGCCACCAAGGGCATGGAAAAGAAGTTTGAGGTCGCTCCGGTGAAGTAAGCACTGCGCACCCTTAACCGGAACTGGCCACGGGAACCAAAAACAAAACCGACCGCAAAGAAAGCCGACAGCGGGTGCGCCTGATTGCGCCTGTCGCAGCTGACACACGAATTTGCGAACACGTCGTTCGCACCAGCATGCAAAAACTCAACCCGTAGAAAGAGACACACGGCGTATTCAGGCATGAACGCGGAAACCGTGTTGAACGGAACAGTGGTGAAGTTCCAAGTGGCCCCCTTCAAACAGCCAGATTCAAAACCGGAAAGCAAATGAACCAAGACGGTGCCTCAAGGCGTCGTCGCAACCGAAAGAAAACATGAAAACAACAAACATATCGTATCTGCTCGCGGTGAGTGCCGCAGCCCTGGCTCTGAACGTCTCGCCGAGTTCCGGCCAGGTGTTTAGCCCCACTGATGCCGTGAACAATCGCGCTGTCGCGGCAAGCCCGCGGGCGAAGGAAGCCTTCCCCTGGCTGACGCGCACCGTCGCACCGCGAACAGAAGCCTGCTGCTCTGCGAACGCATTGTCCGAGGTGAAAAAGAATCGGGCGTTCGCCGCCAGTCCACGTGCGTTGGAACAGTTCCCGGAACTAGCCCGCTCGGCGCCGACTCAGCCTGAGTTCACCATCGCGCCGCTCGTCGAGAAGAACGCAGCGGTACTGTCCAGCCCTCGCTATCGGGAGAATCACCCCGTGCTCTCGCGAGAAACGGCCACTGGCACGGCCAAGGGCGGCGCTGGCAAGCTGATGGAGCGGAGCAAGTGACGAAAGGAGGCGCTCGTGAAATTGAAGCTCATTCCCATCCCGGTCGCGGCGGGTGTGTTGCTCGCCGCGACTCTGAATCTCCAGGCGCTCCCGCCGCGTCAGCACTCAGTCAGCGGGGTGATCAAATCTGTTGACTGCGCCAGTCGCACCATCACTCTCAAATCCGAAAGCGGAGCCGCACCGCTGACCTTCGTGTGGAATGACACCACGCGCTTCTCCCGAAAGGGCGGCTGCGCCAGGTGCGGTCTGGATTCGGGCCAGGCTGTCCGCGGGTGGTATCGCCGCGAGGTTGGACAAAACGTGATCCGCGAAGTGGGGACGAATCCCTCATCGAGCAAATGTGTCGCGCGCAGGTGAGGAAGCCGATGAAAGCCGCTCTTCACTCCTTCCGTCTTCCACTCCTGCTGGCTGCCTCGGGGTTTGCCGGCGCGCTGTTGCTGGCAGGCTGCGCGGGGGTGCCGACGGTGGGAGAGAAGCGGGCGCGGCAAGAGCAGGAAACGGTCGCGCGCACTTATCGTCCGACAGGCGAGACGCCCGCTCTGCCTAAACTCGATACCAACGGGCCGCTTCATGACTTCCTGCTGTTCGCGATGCTTAACCAACCGCAGGTGGAGGCGGCGTATTATGATTGGGCATCGTCCGTTGAGCGCATCACGGTCGAGCGTTCGTTGCCGGACCCGAAGCTCACTTTCGAGACGGACATCGCGGACATGGTGATGACGCTGATGCCGGGGCTGATGATGGACTTTCCCGGCCCGGGCAAATTGAAGGCGGCGGCGAACGTCGCCACTGCGGAGAGCGAGGCAAAATACTTCACGTTCGAGTCGAGCGTTCTGAAAACGGCGTTCGCGTTCAAGAAGGCTTACTACGAACTTCATTCCCTCGATGCCACCATCGTCGTGAATCGCGAGACGCTGCGGCTGGCGGGCGAATTGGAGAAGCTGGCGCTGATCCAGAACGAAGTCGGCAAGGTGACGTTGCAGGATGTGTTGCGGGCGCAAATCGAGCAGGAGCGGCTTGCCACGGACATTGCGAATCTCGACGACTCGCGCACGCCGTTGCTCGCGCAGTTCAAAGCAGCGCTGGGATTGAAAACGGAGGACGCGCCGCCACCTGTGCCGCTGAAGTTGGAAACCACGCCGCCCGACGTGACGGCGGAGATGCTTTTCGCCACGGCACTGGCGCGCAATCCGCGTTTGAAAGCGATGGAAGCGGAAGTGCGGATGGCTGACGCATCCATCCGGCTCGCGACCAAAGCGAAAGTGCCCGATTTCAGCGCGGGGATTATGGCCGATGTGAAAGCTTCCCCGGTGATGGTGCGGCCGTCGTTCGGCGTCACACTTCCGATTTGGCGCGACAAGATTGCGGCACAGATTGCCGGGGCGCAGGCGGGGAAGCGCGCGGCGGAGGCGCGGCTTTCAGCGGAGCAAATCGCGCTCGCGGTGGAGTTCGCGGAGAAGTCATTTATGTTCCGCGAGGCCAGCCGGAATCTCGAACTGCTGAACGAGCGTTTGCTGACCATGGCCCGGCAGTCGCTGGATGTCGCGCAATCCGGCTATGTCGGCGGCAAGGTGGATTTCCTCAATGTCATTGATGCCGAGCGGACGCTGCTCGATTTCCAACTGGCGGATGTCGAAGCCCGCCTCCAACGCGAACTGGCTTTGGCCGAACTGTCGTTGGTCATTCTCGGCGTGCCGCCAGGGAACGCGCCGCTGTTGCCGCCCACGGCGTCTCGGCGAAAGGAACGGAATCCATGAACCTCAAAAGTATTTTCTCAAAGCGAATTGTCGTCATCGCGCTGGCGGCGGTGATCGTCGTCGGCCTCGGCGCATTTCTGTTGTTCAGAAATTCTCCGCGCGAGAACACGATGCCAGACCACAGCGCCCACGCAAAAGAAACACCCGCGCCAGTCGCGGCGACGGCAACCACGAACGGCGCGACCGGTGGAAAGAGCGCATCACCCAAGATCAAATCCTACCGGTCCACCATGATGCCCGGCGAGGTCAGCCAGACACCGCGCAAGGACAGCATGGGGATGGACATGATGCCGATTTACGAATCGGAGGGTTCGATGCTGGAGCTGTCCGATCACGCGCGCGCGATGGCAAGCGTTGAAACGGTCCTCGTTCGACGCCGGAAGTTAAGCCGCGAGATTCGCGCCGTGGGCAAGGTGCAATACAACGAGACGGCGCTGGCCAACATCGTTTCGCGCGTCGATGGCTACGTCGAGCGGCTGTTTGTGGATTTCACCGGCGTCGAAGTGAAATTGGGCGACCATCTGGTGGAGATTTACAGTCCCGACCTGGTCGTGGCGCAGCAGGAAATGCTGATCGCCCTGGAGAGTTCGCGCCGCACCAACCTCGTCGAATCGTCCACGCGGAAACTTCTGCGCTGGGGTTTGACGCAGGAGCAGGTGGACGAACTGGTGCAGAACAAGAAAATCCATGAACGCCTGACGCTGTTCTCGCCGATTGCCGGCACGGTCACCGAGAAAATGGTCGTGCAAAAGAGCGCGGTGAAGCCGGGCGACGTGCTCTACCGGCTCGCGAACCTCGAATCGGTGTGGGTCTATCTCGACATCTACGAATACGAACTGCCGTGGGTGCAATACGGTCAGACGGTGGAAATAAAATCCGAGGCGTATCCCGGCGAGAGCTTCACCGGCCGCGTCTGGTTCATCAATCCGGTGCTGAACGAAGAAACGCGCACGATCAAAGTGCTGCTCAACATCAGCAATGCCGGGCACAAGCTGAAGCCCGGCATGTTCGCGAGCGCAGTCATTCGCGCGGAGTTGATGGCGGATGGCAAGCCCGCCCCCACCGGCGTCGCAGGCCAGTGGAGTTGTCCGATGCACCCGCTCGTGCTCCAACCGGAGGGCGGCCCGTGTCCGGTCTGCAAGATGGCGCTGGTGCAAATTCCCGGCCCGCCCGCGAGCGCGAAACCGGCGGGCGACCAGCTTCTACTCGCTGTGCCGGTGACCGCCGTGCTCGACAGTGGTGTGCGTAAGCTCGTGTATGTCGAGAAGAGCCAGGGCCAGTTTGCGGCGGTGGAAATCGTAACCGGCCCGCGCACCGACGATTCCTATCCTGTGCTGAGCGGACTGAGCGAGGGCGACAAGGTGGTGACGCGCGGGAATTTTCTCCTCGACAGCCAATTCCAGATTCGCGGTCTGCCCAGTCTGTTCTACAAGGAAGGGCAAGCCGCCGCTGCCGGGCATCAGCACGGTGGGGCAACTCCGCCGGCATCTCCGTCCCCGGCTCAACCCGCAAGTGGCGCGAAGCCGCAAGGTCACGAACAGCACAAGCCATGACCTTCAGGGTGAATCTCCCATTCCCTCCAGTTCTCTGACCTCGCAGGTAGGACAACACCCCATAGCGATGGGATGATGGGCATCGTAGGGTGTCATCAGTTTTAAGACGCAGGGGATCAAATCTTACTTGGCTCAATGTGGAATTGCCTTCCAAGCCAAAAAAAATGACAGCACGGCGACAATCGAAAATCAGCGCCACGCTCCGCCTCGTTGCGGGAGAGTGCGGCGTGCTCTGGCTGGTGGGTCCGTTGCTCTGTAGCGCGGAACGCATCTCCGAACGTGGCAGCCACGACGAGGCTTGCGCCGGTGCTGCCGGTTCCGGTCATCATGATGACATCGTAAACGCACATGAGCATGAGCAGCCTCATGGCCTGGCCGACGCTCACCATCACGACGACAGCTCCAAGGACAAGAAGCCTTGCGACGAAAAGATTTGCTGCTCAACGATGCCGGCCCTTCTCCCCACGGCCAAGCCCATCATCATTGCGAATCCACTTTCACAGCAGTTGTTTGTTGTTTGCCTGCTCAACGCACCGGGTGAACAAACCCTCGCTGCTTCCAACTGCGAATCCGTCCGCCAAGCGAAACCACGAGATCGGGGTTTCAGCCAGTGGTGTGCCTTGGCCCGGCGCACCGGTTCCTCGCTCCTCCTTCCCTGCGGTCGGTTGAGTCGCCACAGCGCACGCGTGCGCTCCAGACTCAGCCTTTTCCGCGTTCCCGTGTCACCGTGTCGTTGCCATGCACCGAACAACGTGACCGCAAAAATCCAAGTTCAATCACAACAACCAAGAAAGAAACATGACCATGAAAGAATCGAAATCAATGACCAAAGACCCCATCTGCGGAATGACCGTGGACGAAGCCACCGCGCTCCACGCCGAACGCGATGGAAAGACGTTCTACTTTTGCAGCGACCACTGCCGTCAAAAGTTTCTGTCCGCGCCTACCGGTGCCAAGCCGGAGGGCAAGTCTGGATGCTGCTGTGGATAATTTCCACGCGCACGCGCCCAGCGACTGTAGCGAATAATAAATTTGCGAACACGTCGTTCGCAGTAACAAAAAACAAACAGAACAAAAAAGAAAAAAACATATGGATAACAAATACAAAGACTGCATTGAAGCCTGTAACGAATGCGCTGTGGAGTGTGAACAATGTGCGAGCGCCTGCTTGCAGGAAAATGACGTCAAAGCGATGGCGCGTTGCATCACTCTCGACCGCGACTGCGCGAAAATCTGCGCCACCGCAGCGGCGCTGATGGCCAGCGGCTCGGAATTCGCGGAGGACATCTGCCATCACTGCGCGGAAATCTGCCGGGCATGCGCCGAAGAATGTCGCAAGCAAAAGGCCGATCACTGCCAGCGCTGCGCCGACGCGTGCGAACGCTGTGCCGAGGCGTGCGAGAAAATGGCGACCGTCCATGCCTGACCATCGGAAGAAATCATCACTGCGCGCTGGGATCTGTCGCAGGACGGCTCCCAACGCCATCGCAGTCGGGTAAGCGACCAGCGCTAAAATGAATTTGCGAACACGGCGTTCGCAGTAACAGCAAAACAAACAAAAATGAAAGACACAGTTATGAAAATGCAAAAACACAATCAGACAAACCTCATCATCCGTTCAAGCCTCATCATCCGTTCAAGCCTCGCCCTGGCTCTGGCCCTGGCCATCTGGTTTCCAGCCCAAGCGCGATCCGCCGAGTCGGCCGAGGGAAAGAAGATGATGGAGGGCAAAATGATGGAAGGCTGCAAGGAAATGAAAGCGCAGAAACAGAAAATGAAGGAAGACATGAAGGCTCAAAACACTGAACTCACCGAGCATGTCGCCAAGATGAACAGCGCACCGGAGGACAAGAAGATGGGCCTGATGGCCGCCGCCCTCACCCACATGCTTGAGCAGCGGATCAGCATGGATGCGCGAAAGGCAAAGATGGAGGAGGAGATGATGCAGCACATGATGCAGCACATGCAGATGGGCAAGGAATCCATGGCGCAGTGCCCGATGATGAAGGGCATGAAGGGCATGGACGACAAATCGGGGGACGCCCACAAAGAACATCAAAAAGAACAGAAATGATTGCCGAGGGCCACAACGCCCCGCAGCGCAATCTCCACGCCAGCCAGGCTGGAAACGCCGGAGACCGCACATCCGGCACACATTCCAGCCTGCCTTGGCGGCGGTTAGGATGGTTCTTTGCGGCCACGGCGTTGACGGGTTTCGCTCTTAATGAAATCTGGGAAATGGCGCAGATGCTCACTTACGTCGAAATGGCAGGACATGCCTGGACAAGCACGCTCGGTCCTTGCACTGCGGCGGCGACGGGCGACGTGGGAATCATCCTGGGCATTTACGCGGCGAGCGCGCTGGCCGCAGGCGATCCGGGCTGGGGCTTGCGCGGCCGGTGGAACATTTATGCCACGGCGGCTCTTTTTGGACTGGCTTGGGCGACGCTGGTGGAGCACGCGGCGCTGGCCGCCGGGAGTTGGTCGTACACGGAGAGTATGCCGATGGTGCCTTGGCTTCGCGCGGGCCTCTGGCCGCTTCTGCAGATGATACTGCTGCCTCCGCTCACTTTCTGGATCGCCCGGTGGTGGGCTGGTCGCAGCGCAACCAAAGGCTCTTTATGATGAATCAAACTGACGGATGGATGGGTGGATGGGCAGGCGGAGGCATGTGGATGTGGACGGTGATCGCCGTGCTGGTGGTGGTCCTGCTGGTCGTCGTTATCAACAAGCTGTCCAAGAAATAATCGTGCGCTCGTCGCTGCTGCGAAGTGACATGTTAACCAACAAAAAGGAAAACCTATGCTGATCAAATTACCTACAGAGAAAACCGTGAGTGAAGCCGCGGCTGCCTTGCAGGCCGCCGTCCAGGCCAATCACTTTGGGGTCATGCAGGTTCACAACCTCAAAGAAACCATGGAGAAGAAGGGAGTGGATTTTGGTCGCGAATGCCTGATCTTCGAGGTCTGCCAGCCGCAACAGGCCAAGAAGGTTCTGGATCAAAACATGAGCGTGTCCACCGCGCTGCCCTGCCGAATCTCCATTTACGAGGAGGGCGGTAAAACCATTCTGGCCACCTTGAAGCCAACTGCTCTGCTCGCGCTATTCAACGTGCCGCAACTGAAACAAGTGGCGCAGGAAGTGGAAGATACGATTGTCAAAATCATGAAGGAGGCGGCGTCAAACTGACTTTCCCACAAACAGCCTCCGCAAACGCGGCAAGCGGAAGCGAGAACTCATAACCAATGAAACAGGCGGCTCACCCAACGTCGGCTTTGGTGGCTCTTGCGTGCTGCGCCTTATTGAGCCTCAGTGGTTGCGCTTCAGTTGCTCCGCCGCACGGCATTCCGAACTTCTCACAAGTCACAACCGGTGTCTGGCGCGGCGGCCAGCCCACTGCCGCAGGATGGGAATATCTCAAATCGTTAGGCGTGAAATGGGACGTGAAGCTGAATTCGGAGCATGAGGCATCAGACGATGGGGCGAAGGCCAATGGCATCGAGGTCATCTACCTTCCCATCACGCTGGTGCAGCAGACCATCGGCAAACCGAAAGCAACCACGCTCAATGCTGCGGTGTCCGCCCTCGAACGAACCGGCACTTTTGTCCACTGCCAACACGGACAAGACCGCGTGGGACTTGTTGTCGGTGCTTATCGCGTGAAGGTCGAACACTGGACGAAGATTGCCGCCTATCAGGAAATGCAAGCGCACGGATTTCATCCCATGCTGCGCGGCCTTTACTGGTCGTGGCAAGAGGATGTGCATGACCCATGATTAACGCCCTGATCCATTGGTGCCTGAAGCACGCGTTCCTTGTGGTGCTCGCGGTAATCGCCATCGTGGGTGGCGGTTATTACGCGCTGATCAACACACGGGTGGATGCCATCCCTGACATCGGCGAGAAGCAGGTCATCGTGTTCGCCGATTGGCCGGGCCGTTCGCCGCAGGACGTGGACAATCAGGTCACGTATCCGCTCACGACCAGCCTGACCGGCACGCCCGGCGTTAAGTCCATCCGGTCCATGTCCGGATTTGGTTTCGCGATGGTCTTCGTCATTTTCAAGGATGACGTCGATTACTATTGGGCGCGCTCACGGGTGTTGGAACGCATCAACGTCGCCCAGCAACGGTTGCCGGGGGGCGTAACGCCGGTGCTCGGTCCAGACGCCACCGCGCTGGGCCAGGTCTTCTGGTATACGGTGGAGGCTGAGGGCTTCGACCTCGCAGAACTGCGTTCCATCCAGGACTGGTATATCCGCTATCAACTCAACTCCGTGGATGGCGTCTCGGAAGTCGCCAGCATCGGCGGTTTCGTGAAGCAGTATCAAATTGACGTGCATCCCGACAAACTCCGCGCCCACGGGGTCACGCTGATGCAGGTTTACGAGGCCGTGCGCAACTCGAACATCGATGTGGGCGCGAAGGTCTTGGAGAAAAACGGCATTGAGTTCTTCATCCGCGGCGTCGGCTTTATCAAGTCGGTCGAGGATTTGGAGAAGGTCGTCATTCGTCAGGAAAAGGGCACACCCATCCAAGTCAAACACGTCGCGACCGTCACCCTTGGCCCAGACTTCCGCCGGGGCGCGCTCGACAAAGCGGGCGTCGAAGCCGTCGGCGGCGTGGTGCTCATGCGCTACGGCGAGAACCCGCTCAAGGTCGTCGAGCGGGTAAAGGAAAAGATCAAGCAACTGGAACTGGGCTTGCCGCAGAAGACGCTGGCCGATGGCCGCGTGTCGAAAGTTAAAATCGTATCCTTCTACGACCGCACCGACATCGTGCAGGAAACAATTGGCACGCTGAAAGAGGCTTTGCTGGAGGAGGCGCTGATGGCGAGCATTGTCATCCTCATTTTTATGCTGCATCTGCGCAGCACGGTTTCGGTGCTCGTCACTTTGCCGCTCTCACTCGGCTTCTGCTTCATCCTCATGTATGCGTTCGGTGTCGATGCCAACATCATGTCGCTGGCCGGACTCGCCATCGCCATTGCGGACGTGGGCGACATGGGAATCATCATGACGGAAAACATCTACCGTCACATCGCCACCGGTGACAAAGAGAAAAGTCACTTTCAAAAAGTCTTCGACGGCGCATCCGAAGTGGGCGGAGCCATCGTCACTGCCGTCTCGAACACGCTCGTTTCATTCATCCCGGTTTTCTTTCTCGCGGGCCAGGAAGGGAAACTGTTTCGCCCGCTCGCGTTCACCAAAACCTTTGCCATCGGCGCGGCCGTCATTCTCGCGCTCACGGTGGTTCCGCTCGTTTGTTACTTCCTGTTCAGACCCGTGAAATGGTCCAAGCGGACGGTGTGGATTATCGCCGGGGCGATCGGCCTGGCCTCGGTCTTCGCGGCTCACGCCATCTTCATGTGGGTGCTGGCCGGCAGCCACTACAGCGGCTGGCCGATGTCCATCGTCGTCGGCGTGATTGTCACGCTGGCCCTGGTGCGAATGACGCGGGAGCGGTTTTTGCCGCTGGAGGAAAACCGCGTCTCACGCGGCGTCGCCCTGGTTTATACGCCAACCTTGCGCTGGATTCTCGCGCACAAAAAAACCTTCCTCATCGTGCCCGTGACGATCCTGTTCACCGGGCTGACGATATGGTTGGGCATCGGCAAAATGCTCGCGCCCGTGGGGTGGGCCATCAATCTGTTCGCCCGCGAGCAGGCATCGCCCGAACTGAAGCATGCGATGTCTTTGAATGCGACCAACGACGTGAAGCGCCCGCTCGTCGAGTTCGATCAAGTGCGCTCGCAACAGGTGAAGCGTACCGACGGCTCGACGCACCGGCGCATCGCATGGCGGCGGCCCGATCCCAAGGAGCGCGACGCAGAAGCGGCCCGCGGCATCGAGGTCGTGAAGGAGAGCCGCATCCTGTCAGGCATTGGCCGCGAGTTCATGCCCCCGCTCGACGAAGGTTCGTTTCTCTACATGCCGTCGCTCCTGCCGCAAGCCGGCCTCGGCCCTGCCATCGAAGTCAACGCCCGGCAGGACATGGCCATCGCCAGCGTGCCCGAAGTCGAGTCGGTGGTCGGGAAACTAGGCCGCGCCGAATCCGCGCTCGACCCTGCGCCCATCGGCATGATTGAGAGCATTGTCATCTTGAAGCCCGCTTCGGACTGGCGGCGCTTGCCTGTCAAGCGATGGTTCTCCAACTGGCCCGGCTGGTTGAAGAAACCGCTCACCTGGATCTGGGCGGAGGAACGCAGCATCACGAAAAACGAAATCCTCACCGAGCTTCAGGAGAAGACCGCCATTCCGGGCGTGCTGCCGACGTTCCTTCAACCGATTCAAACGCGCCTCGTCATGTTGCAAACCGGCTTTCGCGCGATGATGGGCGTGAAGATTTACGGGAGCGACCTGAAGGAAATCGAGCGCATCGGTCTGGAGATCGAGCAAATGCTCAAGCAAGTGCCCGGCGCGACTGACATCGTTGCCGACCGCATCGTCGGCAAGCCTTATCTCGAGTTCGAAATCGACCGCGACCGCATCGCCCGCTACGGCGTCAGCATCCGCGACGTGCAGGATGTCATCGAGATTGCCATCGGCGGCATGAACATCATGGAGTCCGTCGAAGGCCGCGAACGCTACCCGATTCGCGTCCGCTATTTGCGCGAATTTCGCGAAGACGTTCCCGAGCTGGAGAAGATTCTCGTGCCGAGCAGCAGCGGCGCGCAAATCCCGCTCGCACAAGTCCTCACCATCAAGAGCGTCCTCGGCCCACAGGAAATCAAAGGCGAGCGCGGCCTGCTTGTCGGCTACGTCACCATGAACACCCGCGACCGCGACGAAGTGAGCGTCGTTGAAGATGCCGAGGCTCTGCTCCAGAGCGCGGTGCGTGATGGTCGCCTCAAGCTGCCGTCCGGTTACTACTGGGAATGGAGCGGCCAGTTCGAGAACCTGGTTCGCGCTACGAAGCGAATGAGCATCCTCGTGCCGCTCTGCCTCGTCATCATGTTCGTCATGCTCTACGTCAGCTTCAAACGCTGGTGGATCGCGCCCGTCATCTACTTTGGCATTCTCGTCTCCGCGTCCGGCGGATTCATCATGCTCGCGTTGTGGGACGTGAACCTCTCCATCGCCGTGTGGGTCGGCTTCCTTGTCCTCTTCGGCGTGGTGGACGACGACGGCGTGGTCATGTCCACCTACCTCGAACAGATTTTCGACAAGGCGACCTTCAACTCGGTGCAAGACATCCGCGACGCCGTATTGCAGGCCGGCTTGAAGCGCATCCGTCCCTGCCTGATGACAATTTCAACCACCATCTTCGGTCTCATGCCCATCTTCTGGGCGACCGGGCGCGGCTCTGACGTGATGCAACCGATGGCGATCCCGAGCGTCGGCGGAATGGTGGTCAGCCTCTTCGTCACCATCTTCATCGCGCCGTGCCTGTTCTGCGCCGTCGAGGAGTGGAAGTGGAAGCGGGCGCAACGTCTCGCTCCGAAAGGAGCAACCGCATGACCACCGCACCCGGCAACGCCGAGCTTGAACGCTCAACCACGAGGTTCATGGAACCCGAATCGGTCTCAGATAGTCACGACCTTCAATCCCATGGCCGTCGCAAGCTTCTTCTGGCGCGCATCTGTGCTGATGAACTCGCTCGTGTTCAGAATCTTTGCGGCTGCGCAATGCAAGACATCCAGAGACCGACAGCCAATCATCCCCGTGTGTTGCTCCGCCAGCTTCACCGCTTCCTGAAAGATGCCCTTCCAATCTCCACCGGCCGACACGAGCACACCCGCTTTCAAATCCTCTTCCACCAAAGCGCGCGTGGCGGCAACCTGGGCGGCAGTTGCACTTTTGAAGAAGACTTTCAGTTGAAGCGCGTTCACGAATTCCAACTCGTGAAACGGCGTGTAGCAAACCGGCTGGCCGTGAATGCTCGCGACCACTTTTGCGCTGTCGGTTTCGGGGTAGTAAAGTTTGACGAAACAGCCCGTGTCCAGATACGTCACGATTCGCCTCCCCGCGCCTCGGCGACCACCTCACTGAGCGGCTTGCCGGCCGGTTGTTCGTCCCAGATGGCTTTGGCTCGCGTCAGGAAATCGGGCTGCGGCACGGTCTCGGACGTCACCGGCACTACCCTCGCGATGACCTTGTCCTGCTGCGTGACCTGGACCTCTTCTCCGGCAGCGACCCACCGCAGGATTTCAGGCCACTGCTGCGGCAACTGCTGGACACTGGCGGTTTTCATGGGGAAAAGGTGCGGCGAATTTGCCTTCAGCGCAAGGCGTCAGTTCTGGTTACGAACCGCTCACTCTGCGAGGAGGCGAATCCGCGTCGGCCTCACTCTTTCGGCTCAGTTTAATCGAGGAAATACACTTCGCCCGGTCACGCCAGAGGAAGTGACTCAGTTCGCCACGCCTCACTCGAAGGCCGCTCAGACGGGAGGCAAGCCGTGACGAGCACCGCACCCGGAAACGCCGAACAACCCAAGGGCAAGACCTGGCACAAATTGTCTGCCGAATGGCGGGCCGGAAGGCAGCGAGTGGACGAGGTGGAGTGGGAGGTCACGCCCGCCTACGATTACTACCTGAACCGGTTTGCCAGTGTCTTTGCCGGGGTTGACCTCGAAGGCGCGGGCGATCACTTCGAAAAGCACGAGGGAGTTTTCGGCCTGCGCTACCTGCTGACCAAGCACTTTTCCCTGATCGGCCAATGGCATTCCCAGTTCGGTTGGGGCGGCGGGCTGCGCTGGCAGTTCTAAATGCCCGATGAAAAAACGAAACCCAAACCAAGGATAATATGAAAACGAGCGTTATTGAAGTGCATGACATGCTGTCGGTATGGAGCGTGGAAGAAGTGGAAAAGCGGATTGGCGAGGTGCCGGGCGTCGAAAGCGTTACCGTCAATTACGCCGCGAAAAGCGCCACCGTGCGCTACGACGAAACCCGACTCCAGGTCGCCGATATCAAGTCGGCCGTGCGCCAAAGCGGGTATGAGTCACCAGGCGAATCCCCACCAACACCCAAAGCGTCCACGGCCGCACCTGCCGTCGCTTCGGCGGGCGCCGGTGACGAAGGCCATGACGGTCACACAGAGGCTGACGCACCCGCTGCGCCGAAACCTTCCCCCGTCACACCCACGGCAACATCCGCTGCACCGAAATCAGCCACGGACGCCGCTGTCGCCGTGCCCGCGCCTGCCGCGCCTGAAGGCGACGGACAACAGGCTAAAGCGGAGCCGGCTGCGCCGCCGTCAATACCCGTTGCCGCCACGCCGAAACCTTCCCCGGACGCGCCGGCTGCCAAACCCGCGCCCACATCCGCTGCGCCGAAACCCGCCGCTCCTGCGGCACCCGCGCCCGCCGCTCCCGCAGGCGACGGAAAAAAGGACAAAGCAGCGGCAGACTCGCCGCCGTCAACACCCGCAGTTGCTGCCCCGAAACCTCATCCGGACGCGCCTGCAGCGCCCGCAAACGGCGGCCACAAGGATCATCATGCGCACATGGCGGCGGATTTTCGGAAACGGTTCTGGATCTCGCTGGCAATCACCCTGCCGATTCTCGTCCTCTCGCCGATGCTCCAAATGCTGGTGGGACTGCGGGAAGCCATTCGTTTTCCCGGCGACCTCTACGTGTTGTTCGGTCTTTCTTCCGCAGTCTTTTGGTATGGCGGCTGGCCGTTTCTTAAAGGCTTTTTCGAGGAACTAAAATCCCGCCGGCCCGGAATGATGACACTCATCTCCGTCGCGGTCGCCACGGCGTATATCTACAGCAGCGCCGTCGTATTCGGCCTGACCGGCAAGATGTTCTTCTGGGAGCTGGCCACCCTGGTTGACATCATGTTGCTCGGGCATTGGATTGAAATGAAGTCCGTGATGGGCGCATCGCGGGCCTTGGAGGAACTGGCGAAACTCATGCCCTCCGACGCGCATAAGCTCATGCCCGACGGCAGCGTGAAGGACGTGCCGCTCGGCGAACTCGCGGTGAATGACAAAGTCCTGATCAAACCGGGCGAGAAGATTCCCGCCGACGGGGTCATCGTCGCCGGCGAGAGTTCGGTCAATGAGGCGATGCTTACCGGGGAATCAACTCCCGCTGCCAAAAGGACGGGCGCAAAAGTCATCGGCGGGGCCATCAACGGGGAAGGTTCGTTGACCATCGAAGTCAAGGGCACTGGCAAGGATTCGTTTCTGTCGCAGGTCATTGATCTCGTCAAACAGGCGCAGGCAAGCAAATCGAAGACCCAGGACCTCGCCAACACCGCGGCGCTCTGGCTCACGATGGTGGCGCTGGGCGGCGGCGTGATCACCCTCGTTGTTTGGCTGGCTTTCATGGGCAAGGACTTCGCATTCGCCATCGAACGCGCCGTGACCGTGATGGTCATCGCCTGCCCTCATGCCCTGGGCCTGGCCGTGCCGTTGGTGGTGGCCGTCTCCACGGCACTGGCCGCAAAAAACGGATTGCTCATTCGGAATCGGGTTGCCTTCGAAGGCGCCCGAAAACTTCAGGCCATCATTTTCGACAAGACCGGCACGCTGACCGAGGGCCGCTTTGGCGTGACCGAAACCTTGGTGCTTTCGCAGGACATCAACGAAGAAACGCTGCGCACCTACGCGGCTTCCGTGGATGCGAATTCCGAACATCCCATCGCCAAGGCCATCGCCGCTGCTTCGGAAAAGAAGCTGCCCGTCGAAAACTTCAAAAGCATCACGGGCAAAGGTGCGGAAGGCCGGGTCGAGGGCAAAGACATCAAGGTGGTCAGTCCCGGCTACCTGCGGGACCAGAACATCACGCTCGCCGACCCGCGCGTCGAGCCACTGCAAGCCCAAGGCAAGACCGTCGTGTTTGTCTTGGTGGACGGACAGTTGAAAGGAGCGATTGCCCTTGCCGACATTGTCCGACCCGAGGCGAAGCAAGCCATCGCCACCCTCAAGGCGCTGAACATCCAGTGCCTGATGCTCACCGGCGATAACAAGGCGACGGCCAAATGGGTCTCGGACCAGGTTGGACTGGATGAATACTTCGCCGAAGTCCTGCCCCAGGACAAAGCCGCCAAAGTGAAAGAGGTCCAGTCGCGGGGCAAGTTGGTCGCCATGACCGGCGACGGCGTGAACGATGCCCCGGCGCTGGCGCAGGCCGATGTGGGCATCGCCATTGGCGCGGGCTCCGATGTGGCCGTCGAAACCGCCGACGTGATTCTCGTGCGGAGCAATCCGCTGGATGTCGTGGCCATCGTGCAGCTTTCCCGCGCCACGTATCGGAAGATGATCCAGAACCTCATCTGGGCCACAGGCTACAACGTCGTCGCCATTCCGCTGGCCGCCGGAGCGCTCTATGCGTGGGGCGTGCTGCTCACTCCCGCCCTGGGTGCGGTGCTGATGGCAGCAAGCACGGTGATCGTGGCGATCAACGCGCGACTGCTGAGATTGAAGAAAGGCCAGGCTGCTGAAAAGCGGGAACAAAAGGTTTCGACTAAAACGGAGCAAAGTGAAAACCGGGATCGAAAGACAGTGACACCATTAACCGAGAAAGAGGCATGACCTTGAATGAATCAAAGTCCGTGACCAAAGACCCCATCTGCGGAATGACCGTGGACGAGGCCACCGCTCTCCACGCCGAACGCGATGGAAAGACGTTCTACTTTTGCAGCGACCACTGCCGGGAGAAGTTTCTGTCCGCATCCGCCGTTGCCAAGCCAGAGGGCAAGTCTGGATGTTGTTGTGGATAACAAACGCCAGAAACAATCCAGTCGGGAAGAAGCCGCTGAAACTGGGGCGCAGGAAGCCGCGCCCAGACACCTGGCGAATTACCCGAAGCAACCAGCCAGCAGCGAAGAAATGCTGGACGCGCTCCAGCGGGACGCCTTCGGATATTTCCTGCACGAGACCAACCTTGCGAACGGCCTGGTGGCAGACAAGACGCAACCGGACGCCCCCGCGAGCATCGCCGCCGTTGGGTTTGCACTGGCGGCCTATCCAGTTGGCGTCGAGCGCTCATGGATGACGCGCGCCGAAGCGGTCGAGCGAACGTTGGCGGTGTTAAGGTTCTTCTGGAACAGCCCGCAGGGAACGGCACCGGACGCGACCGGCTACAAAGGGTTCTACTACCACTTTCTTGACATGAAGACGGGACGGCGCGCCGGGAGGTGTGAGCTTTCAACCGTTGACACTGGTTTTCTACTGGCCGGAATGCTCACCGCCGCAATCTATTTCGATCAGGATGGCGAGGACGAGCGGGAGATTCGCACCTTGGCTGATGCGCTCTACCGCCGCGCCGATTGGCAGTGGGCGCAAAACGGTGGAGCAACGATCACCCACGGGTGGAAGCCCGAAAGCGGCTTCTTGAAGTACCGCTGGGAAGGCTACGACGAGGCTCTGCTCATGTACGCGCTGGGCCTTGGGTCGCCGACGTACCCGCTGCCGAAGGAAAGTTATCCGGCCTGCACCTCGACCTACCAGTGGAAGGACATCTATGGCCACGAGTTCCTGTTTGGCAGCTCGCTCTTCATCCATCAATTCTCGCACCTGTGGATTGACTTCCGCGGGATCCAGGATGACTTCATGCGCGGCAAGGACATTGACTACTTCGAGAACAGCCGGCGAGCGACCCACATCCAGCAGCAGTACGCGATTGATAATCCTCACGGATTCGCGGGCTACGGCCAATACTTCTGGGGGCTGACTGCGAGCGATGGACCTGGTCGGACGGTGCGACAGGTTGCTCGCGTCAAGCGCCGTTTCTTCGATTATGTGGCGCGCGGCGTGCCGTACGGCCCGGACGACGGGACCGTCGCGCCGTGGGCAGTGGTCGCCTCGCTGCCATTTGCGCCGGAGATCGTCCTGCCGACGGTTCGGTGTTTCAAGGAGGTGTACCCGGAGATCACGGGCAAGTATTGCTTCAAGTGCAGCTTCAATCTGACTTTCCCGCATGAGTCGCAGGAGAAGCCCGGCTGGACCTCGCGGTACCATTACGGGATCAACTTGGGGCCGGTCGTATTGGCGTGCGAGAACCACCGATCAGGCTTGCTCTGGCGACTGACGCGGCGCTGCCCCTACGTCGTCACGGGGTTGCGACGGGCGGGATTTGCCAACGGCTGGCTGTGAGAAAGAGGAAACATGAAAATGACAACAAAAAGTCTTAGCCCGGAATTGCTGAGGAAGATTGACGCCTATTGGCGCGCAGCGAACTACGAGCACAACCTCGCCGCAGAGTCCGCCATCGTCTTGTGTAACGCCGTCTCGAACAGAATTTCCGACTTAGTGCCGCGCCGCCGCGTTGGCGACAAAGGGGCAACGACGCAGACACAATGACATCAAAACATGTATCGCGGACTGCGGCATTACTGCCGCAGCGAGGTTTTGAGTATGATGAACTTTTGAGAAAACAGCATGAAAACGAGCGTTATTGAAGTGCATGAGATGCTGTCGGTATGGAGCGTGGATGAAGTGGAAAAGCGGATTGGCGAGGTGCCGGGGGTCGAAAGCGTTACCGTCAATTACGCTGCGAAAAGCGCCACCGTGCGCTATGACGAAACCCGACTCCAGGTCGCTGATATCAAGTCGGCCGTGCGCCGAAGCGGCAATAAGTCAGCGGGCGAATCCCTACCCAGGCACATGAGCGAACCCAAGCCCGCGCATAAACAAACTGAGGCGTCATCGCCGAAATCAGGGACGGCCTCCGCTTCGACGCCCGAAACCACTGGGCCGAAAGCGGACACGGTCGCGTCCGTCGCCGCACCCGCGCCAACTCCCGCCACACCGAAACCAACCGTTGCCGCGGCACCCGCGACCGCAGGTGTCGCACAACCAAAGGGTGAAGCCTGGCACAGCCAGTCTGCGGAAGAAGTGCTGGCAAAACTCGGCTCCGCAGCAGCCGGACTGTCGGCGCAGGAAGCAGCAAAACGCCTCGCGGCTGACGGCCCGAACGAGCTGAAGGAAGGCAAGCGCATCAGCCCTTTCCAAATTTTCCTCGGCCAGTTCAAGAGTCTTATCATCTGGATTCTCATCGCGGCGGGTGTCATCTCGGGAGTGATGGGTGAAGTGGTGGACGCCATCGCCATCCTGGCCATCGTTGTCCTCAATGCCGTCATCGGCTTCTATCAGGAATTCAGCGCGGAGAAGTCCATCGCGGCGCTCAAGAAGATGACCGCACCGCAAGCGAAAGTGCGGCGCGATGGGAAAGTCACTTTGATTCCCGCCTCGGCCATCGTCACCGGGGACATCCTCGCGCTGGAAGCCGGCGACCTTGTCGCGGCTGATGCACGGCTTCTGGAGGCGGCTTCGCTCAAGTGCATCGAGTCCGCGTTGACCGGCGAGTCGGAGGCGGTGACGAAGCAGCCCGCGACTTTGGAACAGGGCGACATACCGCTCGGCGACCGCGAGAACATGGTGTTCATGGGCACGAGCATCGCAGCGGGCACTGGCCAGGCCGTCGTTGTGGCCACAGCGATGACTACGGAGTTGGGCCGCATCGCGGGACTGATTGAAGAAGCGGGTGCGGAAGAGAAGACACCGCTTCAGCAGAAACTCGATTCGTTCGGGCGCATCCTCGTCTGGGCGGCGTTAGGCATCGTCGCGCTGCTTTTCGGACTGGGGCTGCTGCGGGGGACAAAACTTTTGGAATTAACCATGACCTCCGTCAGCCTCGCCGTGGCGGCCGTGCCGGAAGGGCTGCCCGCCGTCGTCACCGTTGCGCTCGCGCTCGGGGTGTCGCGCATGGCCCGACGCCGCGCGCTCGTGCGCAAACTGCCCGCGGTCGAGACGCTCGGCTCGACGACCGTCATCTGCACGGACAAGACCGGCACATTGACGGTCGGCGAAATGACCGTGCGCGCGCTTTACGTTTCCGGCCAAAGCTACGAGGTCACCGGCGAAGGTTACGGGCCGGACGGCGAAGCGCGCTTCGAGGGCAAGAAGGCGGAAGCGCCGCACACCGCGCCGTTGCTCGAACTCGCGACCGTCCTGCTTGGCTGCAACAACGCCCATCTCGTCCAGGAAGACGGAAAGTGGAAAACCGTCGGCGATCCCACCGAAGGCGCATTGGTTGCCGCCGGTCGCAAAGCCGGTGGTGATCGCGAGCGCATTGAGAAGGAACTGCCGAAGCATCACGAAATACCCTTCGACTCCGACCGCAAACGCAGCACGGTGATTCGCAAACTGCCGGACGGGAAATTCCGCGCCTTCATCAACGGTGCGCCCGATGTCCTCTTGGAGCGCTGCATAAACCTCTACACCAGCGCCGGGGTCCGCCCCCTGACGGACGATGATCGCAAAAACATCGTGGCGCAGAATACCGCGATGGCGCAACAGGCCCTGCGCGTGCTCGGCTCGGCCTATCGCGACCTAGACAACGCTTCGCCCGCCGACCTTACCGCTGAGAATATTGAGCGCGACCTCGTGTTTGTCGGCCTGTCGGGCATGTATGATCCGCCGCGTCAGGAAGCCAAAGAAGCCGTTGCCAAATGTCGCGCCGCTGGCATTCGCGTCGTGATGATTACCGGTGACCATCCACACACCGCGACGGCCATTGCGCGGGAAATCGGCATCGCCTCAGCCGAGGACGTGGCTATCGCGGGTGTCGAGTTGGACAAGCTGTCCGACGACGAACTCCACAAGCGCGTCGACAAGATCGCCGTTTATGCCCGCGTCACTGCCGAGCATAAACTGCGCATCATTCGCGCTTGGAAAGCCAACGATGCGGTGGTCGCGATGACCGGCGATGGTGTCAACGACGCTCCGGCCATCAAAGGTGCCGACATCGGCATTGCGATGGGAAAAGCAGGAACGGAAGTCACCAAGCAGGCGGCAGACATGATTGTCACCGATGACAACTTCGCCTCCATCGTCGCCGCCGTGGAGGAAGGGCGCGGCATCTACGACAACATCCGCAAGACCCTCCAATACCTGCTGGCGGGCAACACCGGCGAACTCCTGCTCATGACCGTCTGCGTCATCATCGGACTGCCGATGCCGCTCCTGCCGATTCATCTGCTCTGGATTAACCTCGTCACCGACGGTCTGCCCGCGCTCTGCCTCGCCACCGACCCCATTGACCCCGACGTGATGAAACGCCACCCGCGTCCCCCGTCTGAGCGCATCACGGACCGCAGCTTTCTCGGCACGATGTTTCTCACCGGCTTTCTCACGGCGGGCGTGGCGTTCGCGGTTTACCTCTACGCCTTGAAGACGGGAACGACTGAATCGGCCCGCACCCAAGCCTTCGCGGTTCTGGTTTTTGCCGAACTCCTGCGCTCCTTCGGCGCGCGCAGTGCCACCAAGCCCGTCTGGCGCATCTCCCTGTTCACGAACATCAACCTTACCATCGTCGTTGCGCTCTCCTTTGGCCTGCAAGTGTGGAGCCATCACAACGAGACCCTGGGCCGCTTCTTGAAAACGTCTGCTCTGCCGCTCTCCGATTGCTTCCTGCTGCTCGCCCTGGGTGCCATCCCGCTGTTGGTTCTGGAACTGGTGAAGGTGGTGCGGAACGCGCGGCGGCAGAAGCTCGTCCTGAAGGACTGATCTGAAAGCCATGAGAGCGACGGTGTTTCATGGCGTGAACGACATCCGTGTCGAAGAAGTGGAACGTCCGCACGCGGGCCTCGGGGAGGCGGTGATTCGCGTGACGTGACCACGATCTGCGGCACCGACCTGCATGTCGTGCGCGGGAAATATCCGGTGAAGCCCGGACTCGTCATCGGTCACGAGCCGGTGGGCGTCATCGAAGAACTGGGGGCGGGCGTCACGGGTTATCAAGTTGGCGACCGCGTGCTGGTCGGGGCCATCACCCCGTGCGGCCAGTGTCGCGCCCGTCTTTCCGGGCATCTCTCGCAATGCGGACACGGCGGCGGCGGCGAAGCCCTCGGCGATCACCGCATCGTCACCACGCTCTGTCCCGGTGGGAAAGAGCGGATGCGCCGGCTGTTGAGCCTGGTGCAATCAGGACGTTTTGATCCCACTCCGCTGATCACTCACCGGTTCTCACTGGATAAAATTACCGAGGGCTACCGGCTCTTTGGCGAACAGTCGGATGGTGTCTTCAAAGTCGCGATCAAGCCGTAGGCGAGTTAACGAAGCGAGTGGATCGTGCCGGAGCTGGAAGTTCTAAAGCGGCCCAAGGCGTCGTCGGAATTGCGACTCAATAATGGCAAAACTCCAACGCAAGAAACGGAGATGATTTGCCATTTGATGGAGAGCGCTGCCTGATGCGTTCGGAATAATTATTACAGAGTGACAGTGACTCGGACAAAGCAAACAAGGGCAGTAAAACTCAAAGCGTAAAGGAAATTGTATGTTATGGACCGTCTGCGTCGTTCTCATCGTTCTCTGGCTGCTCGGCCTCGTCACCGGCACGACCATGGGCGGACTCATTCACATTCTTCTGGTCATCGCGATCATCGTGGTGCTGGTGCGAATCATTTCGGGACGAAAGCCCTTGTGACCGGCCCATCCGAGCCGCTCACGGAAAGAACACCATGAATAAAGCCGTTTCCATCGCCCTGCTCGCCGGGGGCATTGTGCTCATCGTCATCGGAGTGAGCGCCACGAACTCGTTCAGTTCCGATGTCTCCCGATTCTTCACCGGCTCCCCGACGGACAAAGCCGTCTGGATGCTCATCGGGGGCATCGTCGCCGCCGCCGTCGGTCTGTTCGGCACGATGCGCGGTTCATCGAAATAAAACTCACAAAAGAAAGTTGAACGGATATGAAACACAACAAGAGCCATGACAACGCCCCGAGCGGCGGCCCGGAACTGGTGCCGGTTCACTTCGAGTTCACCCATCCGACGGCCCGCACCGTTTGTATCGCGGGCACGTTCGACCACTGGCGCCCGGACGCCAAGCCCATGCATTCCCTGGGTGGCGGGCGCTGGCTGAAGGAGACCGAGTTGTCGCCTGGCACCTACGAGTACTGCCTGGTGGTGGATGGCCAATGGATGCCCGATCCGCTGGCCAAGGAAACCGTGCCCAACCCGTATGGCGGGGTGAACTCCGTTTTGAGGGTGGCCAGCACCGCTCACGCCGCCCATTGACGCGACGCGCAGGCTCAAGGTTGGAACACCCTTTATTTACCATTATGAACCGGCTTCACAATGCAGGCAGCCCAGCAACAGCGCACACGGTGTGGAACGCGGGCACGAACGAGAACGTGTCGGAGTTGATTCTGCACGCCCAAGAGGACGAGCGGAAGCGCATCAGCCGTGATTTGCACGATGAAGTCAGCCAGGCCTTGGTGGCCGTCAGCCTGAGCCTCGAGACCCTGAACCAGTCTGCAACGGCGGACACGGAATCGTTCAAAACGAAAGTCGCCGACACACGTAGATTGGTGCTGCAGACAATCGACACGGTGCATCGGTTCGCGCGCGAACTGCGGCCGGCGATGCTGGATGAATTGGGTCTGCTGCCGACCCTGAGTACCTATCTGAAGGACTTTGCCAATCGAACCGGATTGCACGTTGACTTCCACGCTGACGCCGGCGCGGAAGATCTGGATGGCGACCGGAAAACGGTGGTGTTTCGGATCGCCCAGGAGAGCCTGACAAACATCGCCAAGCACGCGCAGGCCAGCCGGGTGAAATTCTCGCTGCGCAAGATCAAGGACACGATTTGTGTGGCGATTGCCGACGACGGCAAATCCTTCAACCAGGACTCGATGGAGTCAGCCAGGAAGAAAAAGCGGCTTGGTTTGCTCGGCATGAGAGAGCGGGCGGGATTGGTAGGGGGCAATTTCACCATCGAAGCGCGGCCGGGCCAGGGGACGACAGTTCGCGTGATGATCCCGCTCCAAGCCGCGAACGCAACAGTGCTGCCGAAGCCGGCGCGTAAAATGGCGAGTGTCCGCTCATCGCCCACCTTGGTGCGGTCCGGGGAACAAGGTAGGATTACACCCCATAGTCACAGCCTGGCCGGTTACGCAGAATCATGACGAAGGCGATGACGAATTCATCGCCATCAGCTACGAAAGAAATACTATGCATCTCTTAATCTCACCGGTTCTTGCTGTCAGTGGCATCTACATTGGTGGCGGCGCCGTCGGTGTTCTTTTGGTCATCACCGTCGTGGTGCTATTGCTGCGCCGCTAGCGGAAGCGGCTGATGACGTTTTCGGACGCTGGATAGGCCTACGGACAAGGCTTTTCAATCTTGCCGGCACGATTGTCCGGCGGGCGGATCAATTGCGGCCATGCCCGTGCTTTCCATAATCGTTGTGACAATTTCGATGACTCAGGCACGCCTTGAGCATCATCGACCAGAAAACCTCGAAGCCGCGTGCGGCGAAACGTGAACAGGAGAAAGTTATGAACAAAGATCAAGTCAAAGGCCGAGTCAATGAAGTGAAAGGCAAGGCCAAGGAAGTTACCGGGAAGATCGTTGGCAACCGGCGTCTGGAAGTAAAGGGCAAGGCCCAGAAAACAATCGGCAAAGTCCAGGCGGGCTATGGCGACATCAAAGCTGACCTAAAAAAGACGTAAGCTGACGACCGCACGAGATGCCTGAAATACCGCTCTGAGCAGTTTAGCCGGACGATGCGGACTCAGCCCATGCCCAACCCGTTCGATGCATCAATCCATGATTTCGAACTCGTTTGCCAATGCCAACTTCCCAGTGAACCAGAAGTGGCTACAATTTATTAAAGGAATGAACCGCCGCGAGCCTTCCCGGAGGCGAGGCGAGTGAAGGTGTTTCAATGCGATTCCTGTGGCCGGGTGGTGTTTTTCGAAAGCGTTGAATGTCTCCGGTGCCACAGCGCCCTCGGTTTCCTGCCGGAAATCAACGACCTCATCACCTTGGAATCCACACCCGGCGGTGGCGGGCGGGCGCTCACACCGGCTGTGGAAGGACGGCTCTATCGCTTCTGCCGCAATGGCGAACAACATCAGGTTTGCAACTGGCTGGTGCCGGCCGAAGATCCGAACCCATTCTGCGTCGCCTGCCGGCTCAACGACATGATTCCCGAACTGGTCGTGCCGGGCAATCGGGAGCGATGGCGCAAGCTCGAGGCCGCCAAGCGGCGCATCATTTACAGCTTGCTGCGCCTGGGCCTGCCGATGCAGGGCGATCCGGCCGGGAACCGCCCGGTGCTGCGTTTCCGCTTTGTGGGAAATCCGTTCTTCGGCCCGACGCCGTTGACGGGACACAGCCAGGGTAAGATCACCGTCAACATTGCCGAAGACGACGATGAGGAGCGCGAGCGCCGGCGGCTTTATTTCCATGAGCCGCACCGGACGCTGCTCGGGCATCTGCGTCATGAAATCGCCCACTACTATTGGGACCAACTGATTTCATGGATGCCACGGCTGTCGAGGTTTCGCCAGATCTTCGGCAGCGAAGAACAGCCCTACGACCTCGCGCTGCGCCGGTTCTACCAGCAAGGTGCCCAGGCGGACTGGCCGCGACGCCATATCAGCGCCTATGCCAGCGCGCATCCCTGGGAGGATTGGGCGGAAACTTGGGCGCATTACCTGCACATCATCGACACGTTGGAAACCGCGGCCGGCTTCGGCCTCACGCTCCACCCCACGCATCCGGACGTGAAGGCGATGACCGCTGATCCCACGAAAGCAGCCGGGCTCGACGCCCCGTTCCCATCGATTCTGGAGCAATGGCTCCCGCTGACCTGCGCCCTCAATGCCCTGAATCGCGGCATGGGCTTGCCCGACCTGTATCCGTTCGTGCTGTCCGGTCCGGCCATTGAAAAGCTGCAGTTCATTCACGAAGTGGTGCAGTCCTCGCGAACCACCAGCCGGGAACTGGACCCGAACCAGCCATTGGCATCGCGGAAACCGGCTGCGATCAGCGTTGGTCAACTTGGCGTTGCGTCGCAGCCTTTCGCGCGATGCCCTGAATAGTTCATCCCGCCATGCAAACGCCGATGCCAAAGCTCAAGAGCAACCACACCGCCGCCACCGCGCTGGCCGGCATTTGGACCGTTTCGCTCACCGCCTTCATCATCGCGATGCTCTATTTGGCGCGCGACATTCTCATTCCGCTCGCGCTCGCCGCCTTGCTGACCTTTCTCCTCACGCCGCTCGTCACGCGATTGGAGCGATGGCTGGGACGCATCGGCGCGGTGCTGCTCGCGGTAACGCTGATTCTCGCTGCCACAGCCGCGGTCGGCTGGGTGCTCACCCGCCAGGTCGTTGATCTCGCCTCCAAACTGCCCGATTACAAGGTCAACATCCAAACCAAGCTGCGCACTTTCAAGATGCCGACCGGTGGCAGATTCAAAGAGTTTTCGGAGGCGGTGGAGGAGCTGAAGAAAGATCTTCCCGGAGCCAAAGCCCCTGAGATTGCCCAGGTGCCTGGAAAACCCGAAACGACCGGCCTCACCGCACCGGGCGTCCAGCCCGCCGTGCCGGCGCAGGCGATCCAGACTTCGAAGGTGAACCCCTTCCAACTCGTGCAGGTCATCGTCGCGCCGCTGCTCGGACCGCTCGGCACCGCCGCGCTCGTGCTGCTGCTTGTCGTTTTCATGCTGCTGAAGCGCGAGGATTTGCGCAGCCGCATCATTCGACTCGTCGGGCGGGGACGCATCAGCTCAACCACCCGGACGATGGACGATGCGGGTGTGCGGGTGACGCGCTATCTGCTCATGCAGTTCGTCGTCAATGTGACTTATGGCATTCCCGTGGCGATCGGGCTCTACTTCATTGGCGTGCCCAACGCGGTCTTGTGGGGCGCGAGTGCCGCCGTGCTGCGCTACATCCCCTACGTGGGACCGTGGATCGGGGCGGCCATTCCGATCGCGGTATCGCTCGCCGTCTCGCCGGGCTGGCTCATGCCGCTGCTCACGCTCGGGCTTTTTGTCCTGCTGGAATTGCTGAGCAACAACGTCATCGAACCCTGGCTTTACGGCTCCAGCACCGGTGTGTCTCCAGTCGCGCTGATCTTCTCAGCGGTCTGCTGGACCTGGCTTTGGGGGCCGGTCGGCCTCGTGCTCGCGACGCCGATGACGGTCTGCCTTGTGGTCATGGGCCGGCACATTCCACGGTTGTCTTTTCTCAGCGTGTTGCTGGGCGATGAGGAAGCGCTGACGCCGGCCCAGGATTGCTACTATCGTCTGCTCAGCGTTGGAGAGCAGGACGAGATGGAGTTGGTGGAAACCTACCTCACAGCCAACTCACTGACCGCGCTTTACGATCACGTCCTCATCCCCGTCATCGCCGCAGTCGAGATCGATCACCGCCTGGAACTCCTGGAGGACAGTCAGCGCGCACTCGTCCAGCAAGGGCTGCGCGACATCGTTGAAGACCTTGGTGCTCGTCCACCCGTCCCGCCCAACATCGACGCTGACAAGGGCGTCGCCGCGCATGCCTGCCGCGTTTACTGTCTGCCCGCCCGTGCTGATCGCGACGAACTGGCTGGCGCGATGCTCGTGCAATTGCTGCAACAGCAAGGCTTCGAGGCGCAAAGTGCTCCGACGAAACTCGGCATTGGCGAATTGGTCGGCCTCGTCGAAAAGGAAGGCGTGGACGTGGTGTGCATCTCTGTCGTGGCACCTTCCACGATCCTTCACGCGCGCTATCTTTGCCTGAAACTGCATGCGCTCCTGCCGAAGCTAAAAATCGTGGTGGGTCTTTGGGGAGCGACGGAGAATGTCACCGATGCGACCCGGCGCGTGCGCGATTCCGGCGCCGATGAAGTCGTCACCACCCTCGCGGATGCGATGCTGCAAATAGCGAAGCTGGCACCGCAGTTGCCCGACCCGATGGCTCTCGCACCCGTTCCTGACGACGGGAAGGGGGCTTCTGGATGACGAGCGGTATTGGCAACGCACACCGCGATGGATGGCCCTGAAGACAAGCCTGTGAAGCCGCCGATACTGCCACGCCGCGAAATTCATTCGGTGCAGCATCCCTCCCATGCAGGCGATTAAGGCCATCAAGCAAAACAAGCTTACAACCAAAATGACGGAAGAATTGAAGTCAGTGAAGCAAGCGATGCCGATCCGGGAATCGATGGCGGCGGTCTGGCGGCGCAAGAACACTGTTCTCGCGGCGATCGCCATCGTGGCGATCGCAGTGCATCTGCTGCTGCGTTTCGCGTTTCACACCAGTCGAGGTGTTTATGAAATGCCTCTGTTGATCACGCTTGTCCTCGGTGGTCTCCCGCTCGTCTATGATCTCGTCCGCAAACTGCTGCGCCGCGAGTTTGGCTCCGATCTGCTGGGTGGAATTTCCATCGTCACGTCGGTCATCATGGGGGAATACCTCGCCGGTTCGATCATCGTCTTGATGCTCGCGGGCGGCGAAGCGTTGGAAAGCTACGCACTGCGCAGTGCTTCGTCGGTCCTGCGGGCGCTCGCGAAAAGGATGCCTTCCGTCGCCCATCGGAAAAAGGATTCAGTCATCAGCGATGTCACGCTGGCGGACGTGGCGGTGGGCGATACGCTCGTGGTTTATCCGCACGACATTTGCCCGGTGGACGGAACGGTGCTTGAGGGCAATGGCGTGATGAACGAGGCGTTCCTGACCGGCGAACCGTTTGAGATTCCCAAGGCCCCCGGCTCCAACGTCATTTCCGGCGCGGTGAACGGTGAGTCCGCGCTGACCATTACGGCGACGCGATTGGCGTTGGATTCGCGCTACGCCAAAATCATGGAAGTGATGCGCGAGTCGGAGCAGAACCGCCCCCATCTCCGCAGGCTCGGCGATCAGTTGGGTACCATCTACACGCCCGTCGCCGTGGCCATCGCCATCATGGCGTGGGTGCTGAGTGGCGAATCAGTCCGGTTCCTCGCCGTGCTGGTGATCGCCACGCCGTGTCCGCTGCTGCTCGCCATCCCCATCGCCATCATCGGTTCCATCTCGCTGGCAGCACGACGCTCCATCATCATCAAGAACCCTGCGGTCCTTGAGCAAATCTCCGGCTGCCGCACCGCCATCTTCGACAAGACGGGAACTCTGACTTACGGCGAACCCAAGCTGACCGAACAACTCATCGCTCCGGGCTTCGCGCAAAAAGAGGTGCTCGCGCTCGCCGCCAGTCTCGAACTCTACTCAAAACATCCACTGGCCCGGGCCATCCTCGCCGAGGCGAAAACGGAAGCCCTTCCTCTCCAGCAGGCGTCGCAGGTCGGCGAAGCTCCCGGTCAGGGATTGCGCGGCACGGTGTCCGGTCGGCAGGTACAAATCACCAGCCGCGGCAAACTCGCCGCGCAGAACATTCCCGGTGCCGAGCACTTGCCGCCCGTCGTTGGCGGACTCGAATGCGTGGTCGTCATCGACGGAAAGTTCGCGGCGACGTTTCGTTTGCGCGACGCGCCGCGCGTGGAGGGACATTCCTTCATCCAGCACCTTGGACCAAAGCATCAGTTCGACCGCATCATGATTCTCTCCGGGGATCGTGAATCCGAAGTTCGCTACCTCGCCGAGCAGGTCGGCATCACTGAGATTCACGCCGAGCAAAGCCCGGAACAAAAACTCGTCATCGTGCGCGCGGAAACGGCCAAGACCAAAACGCTCTACGTCGGCGACGGCATCAACGACGCGCCTGCCATGATGGCCGCGACGGTCGGCATGGCCGTGGGCCAGAACAGCGATGTGACCGCGGAAGCGGCGGATGTGGTCGCGATGGGGAACTCCTTGAAGCAGGTGGATGAGTTCATGCACATCAGCCGGCGAATGCGGACCATCGCCTTGCAGAGCGCCGTCGGCGGCATGGCGCTCAGCCTTGTGGGAATGGGCTTCGCCGCCACCGGACATTTGAGCCCGGTCGCTGGAGCGATCAGCCAGGAAGTGATTGACGTGCTGGCCGTGCTGAACGCCTTGCGCGCCGCGTTTCCGCCGAAGGTCATTTCCGATATCGCAGAAGTCACCAAGGTAGTGAACGAGCAATCAACCAAACTGCCATCCAGGTAGCTGCGCCTCATCCCGCGTGGACCAACTCCACAATCCTCTATGAATCCACAATACATCACTGAAACCACGAAATCCCCGGCCCAAGCCGTGACCGACCTCCAAGCCTCCGTCCAGCAACACGGGTATGGCGTGCTTCACATCTACGACTTGAAGGAAACCCTCGCGAGCAAGGGCTTCGACCTGCCAAATGCCTGCCACATTCTCGAAGTGTGCAATCCCAGGCAAGCCGCCGCCGTGCTCACCGCCGACATGGGCATGAACATCGCGCTGCCTTGTCGCATTTCCGTTTATCAAGACGGTGGCAAGACCCTGATCGGCATGGTGCGGCCCACGGTCCTGCTGTCATCCCTCTCGAAGTCGGATGAGTTGAAGGTCATCGCCGAGCAGGTGGAGAAGGACACCATCGCCATCATCGAGGCGGCGAAGTGATTTCCGCACACCGCTGACGTGCCGATCCCATGAAACACTCTGAATCTCACCGCACCCATCGCATCGGCTGGCTGCGTGCCGCCGTCCTCGGGGCGAATGACGGCATCGTCTCCACCGCCAGCTTGATCGTCGGCGTCGCCGCAGCCGAATCCAGTCGCAGCAGCGTGCTGGTTGCCGGCCTGGCCGGGCTGGTGGCGGGAGCGATGTCGATGGCCGCCGGCGAATACGTTTCCGTCAGTTCCCAAGCCGATACCGAGCGCGCCGATCTGGACCGTGAGCGTGGCGAATTGGCTGCGGATGGTGATAGCGAACACGCCGAACTGGCCGCCATCTACGTCGCGCGCGGACTCGACGCCGCGCTCGCCAGCCAGGTCGCCAGTCAATTGATGGCCAAGGACGCACTTGGTGCCCACGCCCGCGACGAACTGGGCATCTCCGACACCTTGAGCGCGCGGCCGGTGCAGGCTGCCTTCGCTTCGGCGGGCACTTTTGCCGTGGGTGCCGCCCTGCCTCTCGTGCTCGTTCTCCTCGTGCCCGTTTCCGCGCTGGTCTGGACGGTCTCCGGCAGTTCTCTATTCTTCCTCGCACTGCTGGGTTCCCTTGCGGCCCGTGCCGGAGGTTCACCGGTGTGGAATTCTGTTGCCCGCGTTACCTTTTGGGGCGCACTGGCGATGGCCTTGACGGCGGGAGTGGGAGCTTTGTTTGGGGCGGCCGTGTGATCCGGAATCCCACACACAGCCCGCGCCCGCTGCTCGTCGTGCGGCCGCCCAAGCCATGAAGGCCGCCGCGCCATCCCACTTCCACCAACTCCACAGCGAAGACGTCCTGCGCCTGCTCGACGTGGATCTGAAGAGCGGCCTGGCCGGCGACGAAGTCAAACGACGCCAGGCGAAGTTCGGCTTCAATCGCATCACCGCCCGGCGCGGCACGCCCGCGTGGGTGAAGTTTCTCCAGCAGTTCCATGCGCCGCTCGTTTACATCCTGCTCG
>Ga0163153_10001016_pt1 | contig 45980 bp, 59 predicted proteins | sample OliLakLV19MP6IB1_FD_148629 | JGI IMG/M metagenome (GOLD analysis project Ga0163153, IMG submission 148629) | Freshwater microbial mat bacterial communities from Lake Vanda, McMurdo Dry Valleys, Antarctica - Oligotrophic Lake LV.19.MP6.IB-1 | ecosystem: Environmental > Aquatic > Freshwater >... | reverse complement strand
AGGTGGTGGCGGTGGCAGCAGCCCTTCTGTACCCACAACAGTAGACACTATACCCACGCTTCCTCCGGGCCAAACTTCTGCTCGCAGTCAGAATGGTGACGTAAGCTTTCAATGGAAAAATCCAACAGAAAGTGATTTCCAATCTGTCATTCTAGTCAGAAAAGAAAAAGGCGGATCAATTAGTAATGTTTCAGATGGGGTAATAGTTTATGCTGGAAAAGGCGAAAAGTTCGATGACAAAAATCTAAATCTTTCAGAAACTTACTCTTACGGCTTGTTCGCAATCGATAATAATGGTAACCGTTCTAAGCCAATACAGTATGATTTTGTTAAACCAAATCCTTCAACAGGCGCACCGGTTGTAATAGTTCCCGTAACTCCAACGCCGGTACCTTCAACTGGCGGATCAGGAGAGAGAATTAATAATACAAACAACAGTGGCACAATTCTTCCTACGCCAACTCCTGTCACTCCTATTCCTACACCGGTTAATAATGAACCTAGTCAAAGCGGCACTAACCCTGTTAGATACATTACAGTTTCGTTACAACCAGGTATATCTAATCAAGAAGTAAGAAAACTTCAAGAAGTTCTAGCTACTGATAAAGAATTGTATCCTCAAGGATTCGTTACCGGATTTTACGGACAGGCTACCATAGAAGCCATTAAAAAATTCCAGAGGAAATACAATATTGTTTCTAATGGTTCACCCGAAACTACAGGCTACGGCGCCGCCGGACCAAGAACAATTCAAAAAATAAATGAAATATTTGGGGGCGTGACAAATAGTAATACAAGCGAGGTTACAACTTCTCCTGGTTCTGTTACTCCAACACCGGTAACCCCAGCAACTCAAAGCGGCACTAACCCTGTTAGATACATTACAGTTTCGTTACAACCAGGTATATCTAATCAAGAAGTAAGAAAACTTCAAGAAGTTCTAGCTACTGATAAAGAAGTATATCCTCAAGGACTTGTTACTGGATTTTACGGACAGGCTACCATAGAAGCCATTAAAAAATTCCAGAGGAAATACAATATTGTTTCTAATGGTTCACCCGAAACTACAGGCTACGGCGCCGCCGGACCAAGAACAATTCAAAAAATAAATGAAATTTTTAGCGGCGTCACGAATAGTAATACAAGCGAAATTACTCCAGGCTCTCCTACGCCTTCTATTCCAGTTATAACGCCTTCCACTCCAAATGAGAACAATCCAGTTACATCTGTTCCGGCCGAAACTTTTGCTCGCAATTTGCGCCTAGGCTTTAGCGGCGAAGATGTGCAATATTTGCAAAAGTTCTTAAATGCTAAAGGATTTATAATTGCGGAATCTGGCCCAGGGTCTATTGGAAATGAAACTGTATTCTTTGGCTCGGCTACAGAGCAAGCTGTTATTAAATTCCAAGAAGCCAACAAGGATGATATCTTGACTCCAAATGGTTTAAGCAAAGGCAACGGATTTGTCGGCCCTTCAACTATAAAAAAAGTTACTGAATTAATAACACAATAATAAAACTTAAAAAATAATTATTAAAAAATCCCTCGCGAAAGCGGGGGATTTTTGCGCTGTCCGCCAGTCTTCAGTTCTCGCGATAACAGAGTCCTTCAAATTTGTAATACAGAGCTTTTGACTGGTGACTAAAATGCGCAGTGAGCACCTCTTTTTCGGGGGCCTTTGTCCAGGCACACCGGGTGAGATGACTGACCATGGGCGCTTTTCGCCTCAAGTACTCCTGAATTGCAGCTATCATTTCTGCATGAGTAGCTTCATCATTTTTGGGTATGACTTGTACCAGGCCCTGCATGTATGAAATATACTTGGGTTGTACCGAGTCTAACGGCCACGGCGCGGCATTGTCAGTAACTTCGGGAATTTTTGTAGCCTGTGGCATTGGATCCTCCTGTGGTTATTGTTCCAGTAAATTTTATACACCTCTTTACTCCTAGCGTCAATTTTCCACAGGTTAATAACAAGCTTTAATTTTCATTTCTTGACTAATTGCGGCCCTCTGCTAATATTGCTGAATTACTTTTTATAGTTTTTCTTTGTCCATTTTGAGAGCAAAACGGACCATCGCTTGATGCCTCTAGCATAAAGAGACGTAACAGGAAAAATTAAAAGGTGTAATTATTAAATACAGCTTAGGCTTTCTGTAAGAGGCGCTCGCGCCTTCTTACAAAAAGCTTTGGCTTTAACAATTCATTAATATGGCTGAAGCAGCACAATTTGATCGCAGCAAACCGCACGTAAACGTCGGTACAATCGGTCACGTAGACCACGGCAAAACAACTTTGACCGCGGCTATTTTGAACACCCTTCACCTTGCTGGAAAGGATGTAAAACTTAAAGGCGTTGATGATATTGACTCAGCACCTGAAGAAAAAGCTCGTGGAATTACTATTAATATTTCTCACAACGAGTATTCGACTGACGCTCGTCACTACGCCCACATCGATGCACCGGGCCATGCTGACTACATTAAGAACATGATTACTGGAGCCGCTCAGATGGACGGCGCAATCTTAGTGGTTGCTGCAACTGATGGTGTTATGCCACAGACCCGTGAACACGTTCTTTTGGCCAAACAAGTTGGTGTGCCAAAGATGATCGTTTTCTTAAATAAATGCGACATGGTAGATGACAAAGACATGCTTGACCTTGTTGAAGAAGAAGTTCGAGAACTTTTGACTAAAAACGGATATGACGGCGCAACTGCACCAGTTATTCGTGGATCCGGTCTTAAGGCCCTAGAAGCCAAATCACTTGATGATGAGTGGGCAAAGAAGATTCTTGATCTTACCAACGCTCTTGATACTTACATTCCGGTTCCAGTTCGTGAACTCGACAAGCCATTCCTAATGCCAGTTGAGGACATCTTCTCAATTGAAGGACGCGGTACTGTTGTGACTGGACGTATCGAACGCGGACGCATTAAGGTTGGTGAAGAAATCGAAATCATTGGTTTCCAGCCAAATGCTAAAACAACCGTTACTGGTATTGAAATGTTCAACAAGTCTCTGGCCGACGGTCAAGCAGGGGACAATGCCGGAATTCTAGTTCGTGGTTTGAAGAAAGAAGATATTCACCGCGGTCAGGTTCTGGCCAAGCCAGGATCAGTTACTCCGCATACCGACTTTGAAGCTGAAGTTTATATCTTGAATAAAGAAGAAGGCGGACGACACACTCCATTCTTCACAGGTTACAAACCACAGTTTTACGTTCGAACAACTGACGTTACAGGAGAAGTTACACTTAAAGAAGGCGTAGAAATGGTTATGCCAGGAGATACTGTGACCTTTAAAGTTAAACTTGTTTCTCCTGTTGCTCTCGAAGAAAAACAAAGATTAGCTATTCGCGAAGGTGGAAAGACTGTTGGTGCCGGAGTTATAACCAAGATAGTTGCATAAATAGCTTAAAGGTTCTTGCTTGCAGCTTTCAGAAAGAAGCTAACAGCTAAAACCTAACAGCTACAAGCTAATACTATGCCTGATACAGAACCAACAAAACCAAAAGCCACAAGAAAGCCTCGTGCTTCGAAAGCTGCTGATAAAAAAGCCGCGGTGCCTGAGCAAGCAAAGCTTCGTTTAAGAGTTCAAGCTTATGAACACAAAATCTTAGACACTTCCGTCAAGCAGATAATGGACACTGCTCTTAAGTTCGACGCGACTATCGAAGGACCGGTGCCATTGCCGACAACGATTAAGAAATATACCGTTAACCGCTCCTCATTCATTTTCAAAAATGCGCGAGAACAATTTGAAATGCGTGTGCATAAGCGATTGGTAGATATCATTAATCCTTCCGCCAAAGTGGTAGAAGCTCTGACAAATCTCTCACTCCCATCTGGAGTTTCGATAGATGTGAAGATGTTGTAATGGTAAATGCGGACTTGACGCGGAATTACGCGGACTAGACGCAGAACCAAACAAAAAATCCCCGAAAGGGGATTTTTTGTTTACTACTATACTTTTATTTGGATTTTAATTTTTAAAAAAAGAGTTGGCCGCCGTCTCAAGGACAGCAGCCGTTTGAAGTGCGATCAATTGTAACCTCGCACAAAGCGAATTTTGCCGTCGCACTCTTCTTCAAAAGGTAGACGATCCTCCCGAGGAATTTCTTCGGGTGCCGGTGCTTGTTGTTGGAGTGTTCGCCCCTGTTGACCACCTTGTTGATTGTGGTTTTCGTCGTATTGAATCGCACCCATTTGGTTCATAAAAACCTCCTCAAGGACAAAAACAGATTTCCGATCTTGCTCCTCAGCGTTCGAACTGCAAGAACACCTAACTATATTGTACGCTTACTTCCATGTCCTTTAAAGAAAGTTATGCACCTTTCGCAGACACCTGTTAAAAATGTTTTTATACTCTGAATCAGAATCAAAAACCGAAATACGAATTTTTTTATACGATGCATCGTATAAAAAAATAAAAACACACGTTACCTCAAATGTTAGACACTGTTAGACACTGTTAGACACTGTTAGACACCGAGTGTCGCATAAACCGAGAAAATGTTAGACACCGAGTGTCGCATAAACCGAGAAAATGTTAGACACCGAGTGTCGCATAAACCGAGTGTCGCATAAAGTGTCGCATAAACATGTAACCCCGCTGTAAAATAAGAATTCTCAGGGGGACGAAACGAAAGTCTTCAATTATGGAATAGTTGGTAACGTAATTTTTCTTAAACCTTGCATTTTTTTATGGTTCCGGTAGTATATTGCCTATTGCGTTCTGTGAACCCGTCTCGACCTCGTAAGAGGGCGGACGAGGATCCGCCAGACATTAACTCCAATTTTGGGCGTTAAACTGTCGTCGCGGAACCACGCGAAACACACGCCGAACAACGCCGAAACCTTTTCGCGTCAAATCCGCATAATTTCTGCATTTAGTCCCTGCCTCGACGGCAAGGCGGGCGCATCAACTATGAAATTTATTCTTGGAAAAAAGAAAGAAATGACCCAAATCTTCGATGAGAAGGGGTCAGTTTTCGCGGGCACGGTTGTGGTTGTTTCTCCTCTTGTGGTAACCCAGGTAAAAAACGGCGAAAACGATGGCTATGAGGCCGTCCAATTTGGAACTTTTATAACCTCAAAAAAGCAGGGCAAAGCCACCGATGGTCGCCTAAAAGAAATGGACAATATGTCTAAATTTATCGAAGTTCGCCTAGAAGAGGCTTCTGACATGAAAAAAGGCGATAAGCTCGAAATCGGTGCTTTTGTCGAAGGGGATATTGTGCAGGTTTCAGGTGTTAGCAAAGGTAAAGGCTTCCAAGGGGTTATTAAGCGACACAATTTTAAAGGCGGTCCTCGCTCCCACGGTAATGCTCATGGCGAACGTTCCCCAGGATCTATTTCCGGCGGTTTGCGTACTCACGTGCCAAAAGGTATGCGCATGGCCGGACGTATGGGAAATGATCGCGTCACCATCAAAAATCTTTCAATATTAAAGGTATTTCCAGAAACAAATGAGATTATCATCAGTGGCGCGCTACCTGGTCGACGTGGCACCGTACTAGAGATACGAGGGATTGAATTAGGAATCAAGAAGTAAGTATTAAGCCTTAATTCATAATTCTAAATACTTAATTCAAAATATATGGCAACAGACCCAACAAACAACAAAAAAGCCCGCCTTGCCGAAGACGTTAAGTCGAGGCAGGTTACAGCTCCTAAAGTAAAAAAGGAGAAAAAAGTAAAATCTGCAGAGGCAGAAGGTATTTCTACTGAAAATAATGTTGAGGCAACTTTGTATGGACAAAATGGTAAGAAATCGGGCTCTATTAATTTACCGGAAAATATTTTTGGTTTGAAATGGAATGCTGACTTGGTGCACCAGGTGGTAACTTCTATCATGTCTTCTCGCCGTAAAGGTACGGCTCACGCTAAGACTCGGGGTGAAATTTCGGGAGGTGGTAAAAAGCCATGGCAACAGAAGGGAACAGGACGTGCTCGTCATGGTTCTTCTCGCTCTCCAATCTGGCGCAAAGGAGGCGTGACTCACGGTCCTCGCAATGATAAGAACTATGACCGCAAGGTAAACAGCAAAATGCGCGTTAAGGCCCTTTATGTCGTACTTTCTCAGAAGCTTCGTGAAGGTGAAATTCTTTTTATAGATTCTCTCAAAATGGATTCTCCAAAAACCAAAGAAGCTAAAGAAGTTTTGGGTACGCTAGGCACAATCAAAGGCTTTGAGGCAATGCCAAACCGAAAAAATAATTCTCTCATGCTGGCTATTTCGAAGAAAGATGAAGCAGTGGAAAAAAGTTTTAGAAATTTCGGCAACGTAATGCTCACGGAAACGCGTAACCTAAACGTGGCTGACCTTTTGAATTACCGCTATTTGGCCATCGTCGATCCAGAAAGTTCCTTCGTTTTAAAAGCTAAGAAGCTAGAAGCTAAATAGCTAAAACCTAACACCTACCCCTATGGCTTTATTTACGAAAAAAACTAAAGAAGAAAAAGTAAAAAAAGAGAAAGTCGTTGTTACTCGCGATTCTGCCACTTTGGCTAACAATCTTGATGTGCATAGTCGTGCGAGCACCGTAAAGGTTTTCTTGAAGCCTCGCATTACCGAGAAAGCCACCTTGCTGGCCGAAAAAAATGTTTATACTTTTGATGTGCCTCGAAATGCCAACAAGCAGTCAATCGCGGTTGCAGTTAAGGAGCTTTTCAAAGTAACACCGGTTAAAGTGGCAATAGTGCGGACAATGGGCAAAGCCAAATTTACCAAAGGACGTTTGGGTAAAACGGCTGAAAGTAAAAAAGCCTATGTTCACCTTAAGGCCGGGGATAAAATAGACTTCGTCTAAACGAATGGTTACGAATGAAATCGAATAATACGATGACAAAACTTGCTAAAAAACAATTTATTCGTAACATTAGTGTTCATTCGCATATTTGTACTTAATTTGAATTATGAAATCTTATAAACCCACAACCCCATCACGCCGTTCAATGACCTCGGTCCCGTACCGTGATCTTTTAACGACCGATACTCCTCAGAAATCTTTGACTCATGGTTTTCGACGAGGTAGTGGTCGCAACAATGCTGGCCGTATTACTACTCGCCACAAAGGAGGAGGTCATAAGCGCCGATTTCGCGATGTTGATTTTAAAATGGACAAGCTAAATGTTCCGGGAACTATTAAAAGTGTGGAGTATGATCCAAATCGCACCGGCTTTATTGCTCTAGTTTCATATAGAGATGGAGACAAAAGATATATTTTGGCCCCAAAGAGCGTGACAGTCGGACAAAATATTGTCACTGCCCCTAATGCGCCTTTAACTCCGGCTAACCGCTTACTTTTGAAAAACGTGCCGGTTGGAACATTTGTATACAATGTCGAAATTAAACCCCTAGGTGGCGCCAAAATGTGCCGCTCGGCTGGAAACTACGCTGAAGTTATTGCCCAGGACGGCTCATACAGCTTACTTAAAATGCCTTCAAGCGAAGTCCGCCGAGTGCACGCTATGGCTTGGGCCTCTGTTGGCGAAGTTTCAAATGACGATCATCATTTAGAAGTCTTGGGTAAAGCGGGACGTTCCCGCTGGCTTGGAATTCGCCCTACCGTGCGCGGAAGTGCCATGAACCCCGTTGACCATCCACACGGCGGAGGTGAAGGAAGACAAGGACGCGGTCTCCGCCGGGCTAAGAGTAAATGGGGCAAGCCAACAGGCAAAGGACAGAAATCTCGCACACCAAAGAAATATTCAAATCGCCTCATTGTTTCCAGACGAAAAGTTGGAAAGAAGAGGTAAATTGCCCGAGTTAGGAAATATGAGGTATGAGTTAAGATTAAAAAATTCTGTCTAAAACAGGATTTTTTACTAACCAAACAAATCAGAATGGCTACCTATATTAATTCTTAGCAGAAGAAAGGAGTTAACATCATGGAATCATTTTACCACGGTCGTGGTAAAATGATTCCATGATAAAATGCGAAGACTGAAGGAATAGCCACTCCATTCCTCCCTGAATATCGCCCCTCATTTCTTTGGCATTACGAGTAAAGTACGTAACATCGAAGTGTCCGAATACGAGTGTCCAAATAAAAAAATCAATAAAACTCCACAAATCTATTCTTATATTCGCACGAATATAAGAATAGATTTGTGGAGTCTATCGCAAAAGTGAAACCCATCCGTGTTGCGAATGGGTTTCACTTCAACTCTTATCTCGTACCTCTTAACTCAAATAACCTACTTCTTATTTTTCTTCGGCTTTTTCTTTTCTCTTTGTTGTCGATTGTCTCCTTTTCCCATCCCATTAGAAAGTTAAATTAATAATTTTTTTACTAACTTTATCATTTTAGACCCCTATCCAGAATTTTACTAATCTAGTATGCGCAAAACCCCTAACGGGACAAGTATCAAAAAAATTATTTAATAATTTCTTCTCCCTATTTTAGCATAACAACTTAACTTTTCATGAAATAAAACGAATCGACAAAAGTTGACTTATTCTTACTGAAGAGTAAATTATTGCCTAGAGTCTAGCCATTCTTGGTGAGCCATGCGCCCGAGTGCGACTTGGCAAACTGGATTGAGGTTAAACAGTAAGATTTGTTTATTGGCTGAATCAGACCCTGTAGGCCTTTAAATTTTACTGGATTCTGTCACTAGGTAATGCCAAGCAATCTCGCCCCATATCATCTCTGAAGAGGAGGCTTACTCCTGAGAATTATAGTGTTTCGTTGAAGTATACGGGCAAAATCGAATTGTCGCGTACGTCAACTAGGGGATCATCTTTAGCGTAGCGGCTGAAGAGTGTGACCACGGACACGTTGGGGTAATAAATTTGGTGGTGGGAAAGATTGTCGAGACGACGTCAGTATGAGTTGTTAGTATTACCAGGGCCGTTTGTGTAAACAAACAAAAACGATAGGATTCTGCTAAGTCTCCTACCGCCCTTTTAATTTTCTAAAAAAGAATATCCTCCTCTTCTTTGGAAGTATTATCTTGCATGGGATGTGCAGCCTTCCAAGGCTCGTTTTCTGCTTTGCACACCTCTTCATATTTTTTACGTGCAAGCACCCCTTGTTTCATTATGGCCTTGGTCCGGTCACGTATTTTTTTAGGTGACATGTTGGTCTTTCCCGAGGGAATCCGGACCTTGTATTTTTTGGCCAAATCAAAGATAGGCGTCCAAACGAAAAATTCCAGCGTATTCACTTATAAAACTCACTGCATTTCCGTTCGCTCCGCAGCCGAAGCAATGATAGAGCTGTTTCTTTCTCGTCACGGAAAAGGACGCCTTTCTTTCGGAATGAAACGGGCACAGGGTAATCCACTCTGTATCATCATTTCGCTTACGGGGGCGAAGTTTTGGTAAATACCCTTTGATTACTTCAACAATATCGACTCCGTCTAAAATCTTCAGAAAATGACGCCTGGCTAAGGTCATGATGCCTCCTTGGTTGTCTGTCTCTATATAAACAATATTTAAAAATTGCGCAAGAGATGTGATGAAGCAGGATTTCCCACTTGCATCTCCTTTAAAATCACCCGAATGAGTTTTACTTCCTACTGGGCACTTAAAATTTAATGATGTCTATACTAATTATAGAAGAAAGCGATTAAAAAGATTGCCTGTTTTAGTCACGTTGACAGAGTAATGCTATCTGCTATGATAACGGCCAAGCTTCCATAGGAATTGGCGTTCGATGGAAAAACCTTCTCCGTAAGGTTTTGTTTTATTTCTGAGAGTCTATTTTCTAATAATTAAGTAACTAGGAAGCTATACGCTAAAAAGCCAAGCCATGCGATCACTGAAAAAAGGTCCGTTTGTCGAACCTAAACTTTTAAAGAAAATTGAAGGTAAAAAGCCCCAAGATGGTGGGGTTATTAAGACATGGTACCGAAGGAGTCAGATTTCTCCAGAAATGGTCGGTTTTACTTTTGGCGTCCACAACGGCAAAGATCATATTCCAGTTCTCGTAACCGAAGATATGGTCGGCCATCGTCTTGGAGAATTTTCTTTAACAAAGAAATTCTTGAGACATGGAGGTAAGATGCAGAAGGAGCTTGAACAAAAGGCCAAGGAAGGGGAAATTGCCGCTGCTAAAGCCGCAACCGCTTCTGCAACTGAAGTAAAGAAAAAATAAATAAATAAATTAACGAGTTAAGGGAACACTTACGACTATAATTTATTTATCCAGCACCAATTTTACAGAAACAAGAATTAATACAAAGATGAAAAAAATAAACAACAAAGGTCGAATAACAAATAAAATCTCTGCCTTTGAAATTGGTGCTGGATGGGGATTTTCCCTGCCCGCCAGCGCTAAGAGCGCAGCGATTGGCGGGCACGGTATAATCTCGTTAACACTCGCTTAAAAAAAATCACCCATATGAGAGCTTTTCTAAAAAATTATCGCCAAGCCCCTCGCAAAGTTCGCATTATTGGCAACTTGGTAAAAGGTAAAAGTGTCACCAAGGCTATGTCCGAGCTTAATTTTTTGGTTAAGCGCGGCTCCGAGCCTCTCAAAAAGTTGATTGCGTCCGCAGTTGCAAATGCTAAAGCCAATGACGGCATTGAGGCTGAAAACCTTTTTATAAAAAGCTTAACGGTAAATAAGGGTCTTGTAATGAAGCGTGTAGAGCGCAAAGCCAGGGGCGCTTCAAACGTTATTCACAAGCGCTCAAGCCATGTCACCGTTGAATTAACGACCATTGATCCTAAGCCCGCTAAGTCGAAAGCCGGTCGTAATGCTAAGGCTGTTAGCGCTAAAGCCTAATTTTAAATAATTATATGAGTCATACAGTTCACCCATACGCACATCGCCTAGGCATAATCAGAGACTGGAAATCTCGCTGGTTTGGAGTTGGTCCTAAATACAATCAGTTTTTGAAGAGTGATACTCTCATCCGCCGCTATTTAGAAAAGCGCCTTCGTGGTTTTTATGTCTCTGATGTTCATATTGAAAGAGGACGAGATACCGCAAGAGTGATAATCAAAACCTCACGACCAGGCATGATCATCGGCCGCTCTGGCGAAGGATCTGAAAAGTTGCGCAAAGATATTTTGAAATTTATCGAAAAAAATAAATTAGAGAATCCAAAGAATTTTAAAATGGATATTGAGGAAATCCGCTCACCGGAGTCTGATGCCCACATTGTGGCTTTCATGATTATTGAAGGACTAGAGAAGCGATTGCCTTACCGACGCGTTTTAAAACAGGTGCTTGATAAGGTTATGGCCAACCGTGATGTCAAAGGAGCTAGACTTGTTGTGGGGGGCCGCCTTGGTGGAACTGATATTGCCCGCAGCGAAGAGTTGAAGCGTGGCCGTATTCCTCTTCAGACCTTTCGTGCTGACATTGATTTTTCCCGCGAGAGAGCCCATTTGCCATACGGAGACCTAGGTATTAAGGTGTGGATCTACAAGGGTGAGGTTTTTGAAAAGGATAAAAAAGGTGCCGAGAGACGTTAAGTAGCTTCCCCCGCACCAATTTTAAAAAATCAAAACAATAATATGATAAATTCAAATTTTAAAGGTCGAAAAATGAATATACAAATTTCCGTGAAATTGGTGCGAGGTGGTGATTTTTATAATCGCTTCGCTCATTAAAAATCAACCACATGCTATTTCCAAAAAAAGTTAAATACCGAAAATGGCACACCATGCGCCGCAACGCGGGCAAAATCCACAACGAAACACGGGGGATTAAACTTTCTTTCGGCTCTTATGGCCTAAAAGCCATGACTATCGGGCGGGTGCGTTCAAATCAGATTGAAGCCGCTCGCAAGGTTGTGACCAAATCAATCGGCAAATTAGGTAAAATGTGGATTCGCGTTTTCCCAGACTTTCCTTACACGGGAAAGCCAGCGGAAGTAGGTATGGGAAAAGGTAAAGGAGATTTACAAGGCTACCAGTTCGAAGTTCGTCCAGGCCGCATCCTTTTTGAAGTTGACGGAATTCCGGAAAAAGAAGCCAGAGAAGCGCTTCGTAAAGCTGGTGCAAAGCTACCTGTTAAGACTAGAGTTATTTCTCGCGAAGTTGCTCAGTAGACAATTGGACAAAAATATGAAAGATTTAATTAATAAAAACAAAGACGAATTGAGCAAAATCCTGGCCGAAAAGCGAGAGGCTTTAAGATCTTTTCGTTTTGGCATTGTCGGCAGTAAAGCTAGCAACATCCGTGAGGGCCGAGGGATTCGTCGAGAAATTGCTAGAGTTCTAACTGCTCTTAATAAGAAATAAGCACAGCTATGAAAATTTTAAAAACTCCAAAAACTAAAGAAGAAAAAACACTGAAGCCTCACGAGCTTACTGGTGTTGTGACTTCAACTAAAATGAAAGACACGATCGTTGTTCGAGTTGATCGTTACGTTAAGCATGCTAAGTACGATAAATATTTTACAAAAAGTAAAAAATTCAAAGCGCATGATGCCGGCAACCTTAAGAAAGTAGGAGACAAGGTCACGATTGTGGAGTGCAACCCTATTTCTAAAGATAAACACTTCAAAGTTATTTAAACTTATATGATTCAACCACGTTCAATTGTAAAAATAGCTGACAACACTGGCGCCAAGATTGGACGTGTCTTCAAAGTTCTCGGCGGCTCTAAGAAAAGATATGCCAAGCTTGGAGATTTGGTTATCCTGTCAGTCCAGATTGCCGAACCTCGAAAACAGGTTAAGAAAAAAGAAATTTTGCCGGCAATCGTAGTTCGCACTAAAGTTGCTTTCAGACGCAAGGACGGATCATACATTCGCTTTGATGAAAACGCAGTAGTGATTTTGGATAAAAATAAGACCGAGCCACGCGGCGGTCGCGTTTTCGGACCGATTCCAAGAGAGATTGGCCAGCTTTTCGGATTTCAGAAAATAATTTCCTTAGCGCCCGAGGTAGTATAGGTAGCTTACAGGTTTCAGCTTTCAGCTTTCAAATAAAAAAATAAAATGAAAATTAAAAAGGGTGATAATGTAATAATTGTGAGTGGAAAAGACAAAGGTAAAACCGGAGTTATTGCCCGCGCTTTGCCTAAAAGTAACCAGGTTATTATCGAAGGCGTAAACTTAAAAAAGCGTCACCAAAGAGCCAGGAAGCAAGGTTCAAAGGGACAGATCGTTGATAAGGCCATGCCGATCAATATTTCTAATATTCAGTTTGTTGATCCTAAGAAAGGGGGAGGCACTCGCATTAAAATTACCAGAGAAGAAGGCAAAAGAGTGCGAGTGGCCAAAAAGAGTGGCGCCGTGGTCGGCAAGTAAGTTTAAAAAGTCACGTTACGCTTAAGTTTAATAAGTTGAAAAACATGAAATCGAAAAATACTAAAAACTTATTCAACTTATTAACCCTATTCAACTTATAAAACTATGGCAAAAACCAAATCCGTTGCAGAATTACAGAACGACAGCTTCAAAGACTTGAAGAGTAAATTTTCTTATAAAAGCGTCATGCAATCCCCACGCCTTCAAAAGGTAGTGGTTTCAGTTGGTGTTGGTTCTGTAAAAGATAAAAAGAAACTAGAAATTGTTTCCGATAGAATTTCCAAAATTACCGGTCAAAAAGCAGTTTTGCGCGGGGCTAAAAAAGCTATTGCTACTTTTAAGACCAGAGTAGGCGACCCTGTCGGTTACCAAGTGACTTTGCGCGGCAAAAGAATGGTTGGCTTTTTGGACAGACTGCTCAATGTTTCTCTTCCTCGAACCAAAGACTTCCGCGGTATTAACCGAACGGCCGTAGACTCAATTGGTAACATTACCATCGGTATTAAAGAACATACAATTTTCCCTGAAACGACCGATGAAGAGCTTAAAGATGTGTTCGGTATGGCAATCACGGTTGTGACGACGGCTAAGAACAAAGAAGAAGCTGAAGCCTTTTTTGAACATTTGAAATTTCCATTTAAGAAATAAATTTAAATTCAATGAGTTAGTAAAAAATGCCCTCGGGGGTATTTTTTACTAACACATTGTGGACTTTACAAAGCACGGCAAAAATGAAAGTATTATGATTAATTATGCAACTTCCTCCGTTCTCAAAAGAGCAAAAATCAAAACTTGGTTTTAAATATCACGTCACACTGATGTGTTCTGGTAATGACACTAAAAATGAAAAAAATTTGACGGACGCAAAAGAGATAGCGCGCGGAATTGCGAATAGAAATCTCGTGCTCGTTAACGGGGCATCAGCGGTCGGTTTAATGGGTGTTACAGGAAGAGAGGCTCACGATTCGGGCGGAGAGGTCTACGGTGTGGGACTGAAAGACTACGAACCCACGATACACAGCTGGTTTTCAAATTGGGAAGGTTTTAGTTCATACAACCTAAGAATACGCAGACTAACTGACTTGGCCGATGTTTTTATCGCTATGGCTGGTGGTCTTGGAACCATACACGAAATATTGGATGTACATATAAATCAGTTTCTTGGAAAGGAAAATCGTCCAGTCATTATTGTGTCGCCTATGGCAGAAATTTATAAAGATATATGCGATAAGGTTAAACAAGAAAGTCTCTATTGGGACAAATTGCCTGAACATATTTTCTATGTCCATAACGCCGAGGAGGCTCTGACAGTTCTTGATAAAATTCTGAATGAGTATAACCACACGGGTTATATAAACAAAAATTATTACCCCGTACTTACTTCAGAGCAGATTTACGAAAACATGAAACCATACGAAGAGAAGTATCATGTTCTTTATGCTGGGCTGGAATTAGTGGTTCATCCCGATGTATACCCTCCAAACAGATTTAGGAGCTCTCTCACCTTTGCTAAATATATTACTAAAGAGCTTTGCGAAGGCAAAATGATTTTTGATATTGGGTGTGGACCAGGGAATTTGGGAATCCTCGGCGCCATGAATGGTGCAAAGAAAGTGATTAGTGTTGATATCAATCCCGCCGCTGTCGCAAACACAAAAGAGAATGTGGGGCGACTTGGATTAAGTAGTATTGTAGATGTTCGTGAGGGTTCAGTTTTTAAGGCAATAGGTCAAGAAAAAGCTGATTTGATATTCTTCCATCCGCCTTTTCATCATGAGAAGATTTCTGCAAATCATACTCGATTAATGAATAGTGTCTCAACTGATGGTTTTAATGTTTTGGATAAGTTTTTCGAGAATGTAAAAGATTATTTAAAACCGGACGGTAAAATATATCTAGGATTTTCGAATAAAGACCAGAAGTCCTTAGAGCACTTAGAGACATTGATGCGTGACTACCAGGTTAAGATGGTCACACACGAGTATATTGATAGTGTTGCTGACTATCGTCTTTACGAAATTAAACTTCCAATAAAGACAACGGAAAAAGAAAATGGACTCGTTAAGGGTATTCTTAGCCTTGCCTTTTCTCGATAAAAATTCAGTTTGACCGGGTAGCGGAGAAAACTAGGGCGGATCTAGGAAAATATTTAGGTAACTGTTTTACACAAATATGGAATCAATTATCCACGGTCGTGGCGAATTGATTCCAGAGGCTAAGAATGAAAAGCAATCGCCTTAGAGGAAATAACTAGGTCGGACCTAGGAAAATAAATTTAATACCCGGCCTTAATGCAAACCTAATTCGATTGTGATAAAATCAGAAAATGAAGAAGATCTCACTTAAAAACTTGGTTTGGAAAGAGGGGAAATACTATGTTTCTCAGTCTTTGAACGTGGATATTTCTTCTTTTGGTAAGACAAAAAAAGAAGCGGTTGATAATTTGAAAGAAGCAGTCTCTCTTTATCTTGAAGATGCTACTGTTAAAGATATACGAGAGGTTATAAGGCCAGAACTTGTGACAAGTATTGTCACATATGCCTAAGTTGTATTCCTCCAATCAGACTTTGCTAGTTTTATATAAGCACGGATTCTTATTTATATCGCAAAAAGGAAGTCACATAAAATTGCGTAAAATAATCAAAGGAAAAGTTTTTACAGTAATTATCCCTGATAACAAAAAAGAAATACCTATTGGAACTTTTGCTTCAATCGTAAGACAATCCGATCTTAAGAAAGAAGATTTTTGAACATTTGAAGTTTCCTTTCAAAAAGTAAATGTAAACACCGATGAAAAAGCGTCTGTTATTTATTTGTAGTAGTGCGATAGACAGGAGCCCAACCGCCGCGAACTTATTCTCTAGTTCTCAAAAATATATAGCTAAAACGGCTGGCACTCATTCCGACGCAACACAATGTGTGACCCAAAAACTTTTAGATTGGGCTGATCTAATTTTTGTCATGTCAGAAGGTACAAATCAACATCTCAGCTATCTAAAAAATAATTTTGATATTAAGGGAAAGAAGATCCATGATCTACACGTGCGTGATATGTATTTTAGAAATGATCGAAGACTTATTAAACTACTAAAGAAGCGTATTAATATAATTATAGGAGAAAACTAGGGCGGATCTAGGAAAATATTTAGGTAACTGTTTTACACAAATATGGAATCAATTATCCACGATCGTGGCGAATTGATTCCAGAGGCTAAAGAATGAGAGGAAACTCCGCCCGAATTCTTAGGAGTGCAAAAGTGGGTGGCCTTATACAACTATTTGACAATATATGACGATTTGCTAATATTGCCAACAAGCTTTTAGGGAGATTTTCCCAAAAAACAATGAGCCCTGTTAGAGGGCGATTATGTTTTTTGAGGACTCCGGCATTAGTTTCTGAACTAAAGCCGGAGGTATCCAAAAAGATTCCCATAAGGGGAGCAGATGAAAGTCCGGATAACGTCCGCCCAAATTTTCTCTAAGAAAATTTGGGCGAGACAAGGATACTTCACCCGCCAAAATTTTGTCACCCGCCACGAATTTTTTCCTGAAAATTCAGGCGGGCAAGCTGAATCTGGAGCTGGTAAGTATTTGAATAATAGGATTTCTATCATAAAAAGCTCCGGTAATAGCATAAAATTTTAGGCGGAAAAATGGCAAAAACATCAACAACCGTCCGTTCAACGCGGACACCAAAATTTAAAAGTCGAGTAGTTCGACGTTGTTTTCGCTGTTCTCGTAAGCGTGGCTACATGCGTGACTTCGGTCTTTGCCGCATTTGTTTTCGTGAGTTAGCTCGTGAAGGTATGGTCCCAGGCATTAAAAAATCATCATGGTAGGAGATCCAATCGCAGATTTTATAACAAGACTTAAGAATGCCTCGATGGCGAGACAGACGGTTGTTTCTGTACCCTATTCAAAATTGAAAGTGGCTATTTCCGAAGTTTTACTTAAAGAAGGTTTTATCGCTTCATTTGAAAAGCGCGGCAAAAAAGTTAAAAAATATATTGAGGTCACTTTGAAATACGAGGGTGGTGAATCAGAAGTTCGCGGCGTAAAAAGAATTTCCAAATCAAGCAAACGTGTTTATTTGGGAGTAAATGATATTCACGGAGTTAAGCAAGGACAGGGAATCTTGGTTCTCTCGACCCCAAAAGGTTTAATGACAGATCGTGAGGCCCGTAAATCAAAGGTCGGCGGGGAAGCTTTGTTTAGCATGTGGTAGATTTTTAAGGAGTAAGGGTGCCCTTAGGCCACACTTACGACTATAAAAATCACCATCCCGCCCCAGTTTTACAGAAACAAAAAATAGTGCAAATATGATTAATCAAAACAATAATAATCGAATAAATAGTAAAATTTCTGTCCCAGAAATTGGGGCGGGGTCGAGATTTTCCCCGCCTGCCAGCGCCAAGAGCGCCGCGATTGGCGGGCACGGAACAATCTTGCTAAGGCTCGCTTAAGAAAATCATTTATATGTCACGTGTAGGCAAACAACAATTAGCAATTCCAGAAAAAACTGAAGTAAACGTTTCAGGTTCTTCTGTTGTGGTTAAAGGACCTAATGGAACTTTGACTCGCGATTTTCGTCCAGAAGTGACAGTGAATGTTGCCGACGGAATTGTCACTGTGAATCCACTTAAAGAAGATAAGCTTAGCCGCTCTCTTTGGGGCACTACCGCTTCTCACATCAATAATATGATTGCTGGAGTCAACAAGCCTTTTGAAAAACAGCTAATACTAGAAGGGGTTGGCTTCAAGTCTGAAGTTTCCGGCAAGACTTTGGTTTTGGCGCTCGGTTTTTCCCACCCTGTGCGCGAAGAAATTCCTGAAGGTTTGACTGTAAAGGCTGAAAAAAATGTTATTACCATAACAGGTATAAATATCGAACAGGTTGGTCAGTTTGCCGCCCACATTCGTCAGTTGAAAAAGCCGGAACCATATAAAGGTAAAGGTTTCCGTTACCGAGATGAGGTTATTAGGCGCAAGGAAGGTAAGAAGTCTGTCTAACGCCATACCAATATACGAATGAATACTAATGATACGAATAAAATACAAGAATGAGCTACATTAAAGAAAAATCTAATAAGAAAACTCTCAGTCGCATTCGTCGTCATGCGCGTATTCGCTCGCACCTCTCCGGTACCAAGGAGATTCCTCGCTTGGCTGTTTGGAAATCCAACCGATATATCTATGCTCAACTTATCGATGATGTTGAAGGAGTAACCTTGGGTGCCGCCACCACTCTTAAAGATAAGAGTGGAACGCCGATTGAAAAGGCAGAAAAAGTGGGAGAAAAAATTGCCAAAGTCGCCGCCGAGAAAAAGATCAAAGAGGTGGTCTTTGATCGAGGAGGTTTTCGTTATATGGGTCACGTTAAAGCTTTAGCTGATGCCGCTCGTAAAGGCGGATTGAAATTTTAATATATATGGATGACGAAAAAATCATAACTGATGAAGCAATAATTCCGGAAGTAGTGGAAGATACACCAACCGAAGAAGTTTTGGCGACTGTTCCTGTGGAAGAAGAAATCATTGCGGAAGCTATTGTCGAAGATGCGCCAAAAACTGCCGGCAAAAGACAATTTGATAAAAACGCTGGCCGCCGCGGCGGAAATAGAAAAGGTCCTCGTCGTGAAGAGAGAGTTAAACCTGAATTTGATCAAAAGATTATTGAAATGAGACGCGTTACTCGTGTTGTTGCCGGCGGCCGCCGTATGAGCTTTGCTGTCGCTTTGGTTGCTGGAAACCGCAAAGGAAAAGTTGGAGTGGGAACTGGTAAGGCTGGAGATACTGCCGCTGCTATTGAAAAAGCCTTTCGAGATGCTAAGAAAAATATGATGACAATTTCCTTAACAAAAGAAAATTCAATTGCTCATGATGTTAAGGCAAAGTACTCTGCTTCGGTTATTATGCTTATGCCGGCTAAAGGCCGCGGCCTTGTGGCTGGGGGATCAGTCCGAAGCGTACTTGAGCTGGCCGGCATTACCGATATTTCCGGAAAAATCCTCTCTCGCAGCAAAAATGGATTAAATAATGCCGAAGCGGCCATGAAAGCCCTAGCTTTGCTCCGCCTACGCAGCAAGCCTTCTCGCACCACTAAATAATTGAAGTAATTAAACTATCATGCAGATTCACCAAATTAAAAGAACTCATACAAACTACAAAGCGACCAGAATTGGTCGTGGTGGTAAGCGTGGTAAAACATCCGGCCGTGGTACCAAGGGTCAGTTAGCCCGCTCTGGACGTAAACTACGACCCCAACTTCGCGATACTATTAAGAAATTACCTAAGCTTCGCGGTCGCGGCCGAAACTTTTTGAAATCTATCAATTCTTACGCACTCGTTGTGAATGTAGATTTATTGAACAAGCACTTTGCAGCTGGAGAAACCGTGAATGCTGAAACTTTGAAACAAAAAGGCTTGATCCGTCCTCAGCGCGGAGTCACTGAAGTGGTCAAGATTCTCGGCAATGGAGAATTGGAAAAGAAACTTATAATTAGCGGCTGCAGTCTTTCTTCAGGTGCGAAAGAGAAAATTGAAAAAGCGGGTGGTACAATTTTAGTAAAATAAGGAGCTAAAGGTATACTTACGGGAACACTTATGCTTAACCCCTCACTTGCTAAAAATAATCTACGCTATAAGGATAGATAAGTTGAACCAATGATGAAATAGTCGCGAAATAAAATAAAATAAGCAAGTGAGGGATGGAGATTTTCTAAAATCTCGCCGCTCGCTTAAGAAAATCATCCACATGCAATCAATATTCGAAAAATTAAAGCTAGTTATAAAAGACAGCACGCTTCGCGGACGTCTCCTCTTCGTTTTGGCGGCTTTGATGCTTTTTCGCATACTGGCGGCTATTCCGATTCCGGGAGTTGATGCTGATAAGCTCGATCAATTTTTAAGTAGTAATCAATTTTTGGGCTTATTAAATATTTTTTCCGGCGGCGGACTTTCCAATCTTTCAATTGTGATGCTCGGAGTCGGTCCTTACATTACGGCTTCTATTATCATGCAGCTTATGACGATGCTTTCTCCGAAGATGAAAGCTTTAATGCAGGAAGAGGGAGAAGCCGGCCGCAAGCGTTTTACTCAATATTCAAGACTCATAACTGTCCCGCTTGCGTTTATTCAGGGGGCGGCCTTTCTTATTATTTTGGAGCGTCAGGGAATTGTGACCAATCTTCACGCGCTTGGTTTTGTAACCAATCTTATGGTCATTGTGGCCGGCTCCATGCTTTTGATGTGGATCGGAGAACTTATTACAGAATTTGGCATTGGTAATGGAGTTTCTTTGATTATCTTTGCTGGAATTGTGGCCGGCCTGCCAACTTTAATTAGCCAGCAAATCTTTAGCTTTGAGCCCGCCCAGCTACCGTATTACCTCGCTTTTGCGGCGGTAGCCTTAATTACTATTGCAGCGGTGGTGGCGGTAACGGAAGCGGAAAGGCCTATTCCTATCACTTATGCCAAGAGAGTCAGGGGCGCCCGTGTTTACGGGGGGATTTCAACTTATTTACCACTTCGTATGAACCAAGCTGGCGTTATTCCAATTATCTTTGCACTTTCTATACTTTTGTTCCCCCAGATGCTTTTCAATGTTCTTTCATTTGCTAAAAATGAAGTCGTTAACAATATTGGCGCTTTCTTTACCAATGTTTTGGCCAATCAGTGGGTATACGGAATTGCCTATTTTCTCTTGGTGTTTCTTTTTACTTATTTTTACACGGCTGTTACTTTCGATCCCGAGCAAATTGCCACCAATCTGCAAAAAAATGGTGCTTTCACTCCTGGTGTTCGTCCCGGCGCTTCAACCGCTCAATACATAAGCCGCATCTTACTTCGCATCACTTTAGTTGGCGCTCTTTTCCTCGGTACTGTGGCTGTCCTTCCACTTATCATGCAAGGAGTAACTGGTATTCAGTCATTAGCAATCGGCGGAACATCTCTTCTTATCGTGGTTTCTGTTGTCCTAGACCTCATACGCAAAATCGACGCTCAGATTTCGATGAGGGAATACTAGGACAGCTTATAGGTTCTAGGTTTCAGCTTCTAACTATATAAAAATGAATAATGATTTAGGTTTGAAAAAAAGAACTGTAAAGTTGGTTAATCATAATCCTAATTGGGAAGAGCATTTTGAAAAAGAAAAAAAATTATTACTAAAAACTTTTCCAAATATTTTAAAAATATCACATGGAGGAAGTACTGTTATTCCTAACATTCCCGCTAAACCAATCATCGACTTGTTTGCCGTTGTTAAATCTCTGAAAGAAGTTGAACCAATGGTCAATAATTTAGAGAAGCTGGGTTATGACTATGTGGGAGAAAGAGGAGTACCAGAACGACTGTTGGCTGTAAAGAAGGGCCCACTCGATTTCCGAACTCACCACCTACATTTTGTGGAAGAAACAAGCAATGAATGGAAAAATCATCTACTATTGAAAAACTATTTTTTGAAATATCCAGAGGTCGTAACTGAATATGCAAAATTGAAAGTTGAATTAGGAGAAAAGTTCGGGGAAGATAGGGGTTCTTACACAAGTGGCAAGGAATCTTTTATAGAGTCAGTTTTAGAAAAAGCTGGTAAAGAACCAGGTTTATTAACTTGAAGCTATAAGCTATAAGCTGTAAGCTAGAACCTATAAATATGACTCCCCACACATTTGTTTTTATTGGTCGATCTGGTTGTGGCAAAGGCACTCAAGCTAAGCTTTTGACCGAATATCTAAAGGAAAAAACCCCCGATACTCCTGTTTTTTATATGGAAACGGGCCAGACCTTTCGAGATTTTCTTTCCCGCAATAGCTATTCCAGTAACTTGGCCAAAGAAATAAATGAAAAAGGGGGGCTACAGCCAGAATTTTTGGCGGTTTGGGCTTGGTCACATATACTGGTTGAAAATTTGCGCGGCGATGAGCATTTGGTTATAGATGGGACGCCGAGAAAAGCCCGCGAAGCGGCAGTGCTTGATTCGGCTTTTAAGTTTTATAAACGGGAAAAACCGTTTATTATTTATATAAACGTTTCCAAAGACTGGTCCAAAGAACGTTTACTTTTGCGTAAGCGAGCGGATGACACTGAAGAGGACATTGATCAGAGACTCGCTTGGTTTGAAACAGAGGTGGTGCCGGCCATCGATTATTTTAGAGGAAGCGAAGATTACCGAATGATTGATGTTATAGGCGAGCAGCCGATTGAAGAAATTCATCGAGAGATAATAAGTAAAATATCAGTTTAATCGCTATTTAATTTCCGAAATGACATTTGTAAAAAGTCCAAAAGATATAGAGAACCTAAGAGTCGGGGGCAAACACCTCTCCACTGTTTTAAAGCAAGTCATGAAAGCTGTAAAACCGGGGGTGAATGCTAAAAAACTCGATGACTTGGCAGAAAAACTTATTAGGGATTATGGGGACGAGCCGGCTTTTTTAAACTATATTCCTTATGGAGCGGATCGACCATTTCCCGCCACCCTTTGCGTTTCGGTCAATGAGGAAATAGTTCATGGAATTCCAAATGAGAAAGAAAAAATCTTGAAAGAGGGCGACATTGTCGGGCTCGACATTGGGCTTTCTCATAATGGCTTATTTGTCGACATGGCTGTTACTGTCGGCGTTGGCATTATTAGTCCGAAAGCCCAAAAACTTATTGATACTACACGTGAAGCACTAGATGTTGGTATAAAAGTCTGCCGCCCAGGAAACAGGATAAATGATATAGGTTGTGCGGTTGAAAAGTTTGCTAAACCTTTTAAATACGGAATTGTGGAAGAATTGGGTGGGCATGGCGTCGGACACAAGGTCCACGAAGAGCCTTATGTACCGAACTTTTGTTTGAAAGAAAAAAGCCCAGAGATGCGCGAAGGCATGGTACTCGCCCTTGAACCAATGTTAAACGAAGGCACGAAGCACGTAATTTTGGCTGAGGATGGCTACACTTTTAAAACAGCTGATGGGAAATTAAGTGGCCACTTTGAACATACTGTTCTTATTACCAACGGCGAACCAGAAGTGATCACCGCCTTTAATTAGTACTCTATTTTTTTATTATTCCTCTTACTTTGCACCACCCCATAGGACTACCCTACGGGGTACTACGGGGTAAGAAGCCGATAATTTAGTATGATCATACCAAATTATCATGAACTATCGTGATATAATTTTACAATGTCAGAAGGATCTTTTAACATGGGAAAAAAGTTTTCTTCTCCAGAGGAAGAATTGGCTTATTTACGCGCTCGGGTTTTGGAACAAGAAAAAATACATGAAGCGGAAGGTCAAAAATATAATCGTGAAGAGGTTATCAAGGAAAAAATAATCGAGCACAAGGAAAGTAAACCGGAGGAAATTTTAAAACACCCTATAAGTCAAAGTGAGCATGAGGCCATTGTGCTCGACCTCATGCCCAAGGGAACGGATAAAAAAATTGAGGAACTTTTGGGCTTACTTGATCAAAAAGGTTTACTAAACACTTTAAATATAGTTGAAAAATTAAACGATCCAGAACTGGAGGATGATTTTCACCGGGTCCTCGTTCAATACATAAAAAAGAACTTACCTGTTTCTGGCCTTACCGAGAAAAGCTCCCTTCTAGCTTCGCTTCACATGACCCTTTTCGAGATTGCGCTTTCAATCGATGAGAAGGAAGAAAAAAGGCCCTTAAAAGAGCTAATTTCCTCAATGGAGCAGTTATACGCTGGCATTATTCCTCATACACCGGGCAAAATGGGTGAGTGGATGTCATTTGAAATAGCCGTTTCCAATGAAAATCGAGAAGTAGTCTTTTATGCGGCTATTCCGGATAAAAGTATTGGCTTATTCGAAAAACAACTACTCTCCATTTTTCCGAGCGCCAAAATTAGCGAAGAGAAAAATGATTACAATATTTTTAAAGACAAGGGTCATTTTGCAGCCTCGCACGCTACTTACAAGGAAAATCCAGTCTTTCGCCTAAAGTATTACAGTGAGTTTGATCATGATCCGCTGACAATTATTTTAAATGCTTTTTCTAAAATCGCTGAAAACGGAGAGGGAGCCGCTATTCAATATTTAATCGCGCCACCACGAATTGATTACCTTTATCGCTATAAAAACGCCCTCCTTCAAATGGACAAAGGTGTGCCAGGGAAAGTAGCCATCGATATTAGAGAAAGTTTAATTTCTGATTTTTCTAAAGACCTTGGCGGAATACTTAAAGACCTTGTTAAAAAAGATCCCAAGAAAACGGAAGAGAAACCATTAAGTGAAAAAGACAACCAAATAAAAGAAGCTCTTAAGCAGAAAATGGAATCTGGTATTGTGTCAGTCGGTATTCGCATTGTGACCTCAGCGGAAACGCAAGCCCGGGCGGATACCATAATTTCGGAAATCGAAGCAGCCTATCATCAGTTTGAAGAAACATCGGGGAACGCCTTAATTTTCAAACGCTATAAGCCAGGCGAACTTTCGAAGTTAACGCGGGATTTTTCCTTCCGGGTCTTTGAAAAAGTGGAATCTTTACCCATGTCCTTGCGAGAACTTTCTACTCTCTTTCACTTGCCGACCGAAAGCGCTGGTATGGTTTCCGAATTAAGGCAAAGTAAGGCGGGCACTGCTCCATCACCAAACGAAATGAAAAAGAGCGGCATTCTTCTTGGCGTAAATCGTCACCGAAATGTCAGCACAGATATTTACTTTTCTCCGGAAGATCGCTTGAGGCACTTTTACTGCATCGGACAAACCGGTACCGGTAAATCTACTTTGCTTAAAAATATGATCATTCAAGATATTCAAAACGGCGAAGGTGTTTGCATGATCGATCCTCATGGCTCGGACATTGAGGATATTTTGGCAAGCGTGCCTCATAATCGCCTGAATGATGTCATTTATTTTGACCCGGCCTACGCCGCGCGCCCCATGGGACTTAACATGCTTGAGTTTGATCCGCGCTTTCCTGAGCAAAAAACATTTGTGGTCAATGAACTCATTGCCATATTTAATAAATTATTCGATATGAAAATCGCCGGCGGTCCGGCTTTTGAGCAGTATTTCAGAAATTCAGCGCTTTTGGTAATGGAAGATCCAGCTTCTGGTAATACTATTATTGAAATTGGCCGAGTTTTAGCCGACAAGGCTTTCAGAGATTTGAAACTTTCCCGCTGTAAAAACCCGATCATTGCTCAATTTTGGCAAAATGCCGAAAAAACTTCCGGTGAACAATCTCTGGCCAACTTCGTGCCATATATTACCAGTAAGCTTGATCCCTTCATTAGTAATGACATTATGCGGCCGGTGATTGCGCAGGAGAAATCCTCTTTCAATTTTAGAGACATCATGGATTCCAAAAAAATTCTCTTGGTCAATCTCTCAAAGGGACGTTTGGGGGACATTAACGCCAACTTTATCGGGCTTATTCTAATTGGTAAAATTTTAATGGCCGCACTCTCCCGAGTTGACTCACTGGGTAAAAATTTGCCACCATTTTATTTGTATATTGATGAATTTCAAAATATTACGACAGATTCAATAGCCAACATTCTTTCAGAAGCTCGGAAGTACAAACTTTCCCTCACCATTGCTCACCAATTCATCGCACAACTCGAAGAGAAAATTCGAGATGCAGTCTTTGGCAACGTTGGTTCCATTTCGGCTTTTCGAGTAGGGAGTGATGACGCCGAATATTTAAGTAAACAATTTGCGCCGACGTTTACCGAAAAACAAATCATGGATTTGGATAATAGAAATGCTTACCTAAAACTTTTGGTAGGTGGCCGTCCGGCTAAACCCTTTAATTTGGAGACGGTCCCACTCTCAAAGATTGATCACACCAACATAAACGAACTAAAAGAAATTTCTTATTTGAAATACGGAAAAGCCCGGGCTGAAATTGAGGAAAATATTTTAGGAAGATATAGGAAGTTGTAAAAAACAAAAGTCCGCAAAAGTGCGAACTTTTGCGGACTAAATTACATACTGTCTCTACTGTCCCAGATACCGGAGTCCAGAGTTGTAACCGATGCTGAATCCAAGGAGGTATGTTTCGTTTTTATTCGCATGGTTAGGTTGCAACCTACCCGCCCAATAAAAACCATCGATTTCGCCTTGCTCATAAATCTCTTGGCTTTCCGCATTGATTTCTGGACATGCAGGTTCGTGTTCATCCATAAAACAACTTTTGCAGGACATAATAAACCTCCTCTATTTGAAACTTTAATTAATAAAAATGTTGGTTTGGCGGGAGCCCTTGTCTTTTACAAGAAAGCACATAAAATAGCCACTTGTCAAGCAATCGTACTGCTCCACCAAATAAGACTTATTTGATGAAAAATAGGAGTGATGTTAAACTCACATAAATATGGATAAAGAGAAACACTTTAAAAAAGAGAGAACCTTAGTCGTTATTAAGCCAGACGGCATCCAAAGAACGTTAATTGGCGAAATCATTAACCGCTTTGAGAGAGCCGGGCTTAAAATGGTTGGTTTAAAAATGCTGGTCCCGGAGGCCTCGTTTGTGGAAGCTCACTACACCCTTGATCCAAACTGGAAAAAAAATGTCGGCACTAAAACAATTGAAAGTTACAACAAAAAGGGAATTGCGCCTCCTTCAAGTGATCCTATCGAAGTTGCCAATACTGTCTTAGGATCTTTACGAAAATACATGACCGCAGGCCCAGTTATTGCTATGGTTTTTCAAGGCGCGCATGCAGTCAAAATCATTCGTAAAATTACCGGCGGCACTGAACCTCTAACGTCAGACGTCGGCACCATACGCGGAGATTATATGGTTGATTCTTATCAGATGGCCGATACGGACAAAAGAGCGGTAAGAAACCTTATTCACGCTTCTGGATCAGTAGAAGAAGCAGATATGGAAATAAAACATTGGTTTAAAGATGAGGAAGTAATAAATTATCGTCTGGTTCAGGAAGAAATTCTTTACGATGTGAACCTCGACGGCATTCTGGAATAAGAGAAGATAGACACACTTTTTGAGTAAATCTCCGCACGTGCGGAGATTTACTCAAAATCGTAGAATCTTTATTAACGCTCCGATCTCGTCTTATAGAGATTATTGATTTAATTTGAAATGAGAAATCAGCTCTTTTTCACCATCGATTTCTTTTGCCACTATAATTCTAATAAATTTCCGGCAAAAATAATGATCAGCAATAAAATTTATCTCTTTTATGCAAGGAAAAGGGTATACAAACGCCGAAGCTTGGTATTTTTGGAAGCCAAGACGTTTAAGTTGATATCTCAATGATTCGCGGACTTTGTTTTTTGTGTTCGGAATATCAAACAGTACCACATACCATTCTTGGTTCCATTTGCGAGACTTAATAACCACATTATCTAAATTGTACTCACTAGCACTTTTCAAGCCTTTCTCTGTAAGGGCAAGCCCATAATTATTTTTTTTATTTTTAATTATTCTTATTTCTCCATCTTCTACTAATCTTTCCGCTGTTCTTTGTAGTTGCGAACGACTTAATTTTTTCCATTCCCCGCTCAATTCTTTTACTACCCTTATATGATGCATAGGATTACCGGATAGACCTAGCGATACACCAGCTAATAGCAGAAGCATAATCTTTTTTTGAAAAATTCCGGCCATAATTTAAATCTATCACAATATATTAACAGTACAGTTAATTCGTGCAAATCTCCGCACGTGCGGAGATTTGCACGAATGTTATATTTACTTACGCAGTGAAATTTCATTGAAAATTAATTTTGAGAGAGTATAATAATTAAAGGGTCATTTCAGTTATTATCCTTATAAGCATATTTCGGGATCCCACTATAGTTGATTCAAGATGAGCACAAGCCTAAAAATTTGAGTTCAGAGAGCTTCGACTGAGGGAACCCACCTAGCATTTTGCGGGTAATATGCTTGAAATGATCCTATCTAAGTCGCCCCGACCAATCTTTGGTCGGGGCGTTTTAGGATTCTCTTCCGCCCTAAACTTTTCAGACATACTTGCTTCTTTAGATAAAAATAAGCTCAACTTATTAAATTTTAAATGGTTTCTTTATGGCATATTTTAAAAGTTTCGGTGGGTAAAAAAATGATATAATGTCCTTATCTAAAATTACTCTCTATACCTAAGAACCTCATGATAACTATTCATATAAAGCGGGCTAAATTTCTCCTATTTTTTGGCTTTCTAAGCTTTTTTATCGCTGGTTGTTACTATATCGGCTACTATCTCGACCTTTTCTGGCTTTTTTCTTGGTATGATATTCCCCTCCATATTTTAGGGGGTCTATGGGCAACATTTTTTGTTTTTGGTTTGTATTTCTCAATTAGCCAAAAAATACCGACAGGCAAAGTTTTTTACCCCACTCTTTTTCTGGGCATGCTCTTCATTGCCATTCTTTGGGAGAGTTACGAGCTCATTGTCGGGCTGGTTGATTTTAATGACGAAGAATATGTTTTGGATACAGTTAAGGACTTCACCAATGATTTTATAGGAGCAATTTTTGCTTTTTTCACTCTCAAGTACTTTTATACACGTGATATGATTGTAAAATAATGAAACTTACTCTGACGTGTTGGGGCGGTGTTGGCGTTGTAACGGGCGCTAATTTTTTATTAGAAGGGGACCCTGGAAAATTTTTAATTGATTGTGGGCTACGTCAGGGAGATCGTTTTGGCGAAGAGGAAAATTACGAAGAATTTCCCTATGATCCAAAAAGCATAAAAGCTTTATTCGTGACGCACGCTCATATGGATCATATTGGGCGAATTCCAAAATTAGTTAAGGACGGATTTAATGGTGTTATTTATTCAACCAGAGAAACTCGACTGATAGTGCCGGCCATGTTTGAGGATGCCTTGTCTCTTTTGGGCCGCGAAGCTAGAGAGCGAAAAGTCGACAGACTTTACAATGAGGAGGATGTCGAAAAAGCCTTATCCCTGTGGCAGGAAGTGCCATATCAGGAAGCGCGCGATTTAGGAAATGGTTTAAGTTTTCTTTTAAAAGATGCCGGACATATTTTAGGTTCCGCCATGGTTCTTATTGAGTATGGTGAAAATAATAAGAAGCGAAAAATGCTTTTTACCGGAGACCTGGGCAATTCACCTTCGCCTCTTTTACCAAATACCGATTCTCCTGAAGGCATTGATTATTTACTGATGGAGAGCGTCTATGGCGACAGAAATCACGAAAGTAAAAGTGAAAGAGACGATCGTTTAAAAGCCGTACTCGAGGAAACGATCGCCAAAGGGGGAGCGGTGGTTATCCCCGCCTTTTCTCTGGAGAGAACGCAAAATATTCTTTATTCCCTCAATAATTTAATCGAAGATAAGAAAATTCTCTCGGTGCCGGTTTTTCTCGATTCACCCCTGGCTATCAGAGTGACCGAAGTTTATAGAGAAGAGCAGCAAAATTTTAAACAAGCCATTAAGGATGAAATAAATAAGGGTGATGATATTTTTAATTTTCCTAAACTGGAGCTAACTCTCCAAAATAAAGATTCTCTTTCGATCGAAAAAACTGCAAATCCGAAAATTATTATCGCTGGCTCCGGTATGTCTTCCGGGGGTCGCGTTACCAGACACGAAGTAGACCATTTACCCGATCCAAATAGCACTATTCTCCTTGTTGGATATCAGTCCGTCGGAACTGTCGGTCGAAAGCTGCAGGATGGAGTAAAAAGTATTCGTTTAGACGGAAAGGACGTCAGCGTTCGGGCTCGGATAGAAAGTATTCAGGGATTTTCTTCTCATAAAGATAGTGATAGTCTGGTTTCTTTTGTGGAAGAGTGTATGAGTACTGTCAAAAAAGTATTCGTCGCCATGGGCGAACCGAAAGCCTCTTTATTTTTGGTGCAAAAACTGCGAGATAATTTGGCAGTAGATGCAATTTACGCCGAAAAAGGAAAAAAATACGATTTAGAATTTTAAGTCGTGTTATAATCATTTCAATTATGGGCGATTTACGGAAAAATAATTTATCAGCGGGCTTTAAAATCTGTGTTTCAGGTGCGGCCGAAACTGGACATTGTGGTCTTGATGCATATGACAAAGCGAAAGATATCGGTAAGGAAATTGTTAAACAGGGAGGTATTATCGTCACCGGAGCAACCACTGGTTTCCCAACTTGGTCGGCCATGGGAGCAAAAGAGGTCGGGGGGATTTCGATTGGCTTTTCTCCGGCTTCAACCGAAAAGGAACACCTAGAGGTTTATAAATTACCCCTTGAGGCTATGGATCTTGTGGTTTATACCGGCTTTGGCTATTCGGGCCGAAACCTCATTCTCACGCGCTCATCTGATGCGGTTATTATCGGCTGCGGACGGATTGGCACTATTAATGAGTTTACGGTTGCTTACGAGGACAGTAAGCCGATTGGAATACTGCGGGGTTCTTGGGAAACAGATGAGACGCTGGCAGATATTATTGAGAAAGGGCACCGCATAAATGAGAAAGTTATTTTTGATGAAGATCCAAAGAGGTTAATAGAGAGAGTGGTCGCACTTATAAAAAAAGATAAGGGCGCTAACAACACTTACCAGAATCCTGATGGTATTATGGGCGTAAAGGGACGTGTAATTTTGTAATTACACTAGAAATAAATAAAAAAACTCCCCAATTATGTATGTAGGGGAGTTTTTTTATTTTGGCTAGCGAGGAGCGGAATGGAGAATTCTGATTTTACATTTCGTCCGAGCGAAGACAAAACACAGGTTCAATACCTCGCGGCATTGCCTCGAGGAACCTTTATTTTGGCTAGCGAGGAGCGGAATGGAGAATTCTGATTTTACATTTCGTCCGAGCGAAGACAAAACACAGGTTCAATACCTCGCGGCATTGCCTCGAGGTATCTTTATTTGCTAAATCTAAGTTTTTTATTTTGAAACTTCGGCCACCAAGCGATCAAAGCTGGTCGGATTATGTTCGGCCAATGTTGCCATAATTTTTCGATCAATCAGAATAGATTTCTTTTTCATGGCGCCAATAAATTTGCTGTAGGAAAGGTTTTTGGTCTTCAAAACTGAACCAATCTGCACATTCCAGAGTCGGCGGAAATCATTTTTCTTATCTTTTCGGTGAGCAAAGGAGTATTTGCCGGCATGAACCAAGGCTTCATAAGCGGCGGCTTCTTTTGTACCGCGGCCAAAGCGGTATCCTTTAACTTTTTTTAAGACGTTCCGACGCGTCTTCATTGATGTTGTTCCTCGTTTTACTCTTGTCATGTGTTTAGCTTCTAGCTTCTAGCTTTTGGCTTTCAGCTTCAGTATTAATTATAATGTTTTTTTAAGCTGGAAGCTGTAACTTGACAGCTAGTAGCCATGCTTTACTTGTGATTTATGAGATAAAGACTTTTGGTCTTATTCGACATTGTAAAATGCTGGGTGCGCTTCTTGTTTAGCTGTGAGCTGCGGCTCTCCTTGGCATTGAAGTGATCTTGCCCTGGGCGGCGTGTCACTAGCTTGCCATTTTTAGTGACTTTGATTCTTTTTAAAAATGATTTGTTTGATTTCATGATGATTGATTTTTAAGGAATGATAGTGACTATAAAAATCATCATCCCTCACTTACTTTCCCTAATTACTTGCCTCGTATACTAAACTGACGTTATCATTTTCTGGTACTTTCGCAAGTGAGGGATCTAAATAAATTATAGTCATAAGTGTACCCTTATTTCCTTAATTTTCTAAGACTTACCTTTCTCGATTAGGAGAGAGAGTCCTTTAGGACTTTTTTTGGCTTCCTCGGCTATTTTATAAGGAATAGTGAGGAGTTTTAATAGTCTTTCCAGTCTTTCTTTGAGAAATTTTTGATCAAGATATTTGGAGCGTCCTGGCAAAAATAGGTCTATTTTGACGCGATGACCTTCGGCTAGCCATTCGGAGGTTTTTTTAGCTTTTAGCTCAAGGTCGTGCTCGCCGGTACCTATTTTGACTTGCACAGTCTTTACCTCGACTGTTTTAACCTTAGACTTGGCCTCCTTCTGTTTCTTGTTCTGCTCGTACTGGAATTTACCATAATCGCTGATTTTTGCAATAGGCGGGGTAGCGTTTGGCGATATCTCAATAAGGTCAAGTCCGGCCTCTTCCGCCAGGCGGAGCGCCGTTGCCGTATCGATCACGCCCAAATTTTCCCCATCATGGTTAATAACGCGTAATTCAGCGGCCCTGATGTTTCTGTTGATTCGTACTCTTGGGGTCAAGGGTTAAAGTGAGCTAGTTTTTAAATATAAGTTTTTTGGTTCGACACTATTTTACAGTACTCTGCTTTATTCAGCTTTATATTCCGAAATATTGTGAAAGACTATCATATATAAGGCTATTTTGCCAATCAAAAATAGTTTATACTATTAAGACATATGGGCGCCATCCAAAAGAACCAGAAGAAATTGGCTTTGTTTTTAGGTTTTTTTATTTTGGCTTTTGCCATTCTATTTCCCAGTTTAACTTTAGCTCAACAGCCTCTAGTGCCGTGCGGCTTGGAAGCTAATTTAGCCGATCAATGTCAGCTATGTCATTTGGTCGAACTTGTCCAAAGAGTCATTAATTTCATTATTGTTTATTTGGCGGCGCCTTTCGCCACCCTCCTTATAGCTTGGGCTGGGATAAACTTAATGGTTTTTGCTGATAATGAAGGTAAACGTAAAGAAGCTAAGCAGCTTTTGAAAGATATTTTAGTTGGCTTTCTCTTTATTTTACTAGCCTGGACAATTGTTATTGTCATTATGAATATGCTGGTAAACGATACTATTAAAACTCCGGGCAGCAGCTGGTTTGAAATTAAATGCGCGCCTGGTTATGGGGCACCTAATCTTGGCTTAGACCAATTTCAAGGTGGAGACATATCGTCGATTCCAAATCGCACTTTACCGGAAGATGTTTTTAAAAAAGAAGTACAGACTCGGCAAACTCTCCTCGATGGAGGGGTCCAGGTTAATCGAGTACGAGCATGCGGTGGGTCGGTTACAACTCAATGTACAAGTGTTTCCGGACTGAATCAGGGCGTAGTTGATTATGCCATTTCTACGCGGGCGGCTGTTTGTGGGACTGATAAAACTTGTGGCTTAGTCATAACGGGAGGTGCAGAAGCTGGGCATAGCGGAACTGGCACCGGGACGCATGCGGGCGGTGATAAAATTGATTTGCGATTAGCGCCTAAACTAGACAGCTATGTTATAAAGAATTTTTCCACTTGTGACAAATGTATACGAAGCGATGGGGCAAAACTTTATACCGATCCTACTACCAAATCTGTTTGGGCAAGAGAAGGAGATCATTGGGATGTGCAGGTCAAAAAAATATAACTTTTTAAATATATTTTAAATAATCACAAATAAAGAGCAAACTTAAAGTCTGCTCTTTATTTGTGATTCACTCTATAATTTAAATAGTCGGAGTTGCTCTCGGTCTTCGGTGAGAACAGCTAAGTAAAGCAATAAATGATAAAAGTAAGGCAATGCCAGCCAAGGCTAAAGGAAGTTTAGGGTGCTCGAAATAATTATCTGTTGCTGTGGTAGTTACCGATAAATCATCGATTATGTTAGTAGCGGAATAGGGTCCAGAAGAGGAGAAGTCACTCGTGCCATCGGCTTTCTTTGGTTGTTCCGCAGCAGGATCATTTTCCCAAGAGACGATAGTACCATCAGCATATGTTTGGTAAGCCTTCCAGACTAATTTGGTTGGGCTTCCTGGTGCTTTAGCGCTGAAGACAAATTCATCACGGAAGCCTTTAGGAATAGTCCCTCCTTTCCAGACAATTTCTTTGACCAACTTTTCGTCATTGGTATCGGTCATAATCTCAATTTGCCAGCCTCCCTTTACATTTGGCATAACTGAAGCAAGGCCTTCGGGAATAACTAGTCGAACTTGTGTAGTAGCTACGTCTTTTTCAACAGGAACACCGACGGTAAAGTTTTGGTACTTTCCAATACCAACTTCGGCTGGCTTAACGGAAACATGGGCTGAAACAGAGGACGTGAGAAGAAGAGCAGTAGCAATAATAGAAATCTGAACAAACTTTTTCATGCGTATCAAAGTAAATAATTATTAATCCTTTTTAATTCTAGCAATCTTTCTTTGCATGAAAAATAGAAGGAGGAGGATAAGTAGGACGCCCCCTCCGAGTAGAAGATAGGTAAAAACATTTTTTTGTATGGGAATACCTTCAACTTCTTTTTCTATTCTCAGATCATATTTTAAAGAAAAATCTGGAAATTGTTCTGTCCTTGACTGTCCACTGAGCACAATTTGGTAAACGCCTTTCTTGGGAAATATAAAAGGTACGCTGGCAACTCGGGGACCAAAGCCCTCTTCGCTTTCCAGGATTACTTTTTCCAAAAGTTTTTTATCTAACAGTGAAATTGTTACTTTGCAAGTACAATCCGCTATTGAGATGTCAAATTTATCTGATAATAGATTGAAATGTAAATCTGAGGCTTCACCTGCTATCGGATCGTCATTCGGATTCACGTGGAGTAAGGCCCCTATATCTCCGTCAAAGACAGTTGTGTGGGCAAATGCTGTTGGAGAGAAAGCAAGAATAAGAGCGACGGATAAAATTAGGAAAATTTTCTTCATTATTAATTATAATAGCATCCCTAATTTGCCTGAAACCTCTAATTGGGTGAATAAATAGCCCTTGCGGACAAAGGGTTCCCTATGGTGTATAATATCGGGGTCGCGTTAATATTAAGTAAATTTAATTTCTTATGCCTAAAGCAGCCAATTCTGCCTTTATGAAGCCCATGAATCTGTCTTCAGAACTTGAAGCAGTCGTTGGGAAAGGTCCTATGCCTCGCTCCGAAGTAGTTAAAGGACTCTGGGTTTATATTAAAAAGCATGATCTTCAGAATCCACAAAATAAGAGAAATATTTTGGCTGATGATAAATTGAAACCAGTCTTTGGTGGCAAATCAGAAGTCACCATGTTTGAGATGACCAAGCTAGTGTCTGCTCATCTTACATAAACTTAACTCTAACTCGGAGTTTCAATCAAAAGCCCGCCTCGCGGCGGGTTTTTGATTGCTTTGTGGCGCCAAATGAGAATTTGGCATCCTACAAAAATATACTCACTACGTTCCTTATTTTTGTGGAGATGGGTGGAATCGAGTCATGAATAATTTATTTGCCGTCGCAAATATATTTTCTTGACCACGGCTCGACCGTTTTGCTTGCTAGCAAAACATGTCTGCGCTCGTTGAAACGCCATGCAAGCAAAGCAGTTTGCTTGCATCGCCTCCACAAAGAAAAACCGCCCGTTAAGGGCGGCAATTCTTTTTCTTTGTGGAAGTGACGAGAATCGAACTCGTGTGCAAATGGGTAACTATTTTAGATCTACAGTGTTAGTATCTTCTTTTTTGTTTAAATATATCTGCTTTAAGAAAATACAAGATACAGATATATCGAGTTTTATTTTTGAACAGAGAAGCTAAAACAATTCTTCTCCGCGATCCTCATAATGACATTCCGATTCTCCTATGAGGAATCAGAGAGGGAATGTCGTCTAGGCCGTTTTAAGCAGCGTAGGCGAATTGAAAGTCCTTAGCAGTAAAGTAAGGAGATTTCTTTGATGCGTTTACACGTATCGTTTGTAGCCTTTTTTAGAGTTACTACAGCTCTCACTGCCCAAAGTAGAAACGATCCACTTGTCTAGGCCTTGCACCCCCGTATTGAAAGTATCCCGTATGTAGTATACGGTATTTAGTATACTGAAATTACTTGCTCGGAGCTGATTTTATCACTCCCGAAATTAGTTTAGAAACCAGTGTGATTTTTTCTTGAATCACCCCGAAGTCGCTAGACTCTATATAATGCAAATCACGGGCAATATACAATTGACTTTCTATTTCAAATAAGGATCCTCGGGCCATGCTGTAGAAATGGATCTTATCTTTATCGGAATTTCTAGCAAAGCCTTCCGCGATATTTGATGTGATAGACACCACAGCTCTCCGTAGTTGATTGGTCAGCGCAAACTTCTCCGGCTCTGGGAACTCGCTTGTTAATTTATAAACAAGGAGAACCAGATTATGAGCTTCCTTCCAACAATTGAGATCAGTAAAATGGTTTATCATTCTATATACTAAATACTATATACAACATACTAACTCTCGTTTTTCAAAGTTCGCCTAACTTCTCGATCAAGCTCTCTCTTTTTTATAGTTTCGCGCTTATCGTACTTCTTTTTGCCGCGAGCTATCCCAATCGAGATTTTAAGCTTGTTTCCCTTATTATACACCGAAATGGGCACGATTGTCAAGCCCTTGGTTTTCTCCTTACCCAGAAGCTCCTTAATTTCAGCCTTAGTCAAAAGGAGTTTTCTGGAGCGGTAGGCATCATAGTTTTTAGGAGTATTGCCTGGCTGGTAAGGAGGAATATTGGCCCCGATTAAAAATACCTCATTTCCTCTGACCCCGACATGAGCGCCTTCAAGTGAGCCAGTGCCTTTTCTCAAAGATTTCACTTCATGGCCAAGAAGCTCGAGTCCCGCCTCAAGCTTCTCCAAAATTTCGTAATTAAAATGCACTTTTTTATTCTCAATTAAGGACATAAAGTTTATATTACACTAAGCAATTGACATTTATAAGCAATTAAATCACTATCATGTTTAGAGTGTTAACCTTGGAGGAGTAGCGTAATGAGTACAAGTTTTGTATTGTTTGTGATCGCAGTTTTGGCCGCGGTAGGCATCTTAATGGTTCTTCACCAAGTTTCTAAGGTACCTAGGGCAATTGAGGAAGAGGGAGAAAGTAGTAAGTTAAGTGATTGTGAATGCCCTTTGCGAGGAGAGCCCGATTTCACCGAAGAAACTCTTATTGGGCAGTGTGTCGCCACCGACAAAGAAACAGGTCTCGATTGCTCAACACAGATTCACATTTCGGATAGGCCTCGCGTCTACATGGTTAATAGCGATGGTGGACTGATAGTTCTTTGTTACTGTCCTATATGTAAATTTCCTAATATCTTTAAACCGTCTGAGGGGGTAATAAAAAAACTGTACGATCAAGCTAACGAAAACTTATAACTCGATACTGAGAATTTCTTAAAGTAAAATAAAGAGTGACTCCATAAGCTCGTAGTTGTTAAAACGAGCTTATTTTTTTGATATTTCAAAGTTTGATTTTCATTAATTTGGCTTGTATAATGCGCCATATTATGGATCTCTTCAAAAAAAAGGACCTCAAAAATCCCAATAAGGACAAGAAAAAAGACGAAAAGCGCAGACCAACTCCAAATTTTTGGGGCAGTATTATAGGCACCCTGGCTATTTTTTTAGTTCTTTCAACTTTATACTCTTTTATTGTTGAAAATCGTAGCAAAAACGTCGCCATTCCAATTTCAGAATTAGTCAGTGATATTAACGCAGATCGTGTTACTGGCATTGTGGTGAAAGGAAATGATCTGACTGTTTCTTATAAAGACACCGAGGAAACGAAGCAAGCCAAGAAAGAATCCGGCATCGGACTGACGGAAACATTTAAAAATTATAGTATTACACCGGAAAAACTTTCTGCTATCAAAGTTGAAGTAAAAGAACCAAGCGGCTTTGGCTATTGGTTTTTAAATCTGGCGCCATTTCTCTTACCGATCCTTTTTATCATCTTTTTCATTTGGTTTTTAAGCCGCCAAGTCAAAGGCGCTGGCATGCAGGCCTTTTCTTTCGGACAATCTAAAGCGCGCATAATTGATCCAAATGATTTAAATCAAAAAATTACTTTTAAGGATGTCGCCGGCGTTAAAGAAGCTAAGGAAGAGCTTTTAGAAATTGTTGATTTCCTAAAAAACCCTAAAAAGTTTTTGGATATTGGAGCAAGAATTCCTAAAGGCATACTTCTAATGGGGGCGCCCGGTACGGGTAAAACTCTTTTGGCTCGAGCGGTTGCCGGAGAGGCTGGGGTGCCTTTCTTTTCTATTTCTGGGTCAGAGTTCGTGGAAATGTTTGTGGGGGTGGGCGCTTCGCGAGTGCGAGATCTTTTCCAAATGGCCAAAAAGGCCGCTCCGGCAATAATTTTCGTGGATGAAATTGATGCTGTTGGCCGCGTTCGTGGCACGGGAGTAGGAGGCGGAAATGATGAACGTGAACAAACTTTAAACCAAATACTGGTTGAGATGGATGGTTTTGAACCGAGTGAGAAAGTTATCATTATGGCCGCAACCAATCGTCCCGATGTTTTGGATCCAGCCCTTCTTCGTCCGGGCCGTTTTGATCGCCGAGTAACGCTCGACTTGCCGGATCGCGAAGGTCGTCAAGAAATATTGAAAATTCACTCAAAATCAAAGCCATTTGCGGAGGATGTAAACTTGGAAGTTATTGCTGAAAGAACCCCCGGTTTTTCCGGAGCAGACTTATTTTCTCTCATGAATGAAGGAGCGATTTTGGCGGCGCGGGAAAATCGCAAAAAGATTTCCCAGTTTGACCTTATTCGCTCTATTGAGAAAGTAATGATGGGACCAGAAAGAAAGAGTCATCTGCTTTCCGTAAAAGAAAAAGAGATTACCGCTTATCATGAAGCCGGTCATGCTCTGATTTCCTCCGTCCTTGCATACGCCGATCCGGTCCACAAAATTTCTATAATTTCCCGTGGCCGGGCCGCCGGTTACACTTTGCACTTGCCGCTTGAAGATCGCAAAATGCAATCGAAAAAAGAATTTTTAGATGATATTGCAGTTTCCCTGGGCGGACATATTGCTGAGAAAATGGTTTTTGGCGATTTAACGACCGGCCCTTCGAATGATCTTCAGGTTTTGACGGCCTTAGCTCGTGACATGGTTACTAAATTTGGCATGTCCGAAAAAATTGGTCCAATGGCGCTTGAAGGGGAAGGCGGACGGGTACTTTTTGGCAGAGGAGTAGGCGATCACGAATATTCAGAAAAAGTGGCCAGCGAGATCGATACCGAAGTTTCCAGTATTATTAATAATGCTTATAAGCGCGGTGAGGAAGTTCTCATAAAGCACCGAAAAGCCCTCGACGCCATTGCCAAACAATTAATTGAAGTTGAGACAATTGAGCGCGAAGAATTTGAAAAGATTTTGATTGCAAATGGCATTATGCCGAAAAAGAAACTGGATATCGAACACCAGAAATGATGCGCCTGCCTGCCGGCAGGCAGGGACTGAACGCGGACAGACGCGGAAAACAAAAAATTGTCGGCGTCGTCGGTTTGTGCAAGGCAATTCTAAAGTAAATTACGGGGTTTGGAGGAATACAGTAACCTAGTCTTTACGGATAAGGAAAGAATTACGAAAATTGATTCGTGATTATCGTTTTTTACCGGTAAAATTAAAATTGAAGTATAAAGATTATATTTCTGATTATTTAAAGAATTAGTTTTATTCGTATCATTCGCTTAAATTTGTAACTATTAGTATCATGAAAATACTTTTTGATTTTTTACCTACAATAGCTTTTTATTAGGAGAATGCTATAATTCGTTTCGTAATGACTAAAGTAACTGACAAACAAGTAATAAAGGCAACTAAAGATTTGGCGCTTTTTACTAAAATAGCCAAGCGCAAGCTTTTTGAATATGAGACAATAATGAGCGCTTATGAAATAAAAAATGGCAAAGCTGATGTGTTTCAGTCAGCTCGGGAACTTATCAAAAAAGCACATTAATTTTTTCATGAGAAAACTGGTCGCTTCAAAGCGATTTCAGAAGAAACTCTCTTTTTTTCTGAAACAAAATCCACATCTTGAACGCAAGGCGCAGAAAACACTTTCGATAATGGAGAGGGATTTATTTTCTGTATCTTTACGAACACATAAGCTTTCTGGCAAGTTAAAAACTTTTTATGGCTCATGGATTGATTATTACCAGCGGATTACCTTTTCCTATGATGAAAATTACATTTATCTTTTAAATATCGGTGATCACGACGAAGTCTATTAACTCCTAACTCATATTTCATAACTCATAACTCATGAAACTCCTCTTTGACTTCTTACCCATAATTGCTTTTTTTATTGTCTTCAAAATTTGGGGGATTTACGCAGCCACAGGCGTGGCGATTGGTGTAAGCTTTCTTCAGGTTATTTGGTTTTTAATCAGAAAAGAGAAAGTGCCGGTTTCGCTATGGGTCAACTTGGCAATCATTACTATTTTCGGCGGAGCGACTATATATCTTCATAATGAATTGTTTATAAAGTGGAAGCCAACAGTTCTTTATCTGTTCTTTGCTCTAGCCTTATTTATCGGTGAGAAGTTTTTTAACAAAAATTTTATGAAAGTCCTTTCAGGGAATCAAATTGATTTGCCAGAAAATGTTTGGAAAGTTTTGAACAGAAGTTGGGCTATATTTTTTTTAATTATGAGTATAGTTAACATTTTGGTTGCTTATAGTGTCAGCACGGAAATGTGGGTTAATTTTAAACTTTTTGGTCTTCTCGGTTTAACTTTTATTTTTGCTATCGGGCAGGGTATTTATCTCTCGCGCCATGTCCAAAGTCCTAAACTATGATTTTTTGTTTCAAAATGATATGGTAAACGAAAATAATTATAATAAAAGTTTTCTGGCATTATGTCTAAAATAAAACAAGTATTTACCAATATATTCAACCGAATGAAGCAACGCCCACTCCTTCATGGGATTATTATTGGTGCTTTGCTAGTCGGAGCTAGCTTCGTCTTTGGGGGCAAAAAGGACGACAATAGTAACCTTTTGGTTGTAAAAAGAGGTGAATTTATTAAGCAAGTTTCTGTGTCTGGAAAGGTGGTGGCCGCTCAAAATGTTGAGCTGGGGTTTGATCAAAGCGGCCGGGTGCAGGCGGTATACGCCAATGTCGGGAAAACAGTTGGCGCAGGGGCAGTTTTGGCTAGTGTGGAAAACGGGGATTTACGCGCTGATTTACTGCAAAAGCAAGCTTCTCTTGAAACAGCCAAAGCCAATTTGGAATCTTTGCGTAAAGGCACACGTTCTGAACAATTAGCCGTGACTAAATCAAATGTTACTAGTGCCACTTTGAGTCTCTCTCAGGCCAATGAGGCTCTTCTTAACGCTATTAAAGATGGCTATACCAAATCAGATGACGCTGTTAGAGGGAAAGTTGATCTTTTTATTTCTAATCCAAAAAGTAGTAATCCACAATTACAGTTTACTTCCAGTGATTCTCAAGTCGTCATCCGACTTCTTGAGGAGCGTATTAAAGTTGAAAATGCCTTACAAAATTGGCAAGTTGATATTAGCAACTCTTCTTCTAATAATGAGCTTACTCAGCTTATTGTAAAATCTCAAAACAGCCTTAATCTGGTTTCTTCACTCCTAGATTTTGGAAGTCAGGCTTTAAATTTGACCACGGCTGGCAGTGCAATTTCAGAAACTAATCTTAATACCCATAAAAGTAATATTTTAACAGCTAGAACAAATGTTAATAGCGTAAACCAAGCATTAACTTCTGCGATAACAGCTCAAAAAAGTGCAGCCTCATCTCTTTTAACTGCTCAAAATAATCTTCGTTTGGAAGAAGCCGGAGCGACTTCAGAAGATATTGAAGCGGAAGTCGCCAAGGTTAAGGCGGCGGAAGCCGGTATTTTAAACGCGGAAGCCAGACTTCGTAAGTCACTAGTTATAGCGCCTTTTAGCGGGGTAATAACAAAGATGGATGCCAAAGTAGGCGAAGTCGCCTCACCGGGAACTTCTAAAATTTCCATGATTAGTGCGGACTCTTTTCAGATTGAAAGTTACGTGCCGGAAGTTGAAATTGCCTATTTAAAAGTCGGTAATGAGTCTGAAGTTACACTTGATGCCTACGGTGAAGCGGTGGATTTTAAGGCGGTGGTAATTTCGATTGACCCAGCCGAAACTATTCGAGACGGAGTCTCAATGTATAAAACAAAGTTACAGTTTTCTGCAGCGGATGAAAGAATCAAGTCAGGTATGACGGCAAATGTGACCATAACGACAGAAAAGAAAGAGGGTGTCATCTCGGTGCCGCAAGGGTTAGTGACAGAGAAAAATGGTAAAAGTTTCATCTCTGTTTTAGAAGGAAATGAAGCAGTTGAACGGGAAGTTCAAACTGGACTTATCTCTTCTTCGGGCCAAATTGAAATTACCAGTGGATTAGAAGAGGGAGATATCGTTATTGTTACCTTACCAACAAACTAGATAAAACATAATTTAAAAATGTTTTCGAAGCTGAATATCAGAATAGGTTTTTACTTAGCGCTCAGACAGTTAAAACGCTCGAGCCCTTGGACGACAGGCCTCATTATCTTTGTGATGGTCCTGACCTTTTTAAACCTGGTCGTTGTATCTGGTATTTTGGTGGGCCTTATTGAAGGCTCGGTTGAAGCTCAAAGAAAACATTTTACGAGCGATGTTATTATTTCGAACTTAAATAATAAATCATACATCGAGACGAGCCCGGCCATTATTGCTATGGTCAAAAATATGCCGGAAGTAGAAAATGTGACGGCCAGATATGTTAGCGCTGGCACTCTTGAAGCAAACTATAAGACTAGGAAAGAAACCGACAAACCCAATACCGCTGGCGCACAAATTACCGGCATCGATCCGGTCGATGAAAACAATGTTACCGATCTTTCTAAATTTATTATTGAAGGTGAATATTTAACGCCAAATGATTATGACCAGGTTCTGCTGGGCTATCTCTTAGTGAAAAAGTATTTGCCTTTCGATAGCCCTAGTCTTTCCGGTCTCGAGAATATTAAACCGGGTACTAAAATCAGGATGGATGTAAATGGAATAGAGCACGAGGTTACGGTCAAGGGAATTTTGAAAGGGAAAGTTGATGAGATTGGTTTACGGGCCTATATGGTTGATACGCAGTTCCGAAGCATAATCGGGCGCAATGATAATAATGTAAGGGAGATTGCCATTAAGCTGAAAGAAGGTGCCGATCCTATAGCAGTTCGGAATGCCTTGATTTTAAATGGAGTCAATAAAATAGCTAAGGTTCAAACATATGTTGATGCTCAGCCTAAATTTCTCTTGGATATTAAAAAAACTTTTGCTTTACTTGGTAATATGATTAGCTCGATCGGCTTAGTCGTGGCTTCGATCACAATTTTTATTGTGATCTTCATTAATGCTATTACTCGCCGAAAATTTATCGGTATTTTGAAAGGTATTGGGATAAGCAGTCAGGCGATAGAAATTTCCTATGTTATTCAATCTTTCTTTTATGCGGCTATTGGTTCGGTCATTGGGTTACTTATTCTTTATGGTTTTTTGCAGCCGTTTGTGGCCGCGCACCCGATTGATTTTCCCTTTTCAGATGGAATCTTGGTTGCTCCGTTTGGAGAAACCATGCTTCGTATTGGACTTTTAGTTTTTGCCACAATTATTGCCGGTTACATTCCGGCCAGAATGATTGTGCAGAGAAATACACTTGATTCTATTTTAGGTAGGAAATAGAGTAATCGTCAGCCTTGCCGTCGGGGCGACGATAATGATAAATTGAAAATAAATGAACCCTTATGGCTATTGAAACAAAAAAATTAGTAAGATCTTTTAAAGACGGTGCCATAGAAACTCGTGTTCTAAAGAGCGTCGATTTTAAAGTGGAAACAGGGGAGTTTGTAGCTATCATGGGGCGGTCCGGCGCTGGCAAAAGCACTTTGATGTATCAGGTTAGTTTACTCGATGAGCCGACATCTGGAGAAATTTTGATTGATGGTAAGGATACGGCGGAAATGTCGGTCGATCAGAAAACACTTTTTCGATTACAAAAATTTGGATACGTTTTTCAGGATTATGCATTACTTCCGGAATTAACAGCAATTGAAAATGTGGCTTTGCCTCTTTTAATGCAAGGGATGAATAAAAAAATTGCCTATGAGAAAGCGACTAATTCCTTAACCCGCGTGCGTTTAGGGGAAAAGTTAAATAATTTGCCCTCCCAACTTTCAGGCGGGGAACAGCAAAGAGTTTCCATATCGCGCGCCATTGCTCATGACCCAGCCATCCTTTTTGCGGACGAGCCAACGGCCAACCTTGATACGGAGTCATCGAAGGTGGTTATGGCTATTTTTAAAGAATTACATCAAGGAGGACAAACTATCATTATGGTCACCCACGAAGATGAATATGGCGCCGTCGCCGATCGCGTGGTCCGGCTTTCCGATGGGCAAATAGTAAATTAGCTTGAGAGCTTTATGTCATTGACACAGCTTATACCTGAAGTATATACTTTAGGTATATGAGAAATACAAGTATAAATATAAAAACGGAAAAAATTATAAAAGAAAAAGCTTCTAAAATTGCTTTTGAAATTGGCGTACCGCTAAGTACAGTTATAAATGCTTACCTGCGTTATTTTATACGTGAGAGGGAAATAAGTTTCTCTTTGGCGCCGAAGATTACACTAGAGCTTGAAAAAATTATTGAGGAGGCACGCCGAGATTACGCAAAAAGCAATAATATTTCGCCAATTTTTTATTCGGGTAAAGAAATTGACAAATACCTTAAATAGATATGGTCGGGATTATTCTTCATAAAAACTTTGTTAAGAAGTACAAAAGACTAAGCCAGGCTGAAAGGAAAAGATTTTCTGAAAGGAGAGATATTTTTATGATAAATCCTTTTGAGACAGTATTGAACAATCATCCTCTCAAGGGCAAATATAAAGGTTATAGGAGTATAGATATAACAACTGATCTACGTGTTATTTTTGAAATGGTAGAAGAAAATGTCGCCTATTTTATTACTATAGATTCGCACAGCAATCTATATTCTTAAACTGTTGTTTTTTCACCGTAAATCTTGATACGGAATCATCGAAGGTAGTAATGGCCATATTTAAAGAGTTACCTCAAGGAGGACAAACTATCATTATGGTCACCCACGAAGATGAATATGGCGCCGTCGCCGACCGCGTGGTCCGCCTTTTTGATGGACAGATAATCAGTTAGTTTTCTATAAGTACACTATTCTCGTCGTTCCGTCAGGCTTATTTTAAGTAAGTGGCTCGAATTATTATCATATGATATTCTGTTTGTAATGAAACCTCTTGCAGATTCGTTTTTTGGAATATTAAATCATTTTCGCTTAATTGAGGAAAGAGTTCCCGTAGATACATTTTTGGATGAAATAGCTGAGGGGAGAAAAAAATCTTTCTATGACTCAAAAGGAAAAATTCATCCCGATTCCCATCATATTTTTTTACGGGGCGTAGTAATAAACAACAGGAATAAAGATTTTTTTATAGGTGATATACTCGAAAATGTTCAATATTTAAATTATCTTTATTTTCCTAAAATTACAGAATGGATGAAAAATTTTTCTATAAGACATCGAGGTAGTTTAGGAAGGGTTTACATTTCTTTTTTAAAACCACATGGTCACGTAGTCCGTCATGCTGACAGGGGAATATATTATGCCGCAAAAGACAGGTATCATTTGGTTATAAAAAGTAGAGGAACTGAAGTATTCTTAGGATCCCAGAGTTCGACTTTTCAAGAAGGAGAAGTTTGGTGGATTAGTAACAAAGTACCACATGAGATTTTTAATAATTACGACGAGGAACGAGTGCATTTGGTATTTGATCTATTACCCGGTTCTTTTTTTAGGAGAATAAGGAATATTATTTTGTGGGTTTATTTCACGATGGGCCGCAGGTTAAAATTTTCTGGTTTACGACTCGATCGATCTCAAATAATTGGATTAAAATCCTTGTAGAGTTACTCTGTTTTACAAAAAATAAGTGTAAATTTTAACCACTAATTTTAAACCTGCATAAGGTCAGATACATATTGCACTCTTTGGTAAATCAAAGAGATGAGGATATTCAATAAGTTTAGGGGCACCAAAGGATTTGTGTCCGGCTGGGAGCGTCTGATACG
>Ga0163153_10001013_pt1 | contig 46111 bp, 40 predicted proteins | sample OliLakLV19MP6IB1_FD_148629 | JGI IMG/M metagenome (GOLD analysis project Ga0163153, IMG submission 148629) | Freshwater microbial mat bacterial communities from Lake Vanda, McMurdo Dry Valleys, Antarctica - Oligotrophic Lake LV.19.MP6.IB-1 | ecosystem: Environmental > Aquatic > Freshwater >... | reverse complement strand
ACGTTGGTCATGAGAACGGCGTGAAGGTGTTAATCGGCACAATCCCTGTCAACCCCTAGTTTCATTATTTGCCGTTTTGCCCGGCGCAATCCGGCGCCAAACCGGGAAACGTATCATCTTTGATACATGTTGCTTTTTGCTGAATCTGATTTATGGCTGGGTGTTGGTTTCCATATCGACGACTGGCGCCGGTATGGAAACCAACACCCACCCCGCTGACTCAATATCCAGCAGATGCATGAATGAGTACTTGCTTGCGTGAAGACGGTAGATACGAATCACTCTTCTAAATCGTCCCCTATTTCACAGACGAATCTGCGCCAAAAACGACTGCGAGGCTTCTGTAAGATGAAACCGTCTCAACGACAAAAAACAGTGCCCACAAATACCCAAACATGCCCAGTTTGTGGACAAAAGGTGGAACACAACTCACGATACCCACGTTACCTCTGTCGCGTATGCGCGAATGTGGCCACGGACAAATCCGGCCGTCTGCTGGAATTCGGCAACACCCACTTTAGTGGCGGTTTTAAAGCCACGTATGCCGATACCGGGAGAATACGCCGATCCCATATATGCTTCATAAAAGGCATTCGTTGCTGGGCCGACGAGGCGCGTTTCGGAGGCATCGTCATACAAGTCATCGACGCTCAAGGGAAAGCACGCATGCCCGCTCAGACCGATCATGAAAGGAAATTGAAAACCATTCGCCGATGACGCTGACTCGGCATGAGCAGTTCGTTCGCGACCTGAACATATTAAGCGCGGCGACGACTAACCCAACACCGGCCTCGAATCCAGCAATTGACTGCAACTTCGCAATTGTGGCTCGCAGCTTTGAAGGTCTCAGATCGCGGATGCGCATGAGGCTTGGCGGAGAAAACTGGCTCAAGAAGCTGCCTGCATACGATCCTTTACTTTGCCAAGTCGGACACTTCGGAACTCTCGATTTGGGCCTTCGTGAGACAGCCCATACACGAATGATAGGATGGTTAATGGATCCAGATGGTAATCATGAATTCGGCGATATTCTCCTTCGGAGTTTTCTACATGAGGTATTCGCTCTTTCGTGCGTGCCCGAGCTATCTGACGTAACTATCGACTGTGAAACGGTGAACTCGGAAACCCGCGATCGACTCGATATATGCATGCGAGGAAAGTGGCTACTTTCCAGCGGTAAGATCAAGAAGTGGCTCGTGATCGTGGAAGCAAAAGTTAACGCTGACGAAGGTGAGGACCAGTGCGCACGATACGAGAAGCAATGCTATGCGAAAATAGCCTCTTCCGATCAGTATGCCTTCGTGTTTTTGACCCGAAATGGCTTAAAACCGAAAACAGGAACCATTAGATCTTGGAAGCTATGCACCTTCATCCGACTCATGGCGCTGTTTCGAACTCAACTGCCCGAGTTAACAGACAAACAAGGATTCTACGTTTTGCGTCACTATATGACCGGCGTTCTCAAGGATCTTTATCAATTGAATTGCGGCAAGATTAGCGAAAGAGACGACATTTTCTGCATCAGCGAGTATGTCCTGCCGTCTAAGATCGGAGCCAAATCACAATGAACGAAATCGGAAAGTCTTTGGTGTTTTACCTTAAATATTTCCCAGAAATGCAGGAGGCCTTTGAAAAAGGCCGGGAATTCCAAGGCGTCGAATCGGCCACGGTCGAAAAGATCGGTAAAGCGGCGGGGCTTCAGGCATTCGATCTCCTCACCGCCTGCACGGCCGATTGGGTAAAGCAACTTGAGAGTTCAAAAGTGGCGAACTTCAAGCAGTCCAGAAAAGAAACCGTGCAGAGAAATTGGGCTATCGAGATCAATGTTCGTCCACGAAGACAAAAATCTTCAGCGCCGCTTAAACGCCAGATTGGCATCGATCTGGACCGTGACTTTCTTATTCCTTGGGTCTGGAGCCGCGGCGGCGTTGCCTTTGAGGAGAAAATCAAACAATTGCTACCCTCTAAGACCGAGTCCTTTGGCTCGAAGAAATACGGATGGAATGGTGGGTCGATTGCCATCAGTCCGGTTAACATACCATGGGATACCGCAAAGGATTTCAGACTAGACGCGGCAAACATCATCAATGATGCAAAAAAATCCCTTTGTGCTATAAGTCCTGAGTTCATTGAGGCGCTGCTCAAACTTTGAGCAAGAAAGCCCAGTGCCGATAGAGGAGAGGCTCGCCGCTCGAGGCATTCTCTCACTAGCGCCGGCCGCGCATGTTCTGTGCGAGACGGAGGATGTCCGCCAGCACACCGGCAGCGGTCACTTCCCCACCCGCGCCCGCGCCGCGGACGACCAAAGGGTATTGGCGGTAGCGCTCGGTGTGGAACGCCACGAAGGCCTCCGAGCCGCGCAGTGATGCGGCCGGATGGGCGGCATCGACCTCGATCGGGCCGACGGTGACCTTCGGGCCCTCCGCCCCGGGCGTGATGCGCGCGAGGTAGCGCGGCAGCTTGCCCTGCTGCTTGCTCGCGGCCACGCGCGCAGCGACCGAGGCATCGAGCTTCGCCAGCGACTGGAGGAATTTTTCCGGATCGTCCTCGCGCAGGTTCTCGGCCGGCACGAACGGCTCGAGCGCCACGTCGCCCAGCTCGACCTGCAGGCCGAGTTCGCGGGCGAGGATGACCGCCTTGCGCGCCACATCGAGGCCCGACAAATCGTCGCGCGGATGCGGCTCGGTGTAGCCGAGTTCCTTGGCCTGGCGCACCGCCACGGACAGGGCGTCACCCTGCACGAGGCGCTCGCAGAGAAACCCGAGCGTGCCCGAGAACGCGCCCTCGATGGTGATGACGTGGTCGCCGGTGCGGACCAGGTTCTTCAGGGTCTCGATGACCGGCAGCGCGGCGCCGACGGTCGTCTCATAGTGGTAGGCGCGGAAATTCTTGCGGGCCGCGGCGAGCAGGGCCACGCGCTCGGGCTGCGGCAGGGCCAGCGGCTGCTTGTTGGCCGACACGACGTTGATGCCGTGCTCGAAGGCGGCGCGATAGAGTTTCTCCATGCCGGCCGCGGCCGAGCAGTCCACGAGCACGGGATTCGGCAGCTGGGAGAGCTTCTTCAGGAGGGAACTGGCGTCCTTCGCGGCCTTGCCCGCGGTGAGCGCCTTCTCCAGGTGCGCGATGGCCTCGAGCGGCGGCAACCCCTCGGCCTCGAAGAGCGCGCCCTTGCTCGAGCCGATGCCCACGAGGCGCACCTGCACGTCGTGTTCGCGGCCGAGCGCCTGGTTCTGGCGGTCGATCTGCTTGAGCAGGCTGCCGCCGACGACGCCCTTGCCGAGCAGGAGCACGCTGAGCTGGGTGTGCGCGAGGTTGAAGGCGCCGTGCACCGTGCGCACCGCGGTCGCAGTCTGGTCGGCGTCCACCACGCAGGAGATGCTGCGGGCCGACGCGCCCTGCGCCACGGCGCGCACCGAGATGCCGGCGGCGCCGATGGAATTGAGGAACTTGCCCGCCACGTTCGGCTGGGCGCCCATGTTCTCGCCGACGAGCGTCACGAGCGTGACCGGCGAAATCACCGGCTCGATGCGCAGGTCGCCCGATTGGATCTCGGACGCCAGCGCCTCGGCGATGCTCGACTTCGCGCGGGCCTCGTCGACCTCGGGGATCACGACGGAAAACGACTGGCCGAGCGTGGACTCGGTGGTCATCCACACGCGGACCCCGGCCTCGCCAAGCGCGGCGAGGATGCGGCCGCCGAGCGGCTTGCCCAGCCCGGTGCGGCGCGACTGCACGCCGATGAGCGCGAGGCGCTCGAGGCTGGTCACGCAGGTCGGGCGGTTCGGGTCGGGATTGCCCTTGGCATCGATCCGCGTGCCGGGGGCGTCGGGCTGCGTCGTGCTGCGGATGACCAGGGCCGCGCCGCACTCGCGGAGCGGGATGATGGTGCGGGGGTGGAACATCCGCGTGCCGAAATAGGCCAGCTCCAGCGCCTCGTCGTAGGACAGCCGGTCGACCGGCGAGGCCTCGCGCACCAGCGCCGGGTCGGCGGTCATGACGCCGAGCACGTCGGTCCAGACGGTGACGGCGCTGGCCTTGAGCAGGCCGGCCACGAGGGTGGCGGTGTAGTCGGAGCCGTTGCGGCCGAGCGTGGTGGTCTGGCCGTCCTTGGTCTTGCCGATGAAGCCCGTGACAATCGGCACGCTGCCGGTCCACTGGGCTTTCAGGGCGGTGAACTTTTCAGTGGTCGCGCCCTTGTCCACCGTGGCAGAGCCGAAAGTGGAGTCGGTGACGACGAAATCGCGCGCGTCCACCGGGATGGCGGGCACGCCGCGCTCGGTCAGGGCGCGGGCCAGCAGGGCCACGGAAATGCGCTCGCCAACGCCGATGATGGAATCGAGGGTGCGGTTCGAACACTCGCGGGTCAGCTCGACGCCGGAGAGCAGGCGCTCCACCGGGGTGAGGATTTCGTCGAGGTCGTGCTTGAGGCCTTTCTGGCTCTGGCTGTTGAGCACGGTGCGGCCGGTGGCGTTGGCAAGTTCGCGCACCTGCGCCAGCTCGCGCCGGGCCTGGCTGATGTTGCCCTCGGAGGCGGACTTGGCGGACAGGATGAGCCAGTCGGTGCTGTCGCCGAGCGCGGACACGACCAGCGCGAGCGGGCGCGGGGCCGCGACCACCAGCTCCAGCACCTTGGGCAGCCGCCCCGAGGTGCCGAGGGAGGAGCCGCCGAATTTATAGACCTGCCAGCGTTCGCTCATTTTGTGGGAGCCTGCAGATGTAAGGCCTTTGTCAAGAGAGGTCCCAGCGTCTTCCACTCGATGAGGAAGGCGTCGTGGCCGTGGATGCTCGCCACCGTCGCCCGCTCGACGCGGGCGCCGGCGGCCTGCAACTGCACCGTGAGGGCCGCGGCCTGGGCCGGGGTGAAGAGCTGGTCGGTGTCCACGTCGACCACCAGTGTCGCCGCGCGCACCCGGCTGATGGCGGACTGCGTGTCACCCGGCAGCGGCTGGGTCAGGTCGTGATGGTCCATCGCCGCGAGCTGCAACTCATAGGCCTGCGCGGCGAAACGGTTGCGCAGCTTCTTGCCCTGATGTTCGAGGTAGCTCTGCACCGGATAACCCGCATCGGTGCCCGGCGCCGGGCGCGGCTGGCGGGCGTCGAGGCCCGGCTCGGCGCGGTAGGTGAGGATGGCGAGCTGGCGCGCGATCTCGAGACCGCGGCCGACATTGTCCGGGTAACCCGGGTCCAGCCGCAGGATCTGGCGGGCCACATGGTTCCAGCCGACGACCCACGCGCTGGCCGACAGGCTCGTGGCGAACGGCAGGATGCGCTCGAAGCGTTCCGGCGCGAGCGCGGCGAGCGTGAGCGTCACCATGCCGCCGAGCGAGCCGCCGGTCGTCAGGTGCACGCGGCCGAGGCCGAGCTGGTCCAGGCCGAGCAGGATGGCGCGGGCGATGTCGAGGCTGGTGAGGTCCACCGCCTTGGTCGCGGGGAAACCTTCCACGCCGGGACCGCTGCTGCCGTAGCAGGAGCCGAGGTTGTTGAAACACACCAGCCGGTAATGGGCGGGATCGAGCGCCTTGCCGGGGCCGATGAGCGGGGCCCACCAGCCGTCCTTGCCGCCGGCCACGGCACTGCCGGTCAGGGCGTGCACCAACAGCACGGTCGGGACGTCCGGGGTGGGATGCTCGGGGGTGTCGCCCTCGCGGCTCCACCACCAACCCTTGGCCCGGTGGGACCGGACTACGCCGCCACGCGCCAGCGCGAGGTCGGGCAGACCCAGTTCAAAGATACGCGGAATCGCGGCAACAGTCGGCATGAGGATGGGGGCATGATGCTTCCATCTCACAGAACCGGCGTCAACGCGCCGGAGACCGATTGTTGCTGAACCGCCATGCCTTCCGTCACGTAGTCACCACCGTTGGTGGTGCAGCGCTTGGGATCGGAAGGGTGGGCGGCGGTGATCGTGTTCATCGGGGGATGTGTTTATTTTTGTGTTGGGGAAAGGGGACGCCTGCCCCCGGATTGAGACAAGGTGGTGACGTGTCATAGCCGGAGCCGTGCCACCTTAAACGTGTCATAGCCGGGCAGTAGCACGGCTGAACCCAAGGCATTTTCTGGCCACAAAAGAGAACAAAACCGACCGCACCCGAAACGCCCAAGACGCCTATAGGCGCGCAGACGATTCCCGCCTGCCGCTAAAGTGATTTTGTGCTCTTTCGTGGCTAAATATTCTGTTTCGAAGACAACCTGGCAAATCACGGCATAGTTTGGATTCCGGCTTGTTGCGCGAGGGGGCCTGACTACGCTGCAAATTTCATGGCTAAACGTACCCAGCGCATCGTGCTCAAATTCGGTTCCGGTATCCTCTCGACCGAAAAGGGCCTCGGCTTGAGCCGCCCGCAGATCGCCCGCCTCGCCCGCGAGGTCGGCGCGCTCGTCCGGGCCGGCCACCAGTGCGTCATCGTGTCCAGCGGCGCCGTCGCCGCCGGCCTGGCCACCCTCGACCTCACGGCCCGCCCCAAGGAACTCGCCGCCAAGCAGGCCTGCGCCGCCGTCGGCCAGTCCCAGCTGATGCATGCCTACGCGAGCGAGTTCGCCAAGCAGGACATCGCCGTCGCGCAGCTGCTCCTGACCCACAACGATCTCGACAGCCGCGTCCGGCACCACAACGCCCGCAACACCCTCGCCCACCTCCTGGCGCGCGGCCATGTCGTACCCATCATCAACGAGAACGACTCCGTCGCCGTCGAGGAACTCAACTTCGGCGACAACGACCGCCTTTCCGCCGAGGTTGCCATCCTGCTCGACGCCGACCTGCTCATCATCCTCACCAGCGTGGACGGCCTGCAGGACGCCCAGGGCAAGACCGTCCCGCTCGTGCGCGATTTCAGCGAGGTCTCCGGCCTCGTCCGCTCGGACAAGGGCCACACCTCCACCGGCGGCATGGTCACGAAGCTCCAGGCCGCGCAGCTCGCCGTGAAGGCGGGCATCCCGGTCAACATCGCGAGCGGCCGCCAGGCCGGGCTCGTCTATCAGATCGTCGCCGGCCAGCGCGTCGGGACCTATTTTCCGGCGAAGTGAGATCTGCATTCACAGTATTTCGTGGGCCAGCGAGCTTGCTCGCGCCACTCAGAGCGCGCGCAAGCTCGCTGGCCCACGACTGAGAGCCATGCCTGACCTCCCTCAACTCATCGCCCAACTCGGGCAACAGGCCCGCACCGCCGCGCGCACACTCGCGACGACCCCGGCTGCGCGCATCGACGCCGCCCTGAACGCCATGGCCGACGCCCTCGTCGCGGCGCAGATGGGCATCTTCAACGCCAACGCCGCCGACGTCGCGGCCGCCCGCGCCAACAACCAGACTCCCGCCCTCCTCGACCGCCTCACGCTCACGCCCGAGCGTATCGCCAAGTGCGCCGAGGGCCTGCGCGTGGTCGCGAAGCTCCCCCACCCGCTGGGCGAGGTCCTCCGCGAGTGGACGCAGCCCAACGGCCTCCGGTTCGCCAAGGTCCGCGTGCCGCTCGGTGTCATCGGCTTTATCTACGAGTCGCGCCCCAACGTCACGGTCGACGCCGCCGGCCTCTGCCTGAAGAGCGGCAACGCTGTCATCCTCCGCGGCGGCTCCGAAGCGCTGCGCTCGAACACCGCCCTCGCCGCCGCCCTCGCGCGCGGCCTGGCCCAGGCCGGCCTGCCGGCCCACGCGGTGCAGCTCGTGCCGGTCACCGACCGCGACACCGTGCGCTTGCTCGGCGAGTCCGTCGGCCTCATCGACCTCCTCATCCCGCGTGGCGGCAAGGGCCTCATCGAGACCGTCATGAAGTCCGCGCGCATCCCCGTCATCAAGCATTACGACGGTATCTGCGCCGTCTACGTGGACCAGGCCGCCGACCTCGCCATGGCAGAGAAGCTTATCGTTAACGCCAAGGTCTCCCGCCCCGGCGTGTGCAACGCCGCCGAGACGCTCCTCATCCACCGCGCCGTCGCCGCCACCTTCCTGCCCAAGGCGGCCGCCACCCTGCTCGCCGCCGGCGTCAAACTGCGCGTCGACGAAGCCACGCGGACCTCGCTCGGCGATCTCGTCACTCATCACTCGTCACTCATCACTGTCGCGCACCGCGACGACTACCGCACCGAGTTCCTCGACCTCATCCTCGCGTTGAAGGTGGTCGACAACTGCGCCGCCGCCATTGAACACATCGAGCTAAACGGTTCGCACCACACCGACACGATCGTGACCGAGGACGCCGCCACGGCGGAGCAGTTCCTCGCCGGCGTGGACAGCGCCGTCGTGCTCTGGAATGCCTCGACGCGCTTCAACGACGGCCACGAGTTCGGATTCGGCGCCGAGATCGGCATCAGCACCGACAAGCTCCACGCCCGCGGCCCGATGGGCCTCGAGGAGCTGACGTCGTATAAATACATTGTCCGCGGCTCGGGTCAGACGCGCGGGTAAAGCAGAAAGCTGAAAGCTGAAACTTGAAAGCTGAGATCTGAAACCTGAAGGTCCGAGTTAGTTTCGTGGAGGGCCCGCGGCTCTGCGGGCCGTTGTTCGACTGGAGGGTCGGTCTCCTGACCGACCACGGCTGGCCGGGAGGCCAGCCCTCCAACAAGAGGTGTAGCCTGCTCTCCACCTGAGGATAGCACCTCGGGTTGTTCGTTTCGTCGCTGTTTTCAGGTTTCAGGTCTCAGGTTTCAGGTTTCGCCTTTACCGCCGCCGCTGCGGCGGCGATTCTGCCGCCATGCGAGTTACCATCCCCCTCCTGTCCGTCCTCCTGTTTGCTCCCCTCGCTTCCGTGGCGTCCGCCAAGGAAGCTCCCCTGCCCTCCGAGGCCGAATTGCGTGCCATGACGGCGCGTTTCGCCCCGGTTGAGGTCAAGGTCGACACCTCCGCCCTCCCCGCCAACGAAAAGCTCGCCCTCACCAAGATGGTCGAGGCTGCGAAGATCTACGACGCCATCTTCTACCGCCAGGTCGCCCCGCTCAACCCGGCCTACCTCGCGCAGCTCGTCACCGACACCTCGCCCCTCGGCCGCGCCCGCCTCGACTACTTCGCCCTCAACAAGGGCCCGTGGTCCCGCCTCGATGAAAACCGCGTCTTCCTGCCCGGCATCGGCGCCAAGCCGCCCGGCGGCAACTTCTACCCGGTGGACGCCACCCGCGAGGAGATCGAGGCGTGGATCAAGTCCCTCCCCGCCGCCCAGCAGACCGAGGCCACGGGTTTCTTCACCACCATCCGCCGCGACGCCGCCGGCCAGCTCATGCTCGTGCCCTACAGCGTCGAATACCAGCCCGAGCTCGCCGCCGCTGCCCGCCTGCTCCACGAGGCCGCGGCCGCCACCACGCAGCCGACCCTGAAAAACTTCCTCACCCTGCGCGCCCGCGCTTTCCTCACCAACGACTATTACGACAGCGACGTGGCTTGGATGGAACTCGACGCCACCATTGAGCCGACCATCGGGCCCTACGAGACCTACGAGGACGAGCTCTTCAATTACAAGGCCGCTTTCGAGGCCTTCATCACCGTCACCGACGCCGCCGAGACGGCCAAGCTCGCCCGATTCAGCGCCGAGTTGCAGGGCCTCGAGGACCAGCTGCCCATCGACCCGAAATACCGCCGCGCCAAACTCGGCGGCTACTCGCCCATCCGCGTCGTCAACGTCGTCTACGCCGCCGGCGACGGCAACCGCGGCGTCCAGACCGCCGCCTTCAACCTGCCGAACGACGAGCGCGTCGTCGCCGCCAAGGGCTCGAAGCGCGTCATGCTGAAAAACTACCAGGAGGCGAAGTTCGTCCACGTCCTCGCCCCGATCTCGCAGCACGCCCTCGCCGCCGCCGACCAGCCGCTCGTCGCCTTCGACCCGTTCTTCACGCACATCCTGATGCACGAGCTCATGCACGGCCTCGGGCCGCAGGAAATCAGGGTCAACGGCCGCGCGACTTCCGTCCGCCTCGAGCTGAAGGAGCTCAACAGCACGCTCGAGGAGGCCAAGGCCGACGTCTCCGGCCTCTGGGCGCTGCAGCAGCTGATGGACAAGGGCGTCCTGGACAAGACCCAGGAGCGCGCGATGTATGTCACCTTCCTCGCCTCATCCTTCCGCACGCTGCGTTTCGGCCTGTCGTCGTCGCACGCCAAGGGCATGGCGCTCCAGGTGAACTGGATGCTCGACCACGGCGGCTTCACCGTCGGCGCGGACGGCCGTTTCGGCGTCGACTTCGCCAAGGTCAAGCAGGCGGTCGCCGGCCTGACGACGGAGATCATGACGATCCAGGCCACCGGCGACTACGCCCGCGGCAAGGCGCTGATGGAGAAGCTGGTCGTCATCCGCCCCGCGGTGAAGACGATGCTCGACCGCCTCGGCGGCGTGCCGGTGGACATCCGCCCCACCTTCGCGACGGAGCTGTGAAAACAGAGACCTGAAACCTGAAAGGGGCGGTCACACGGCCGCCCTTTTTTTATTTGGCTCCCTTGGAGGATCGGTCTCCTGACCGACCTTGGGTGGTATGCGTTGCCCTCAACGCGTTGTTCGCCCAGCCGAAGCGCGTTGGGGGCAACGCGCTCCACCTCAAGACCGTCCCGTCATCTGGAGGGCTCGCGTCCCTGCGAGCCGTTTTATTGGCCGCCTTCAGGTTTCAGCTTGCTTTGCCTCGGAGTGTGCCGATGGACACAGCTCCGGGGACAAACACCGGGCTGGCAGCAGCCAGCAACGGCGAGCTTTCTCCCTAGCCCTTCCCCTTCGGCTGGTTTTTCCGTCCGGGGTTGCCCTGACGGATCACCTCCGAGTGGTTGCCACTCTGCCGGATGCCCTTGGTGGCGGCCAGGTGGGTGTGATTCTTATTGGTGGCCGCGGCCGCCCCGGCGCGCTGGGCGAAGATGGCGTCACGGTTTTCTTTTCTGGAGCTCATGCTTCAACAATACCCGGGTCAGCCGAAGTAGCGAAGAAAGAGTTTTTTGACCACGGATGAGCACGGATTGAGTCAAAGACCCAAACCTTCAGCCAAAATCCTTCTGCCGGCGGGTCAGGTCCGTAAGAGTGCGATTGGGCTCGCGGCGCTCGTGCACCAATCCCGGGGCGCTGCGGTTATTAATCGGCCGGAATCACTGGTGGGCCCGGTCGGCTTCGGCGTCGTTTTCGCAGGTGATGATTTGCAGGCCGTGCGGATAGTGGAAAAGCGACATGATGCTGAAGCCAATGTCCTTGGTCGGGTCTGGAATGTTGCGGACGACCCGGGTCACGCCATGGTCGCGCGCCCGCTCCATGGTGCGCATAACAAAGGGCATACAGTGCACGTGCATCGATCTCAGGCGCGAGAGGTCGGTCAGCAGGTAGAACCCCGTCCGGGTGCTTGCGATGGCGGCGGCGATTGTGTGCTCCGCGCGCTGCATCTCCTCCACGCTGATGTCCCCGACGCAGGTGAGCCGCACGATGTTCCGCCCGGGATCGGCCTCCACCAGAATCTGATTATCCGCGGCGGGGATTTCCCGCCGGGCCTTGAGCGGAGCCGCGCCGATGATTTGGCCAAAGGCTATATCGTAGCCGTCGAGGTCTTGGACGCCGAATTCGCGCACCTGGTATGGCTTGTCCTCAAGGCCGTAGTCGATCTTCGCCCCCTTGCCCTTGAACTCGGCAAACAGGGCATCCACGTCGTCGACCCAGAAATACACATTCCACATACCTTTATTCACCTGCCAATGCGGGACGATGGTCGAGCTCCTGGGTGCCAGACTGAGCATCAGGTGCAGGCCGCCCCGGCGGAGGATCACGAAGTCCGGCGGCTCGCCCCAGAGCCGGTTATAGGTAAACCCGAAGGCGTCGCGGTAGTAATTGGCGGCCGCCACCAGATCGCGCACAAGCAGCACCGGCGCGGAAGTCTTCAAAGAAGCGGTCTTTATGGATGGGGAGGAAAAGCACTCATGCCCGACTAAGATGATGCCGAACGACTCAATCCGCCAATGTTACACCGTTTTCGCCCGGCCGCGGGATTGGTTTTATCCTCACAGGAGGAAGCAGAGAGAACGGAGACTCCACCCTGCCTGCTTCAGCCTTTTGCTCTGCCCTGCTTCGCCGCGGTGGCTGCCTTGGCGCGAGATATGGCTGACAGGGACGAGCGCTCCACCTGACTGCGCTAGCTAGTGCGATGCAAGCGAGAGCATATCAGATTTGACATAGGCCATATCTGACATACTGGTGTCTCATGCTCCCGGGGGACAAGCCGCTGGTCTGGTTGCAGGGCGAGATCAAGACTCCACCTTTTACCAGTCTGGCGCGGGTCGAGGCCGGCGTGCTGCTCCGCCGCTTGCAGCGGGGCGAATCGCTCGGCCTGCCCCACTCCCGGCCAATGCCCGTCATCGGCCAGCGCTGCCACGAACTCCGCCTCCCCGACAAAACCAAGAACTGGCGCATCTTTTACCACACCGCCGCCGACGCCATCGTCATCCTCGAGATTCTCGAAAAACAAACCCAACAAACTCCGCTTGAGACCGTCCGGGCCTGTCAGCGACGCCTCAAGCTCTACCTGTCCATCAAATAAAGGATCACCTCATGAAACCTGATAAGAAGAAACTTCTGGAAAAGGCCGGCTTCCGCGTCGGCTCCGCCACTGAACTGCTCAACCTGAGTCCCGAAGAGTCCACCTTGGTCGCAATGCGGTTGTCCCTGGCCGGGGCGGTGCGCGAGCGGCGGGCAAACCTGGGCTTCTCGCAATCCGAACTGGCGCGCCGGCTGGGCTCCAGTCAGTCGCGGGTGGCCAAGATCGAGGCGGGAGAGTCCAACGTCTCGTTTGATTTGCTCGTCCGCGCCATGCTGGCCACCGGCGCCAAACCCCGCGAAGTCGGCCAAGCCATCGCCGCGGGCAGATAGCTGGTAGTTTAATAGACTACCAACGGACTGGGGACGCGGGCCGGAGGGAGAGTCGTATATGAGATGTCACCTGCCCGGTGGCGGGAACGGGAGCAGCGGCCGGGGTTGGCGATAGCAGGCCACCCCACTCTGCCCTAGCCTCCGTGTCCGTTCCTCCAATTTCAGGTTTCAGCTTTCAGGTCTCAGTTCACGGCAGACCCATGGCACCAAAACACCAACCCGGGCCGAACTTGAGACGAAGGTCCGGCGATGGGCTGGCGGCACCTAAAGTCTGATTGCCTTTTCGGCGGGATGGACCAGCTTCCGGCCAGGACTCTGCTGCAGGAACTGGAGCAAAATGCTGGCAAGCTACCGGAGGCTGAGCGGGCCGCCTTGGTCTCGCGGCTGCTGGCCAGTCGCCCGCGGTTCTGGCCGACTCCGATGGCGGTGTCGCCGGAGCCCGACGCCGTGACGCCGAACTTGACGCCAACCCCTCTGCTGATCTCTCGGACAAACAATTTCGGGCCGCAATCGCTGCTTCCCGAAAACGATGAATCTAGTTTACCACCGGAGCGTCCAACGCGACGTCTCCGAGGTGCTGGCTGCCGCCAAGCGTCGCTGAATCAGATCAGTCCCGGACGGTGATCCTGCTTCGCGTGCAATACGCGGAAAATCACGATGCGCGGTCCGATGACCTGATAGAAGACCTTCAATGGGAAGCGGCGCAACAAGCCCCGGCGGACGGAGTGCGAGGCTCACGGAGATGGCGTTGTGGAGCGTAGCGGAGCAGTCCGAAGTGAAACGGAGGATGACCGGTGGCGGGCGCCCTTAGGGCGATAACGGGCACAAATAATCCTCTAGAGCGATCGATTAGCACCGCATCAGCGGCGGGCGACGCAACCGGGCCTCGACTTCGGACCAAGGGGTGACCGCCCCGGGATTCGCGTCGTAACTGGCTTGGGCTTCGTCGAGCAAGGCTTTCACCCGCGGGGATGGACCGGAGGCTTCCTCCATCCGCCAAAGCTGCTCAAGAATCTCCCCGCGTTCCTGCGAGGACAACTTGGGCAGCTGCGCGAGAATCTCCGCCTTGCTCATGGAGGCCGGCTAGTTCGGAGCGGGACTTCGGCAAGAAAGGATTGGCCACAAAAAACACGAAAAACACAAAAATGACGGCGCCCCGACCCAAGCCCAAAGCAACCGGTTCGCATTGCTCGGCCTCCTCAGGTTTCAGCTTTCAGGTTTGTGGCGGCTGCCGCCCGAGGGGCACCCGGCATCAGCCACCCTGCGGGCTTTTCCGCTTCGCTACCTTTGCCGCGCGACCGGACCGGACAAATACCGGGTTGGTAGCAACCAACAACGGTGCGACGCCATCTCCATCCTTCGCCAGGCCTTCGGCCGCCGCCGAGCCTATGGCCCGACAGGACGGACGGCGGGACGCGCTCCCCGCGCTCCGTCAGCTTTCCGATTGCTCTCCCAGCAATCCCCCTCCTTGCTAGCGGCCTCGTTGGGCCGGACGGGATGAATGTGTGCACACCACAATTCTCTGTCGCTTGGCTATGGGCTCGAAGCCACTGCTCGGCCGTGGCCACTCCGGCCCTCAGATTTCAGCTTTTAGCTCACAGCTTTCCCGCATCTCCCCGCCCTGCTTTGGTCCGATGCGACGAAGCGCGCTGGCTGTGGCAATCGAGATCAATTTCCGCAGGCTGCCCCTCTTTTGCTCTGCTCCTAGCTCCGGTGACTGACTGATATAATTAAAATCTTCCCCTGCATTTTCCCATGGCACTTGATGAAATTGGCGACTGGTCTGTAGACAAACTTAGGATACTGAAGGCTTACGCTAAGCCATATTCGAGCATTCTGCAGAAGCAGATTTCGGCTGGCACCGGCAAGCGCACGCTCAGCCATGGCTACATCGATGCATTTGCCGGTGCCGGAGAGCACGTTCATAAGAAAACTAGAGAAATTGTGCCAGGCAGTCCGCTTATCGCACTTGAGCAAGGCTTCGACGAATATCACTTCATAGATCTCGATTCAGAGCGGGTGGAGCTACTGCGCGCCAAAACTGCGGGAAATAAACGCGTTACCGTACATCATGGAGACTGCAACCAAGTGCTGCTGCATAATGTTCTCCCTCGCTTTAAATTTGAGGCTTTTCGTCGTGCTCTCTGCTTTCTTGACCCCTATGGCACACATCTAAACTGGGACGTCCTCGCGGCGGCAGGCAAAATGGGCACCATCGAGATATTCCTTAATTTTCCGATCAACGATATGAACCGTAATGCGAAGCGGACATCAATTGACTTGGTCAAGCCAGATGAGCGCACTCGCATGACCGCATTCTGGGGAGACGAGAGCTGGCACAAAGCGATGTATCCTGAGAGCCAACAGAGAACTCTGGATTTATTGGGCGATGGCGAAGGGTTCGAACGGGAAAAGGCGAATAATGATGCCTTTGCAGAGGCATTTAGAAAGCGATTGAACGACAAAGCAGGCTTCAAGTATGTCCCCAAACCAGTTGCCATGAGGAATTCCAACAATTCTGAGCTATATTACCTCTTCTTCGCCTCTAATAACGACCGCGGAGACAAAATCGCTAGAGACATTTTCAAATATTATACTTAGTCATGGGCATGACCACGCAACTAAAAGAACCGGTCGGACTCTGGTCGCACCCAGCAGTCATCACAGCAAATAATTTTGTTCACAAGAGCCTGTCCAATTGGTCACTCAACATCGCCATCGGCTGTAGTCACGGCTGTCGTTTCTGCTACGTGCCCAGCTCTTCCACCATCAAGCAGGCTGATCGTCTGAAGGAATATGGGGTGCAAGATCCCGATGCTGAGTGGGGTGGCTATGTTTTATTGCGGCCATGGGACGAGGATAAATTCCTCGCCTCGCTCGCAGCGGCTGAGCGCACGCCTCTCGCGCAGTTAAATTTCGATGGCAACCGCGCTGTAATGCTGTGCACAACGACTGACCCATACCAAGTCTTCCGCCACTCTAATGCAGCACGCTCAAAAGAGCTCACACAGCAGGCTCTCACGATGATGAGCCGCGCCCTGGAACTCATACGTGATAACTCCACACTCAATGTCCGCATAATGACGCGAAGTCCGCTCGCACGTCAGCACTTCGCACTCTTCAAAACATTCGGCCATCGGCTGCTCTTTGGCATGAGCCTGCCGACGCTACGCAATGATTTGGCTAAGGTCTACGAACCTCAAGCACCAGCTCCTTCCCAACGTCTCCAAACATTGCTGGCAGCGAAAACGGCCGGTCTTAACGTCTACGTGGCAATGGCCCCAACATATCCAGAATGTGATGAGGCCGATTTACGTGCCACTCTCACTGCGATTAAGATGGTTAAACCTCTAACCATATTCCACGAACCGATAAATATTCGCGCTGATAATGTGGACAGAATCGCAGCCTACGGCCGTGCACTTGGCGTTAAGTTGAACACCCAGGTTTTTGACACACGGGAGTCATGGCGTGATTATTCACTGGAGTCGCTCCAAACTGTCGTGCGCGTAAGCAGTGAATTGAAGATCTCAAACCAACTTCATCTTTGGCCCGATAAGAAACTCGGCTCGCAATGGGTCGTTGAATCGATGCCAAAGCCTGATCAATATGTCACTTGGTTGAAGCGCAGGTGGGAGCGAGTGAGTGAGTGGCCACGGACATCGGCAGCGTAATATTCAAGGCCCCACTTACTCGGGCAGGAAATCCAAGGGGACGGCAAACGGGGAGGGACGGCCATCGGTGTCCGGCATCCGAGTTTGATAAAAATGCTTGAACGCGCCGAGCGGGACAAGAATAGCCGTGGGCGCAGTTGCTGGGCTCGGTGGCGCAAAAGTCATGTTTGGCGTAGCCCGCGGCGTGGGCGACGCCGGACGACCGAGGCTTTTGGGTCAAATATTTGCGGCTCTCCAGCCGCCTTGGCAAGGTCGCTCCCGGTCGCGTGGTGGCGCTGGCCCGCGCAGTGAAGGTGAGGGCGACCTTGAAAAGCGGGCGCACTTAAACCGGCCCAGGACGGCGCTGGCGGCATGGTTTATTTTCTTCCGCAGGCTCGTCGCCGCTCCCCGATTTTGCTAAGATCGCCCATGGAGAAAATGCTTTCGGGTGCGATGGTGGATGACACGTTTTTTGAACCGGCGTTGCGCGTGCTGCGCGATTATTGCCGGGAGCGGCGGGACACCCCGCAGCTCAGTGACGAGGTCTTTTTGCGAGGCGGCCATCGGTGTCCGGAGGCGGCAAACGGGGTCAGGGTTTGGGGTTTGGGGTTTGGGGTAGTCGGAATAAGAAAAGGCGCTCCGGAGAGCGCCTGAAATAACAAGGCAAAAACCTGAAAGCGGAGACCTGAAACCTGAGGGTTACGGAAGATCCGTGCTGCCCATCAGATAGCGGTCGCACTCACGGGCGGCTCCACGTCCTTCGTTGATGGCCCAGACGACTAGGCTCTGACCTCTACGACAGTCTCCAGCAGCAAAAACGCCTTTCAGCGAAGTGGTATATTTTTCGTGTTCGGCTTTGATGTTGCTCCGGGGGTCGGTCTCGAGGGCGAGTTCCTTGAGCAGGGCCTGCTCCGGGCCCATGAAACCCATGGCGAGGAGCACGAGTTGCGCGGGGCGCGTCTTCTCCGTGCCGGGGACTTCCGTCGGCACGAACTGGCCCTTGTCGTTCTTGTCCCACTTGATCTCGACCGTGACCAGCTCCTTCACGCGGCCCTCGGCGTCGCCGATGAACTTCTTGACCGTGGTAAGATAGATGCGGGGATCGTCGCCGAACTTCGCGGCGGCCTCCTCCTGGCCGTAGTCCATCTTGTAGGTCTTGGGCCACTCGGGCCAGGGATTGTCGGCCTGCCGCTCCAACGCTGGCTTGGGGAGAATCTCGATCTGCAACAGGCTCTTGCAGCCGTGGCGCATCGACGTGCCGACACAGTCCGTGCCGGTGTCGCCGCCGCCGATGACGACGACGTCCTTCCCGCCGGCGTAGATGGGCGTTTTGCTGGCGTCGGCGTTGAGCACGGCCTTGGTGTTGGCCGTGAGGAACTCCATGGCGAAGTGCACGCCCTTCAAATTGCGGCCTTCGATGGGCAGGTCGCGCGGCTGCGTGGCACCGGTGCAGATGACGGTGGCGTCGTATTCCTTGAGGAAGATCTGGGGCTCGACGTTGTCGCCGACGTTGGCGTTGCAGATGAACTTGATGCCTTCCTGCTCCATGAGCTTGATGCGGCGCAGGACGACCTCCTGCTTGTCGAGCTTCATGTTCGGGATGCCATACATGAGCAGGCCGCCCGGACGGTCGGCGCGCTCGAAGACGGTGACGGTGTGGCCGGCGCGGTTGAGCTGCGCGGCGGCGGACAGGCCGGCGGGGCCGGAGCCGATGACGGCGATCTTCTTGCCGGTGCGGACCTTGGGCGCGTCGGGGATGACCCAGCCCTCGTCCCAGCCGCGGTCGATGATCGCGGCCTCGATGTTCTTGATGGTGACCGGCGGGTTGTTGATGCCGAGCACGCACGAGCCCTCGCACGGCGCCGGGCAGACGCGGCCGGTGAACTCGGGGAAATTATTCGTCTTGTGCAGGCGCTCGAGCGCCTCGTGCCAGAGGCCGCGGTAGACCAGGTCGTTCCACTCCGGGATCAGGTTGTTGACCGGGCAGCCGGACGCCATGCCGCTGATGAGCTTGCCGGTGTGGCAGAAGGGAATGCCGCAATCCATGCAGCGCGCGCCCTGCGTGCGCAGCTTCTTCTCGTCCATGTGGTGGTGGAATTCCTTCCAGTCCCCCGTGCGCTCGGACGGCGCGCGATCGACGGGCAGTTCGCGCAAGTATTCAATAAAACCTGTAGGCTTTCCCATTTTGATTAGAATTATTTTTTAACGCGGAGGACGCGGAGTGCGCAGAGGAGGAAAGTAGGATCCAGATGGTTTTAATTCTCAGCGCTCTCCGCGATCTCTGCGTTTAAAAGGATTGGTTTGAATTAATTACCACCGACCCGCGACAGGTCGCGGGCGTTTTCCTCGAAGGCGGCCATGACGGCTTCGTCGCCGGTGAGGCCGGAGGCTTGGGCGCGCTCGATGCAGGCGAGCATGCGCTTGTAGTCCTTCGGCATGATCTTGACGAACTTCGGGACGAACTTGTCCCAGTCGGCGAGGATGGCCTTCGCCTTCTCGCTCTTGGTGTAGTCGAGGTGTTGCTGGATCATCGCCTTCACGAGGGCGATTTCCTTGGCGTCGGTGAGCTGCTCGATGCCGACCATCTGCGGGTTGACGCGCTTGGTGAAGTCGCCGGCCTCGTCGAGGACGTAGCCGGTGCCGCCGGACATGCCGGCGCCGAAGTTGCGGCCGGCGCGGCCGAGGACGACAACGTGGCCGCCGGTCATGTATTCGCAGCCGTTGTCACCGATGCCCTCGACGACGACTGCGGCGCCGGAGTTGCGGACGCCGAAGCGCTCGCCCGCCATGCCGCGGATGTAGGCCTCGCCGGCGCTGGCGCCGTAGAAGGCCACGTTGCCGATGATCATGTTCTCCTCGGCCTGGAAGGTCGCCTTCGCGTCCGGGAAGATGATGAGCTTGCCGCCCGACAGGCCCTTGCCGAAGTAGTCGTTGGCGTCGCCCTCGATGGAGAGCGTCATGCCCCGTGTGACGAAGGCGCCGAAGCTCTGGCCGGCGGAGCCCTTGAACTTGAACTTGATGCTGTCCTCGGGGAGGCCCTTGGCACCGTGCTTCTTGGTAATCTCGCCGGAGGTGATGGTGCCGGTGACGCGGTTGACGTTGCGGATCGGGAGCTCGGCGACGACCTTCTCGCCCTGCTCGATGGCCGGCTGGGCCAGCGCGAGGAGCGTGGTCATGTCGTAGGAGCGGTCGATGCCGTGGTCCTGCTTCTGCGAGCAGAAGCGACCAACCTCGGGGCCAACGTCCGGCGAGTAGAGGATGTTGGAGAAGTCGAGGCCCTTGGCCTTCCAATGGTCGACGGCCTTGCGGGCCTCGAGGCGGTCGGTGCGGCCGATCATCTCCTCGATGCTGCGGAAGCCCAGCGCGGCCATGGTCTCGCGCATGTCCTCGGCGATGAACTTCATGAAGTTCACGACGTGCTCGGGCTTGCCGGCGAACTTGGCGCGGAGCTGCGGGTCCTGCGTGGCGACGCCCGCGGGGCAGGTGTTGAGATGGCACACGCGCATCATGATGCAGCCCGTGGCGACGAGCGGCGCGGTGGCGAAACCGAACTCCTCGGCGCCGAGCAGCGCGGCGATGATGACATCGCGGCCGGTCTTGAGCTGGCCGTCGGTCTCGACCGCGATGCGGGAGCGGAGGTTGTTGAGGACGAGGGTCTGGTGGGTCTCGGCGAGGCCGAGTTCCCAGGGGAGGCCCGCGTGCTGGAGGGAGGTCTGCGGCGAGGCGCCGGTGCCGCCGTCATAACCGGAGATGAGGACGACGTCCGCGTGGGCCTTGGCGACGCCGGCGGCGATGGTGCCGACGCCGACCTCGGAGACGAGCTTCACGGAGATGCGTGCGTCCTTGTTGCCGTTCTTGAGGTCGTGGATGAGTTCCGCGAGATCCTCGATGGAATAGATGTCGTGGTGCGGCGGCGGGGAGATGAGGCCGACGCCGGCGGTGGTGCCGCGGGTCTTGGCGACCCACGGGTAGACCTTGGTGCCGGGCAGCTGGCCGCCCTCGCCGGGCTTGGCGCCCTGGGCCATCTTGATCTGGAGCTCGCGGGCGTTGACGAGATATTCGCTCGTGACGCCGAAGCGGCCGGAGGCGACCTGCTTGATGGCGGAGTTCTTGGAATCGCCCAGCTCGTTGGTCCAGGTGAAGCGCGCGGGATCCTCGCCGCCCTCGCCGGTGTTGGACTTGCCGCCGATGCGGTTCATGGCGATGGCGAGCGTCTCGTGCGCCTCGCTCGAGATGGAGCCGTAGGACATGGCGCCCGTCTTGAAGCGCTTCATGATCTTCTCGACCGGCTCGACCTCCTCGAGCGGGATCGCGGGGCCGGCGCGGAAGTCGAGGAGCGAGCGGAGCGTGCAGAGGTTTTTGCCCTGCTCGTTGACGAGCTTCGCGTAGGCCTGGTAGGCGGGCTTGGAGTTCTGGCGGACGGCCTTCTGGAGGGCGTGCACCGACTCCGGCGTGAAAAGGTGGGCCTCGCCGCTGGAGCGCCACTGGTAGAGGCCGCCGACGGGCAGCACGTGGCCGTTGACCTGGCGGTCCGGGTAGGCCGCGCGGTGGCGGAGGAGGACCTCCTGGGCGATGACATCGAGGCCGATGCCGCCGACGCGCGAGGGCGTCCAGGTAAAGTAGAGGTCGATGACGTCCTGGCGGAGGCCGAGGGCCTCGAAGACCTGGGCGCCGCGGTAGGACTGGATGGCGGAGATGCCCATCTTCGACATGACCTTGATGACGCCCTTGGAGGCGGCCTTCACGAAGTTGGCGCAGGCCTTCTTGTGGTCGATGCCGGGGAGCATGCCCTCGCGGATCATGTCGTCGATCGTCTCGAACGCGACGTAGGGATTGATGGCGGAGGCGCCGTAGCCGATGAGCAGCGCCATGTGGTGCACCTCGCGGGCGTCACCGGTCTCGATGACGAGCGACACGCGCGTGCGCAGGCCCTCGCGGATGAGGTAATGGTGCAGGCCGGCGATCGCCAGCAGCGACGGGATCGGGGCGTATTCCTTGGTGACGCCGCGGTCGGAGAGGATGAGGACGTTGACCTCCTCCTCTTCGATCATGCGGCGGGCCATCATGGAGAGTTCCTCCATGGACTTGGCCAGGCCCCTCTCGCCGCGGGCGACGCGGAAGAGGATGGGCAGCACGCCCATCTTGAGGCCGGGGAGGTTGGTGCGGCGGATCTTGGCGAACTCCTCGTTCGTCAGGACGGGCCACTTCAGCTCGACGCGGCGGCAGGCCGTGGGCTGCGGGTTGAGCAGGTTGCCCTCGGAGCCGAGGCGGGTCTCGTGCGAGATGACGATCTCCTCGCGGATCGAGTCGATCGGCGGGTTGGTCACCTGGGCGAAGAGCTGTTTGAAATAATCGTAGAGCAGGCGCGGCTTGTTGGAGAGCACCGCGAGCGCGGCGTCGTTGCCCATGGAGCCGATGGCCTCGACACCGTCCTTGGCCATCGGGGCGATGATGACGCGCTCATCCTCAAAGGTGTAGCCGAACGCGATCTGGCGCTGGAGCAGCGTCGCGTGATCGGGCGTCTCGACCGTGGGCGCCTCGGGGAGGTCGCTGAGGTGGACGAGGTGCTGCTTGATCCATTCCTGGTAGGGCTGGCCGCCGGCGATGGTGCGCTTGATCTCCTCATCCTCGATGATGCGGCCCTGCGCGGTATCCACGAGGAACATGCGGCCGGGCTGCAGGCGGCCCTTTTGGACGATGTCCTCGGGCGGGAAGTCGAGCACGCCGGCCTCGGAGGCCATGACGACGAGGCCGTCCTTCGTGACGTAGTAGCGCGAGGGGCGCAGGCCGTTGCGGTCGAGGATGGCGCCGATCTGGGTGCCGTCGGTGAAACCCATGGAGGCGGGGCCGTCCCACGGCTCCATCAGGCAGGAGTGATACTGGTAGAACGCGCGGCGCTGCGGGTCCATCGACTCGTGGTTGGACCATGGCTCGGGGATGAGCATCATCATCGCGTGGGCCAGCGGGCGGCCGGCGAGGACGAGCAGCTCGAGGGTGTTGTCGAACATCGACGAGTCGGAACCATTGGGGTTCACGATCGGGAGGATCTTCTTGATGTCGTCGCCGAAGACGGGGCTCTCGAAGAGCGCCTGGCGGGCGTGCATCCAGTTGATGTTGCCGCGGAGGGTGTTGATCTCGCCGTTGTGCGCGAGGTAACGGTAGGGATGCGCGCGCTCCCAACTCGGGAAGGTGTTCGTCGAGAAGCGCGAGTGGACCAACGCGAGGGCCGACTCCATGAGCGGGTGCTTCAGGTCGGGGAAGTAGTGGTCGACCTGGTCGGTCGTGAGCATGCCCTTGTAGACGAGTGTGCGAGCCGAGAGGCTGGCAACATACCAGGCCTCGGCGCCGGTGATGGTCGAGGTGCGGATATCGTTGTAGGCGCGCTTGCGGATGACGTAGAGCTTCCGCTCGAAGCCGAGTTCGTCGAGACCCTCGGGCCGCGCGATGAAGGCCTGGCGCATGAACGGCTCGGCGGACTTCGCGGTGTCGCCGAGCGAGGCGTTCTTGACCGGCACGGTGCGCCAGCCGAGGAAGGTGCAGCCCTCGGCCTGGACGACCTGCTCGAATTTTTCCTCGACCTTGCGGCGGACGGTGGGGTTGCGCGGGAGGAAGATCAGGCCGACGCCATACTGGCTGGCCTCGGGGAGGGTGAAGCGCAGGGTGGCCTTGCAGCCCTCGGCGAAAAACTTGTGCGGGATCTGGATCAGGATGCCGGCGCCGTCGCCGGTGTTGATCTCGGCGCCGCTCGCGCCGCGGTGGTCGAGGTTGCGGAGGATCTGGAGGCCGTCCGCGACCATCTTGTGCGACTTGCGGCCTTTCATGTCCACGATGAAGCCGACGCCGCAGGCGTCATGCTCGAACCAGGGATCATAGAGGCCTTGCTTGCCGGGGCGGCCGGCGGGAGCGGAGTCGTTGGGCTGGGACATGGAAAGGGAGGCGGAAGCGGGCGGAACCAGTGGCAGGGGAGGTCGGGATTTTACAGGTGGCGGGCGGGTGGGAAAGTGGTGAAGCTACTCCTGTGCCACACGAGGGGCGAAGCCGGCGGGAAACGCCCGTGCATGGAAGGACAATCAACGGGCCGCGCGGCCGGTCCTTGCAATCATGTTTTTTGACCTGAACCGGCACAGTGACGCGGCGCATCCGCGCACTGCGAGCGGAACTGTGCATCCCGGCGCGCGGCGCGCGAAGCCTGTCATAAGCCCGCGGCGCATTCCCCGAGTGGCGGCGACGCACGAAACCGCGCCGGAAGCAGGACGGAAAAACGCCCCGCCGCCCGGCCCGATTGGTCAAAGAGGGAGCACCCGACGACCGCAAAACCGCACCGGCCGCGTGTTCCGCATAATTTCTTCTTTCTGTAAGAAGACGCTCCCGTTGAAGTCGTTCAAACTAATACCACAAATTAGCCCATACCCCGCGCGTGGAGCCCCTCTCCGCACGCACCACCCCACCCCACCGTCACCTCCCAGCTGCTGCTGCATCCCCGTGTTTTGCCGCGCTGGTTTCATCTGAACTGCAAACCCGGATCCGAATGCTCATGAATCCAACACCCCAAGCTACCCAAACGCGCCGGCTCCTGCTGGCGTTGACCTGCACGATGGCGATGGTGCCGTCGGCCTGGTCCCAAACCACCGCGCAGACGGATGCCGAGAAGGCCGCGGCCGACGCCAACGCCGCCAACGTCCCGGTCACGAACGCCCCGGCCAAGGCGGACGACCAGCTGGTGTTATCGCCCTTCGTCGTCACGACCGAGAAGGACTCCGGCTACTACGCCGAGAACACCCTTATGGGCAGCCGCCTGAATTCCAAGATCTCCGACCTCGCCGCCTCGATCACCGTCGTGACGAAGCAGCAGCTCGAGGACACCGGCGCGCTCGATATCAACGATGTGTTCCGCTACGAGTCCAACACCGAGGGTGCGAGCACCCACACCCCGGTCGCGCTCAACCGCTCCAACCTCACCGACAACATCGGCGGTTACTCCGGTGCTGACGGCTCCTCCTTCGGCATCGCGACCGCCAACCGCCCACTTACATAGAACTCGTCCCTCCCCGGCAGGTCGGGCTTGACGCCCGACACTTACCGGCTCGTGTCGGGGATGAACCCCGACCTACACTGAAAAACATGAATCCGAAACTGCCGACCAAGCTGCTCTATGGCGGCGACTATAATCCGGAGCAATGGCCCGAGTCCGTCTGGCTGGAGGACGTCCGCCTGATGCGCGCCGCCGGCGTGAACATGGTCAGTGTCGGCATCTTCAGCTGGGCGAAGCTCCAACCCGCAGAGCAGCGCTTCGATTTCGGCTGGCTCGACCGGGTGATGAACCTGCTGGCGGAAAATCGCATCTCGGTCTGCCTGGCCACCGCCACCGCCTCGCCGCCGCCCTGGCTCTCGAAGAATTATCCCGAGGTGCTGCCCGTGACCGCCGACGGCGTCACGCTGCAGGTCGGTTCGCGCCAGCAATATTCGCCCAGCAGCCGCGTCTATAAAAAATTCGCCGCCGCCCTCGTCCGCAAGCTCGCGCAACGCTACCGCCAGCATCCCGCGCTGGTGGCGTGGCACATCAACAACGAATACGCCTGCCACCTGCACGAATGCCACGGCGCGGACAGCACCCGCGCCTTCCGCGACTGGCTGCGCGCGAAATACCGCACCCTCGCCGCGCTGAACGCGGCCTGGGGCACGGCGTTCTGGAGCCAGGGGTACGGCGAATGGGACGAGATCCTCACGCCGCGGCGCGCCCCGTATCACAGCAATCCGACACAGTGCCTCGACTTCAGGCGCTTCACCAGTGACGCCTTCCTCTCGCTGCACCGGATGGAGGCCGCGATCCTGCGCGCCGCCACGCCGCACATCCCGGTCACGACCAACTTCATGGGCTTCTTCAAGCCCCTCGACTACCGCGCCTGGGCGCCGGAGCTCGATTTCGTTGCCTGGGACAGCTACCCGGATCCGCTGGACGAGGTGAACTCCCGGCACGAAGCCTCCGCCGGCCACGACCTCATGCGTTCGTTGAAGCCCGACCGGCCCTTCGTACTCATGGAGCAGGCCACGTCGGCGGTGAACTGGCGGCCGGTCAACTTCCCGAAGCGCCCCGGCCTCATGCGGCTCCAGAGCCTGCAGGTGCTCGCCCGCGGCGGCGACGGCGTGATGTTCTTCCAATGGCGCGCGTCCAAGGCCGGCGCCGAGAAATTCCATAGCGGGCTCGTGCCGCATGGCCCCGCCGCCCAGAGCCGGGTGTTCGCCGAGGTGAGCGCGCTCGGCGCCGAACTGAAACGCCTGGCCCCGGTGGCCGGCTCGCTGGTGCACAACCGCGTGGCCATCGCCTTTGACTGGCACGCGTGGTGGGCCGTGGAACTTGAGTCGAAGCCCGGTAAAATCGATTACCCGGCCGGGGTGCGCGTCTTCCACCGCTGGTTCTACGAGCGCAACATCGGCGTCGATTTCGTCCACCCGGGCGCCAGCCTCGCGGCCTACGACCTCGTCGTGGCGCCGGCGCTCTACCTGCTGCCCGCGAAAAGCGCGGCCAACCTGACGGCCTTCGTCGCCCGCGGCGGCACCCTGCTGGCCACGTATTTCTCCGGCATCGTGGACGAGAACGAACAGGTCGTGACCGGCGGCTACCCCGCCCGGCTGCGGCAGGTGCTCGGCCTCTGGGTCGAGGAATGGGCGCCCTACCCCGAGGGCCGCAAGAACGGCGTGCGCTTTGGCGGCCGCCGGGCCGGCTGCGACCATTGGTGCGACCTGCTCCACCTCGACGGCGCCAAGGCCATCGCCACTTACACCGGCGATTTCTTTGCCGGTCGTCCGGCGGTCACGCGGCATGCCCATGGCCGCGGCGCCGCCTATTATCTCGCCACGCGCCTCGATGCCGCCGGCCTCGACCTGCTGCTCGACCGCGTGGTGCTGGAAGCCAAGGTCCAGCCCGTGCTGCGCACCCCGGCCGGCGTCGAAGCCACGCGGCGCACATCACGCCGCGACCAGTTCCTCTTCCTGCTTAATTACAACGACCGGCCGGTCAAAGTCGCCCTCGGGGCGTCGGGCGGCCGCGATTTGATCAGCGGCAAATCCGCCGCCCGGGCGGTGACACTTGCGCCGCTCGGCGCCGCCGTGATCCAGCGCCGGGCCTGAACCGGTTTCACTAAAACTGTAGCCGGGGTCGCTGACCTCGGTCCTTTGATGTCCGACTCACGGACCGGGGTCAGCGACCCCGGCTACATGCAGGAAAGTGACCAGCGGGACAGCATCGGTGTAAAACCTGAGGCCACCTTCAGAAATCAGCGGCACAAGTAACTTCCCGCTGGTGAGCACGTCTCGGAACCGTCTAATCTTACAGTAAGATCCCACCGATGAGCGCCCCCTCAATTCGTGAGATTGCCCGCAGCCTTGGATTGTCGCATTCGACCGTCTCCGAGGCCCTGCGGGACTCGCCGCGCGTCAACCCCGCGACCCGCCGCCGCGTCCAGAAGGCGGCCAAGGCCGTCGGTTAGCGGCCGAATCCGCTCGCCGGCGCCCTGATGTCTGAGATGCGCCGCGCGCGCTCGGGCACGTTTCGCGGCGTGCTCGCCATCCTGGACCTCGACGGCCCCGAGAATCGTCCCGCCAGTTCCAACCGCTACCACCGCGAGCTCGCGCGCGGCGCGAGCACCCGTGCCGCCGAGCTGGGTTTCCAGGCCGAGACCATTGTCACCGGCACGCAGGGTATCTCGGACAGCCGGCTCGATACGATCCTGCAGGCGCGCGGCATCCGCGGCCTGCTGCTGCTGCCCATCGCCGGCGAGGCCGACGTCATGGGCCTGGATTGGTCGCACTTCTCCGGCATCTACACCGATTACCTCATCGAGCGACCGGCGCTGCACTCGGTCTGCCCGGACCATTACCGCTCCATGGTCTATGCTGTGCAGCGGCTGCACGCGCTGGGTTGTCACCGGCTCGGGCTGGTCATGCACAGCCGGAACGACGCGCGCCTGCTTTACCGCTGGGAGGCGGCCTTCTGCCCCTACCACGAGCATCATGCCAAGAAGGAAGCGCTTGCGCCGTTGATCCTGCCCGAGCTCGACCGCAAGAGCTTCATCGCGTGGTTCAAGGCCAAGCAGCCCGACGCCGTGCTCTGCCAGCGCGCCGAGGTCATGGAGTGGATGATCGAATGCGGCGCCCGCATTCCCGAGACCCACGGCTTCTGCTGCCTCAACGTGACCAGCAACACCGTCCTGTGCGCCGGCCTGGACCTGCAGCCCGCCCTGCTCGGGGCCCGCGGCGTCGAGCTGCTGATCGCCGCCCTGCACCGCAACGACTGCGGCGTGCCCGAGCATCCCTCCACGACCACGATCTCCGCCCTCTGGGTGGAGGGGCCCACTCTGCCGCGAGGCCCTGTCAAAGCGTGACTTGGGCGGTTTTTGGCCGGGCATTGCCCTCGGCAAAAAGGAAATTACGGCGGCGGAATATTTTGTTTGCTACGCCCCGGCCTTTGGGGTCTCTTGACCGTTCTTTTCCGGTCAGACCGGAAGAAAATTCGGGACGTAGCTTAGCCTGGTAGAGCGCTTGCTTCGGGAGCAAGAGGTCGAGAGTTCGAATCTCTCCGTCCCGACCATTTTCCCTGAAACGATTTTGCCGCGTGGTAGAAAAACCCGCAAAAATGGGGAGCGGTAGCGATGAGGCAAAGGTCTTCCTCCTCCAAGCTCAAGGCCTGCCAAAGAATCTCCGCCAGTTTCCAGCGGAATTCATCCTACGGTGAACTGGAACTTGGCGCATCCATCGAGTCAGTTTCACTGGGCGCCGGAGCCCTTATTGCTTTCCCGCTGCGATTCGGGCCAGCTTGCGGCGCAAACTCGGCAAGCGACCTTGGCTGGCCGCATCCGCGGGAAGATGGCCGGCCAAGGCCTCCATGAAATCCTGCGCGCCGACCAGTTTGGCCATCGACTGGGCCACGTAGACGCTGAGCGCGGGACTGGCCGAAGCCACCTCCTCAACGATTTTCTCCCGTCCATCGATCACTGTGATCAGATCTTCAAGATCATGGCTGGCGTAATAGTCACCCTTCCCCCGATCAAGGAAGGCGACGTATTTCGTGGCAATGAAACCAATCGGGGAGACGATCCGCAGTTGTCCGCCCGGAATCGCACACGTGGTGGCCGCCCCTAAAGCTTCTCGATACCAAGCCGTGTTCAGTCCGAGAAAATCCCCGTCCGCCGGCATGATGTCCACCGTGAGGTTGCCCAGCACCCAACGGCAGCGGGCGCGCCGGGACGCATGTCGTGATCAAATTTCAAGGTGCGCAGCTTTTGTTCGACCGTCGCCTAGCGTACCTGGGAAATGGCCTCGATGACGACATCGACGTCAGCGGTTGCCCTCACGGCCGACAACTCCGGATGATCGAGCAGCAAGCCGACCACGGCACCCCCGAGAAAAGCGTAGTCCAGTCCCAGCGCGTCCAGGCGCTCGGCGACGGCCCTCATTGCCGCGATCGGGATATCAGCCATGACTTAATCGCCGCTGAAGCTCCCGTTCCGCGATGGCCCTTTCTCTGGCGCGCCCGATCCGCAACGCGTCGACCAACGCCAAAAGATCGTAGAGCGCCGGATCGTTTTTCGCCGCGAATGGCACACTGCGGTAAAGCGGCTCAATGGCCACGCCCTGCCGCAGGCCATCGGGATCGGGCCATACCGGGACGACAGTTTCATCGGTCGCCACCTTCCCGGCCATGACCGGCGCCGCCCAGGCGGTCGGGACACCGCGGGTCACTTCGCGAGGCTGCGCCGGGAACGCAAAAGGCACTCCGTGAACCAGAAATGCCAGAAATGCCTTGCGGCGAATCTTGCGGGTGTCCGGGTCGAGCAGCCTCGCCTCGGTGAGACGCGAACAAGCGGCATGCACTTCCGAGGCGCTCAATCCAAGCTCACTCGCTCGGGCCGCAAATGACCCGTCCATGCCCGAGAGGCATATCTTAAGTGCGACAATGATGTCCTGCGGCTTGGTCACATTTCATTCGCTATTCGCGAATAACGAATACTCGAGCCCGTAATATCCCTCTCCCGCAATTTCTCAGGCCGGTTTTTGCAGGCGGATGGCCAGCTCGATAGCCGGTCAAGGTGAGTCAAATGAGGCAAATGCGGCCCGCCATAGACTCGTCATCTGAGTTTGGAAAGGTCAAGGCCCTCAAGCGTAGAGCCGCTAAGAGGCTTTGAAATCGCACTCCCCCTCTCGGAGAAAACACCCGGCGAATTTATTAGCCTCACTTCAGTTCGTGTCGAATTCGCCTCGCGCCGAGGGCAGCTTGGTGCGCACCCGGATGGGCACCGGCAGCGTGCTGGTCACCTGCCATGGCCGCGCCGCCCATGCCGCCAAGGCGGAGGATGGCCGCAACGCCATCGCCGCGCTCGCGGAATTTCTGGTGGCCGTGCATCGCCTGCCCGCCGCGCTGCCCGGGATGTTGGTCAACATCGGCCAAATCCGCGGCGGCGGTCCGGCAACCAATATCGTCCCCGCCTTCGCCGAGGCGGAACTTGATGTCCGCATCACCCGGCCGGGCGACGATGCCGTCCTGCTCGCGCGCCTGGCCGAGCTCGCCGCGCCCCTCAACGCCCGGGACGGCCTTCGGCTGAAACTGAAAGCCTCCTTCAACCGACCGCCCAAGGGCACCGGTCCCGCCGAAGCGGCCGCCTTTGCGGGTCTGCAGGCTGCCGGCCACGAGCTGGGGCTGCCGCCCTTCACCTGGGTGGACAGTGGCGGCGGTTCCGATGGCAATCTCCTCTTTGCCGCCGGCTTGCCGAATCTGGATGGTCTCGGTCCGCTCGGCGACTTCCTCCACAGCGACCGCGAGCGCGTCGATCTGCCCAGCCTCGTCACGCGGGCCCAGCTCGCCGCCCTGTTCCTCCACCGGCTCGCCGTTGGCGAGATCAGGCTTCCTGTGTAATGTCTGGAGCTGCCGCCGCTCCCCGCCTTAACTCCCCTCCGGGATGCTCCTCCTCCGTTCTATCCGCGAATCCGACCTCCCCGGTCTCGTTGCCCTCGCCTCCTCGATCGCCGGCGGGCTGACGACGCTGCCGGCCAACGAGGAATTCCTGCGCGACCGCATCGCCGATTCGCTGCGCGGCTTCGCCACCCGCGTGAAAAAGCCGGGTGGCGAATACTACCTGTTTGTCCTGGAGGATACGGCCACGGGCGAAATCGTCGGCACCAGCGGCCTCGCGGCGCGGGTCGGCGGCTACGAGCCGTTCTACAGCTACGAGATCCGCACGGAGCGCTATGAGCACGCCCCGCTCAAAATTGAGAAGCAGATTCCCGTCCTCCACCTGAAGGAGGTCCACCGCGGTCCCTCGGAAATCTGCTCGCTCTACCTCCGGCCCGACCACCGCCGCGCCGGCGCCGGCCGGCTCCTGTCGCTCGCCCGGTTTCTTTTTGTCGGCGCCTTTCCGGTCCGGTTTGACGACACCATCATCGCCGAGCTGCGCGGTCGCCTGGATGAACACGGGCGCTCGCCCTTCTGGGAGGCCGTCGGCCGGCAATTCTTCGAGTTCGATTTCTACGCCGCGGATTTCCTCAGCGGCCTGGGCGACAAGGGCTTCATCGCCGACCTGATGCCAGACCACCCGATCTACATCCCCTTGCTGCCGCCCGCCGTGCAGGCCGTCATCGGCCAGGTCCACGCCAACACCGAACCTGCCCTGAACCTGCTCCTCGCCGAGGGTTTCGAGCGCACCAACGAAGTCGATATCTTCGACGCCGGACCGCTGCTGCGCGCCCCCACCAAAAATATCCGCACCATCCGGACCATGCGCACCGCCCGACTGCAGGCCGCGGCACCATCGTCCGGCCCCGGCCGCCCCTGCCTGCTGGCCCGCCCCACCCCTGATTTCTGCGCCGGCCTCGGTGCGGTCACAGAACTGACCGACGGCACCGTCACCACCGACCGCGCCACGGCCGACGCGCTCGGTCTCCAAGCCGGCGATACCGTCGTCTATGCGCCGTTGCGCTAGCCCCCCCTTGCCATGTCCACCTTCTCCTCCCTCAATCCCGCCACCGGCGAATCCGTCTGGACCGGCCCCGCAGCCACGCGCGCGGAAGTCTCCGCGGCCGTCGGCCGCGCCAGCGCGGCGGCCCGTTCTTGGTCGCGAACCCCGCTCGCTGACCGTGAGTCCTGCTTGCGGAACTTTGCCCGTGCCCTCGAGACCGGCCGCCCTCTCCTGGCTGACGCGATATCCCGCGAGGTCGGCAAGCCGGCGTGGGAAGCGCAGACGGAAGTGGCCTCGATGATCGGCAAGGTCGGGCTGTCCATCGCCGCCCGCGCGCAACGCACGGCCGAGTTCAGGGGCGGCCCCGCGATCACCCGCTTCCGTCCGCATGGTGTCGTCGCCGTCTTCGGCCCGTTCAACTTTCCCGGTCACCTGCCCAACGGCCACATCGTGCCGGCCCTGCTGGCCGGCAACACCGTCGTCTTCAAGCCGAGCGAACATGCCCCGCTCGTCGCCGAGCTTTATGCTGCGGCCTGGCGCGACGCCGGCCTGCCGCCGGGCGTTCTGGAAGTCGTGCAAGGCGGCCGCGATACCGGGGCGGCCCTCGCGGATGATCCGGGCTTGGACGGCCTCTTCTTCACGGGCTCGGCCCGCACGGGGCTCTGGCTGGCGGAAAAATTCGCCCGCACCCCGGAAAAGATCCTCGCGCTCGAGCTGGGCGGCAACAATGCGCTCGTCGTCTGGCTCCCCGCCGACCTCCGGGCGGCGGCCTTGCTCACGGTGCAGTCCGCCTACCTCACCGCCGGCCAGCGCTGTACTTGCGCCCGCCGGCTCATCGTGCCCGCCGGCTCGGCCGGTGACGCCTTCCTCGCGGAGCTCAGCCGGCAGATCGGCGGCATCCGGACCGGCCCGTTCACCGCGCAACCCGAGCCATTCATGGGCCCCGTCATCTCCGTGGCCGCAGCCAACCAGGTCCTCGCCGCCCAGCAGGAACTGATCACCCGCGGCGCCAAGCCGCTGGCGGCCTGCCGGTCCCTGCAGGCGGGCACCGGCCTGCTCTCACCCGGATTGCTCGATGTGACGGCGGTCGATGAACGCCGCGACGAGGAAATCTTCGGTCCGCTGCTTCAGGTCATTCGCGTGCCCGATTTCGACGCGGCGCTCGCCGAGGCCAACGCCACCCGCTACGGCCTCGCCGCCGGCCTCATTGCGGACGACGCGGGGCTCTACGCCCGCTTTCGCGACGAGGTGCGCGCCGGGCTGATCAACTGGAACCAGCCGCTCACCGGGGCCAGCGGCGCCGCGCCCTTCGGTGGCGTGGGCCGCAGCGGCAACCACCGGCCCAGCGGCTTCTTCGCCGCCGACTACTGCGCCTATCCGGTGGCCAGCATCGAGGCCCCTGAACTCACCCTCCCGGCCACCCTGCCCCCCGGCCTCAACCCATGACCGCCCGGGAAGTAAATTTCGACGGCCTCGTCGGCCCGACCCATAACTACGCCGGCCTCTCGCACGGCAATGTCGCCTCGATGTCCCATCGCGGTGCGGTCTCCAATCCCCGCGAGGCTGCACTCCAGGGCCTGGCGAAGATGAAGTTCCTCGCTGATCTGGGCGTGCCGCAGGCCGTGCTGCCGCCGCACGAGCGGCCAGCCATTGAGACACTGCGCCGGCTGGGCTTCACCGGCCACGATGACGCCGCGGTTCTTCACGCCGCCGCCCGGCAGGCCCCCGCCCTGCTGGCTGCCTGTTCCTCCGCGTCGAGCATGTGGGTCGCGAATGCCGCCACCGTCACACCCTCGGCCGACACCGCCGACGGCCGCGTCCATTTCACCCCGGCGAACCTGACCGCCAAGTTCCACCGGTCGATCGAACCGCCCCAAACCGCCCGCACCCTGCGGGCCATCTTCCGCGATCCGGCCCGTTTCGTGGTGCACGAGCCGATCACCGGGGCGCAGGCCATGGGCGACGAAGGCGCGGCCAACCACACCCGCTTCGCCCCGGGCCATGGGCGCCGCGGCCTGCATTTATTTGTTTACGGCCACCGCGCACTCGAGGCCGGGGCCGAGCCGGCCCGGAGCCGAAAATTTCCTTCCCGCCAGTCCTTCGAGGCCAGTGCGGCCATCCGCCGGCTGCATCTCATCGCTGATCAGTCCGCGGTCTTTGCCCAGCAGCACCCCGAGGCAATCGATGCCGGCGTGTTTCACAACGACGTCATCTCGGTCGGCAACGAGAACGTGTTTCTCTACCATGAGCGCGCCTTTGTGCGCACGCCGGAGGTCATCGCCGACCTCGAACGCGCCTACGCCGCGCTGCACCGCAATTCGGCCCTGATCCCCCTCATGGTCCCGGCGAACCGGGTGCCGCTGGCCGATGCGGTGAACTCCTACCTCTTCAATTCGCAACTGGTCACGACCTCCCGCGGCCGCATGGCGCTGATCGCGCCGACCAACTGCGCTGAGATCCCGAGCGTGAAGACCTTCATCCGGAACCTGCTGGCCCGCGGCCGCACGCCGCTGCGCGAGGTGCATTATTTCGATCTCAAGCAATCCATGCGCAACGGCGGTGGCCCCGCCTGCCTCCGCCTGCGCGTCGTGCTGACCAAGACGGAGCTCGCAGCGCTGCCGCCGCGCATTCTCCTCTCGGGCGCCACCTATGCTGCGCTCGTGACGTGGGTGAAAAAGCATTACCGGGACCGGCTTGCGACCGCCGACCTGGCCGACCCCCAGCTGCTCCAGGAGACCCGCCGCGCCCTCGATGAACTCACGGCCCTGCTCGGCCTCGGTTCGATCTATCCGTTTCAAACCACCGGGGCCTGATCGCCTTCTTCCCTCCCCATGAGCCTGCCCACCACCGCTGACCTTTACGACACCCACGTCCTCAAGAACTACAACCGCGCCGCCCTCACCCTGGTGCGCGGGCGCGGTTCCCGCGTCTGGGACGACACCGGCAAGGACTACCTGGACTTCACCTCCGGCATCGCGGTCAGTGCCCTCGGTCACTGCCACCCTGACTGGGTCGCCGCCGTGCAGCGCCAGGCCGCGGAGCTGGTTCATGTGAGCAATATTTTCCGCAATGCCCCGCAAGGCGAACTGGCCCGCCGGCTAACCGGCCTCGCCGGTCCGGGTCGCGTGTTCTTCTGCAACAGCGGCGCGGAGGCCAACGAGGCCCTGATCAAACTGGCCCGGCTGCACGGCGTCCGGAAGTCCGGCGGCGAGGAGGGCCGGTGCTTCAAGATCATCTGCGCGAAAGGCGCCTTCCACGGCCGCACCTACGGCGGCATGAGCGCCACCCCGCAGGAGAAAATCCAGAAGGGCTTCAGCCCGCTCGTGCCGGGCTTCGCCTTCGGCGAATTGAACAACCTCGCCTCGTTCGAGGCGCTGGTGGATGAAAACACGGCGGCGATCTTCGTCGAAACCATCCAGGGCGAAGGCGGCATTCACGTCTGCACGCCGGAGTTTCTCACCGGCCTGCGGCGCTTATGCGACGAACGAAACCTGCTGCTGATCCTCGACGAGGTGCAGTGCGGTGCGGGCCGCACGGGGCGGTTCTTCGCCTTTGAGCACGCCGGCGTCGTGCCCGACGCCATCGGCATGGCGAAAGGCCTGGGCGGCGGCTTTCCCATCGGGGCCATGTGGGTGCGCGCGCCGCACGCCGATCTGTTTCAACCGGGCAACCATGGCACGACCTTCGGCGGCACGCCGCTGGCCTGCACCGCGGCGCTGGCGGTGCTCGATGTGCTGGAAAAGGAGGATCTGCTCGCCCTCGTGCGCGCCCGGAGCGCCCCTTGGTTCGCGGATCTTCGTGGGATCGTCGCGGACTTTCCGGCGCAGGTGTTGGGCATCCGCGGTCAGGGTTATCTCGTCGGCGTGCAACTGGCCCGCGATCCCGCGCCGTATGTCGCCGCGCTGCGCGAGCACGGCCTGCTCGCGCCCCTCGCAGGCGGCAATGTGATTCGCCTGCTGCCGCCGCTCAACGCCATGCCCGCGGAGCTGGAGGAGGCGACCGGGATCTTCCGCGCCGTCCTCGCCACCAAGGCCTGAGCCGGCCTCACCGCTTCAGCGCCTTGGCCCAAATATCTCCCGGGAAACCTCGGCGGGGGTTTCCTCCGCCGGACCCGCTCCCTGCTCCACACCGACTTCGCCGTCCGCACCGGCGGCAACACGAGACTGCTCAGTTCGTGGCGGGTCGGCCTCGCCTTCAGCTGCTAAGCCTGCACGCTATAGCGCGAGGAATGGGTTAAACCGCCGCTCGTTGGCCGCCGTGGTCAACGGGCCGTGGCCCGGCGCGATGACCGCCTCGTCGGGCAACAGGCCCATGATGCGCCGGGAATGCGTAAGCTGGCGCTGGCAGCAGAAATAACCGCCGCCCAGTGAGCCGGCAAAGATCAGGTCGCCCGAAATCAGCACGGGCGGTCCCGGGGGACGGGCGGTGGATTCCACGAGATAGCAATTGTGCGCGTCGGCGTGTCCCGGGGTGCTGAAGGCGGTGATCTTCAAGTCCCCCACCCGCACCTGCTGCCCCTCGCCCACCGCCCGACACTGGGGCCAGCGGCCGTTGGCCGGCCCGTGGAAATGGCCGAGCTCACTCTCGCGCAGCACGACCTCGAGCCCGCCGATGTGCTCGGCCTCGTAATGCGTGATGAACACGGCATCGAGCCGATGGATCGACGCCGGCCAGGCGCGGTGCAACTCCGCGTAGCTGGCCCCGGTGTCGAACAGCACCGCGCTGTCGCCGCCCGTGCTGATCAGGTAGGCGTTGGCCACCCCGACGCCGTAAGGCATGCGCAGCGGGTGCAGGCAGAACGTCAGCCCCTCGGCGTCGGGCAAGGGATACCGGCCCTGCGCGAGGGCATTGAGCCCCACCTCGTTGAGATTGAGCGCCGTGGCGAGGCGCGCCAGTTCGGGTTGGGTCAGGTCGGGACGGTAATCGATCGCGTCCTTCAGCCGGCTGAGCTCGATCCCGGTCGCGGCGGCCAGGTTCTCGACGGTCAGCGGCACGTTGCGCGCGGCTTTCTCCAAGACATCGCCCAGTTCATCCTCGAGGGCTGGTTTGTCGGATGAAGCAGGCACAGAATTGATTTAACCACGGGTTTCACGGATGGCACGGATGAAATCCAAAACCCTTGATTAATTCAGAAGCCAGGAAGCCATGCTGGTTGATTTCTGGTTTCTTGGCTTCTGAATAAACAATGTCGGACGGCGCCGCCGAAAGGATTTCCCTTCGCCGGAAGAATCTCCCACGTTTTTCCCATGGATGCCGTTCACCAGGAGGTCACCGAAATTTTCATCCGCACCAAGGCCCTGCTGCAGGGACACTTCGTTCTCCGCTCCGGCCTGCACAGCGGGCATTTCTTCCAGTGCGCGCAGGTCTGCCAGGACATGCCCGCGGTGGAGCGCCTCGGCACCCTCCTGAAACAGAAGCTCGGCGCCCTGGCCTACGACACCGTGCTGGCCCCCGCGATGGGCGGGCTCGTCATCGGCCAGGAAGTGGCCCGCCAGTCCAAGTGCCGGTTCATCTTCGCCGAGAAGGAAAACAACGTCCTCGTGCTGCGCCGCGGCTTCACCTTCAAGCCGGGCGAGAAGGTCCTCGTGGTCGAGGACGTGATCACCCGCGGCGGCCGCGTGCAGGAGTGCCTCGACATCGTGAAGCAACACGGCGGCACGACTGTGGCCGTGGCGGTGCTGGTGGACCGCAGCGCCGGCCAGGCGAAGTTCGACGTGCCGTGCACCTCTCTGCTTACGATGAGCTATCCCACCTACCCCGCCGACCAGGTGCCACCCGAACTGGCGAAACTGCCGGCGAGCAAACCGGGCAGCTGAGACTGCTTCCGGTCGGTTCCTATGAACCTTTCTGGAGGGTCGGCCTCCCGGCCGACCGCGGCCGGTCAGGAGACCGGCCCTCCATCTGAATCAAACATGGGCCGAAAAAAAGGCGCACCGGTTGGTGCGCCTTGATTATTTACGGGGCAACCCCACGTCCGCCTGAGCGGATCGTGAACATGATGTAGCGGTAGACGCCACGGTAGTAGACCAGCGCGCGGTTGCGGCCGTCGCGCAGAGCGCGCTTGGCCGTGGCGAGGTCGGTGACAAGCACGCTGTTGATCTGCTCGATGACCGCTCCCTGCGGCAGGATCTCGCGATAGGGAGAATTTTCGGCGATCTCGGTGATAAACACCCCGTCGACGCGGTCATCGACGCGGTTTTCGCGGCGAAGCTCGCGGGTCAGGGGCGCCACGGAGACACCGGCGATCAGTTCGCCTTCGGGCGCGTTGTCGTCCGCCAGCTTGCCGAGCGTGACCTCCTTGGTCTGCGTCTTGCCGTCGCGGATGAACTTCACAGTGACCTTCGTCTCGGGCGGGGTCTGCGCGATCACGAGGCGCAGATCGTCGCGGGTGCTCACGGCCTTGTCGTTGACGGCGATGATGACGTCTTCGCGCTGGAGGCCGGCCTTGGCGGCGGGGCCGTCCGCGGGGTTCAAGTCGGTGATGATGACCCCCTTCTGGTCAGGCTTGAGGCCGAAGGACTCGGCCATGTCGGCGGTGATCGCGTCGGTCGAGACGCCGAGGTAGCCGCGCGACACCGTGCCGGTGTCGATCAGGCTGTGCATGATGCTGCTGGCGAGGTTGACCGGAATGGCGAAGCCGATGCCGATGTTGCCCTGCGAGGTGGAAATGATGGCGGAGTTGATACCGACGAGGCGGCCGCGGGCGTCGATCAGCGCGCCGCCGGAGTTGCCCTGGTTGATGGCGGCGTCGGTCTGGATGAAGTCCTCGTAGCCGCCGACCTCGTCGAGGATGCCGACCCGGCGGCCGGTGGCGGAAACGATGCCCATGGTGACGGTCTGGCCGACGCCGAGCGGGTTGCCGATGGCGAAGACCACGTCGCCGACGCGCAGCTTGGTGCTGTCGGCCAGGGTGGCGGCGGGGAGGTTCTCGGCCTCGATCTTGATGACGGCCACGTCGGTCTTCGGGTCGGTGCCGATGACCTTGGCGGTAAACTCGCGCTCGTCATTGAGCAGCACCTTCACCTCGTCGGCCTCGTCGATCACGTGGTTGTTGGTGATGATAAAGCCGTCGGTAGAGATGATGACGCCGGAACCGAGGCCGCGCTGCTTCTGCTCCCGGCCTTGGGCGCCGAACTGGCGGAGGAACTCGGGCACCTGCTGGCGGACCATCTTGCTGGAGTAGACCGAGACGACGGCGGGGCGGATGGCCTCCAACGCGTCCGCGTAGCTCAGGACGACGGCGGACTTGGTGTCGCTGATCGACGAGGCGTCGATCTTCAGCGTGGGTTTCTTGACCGCGGGCCGGGCGGCGGTCTTGTCCACGGCCTTATCGGCGGCAAAGAGGCCGGCGGTCAGGCCGAGGATCGTGGCGAACAGCGCAAAGAGCAGGGCAACCGACTTGTTTTTCATAGGGGAAATGGAAGCGGTCAATGACACTGACCATTGCCGGCAGTTCCGCAAGCGGGGCCTAGAACCCCTTGATTTTGAACAGGCTGGTGACGCTCTCGTTGGTATTGATGCGCAGGATGGCCTCACCCAGCAGCGGGGCGATGCTCAAGACGGTGATGGGCAGGCCCCGGGTCTCGATCGGCACGGAATTGGTTGTGATCAGCTCGTCGATGAGGCCACCCTTGAGGCGCTCGTAGGCGATCTCGTTGAGCACGCAGTGGCTGACCGCCGCGCGGATGCTCCGGGCGCCGTGGTCCTTCAGGATCTTCGCGGCCGCCGTGAGCGTGCCGGCGGTCTCGGTGATGTCGTCGACCAACAGCACGTCGCAGCCGTCCACTTCGCCGACCACGTTGATGGCCTCGACGGTGGTGGCGCCGGTGCGCTTCTTGGCCACGAGGCCGAGGGAGGCGCCGAGGACGTCGGCGTAGGCCGCGGCCATCTTCATACCGCCGACATCGGGTGAGAAAACCACCAGCTTGTTGAATTTCTTGGTCGCCAGGTATTCGAAGAAGACCGGTGAGGCGAAGAGATGGTCGACCGGGATGTTGAAGAAACCCTGGATCTGCTGGCTGTGGAGGTCCATCGCCAGGACCCGGTTCGCACCGGCGGCAGTGAGGAGATCGGCCACGAGTTTGGCCGTGATCGGCACGCGGGGCTGGTCCTTGCGGTCCTGGCGGGCGTAGCCGTAGAACGGGATGACGGCCGTGATGCGCGACGTCGACGCGCGCTTGGCGGCATCGATCATGATCAGCAGTTCCATCAGGTGATGGTTGGTCGGCGGGCAGGTGGACTGGATGAAGTAGGTGTCCGCGCCGCGGATGTTCTCGTTGATCTTCACGAACGACTCGCCGTCGGGGAAACAGGTGACGGTCGCGTCGCCCAGGGGGACGCCGATGGACTGGCAGATTTCCTCTGCCAGGGCGCGGTTGGATGAGCCGGAAAAAATCTTGAGCTTCGTGTCCCTCATTGCAGTGGCTTGGTAACGGAGATGGTGAAACGCGGGAAGTTTATTCGGGCTTTTTCTCCAGCGCCTCGACGCGCTTGAAGAGATCGGGCAGGCGCTGGTGCAGGACCTGCAGGCGGCGCTCCAGCATGTAGGGGATGGCCGGAGTGCCGTTCAGGTAGCTGCCCGGCGGCGTGTCGAAGGCGATGCCCGCCTGGCCGCCGGCCTTGGTGCCCTTGCCGAGGGTGATGTGGCCGCCCACCCCGGCCTGGCCGCCGAGGATGACGTAATCCTCGAGGGTCGCGCTGCCGGAAATGCCCACCTGGGAGCACAGGATGCAGTGTTTCCCGATGATCACGTTGTGGGCGACCTGCACCAGGTTGTCGATCTTGGTGCCCTCCCCCACGACCGTCCGGCTGAACCGGGCCCGATCCAGGGTGGAATTGGCGCCGATCTCGACGTCGTCCTCGACGACCACCACACCGATCTGCGGGAGTTTCTCGTGGCGGCCCTTGACGAGCTCATAGCCGAAACCGTCGGAACCGATGACCACGCCGGGCTGGAGCCGCACCCGATTCCCCAGCGAGCAACCGGCGCCAAGCACGACGCCGGGCAGAAGGTAACAACCCTCACCGATGCGGGCATCGCGGCCGGCAAAGACGGAGGCCTGCAACACGCTGCCGGCCCCGATGGACACGCCGTCCTCGACCACGCAGAGGGGCCCGACATGCGCCGCGGCATCAACCTGGGCCGTGGGCGCCACGACCGCGCTCGGGTGGATGCCCGGCGCGGGCTTGGGCCAGAGCGCCGCCTCGATGCGGGCGCAGACCTGGGCGAGCGCCACGGAGGGGTTCTCGACAAAAATGAAGACCTGGCCCGGCTTGGGCTCGCCAAGGTGGTCCGGCGGCAGCAGGACCGCGGTGGCGGTGCTTTCCGCCACCTGGGCGCGGTATTTGGCGTTGCCGAGGAAGGACAGGTCGCCCGCGCGGGCAGATGTCAGTGAGGCGATGTCGCGGATCTGCTGCGTGGTGGAGCCGGCGGTGCGTTGGGCGCCGACGATGGCAGCGATCTCGGCGGGGGTGTAGGCGACCTGCATGGGCACAAAAAAGCCCTGTTCGCTGGAACAGGGCTTGGCAAGAATTCTTACGGCTTCTTGGCCGGCTCGGCGGGCTTGGTACCGACGTTGGGGACCGTGAAGCTCAGGGCGGGCGTCGCGGGGGCCGGGGTGGCCGCGGCGGGCTTGGTCGCCGGGGTCGCCGCCGCCGGAGCGGTCGCCGGGCGGTCCTTGTTGATCTCGGTGACGACCTCCTCGGTGATGTCGTAGCCCGGGTCGGCGAAGAGCACGACCGGGATGCGGAAGGAGGACGGGCCGGACTTGTCGATGACGAGAGTGGCGCCCTTGCGCTTGGCGATCTCGTTCACGGTCTTGGTGATCTCCTCGAGGAGGAGCTCGCGGCGGGTGAACATCTGCTGCTGGAGCGAGCGCTCGGTGCTCTGGATGAAGTTCTGGAGATCAGCCTGCTTGCGCTGGATGTCCTCCAGTTTCTTCTGCGCGGCCTGCTCGGCCTTGGTGCGGGCCTCGGCGTTGAGGAGGGTGTTCTTGGCCTGCTCGCCGAGTTCCTTGTATTCGTCGACCATGGTCTGGCCTTGTTTGCGGAGTTCCTCGGCCTGCTCCTGCGCCTTCTGCTGGGCGTCGCGGAACTTGGCCATGCCTTCCTCGGCCTTGTAGTAGCTGTCGTAGGCCTTGGCCACGTCGACGGTGATCAGTTTCAGGGCCGGCTGCGCGAGCAGAGCCGTGGAACCGGTGGCAAGGGCTGCCAGGGTCAGGAGAGTGCGGATGATCTTGTTCATAATGGGGGGTGAGGTTGCGGATTAGAAGCGGGTGCCGAAGGAGAAGTTGAACTGCGTGCCCTTCTTGTTGAAGCGGTCGCCGGTCAGCGGAATGCCGAAGTCGAGGCTGAGCGGGGCGCCGGCGACGAAGAGCCGGAGGCCGAAGCCGAAGTTGTCGTTGTATTCCGCGGGGCTGAAGTCGTAGGAGTCCACGTTCACGAAGCCGGCGTCGTAGAAGACCGCGAAGCGCACGGGCTTTACGATGTCCATGGAGTATTCGAGGCTGAGGAAGCCGTAGGTGTTGCCGCCCGTGGGCTCGCCGGTCAGGTCCTTGGGGCCGACGGTGCGGAACTCGAAGCCGCGCAGGGTCTGCGGACCGCCGAGGAAGAAGCGGTCGTAGAACGGCACGCCGGGCACGAAGGGCGCGGAGGTCACCGGCAGACCGGTCGTGGGATCGATGATCGTGCGGGTGGTGAGCTCGTCACTCTTGCCGAAGCTGTCGACCACGCCGACGCGGCCCAGGACGGACAGTACCTGTTCCTGGAACTCGGCGATCGGAAAGAACTTCGAGCCGCGGAACTCGAGGTTGTAGTAGTGATTGTCCCCACCCAGCGGGCCGCCGGCCACGCCGAGATCGACCGTCGCGTAGTTGCCGCGCGTGGTGTTGATGATCTTATCGCGCGAGTCCTGGGTCAGGGTCAGGTTCATCTTCGACGTGGTCGAGGCGCCCTCGGCAAAGAGGATCGAGGCCGGGGCGGAGGGGGAGACGTTGGCGATGTCGACGATCTGGTAGGTGTAGGACAGGCGGCCCTCGAGCCAGTTGAAGAGGCGCTTGCGCAGGTAGACCTCGCCGCCGGTGCGGATTTCCTCGTAAAAGGCGCTGTTGTAGTCGGAGGTCTGGCGGTAAAGCTGGAAGCCGAGCGCGAGCTCGCGCTCGAGGAGGTAGGGCTCCTCGAAGGCCAGGATCACCTCACTGGACTGCGAGCCGATCTGGAAGCGGAGGCGGAACTTCTGGCCGTCGCCCTGGAAGAAGGAGCGGCGGTTGAAGAGGTCGAAGTTGGACTGGGTGACCTCGGCGAAGACCACCGCGCGCTCCAGCGAGCTGAAGCCGGCGCCGAAGGTCAGGTTGCCGGTGCGCGCCTCGCGGACCGAGATCTTCAGGTTGCGGCGGCCCGGGATGTTGGTCGACTCATCGGTGACGTTGACCGGGTCCTCAAAGAAGCGGGTGTTCTCCAGGCGCAGCTTGCTGATCTTCATGCGCAGCGAGTCGAAGACGTCGCCCGGGCCGAGCACGAGCTCGCGCAGGATGACGATGCTCTTGGTCTTGGTGTTGCCCTCGATGACGATGGACTCGACCTGGAACTTCTCGCTCTCGTTGACCTGATACTCGATGTCGATGTCGCCGGTCGTGAGGTTGGGCTTGCGGACGAGGCGGATGCGCGTCTGCAGGTAGCCGACCTGACCGTAGAACTCCTCGAGCGTCTCGACGTCCTTGTCCAGCTTCGAGGGCACGAAGACCATCCCCTTCTTCTGGCGCGGGACGAAGCGGAGGATGCGCTCGGAGTAGATCTTGTTCCCGGTGAAGCTGAGGTCGCCGATCTTGTATTGGCGGCCCTCCACCACGCGGATAGTGATGACAAGTTTTTCCGGCTTGGGGTAGTCGAAGGTGATCTTGTCCTCGGCGATCTCGACGTCGAGATAGCCCTGCTCGTTGTAGTAGTCGCGCAGCTTGCCGAGGTCGTCGTCGAATTCGTCGTCCTTCAGGCGGCCGCCGCCGGTGAGCCAGGAGAAGAGATGCCACTTCTTGGTCTCCATCTCCTTGCGGAGCTTCTTGGCCTTCACGTGGTCGTTGCCGACGAAGTTGATGGCGGAAATCTTCACCCGGGCGCCCTCGCGCACCTTGAAGGTCACGGTACCGAAGCCGGTGCTGCGGTTGCGGTCGATGCTGTAGGTAACCTGGGCCTGGTTGTAGCCGGCCTTCTGGTAGAGCTCGTAGATCTTCTGCGCGTCGTCCTTAATCTGACGCTCGTCGAGGGCGCCGTTGGCTTGGGACTTGGTCTCCTTGAGCAGACGGCGGTCCTTGTAGGCCTTCGTGCCCTCGAACTTGATGGCGAGCACGCGGAACTTGGGCGTCACCTCGAAGACGAAGTTGACCAGGTTGCCGGGCGCCTGCTCGCGCTTGGCCTCGATGAACTCGAAGAGGCCGGTGCGGTAGAGTGAGCGGATGTCGCGGTCGATCAGCGCCTCGTCGAGGTCGGTGTCCTCGCGCAGGGCCATGTTGGCCCGCACGATCTGCTCGCTGACGTTGGCCATGCCCACGAACTTGATCGTGATGGTGCCGATGCGGGAGGCCGGGCCGGTCGGAGCCTGCGCCTGATCGGGCGAAAGCTCGGCCTGGGCGAGCAGCCCGGTGGCGCCGGAAAACAGGAAAATGGTGGCGAGCAGTACCCGCGCAAACGGGTTACGGAGTGAAGTTTTCAAAGCGCGTAATTTCTTGAAGGAAAGTTAGTTTCAAATCACCTACCGGTCCGTTGCGCTGCTTGGCAACGATTAAATCCGCAGCGCCGGCCGCGGTCTGGAACTTTTCATCGGCCTCCTTGGGGCGGGACAACATGAGCACAACGTCGGCGTCTTGCTCGATGGAGCCGGATTCGCGCAGGTCCGACAGGCGGGGCGTGCGGTTCTCCTTCTCCGAAGAGCGGTTAAGCTGGCTTAGGACTAGGACCGGCAGGTCTAGTTCCTTCGCCATCGCCTTTAATCCGCGGGACACCTCGGCGACCTGCTGTTCGCGCGGGGCGCGGGGATCGGTGCCGTTGAGCAATTGCAAATAATCGACAATGATCAGGCCGAGCTTGCGACGGGCGTAGATGCGGCGCGCCTTGGCCCGCATTTCCATGATCGTGAGGGCGCTCGAGTCGTCGACCAGGATGGGGGCCTTCTTGAACTCCTCGGCGGCCTGACCGAGGGCGTTGACCTCGTGGCCGTCGCGGCTGACGAGGCCGTCGCGCAAGAGCTTCATGTTCACGCGCGAGCGGGCGCAGAGCATGCGCAGGGCGAGTTGGGAGGCGCTCATTTCGAGCGAGAAGATCAGGGTGGCCACCGGCTCGGCCTTGCCGGGCTTGGGCAGTGCGGCCGACTCCGCGATGTTCAGGGCGAAGCTGGTCTTGCCCATCGAGGGGCGCGCCGCGATGACGATCATTTCCTGCCGCTGGAAGCCGAAGGTCATCGCGTCGAGGTCCTTGAAGCCCGACGTCACGCCGGTCAGCTCGCCCTTCTTCATGAGCAGCTTGGCGATGACGGTGTTGGCCTCCTTGATGGACTCCTTGATCTCCTGGGCGCTGTCGCTGACGCGGTCCTGCGTGACCTTGAAGAGGTCCTGCTCGACCTTGTCGACGAACTCCTCGAGCCCGCCGGTGAAGCTGTAGGCCTGCTCGACGGCGCCGGTGGCGGCCTTGATCAGCTCGCGGAGCAGGTGCTTCTCGCGGACCTTCTCAATGAAATAGCCGGCGTGCGCGGTCGTCGGGATCTTGCCCGTGACCTGCATGAGGTAGGCGAAGCCGCCGACCGCCTCGAGCTGGCGGCGGGTCTTCAGCTCCTCGGCGAGGACCTCGAGCATGACGGCCGAACCCTTCTGGTAGAGCCCGACGATAATCTCGAACAGCAGGCGGTTGGCCGGGAAATAGAACGATTCCGGCGCCAAGCGCGCCTCCAGGCAGCGCGCGATGGTGTCGTTGCCGTCGAGCAGGCAGCAGGCGATGACGTGCTCCTCCGCCTCCGCGCTGTGCGGGGGCGAGCGGTCGGGCGCCGCCGAGGGCAGGGTCTGCTCAACCGGGGGCGAGCCGCGTCGGGGAGTAACGGGCGTCAGGGCCATGGCCGGTCTCGGAGGTCGAGGTTCGGACGAACCTTACGACGCGGCGGGCTCGATCGGGTTCTCGGAGACGACGTCGAAGGTGAGCTCGACGCTGACCTCGGGGTGCAGCTTGATCTTCACCTCGTGCTTGCCGAGGGTCTTGATGGGCTGGCCGAGGTGGATGCGGCGCTTCTCGAGGGTGATGCCCGCGGCGGTGAGCTTGGCATGGATGTCGTTCGCCGTGACGGCGCCGAACAGCTTGCCACCCTCGCCCGTCTTCACGGCGATGGCGATGCCGGCCTTCTCGATCTGCTTGGCGAGGGCCTGGGCGCCGTCAAGCTCCTTGGCCTCGCGGAGGCCGCGGGCCTTCTTGAGGGCCTCGACATGCTTGCGGTTGGCCAGCGTGAGCGGCACCGCCATGCCTTGGGGCAGGAGATAATTGCGCGCGTAACCGGCGCGGACTTTGACCTGGTCGCCCTCGGCGCCAAGGCCGTCGACCGGTTTGAGGAGGAGAACTTCGTGATTAGCCATGATCGGAATCTAGTTGGAGTTTGGTTTAAAGGGAGGCGGCGGGGCGGCTCAAAACGGCACGTCTTCGTCGAGGTTTTCCTGCGCCGCGGGGGCGGCGGGCTTCGGGG
>Ga0163153_10001012_pt1 | contig 46123 bp, 33 predicted proteins | sample OliLakLV19MP6IB1_FD_148629 | JGI IMG/M metagenome (GOLD analysis project Ga0163153, IMG submission 148629) | Freshwater microbial mat bacterial communities from Lake Vanda, McMurdo Dry Valleys, Antarctica - Oligotrophic Lake LV.19.MP6.IB-1 | ecosystem: Environmental > Aquatic > Freshwater >... | reverse complement strand
CTTTTCCCCCCGCCCCAGCGCGCCTCCTCAGCATCCTTGTCTTGATTCCGTCGTTTCGTTTACGGTCCCGACGTGACGTTCAAATCCGGCAAACTCATCCCCGTGCTGCTTTGTTGCACGGTCGCCGGATTGATGTCGCTCCTCCAGACCCTCACCAATCGCGACGAGAACTTCCTCTTCGCCCGCCGCCTCGAATGGATGACCTACGACTGGCGGGTGAGCAGCGCCACCAACACCCCGTCCGCCTACGCGCCGAATCTCGGGTTCGTCTTCATCAATGACGAGACGATCTCTCGCGTGCTCGACGGTCGCCTCGGCTACGCCCACGGCCTCTACTGGCCCCGCCACATCTACGGCCGCATCGTCCAGGAACTCGCGGCGCAGGGCGCGGAATGCATCGCGTTCGACGTCCTGTTCGCGGAGCTGCGGCCGGACCATCCCGACGTGACGCTGCCCGATGGCGCCGTGATCGCCTCCGACCGTTACTTCACGAATCAACTTCAGCGCGCGGGCAACGTCATCCTCGGCTCGCTTCCGGAAACCATCCCGCCCGCCAGCTTTCGCCGGAGCGCCGCCGGCTTGGGCGACATCGCGGCGGTCCGGGACTTCGACGGAATCATGCGCCGGACCAAGGCGTTTGAAGATTACGTCTTCTGGCATCCCGCCATTCTTCAAGCCCACTCGATGTTCGATGATTTCAAATACTCCACGAACGAGCTGACCTTCGCCGGACCCAGCGGCCAGAAGACGCGCATTCCCGTTTCACCGGACGGCACGTTCGAGCTGGCGAGTCTTTTGGAACTCGGCCGGGGCACGAAATTTCCTGAAGGCGTTTCGCGCACGTCCACAGCTTTCACACGTCAACGCGTCTGGGATTTGGGCCTTGCCGCCGCCGCGCGTTATCTCAAGCTCGACCTCACCAACGCCCTCGTGGAACCTGGCCGGCAGATCACGCTGCGAGGCGGACCCGGCGTGGAGCGAATCATCCCGATTGATCAGGAAGGCCGGTTCTACATCGACTGGAGCCTGACCGCCGATGACCGCCGCATCCGCAAGGAATCCGCCCACAGCCTGCTGGAACGCCAGTTCCAGCGCGAGCGGGGCGAGACGAACAAGGTCTCGAACTTCTGGCACGATAAGATCGCCATCATCGGCTCCGTCACGTCAGGCAACGACTTGAAGGACTATGGCGCGACGCCGCTGGAGAAAAGCACCTACCTCACGAGCCGTTACTGGAACACCGCCAACTCCCTCATCATCGACCGCTTCATCCGGCAGCCCGATTTCGCGACGGAGATCTACATCATCCTCTCGCTCGGCATCATCACCGGCATCCTCACCTGGAACCTGCGCGCGGTCAGCTCCGCCATCTGCGTCGTGGCCATCGCCGCCATCTACGTCAGCGCGGCGCGGTATCTCTACACCGAGGTGCGCTACTGGCTGCCGCTGGTCCTGCCCACAGCCACGCTCTTCGCCACGCACTCGGCGCTCATCAGCTATCGTGCGGTCTTCGAGCAGCGCGAACGCCGCCGCATCCGCAGCATCTTCGCGAAGATTGTTTCGCCCAACGTCGTCACCGAACTGCTCAAGGCCGAGAAGCTCTCGCTCGACGGGGCCCGGCGCGAAGTCACCGTCTTCTTCTCCGACGTGCGCGGGTTCACCGAGATGACGGATGAGAACCACGCGCAGGCCGAGGAGTTCGTGCGCGAGCACAAGCTCTCGGGGAACCACGCCGAGGCTTACTTCGATCAGCAGGCCGGCGAGGTGTTGCAGACCGTGAACCTTTACCTCGGCACCATCGCCGACACCGTGAAGAAGCAGGAGGGCACGCTCGACAAATACATCGGCGACTGCGTGATGGCCTTCTGGAACGCGCCGACTCCCGTCGCGAAACACGCTCTCGGCTGTGTGCGCGCCGCCATCGATTCCCAGCGCGCCATCGAGCAGCTCAACCGCGAGCGCGCACTGGAGAACCATCGTCGAGAACAGGGCAACCTCGAACGCGCCCGGATCGGCCAGCCTCCGTTGCCCCCGCTCAAACTTCTCGCGATGGGCAGCGGCATCAACACCGGCATCGTGACCGTCGGCCTCATGGGTTCCCAGCAGCACACTGTCAATTACACGGTGTTCGGACGCGAAGTGAACCTGGCCTCGCGTCTCGAAGGACTGTCGGGACGCGGCCGCATCGTGATCGGCGAAGCGACGTATCGCGCGCTGTTAAACGACGATCCCGCTTTGGCCGCAACCTGTCGCGAACTGGAACCAGCAACGGTGAAAGGTTTCCGCGCCCCCGTGAAGATCTACGAAGTCCCCTGGCAGACGGGGGCCGAAACGCCCGAGCCCAGCCGGTCGGTCAAACCCACCGTCGGGAACACCCTCGCACCGTAGCGAATCGCATCATTCCTGGTGACATGGCTCTGCCTCCCTATCTCAAATCGCATGGTGATGGCGTCTGTCTTTCGCTCAAGGTTCAACCGCGTGCGTCAAAGAACGAGATCGGTGACGTGCTTGGAAGCGAGCTGAAGCTCAAGGTCACCGCTCCGCCCGTGGACTCGGCGGCGAATGAGGCGGTCCTTCGGTTCCTGGCTGAAACGCTCGGTTGTCCGCGCGGCTCCGTCCAGTTGCTGCGCGGGAACACCTCACGTCACAAGCAGATTTTGATTCAGCACATGACCGCCGAAGCCGTCGCCGCCAAGCTGAACGACAAGAGGTGAACCTGAATCCGGCAGTTGGAACTGAGGACGACGTTGGAAACCATGGATGGACACGGATAGACACGGATTGGGAATGAGACACGAATTTCACGAATCAACGCGAAGGCAGAAATCAGAATTAGTGAGCATTCGTGGAATTCGTTTCTTCCTGCCCCCTCATCCGTGTTTATCCGTGTCCATCCGTGGTTGAACCCCTGTTTCCACGTTGAAGCTCCCTATTTCAGCTTCGGGAAAAACTCGCGCGCCATCGCACACGTCGCCGCGCTGAGCTCTTCGACGGAACAGCCCTTCAACTGCGCGACGGCTTCTGAAAGTTCCTTCACGTAGGCTGGCTCGCAGCGTTTGCCGCGATACGGCACCGGCGCGAGGAAGGGGCTGTCCGTCTCCAGCATGAATTTCCCGAGCGGCGTGGCAGCGAGAGTGTCGCGGATGTTCCGGCCGTTCTTGAAGGTGAGAATTCCGGTGAAACTAGGGACTGACCCCAACTGGAGGACGCGCTGCATTTCGGCCACGCCATCGACGAAACAGTGGAACTGGCCGCGCACCCGGCCGACGAATGGCTCCATCATCGCCACCGTGTCGGCGAAGGCGCTGCGCTGATGGATGACGCAGTTGAGCCCGGCTTCGGCGGCGACTTCCAGTTGTTGCTGGAAGATCTGCGCCTGCTTGCGTTTGAAAATGTCGTCCTGCTCCAGCGTGCCGCCGTCCTTGTGGCTCGGCAGCCGGTAGTAATCCAGCCCCGTCTCGCCGATGGCCACGACCTTGGGATGCTTCGCCAGTTCGCGGAGCTGAGGCCGGATGTCGTCCGGCGCGGCGAGCACGTCGTTCGGATGCCAGCCTACGGCGGCATAGACGCCTTCGAACTGTTCGCTGAACGCAATCGCCTTCGCACTGCTCTCCAGGTCTGTGCCGATGCTGATGATGCGCGTGATCCCGGCGGCGTTCGCGCGTTCGACGAGCTGTGGGACATCGCCAGCGAAGTCCGGGAAATCGAGATGAGCGTGGGTGTCGAAAAAATCAGGCATAATTCAGGCGGCAAGATATCGATGAGCCAGCGCGAGGCCAATCACGCCCAAGTCACTTCGCCCTTGGCCTCCGAGAGCACGATGCTTTGGAGGAAGCGCACGCCCTTCTCCAGGCCTTCGCGCGCGGTCATCAGGCTGTCCTCATGTTCCATCGAGAGCACGCCATCGTAGCCCGTCATGCGCAGCGTGGAGACGAAGTCACACCAGAAATGACGCGGATGCCCGTAGCCCACGGTGCGGAAAATCCAGGAACGATTCAGCTCGTCGCGATAGTGCTTTGTGTCGAGCGTGCCGTTCACCGTCGAGTTCCATTCATGAATCGCCGTGTCCTTCGCGTGACAATGCCAGATCGCGCCCTTGAGCGCGCGGATGGCGGCGCACGGATCGATGCCCTGCCAGAAAAGATGTGACGGATCGAAGTTCGCGCCAATCATCGGCCCGACCGCTGTGCGCAGGCGCAGCAGCGTCTCCGGGTTATAGACGACGAAGCCCGGGTGCATTTCGAGGCCTGCCTTCACGCCATTGGCCAGCAGCAAACGTCCGGCGTTCTGCCAGTATGGGATGACAACGTCGTTCCATTGGTAATCGAGAATCTCCAGATAGTCCGGCGGCCAAGGACAAGTCACCCAGTTCGGGCTTTTGTCGCCCGGCGCGCCGCCCGGACAGCCGGCGAAGGTGATGACGACATCGACTTCGAGCCTGTTCGCGAGCCGGACGGCTTTCTGGAAGTCGCGGTCAAATGACGCGGCGAGTTTTTCCTGCGGATGAATGTTGTTGCCCGCGCAGGTGAGCGCGGAGATTTGCAGCCCGCGCGAACGGATGGCCTGCATGAACTCCTTCGCCTTGCGGTCGCTCGCGAGCAGTTCATCGACCGGACAATGGCTCGTGCCGGCGTAGCCGCCTGCGCCGAGTTCCACGGCCTGCACGCCGAGACCGACGAGATAATCAAGAGTGGCTTCCAGCGTTCTGGACCCGAGGATGACAGTGAAGACTCCAACTTTCATGGCATTGAATTGTTGCAGCGCAGCGTAGGAGCGGGGTGTTGCCCGTGCAAATCATTATCAGAACCACCTTCCAACCTCGTAGCCGCCGCCGTGCGGAATCTCCGCGGCAGTCGCAATTCCGCCTCCTCACGTCGGCGGCTACGGCTGCGCTGTCCGCATGTTTCCCACTTCTGAATTGAACTTTGGCGGCGCAAACCTAGTCTTGCTGGCATGGCTCGGAAGGACTCTAAAGCGCCTGCGGAACATCGCGGGATCAGCGACATCATCGGCATTGTGCTGATTGCCGCTGCTTTGCTGCTGATGGTCGCACAGCTCTCGTTCGATCGCGGGGACGTCAGCTCGAACAAATACCCGCCCAATCTCACCACCCACAATCTCATCGGATCCGCCGGCGCGTTTGGGGCCAATGTTTTCTTCCAAGGCTTCGGCGCCGGCGCCTACGTGATGCCGGTTCTGCTCATGCTCTTCGGCCTCGCCTATCTCTTCGAGTTCCTCAGTTACCTGAAGCATCGCTGGGTCTGGGCGGCGGTCCTCTTCCTGACGTGCCTCGGCATGTTCGATCTCTACTCAGCCCAGTTGGCGACGCTGCAGTACAACATCGGGGCGACGAGCGCGGGCGGCTTCCTCGGCCACTTCATGAACAAGTATGTGTTCGGGAACTTCGGCCAGCTCGGCGCAACGATCATCTTCGTGCTGCTGTGGGCCATCAGCGTCATCTTCCTGACCAACTTCCAGCTCGGTCCCTGGCTGCGCAGCCGCGTGGTGATCAAGCCGGGTGAAGAGGCCGAGGACGAAGAAGAACTGCCCGCCGAGAAGAGCTGGTCGCCTGAAGAGAAGGTGCTGGCCAAGCGCGCGCGCGATCTCGACAAGCAGGCGAAGCGGCTTCAGGAGCATCTCGAAAAAGAGAAGCCCAAAGACAAAGAGAAGGAGAAGGAAAAGGAGAAGTTTGCCCTGGGCGCGGACGGACTTCCTGTCCCGGCTCCGACCGTGCGCGATCTCAGCGTGCCGAATGCCCGCACCAGCAAGCCTCCGGGCAAATCTCGCATCGACGATCCGGTCGTTGAGAAAGCCGGGATCGAAGGTGAAGTGATTTCTGCCACCGAGATCAAGTCCGCCACCACGGCGGAGATTCTCGGCAAGAACGGGGACAGCACGAAGAAGGGCAAGCCCCTCCTCGACGAACGAGCGGAAGGGGTTAATCGACTGGCCGAGAAGCCGGAGTCCGATGCGGACGCAGATGCTTCCGACCCTGAGAAGACCGGGCAGGTCGCGGCCGCCGCTCCTCCGGTTGAGCCCAAGTTCAACGACAATTCCAACTCGGGCCGCCGCATGCCGCTGAAGAAGAAACCCATCGCGGTCGCGTCCACGCCGATGATTGGCAACTATCAGTTGCCGCCGATGGATTTCCTCCAGTATCCCGACATGACCGTCAAGGCCACCGAGTCCAAGGAAGAACTCATGGCCAGCGCGCGCCTGATGCAGCAGACGCTCGCGCAGTTCGACATCGATGTGCAGCTCGGCGACATCACGAAGGGTCCGACCATCACGCGCTACGAACTCCATCCTGCGCCCGGCGTGAAGCTGGAGAAGATCGTCAATCTCAACAATAACATCGCCGCCGCCCTCAAGGCCGAACGCATCAACATCCTCGCGCCCGTTCCCGGCAAAAGCTCGGTGGGCATCGAAGTGCCGAACCTCGTCAAGACCAAGGTCATCATGCGCGACCTGCTCGAATCCGAGGAATGGCAGAAGACCAAGGCGCGCATCCCGCTCGCGCTGGGCAAGGACGTTTACGGCCATCCGATCATCGCGGACCTTGCGGAGATGCCGCACCTGCTCATCGCCGGCAGCACCGGTTCCGGCAAATCGGTTTGCATCAACTCCATCATCGCGTCGCTTCTCTACAAGTTCCGCCCGGACGAACTGCGCTTTGTGATGATCGATCCCAAGGTCGTCGAGCTTCAGCAGTACAACGCGCTGCCGCATCTCGTCGTGCCCGTGGTAAACGACCCGAAGAAGGTCATCCTCGCGCTGCGCTGGGTGGTGAACGAGATGGAGAAGCGCTACCAGATCTTTGCCCGCGTCAACGTGCGGAACATCAAATCCTTCAACGAACGCCCGAAGAACCAGCCGCCGAAGGTATCCGAGCCGGAGCTGCCGCTCATGGCGAAGAAGGAAAAGATCGAAGCCGGCGCAGATGGTTTTGCGGTCGAGGTGGACGAGCAGATTGTCGTGCCGCGCGATGATGACATCGTCATCCCGGACAAGCTCAGCTACATCGTGGTCATCATCGACGAGCTGGCGGACCTGATGCTCGTCGCGCCGGCGGATGTCGAGATGGCCATCGCACGCATCACCCAGATGGCGCGCGCGGCGGGCATTCACTGCATCGTGGCCACGCAGCGTCCGAGCGTGGACGTCATCACCGGCGTCATCAAATCCAACATCCCGGCCCGCATCGCCTTTCAGGTCGCCGCCGCCGTGGACTCACGCACGATTCTCGACGGTCAGGGGGCGAACAAGCTGCTCGGCAAGGGCGACATGCTGTATCTGCCGCCCGGTTCCGCCCGGCTCATTCGCGCCCAGGGCGCGCTCATCACCGACCAGGAGATCCAGGAATGCGTGGACTTCATCGCGAAGCAGGGCAAGCCGAGCTACGAGCTGGAGATTCACAAGCAGCTTTCCAAACCGGTCAGCCTCGCTTCCGAGAGCGGCTGTGACGAGGACGAGGAGCTGATCGAGCAGTGCATCGAGGTCATCCGCAGCGAACAGAAGGCGAGCGTCTCCCTGCTGCAACGCCGCCTGAAACTCGGCTACGGCCGCGCAGCGCGCATCATGGATGAGATTGAGAACCGTGGCATCGTCGGCCCGAGCAACGGTGCGGAGCCGCGCGACATCCTGATCGATCTCGACGGCGGCGGCGCCGACGGCATGGGCGTGGACACGGCGGCGAGATAGGTGGACGAGGCTTCAGCAAAGAAAATGCCCGGAAGCGTGACGCCTCCGGGCATTGCGATTCTAAGCTCGAAGTCCGCTTACTTCTTGCCGCCCTTCTTGGGCTTCGACGGAACGTTCTTCGGAACGGTGACCGTGGTGCTGCACTGGTAGAGGGTGCCATTCTTGTCCTTGCCTTCCACCACGACGGTGTAGATGCGGCCGTTGCCCTTGTCGTCGCGTTCCGCGCGGAGCTTCAGCTTGAGCGTCTTCGTGTTCGTGATTTCCCAATCGTTACCGAGGTCATCCGGCCAGAGACCGGTTTCAGGCTCGTTGCTGGTCACCGAAACGATGCGGACGCTGGAGAACTTGACCGGCGCTCCCTTGGTCAGCCAGAGGCTTACCGGCACCATCTGGTGGTTCGGCTGGCACAGGAGGACGGGCAGCGAGGCGGTGACGCAGCCGTAGTCCACCGGCGGAACAACGCTGTTCGTGATCGTGACGGTGAAGCTGCCCGAGCCGACGTTGCCCGCGCTGTCCACGGCGTTGCAGGTGACCGCAGTCGTTCCGATGGCGAACGCGCTGCCGGACGGCGGCACGCACACAAGCGAGACCGAGCCGCTGTTGTCAGTGGCCGTGGCCGTGTAGGTCACGACGGCCGTGGTCTGACCTTCGTCCACCGGGCGGACGATGTTGGCCGGAACCGTGACATGAGGATTCTCGTTGTCGTAAACCGTGATCGTGAAGCGGTTCGTGGCCGAGTTTCCAGCGACGTCGCGGCCGGTGCAGGTGACCGTCTTGACGCCGAGCGGGAACGCGGAACCGGAGGCAGGAACGCACGCGATGGTCGCGCCGGGAACCGAACTCGTCACCGTGGCGGTGAATTCAACCGTCGCCGTGCTCAGGCCCGGATCAGTCGGGACGGTCATGCTGGCCGGGACGTTGACCACGGGCGGCAGCACGACCGGATTGGAGATTAGATAGACGGTGACCTTGAAGGCGTTGGTGGCGTTGTTGCCGTGGGCATCCGAGCCGATGCAGACGACGGTGGTCACGCCGAGCGCGAACGCGCTGCCGGACTGCGGCACGCAAACGAAGGTGGCGCCGGGAGAGTTGTCGTGGATTTGCACGTCGTAGTTGATGACGACGGTGTCCTCGCCGACTTCGAGCCGCACCGCCTGGTCCGGCGGGAGGGTCAGCACCGGAGCTTCACGATCCACGACCGTCACGGTGAACGAGCAGTTCGCCGTGTTGCCACGGGCATCGCGCGCGGCGCAGACGACCGTGGTGATGCCGATTTGGAAAGTTGAACCGGAAGCGGGCGAGCACGAGACGCTCACGCCCGGCGCGTTGTCCGTGGCGGTCACGGTGAAGCGGACCACGGCGTTGCTCAGGCCGGCGTCCGTCGGCTTGAGGAGATCCGCCGGGCACATGACCGTGGGCGGCATGCTGTCCGTCACGGTAATCGTGAACGTCTTCTGCACGCGATGACCGGAGGCATCCACGGCGGTGGCGGTCACGGTGGTGACGCCAATCGGGAAGGCGGTACCGGACGGCGGCAGCGAGATGACGGTGACGCCGGGGAAATCATCCGTGGCCGTCACTTCATAGCGAACGACGGCGGCGGTGCGGCCGAGGTCGCTGGGCACCGTGATGTTGTCCGGGACATTGAGGACGGGCGGCGTGTCATCGATGACGTTGACCACCGTGGTGAAGGTGCCGCTGGCAGCGCCGTCATTCACCGTGAACACCACGATGTGCTGGCCGAGGCTGAAAGAGTTCGTCATGCGGACCGTGCCCGTCGTGATCGGCGTGCCGGCCAAGATGTTTCCCGTCTGCACGGCCACGTTGTCGATCATGACTGAGTAAGTGAGCGGGTTGCCATCGTTGTCCGCCGCGAGAGCCTGGAGCGCGAACGGGCTGGTGGAATGAATCGTGACTTCGGGCGTGCCGGTGACGGTCGGGGCGAGGTTCGCCGGCGGCGGAGGGGGGACGGTGCCGGCCGGAAGATTGATGACTGCGGCAATCAGGCTCACGCAGTCGCCGCGTGCGCGTTCCGGCGTGCCGATGTAGCCGTGGGTGATGGCAATCGTGTTCGAGCCTGCTTCGAGAATCGCCGTGACATCATAGGTCGCCACGTCCCAGAGGCGGCCGGTTCCCGACGGGCCGTTGTTCGCGGCGAGGACCGACGTGCCTTGAAAGACCTGGCCGCGTTCCTCCACGATTTCGCCGTTCACCTTGAGCGCTTCGTCCTCGTAGATCTGGCCGTCGGAAACGTGGAGTTGCACGAAGCCCTGGCCGGAAACGTAGGACAGTCCGGTCAGGTTCACATTCCAGCCCGGAGCATCGTAGAAATTGTCCGCATTGGAGTCGTTGCCATGGAAGAGCACGATGTCGCGGTTGTTGTTCGTGTTGCTGTCGTTGAAGAACACCATCAACGAAGCGCCGTTCGCATTGATGTTGGTGCCCTGCTTCACGAACTGCGTGAGGTAGTAAATGCCGTTCTTCTCCTTGCGGACCAGGCTCGTCACGTCGGCGCGATACGCCTGGCTGTTGTTGAAGCCCCAGCAGTTGTCATCGGAGTAACCGATGTTCACGCCGGTCACCGGCTGGTTGTTGAGGCGGATGGAGGCGTTGGCCAGCGGGTTGGTCGAGTTCATCGGACCGTGCCAGTAGAGATAGGCCTTGTTCACCGTGCCGCTGACGCCCGCGAGATTGAGGCTGGCCTTGGCCGAGTCGCGCATGCCGCCGACCGCCGCCGCCGCGTAGTCCGTGCTGTAGATCGTCTCCTGGAAGGTGACGTCGTTCGCCATCAGCTTCTCCCGTGGAGCGGCGAGAATGCCGAGCGTCCCGATGAACGCCACCAAGTAGCTTCTAACACTGAGAACCGTGGAACCGTTAATTTTCATAGCAACACCAGACAACTTTGTTACGCCTGACTCGCCCGCCAACGCCAGCAGGTCGGGCAGTGCTAATTTCAGCCGTCGCAACGGTTGGGGCCATTGAGGTGCGTACATGTGCCGCGTTCAGGAAAAGTCCGGCGGGCCTCCTAGGGGAAACACGGTGGTTGCTGACACCGAGCCTCAGATCGAATGACGCCGCTCCATGGCTTTCCGCCCGGCCAGACATCCAGGCCTGGCCAACTGACCGCGAAATGACCAACCCGATCCAAGGCAATAGCAGGACACGGCTTCCAGCCTGTCCCGTATGCGTTGGGCTTGGAAATTATCTAAGCTGACCAGTTACCGGACTTCGCGCAACTGACCGCTGAAGGCCGGTGGTCTTTTGGAGACAGGCTGGAAGGCTGTCCTGCTTGAGACAACGCCGTCTTCTGCAGTTCTTCTTCTGCGTCGTTCGGGCCGAAGAACCTGTTCGATAAAGAAACTAGATCGCGCCAGCCTGCGGGATCTCCATGAACGCGTAGCAGAGCATGTGGCAGATGCCCATCTGCGCGTCTTCCACTCGGCCGTAATGCGTCGAATCGATCACCACCACCGTATCCGCCAGCTCCGCCAGTTTGCCGCGCTTTCCACCGACCAGCGCGATGGTGTGCAGGCCGTTCTGCTTCGCCCACTCGACGCCGCGCACGAGATTCGGCGAGCTGCCGCTGACGCTCATCACGAGGACGATGTCTCCTGGCTTCCCGTAGTTCATCAACTGCCGCGAGTAAATTTCCTCATAGGAATAGTCATTCCCGAGCGCGGTCATCCAGCTCACGTTGTCGTTCAGCGACAGGCAACGAAACCGTTTGGTGAGTTTGTCGGAGGAACCCTTGCCCAGATCTGTGATGAAGTGAGAGGCGTTTGAGGCGCTGCCGCCGTTGCCGAAGACAAATATCTGCCGGTCTTCCTTCAGGGCGCGTTGGAATGTCTCGATCAGACCCGCCACCGCATCGACTGGAATGGAATCCAGCGCCGCCTTTTGTGCCACCACGTAGTCTCGAATCCAATTTTGCATGGCCAAAGTATTTCAGGACGTACCGGCGAAGCCTAGCCGGAATTTACCCTGCTACGGCGGCGGCACTATGAACCCGAGCTCAGACATGGAGATCCGCTAAACACGCGAATGCGCGCGAAAGCCAAACAGGGAGGGACTGACTTCCTGATGAAGGGATTTTTGCAGCGTGCATTGTCTGATCCATTTCTGTTTCGCGCTATTTCGCGTCTTTAGCGGGTGCTGTTTTTTAATTCAAGTTGAACCCCGGCATGTGATTGAACGCAGCCCTTGGACGCAAAAAGCCGGCCTCTAACGAGGCCGGCTTCGTGAAACGTCTGACGTTCTGCGCGCCTTACGGCTGGCGCGGGAGCACGACGCGGTAGGAACGGTTGGTGGCCCAGGCCGGGTCAGGGAGCTGCACCACGAAGTTCGTCGCACGAGCGGCGACATCCGCCAGCTTCAGCCACGGGCTGGTGCCCAGAGCGTCCGTGTATTGCACGGAGTAGGTGCGGTTCGAGACCGCCGCGAATTGAACCGCTGCCAGTTCGGGAACGATGTTCTCTTCGATCCGAAGATAGCTGAAGCTGTTCGTCGCATCGGTTCCCGCGAGGAACTCGGCGCGGTTGCTCATGCCGTCGTTGTCCAGGTCGCCGGCGGCGTCGGCCACGTTGTTTGTGTCGAGGCCGAGACCCGCTTCGACGACGTTTGGAATGCCGTCGCGATCCGTGTCTTCGAGCACGGTGATGTTGAACGTGGTGGTGGCGCCAGGCGCGCGGTTTGCATCGTTATAGATGACGATGCGCATCTGGAAGTTCGAGGACTGGATGCCGTTCGTAAGGTTCAACAAGGCGTTCGTCGTGTTGAGCGTGATGAAGTTGGTGCGGTAATTGCCCGAGTTGGTGTTCACCACGATGGAGCCCAGGTTGCGCCGCCAACTGTAGGCAAAGGGCTGCGGATTGCCGGTGACCGCGATGCTCAGTGAGAAGTCGCTGCCGGCGGCGACGATCAGGTCGGACGGCTTCTGGAGGATCACCGGCGCAATGAACGGCACCAGCCGTCCGGCATCGGTGATGACCGTGTCCACCGAGTCCGTCACCACGCAGCGGTAGTCGCCTTCATCGTCCAGTTGCACGTTGGTGACCGTATAGGACGACGCAGTCGCGCCGGGAATGTTCTCGCCGTTGAACTGCCATTGATAGCTCAGGCCTGAATTGCCGCTGCTGGCGGCGATGGTGAAGGTGACGTTCGTGCCGTTGGGCAGGTTTGCCGCCTTCGGGTCGGGCTTGATGTAAACGGAGCGGCTCAGCGGCTGTTGCAGAATGGAAGGCGGGAGCACGACGTTGATCAGTGCGCCGGCGCTTTCCACGCTGCCCGCAGAGTTGAAGACCACGACGCTGTAGAGGCCGCCCTGGCTGGGCTGAATGTTCGGCAAGGTGAGCTGGGCAGTATTGGCTCCGCCGATGTTCAAGCCTTTGAAGCGCCATTGATAGAAGAACGGCGCGGTGCCGGCGACTTGCACGCTCATGGTGCCGGTCCGACCGGCCACGGCCTGAGTCGAGCTCGGCTGAACGGTGATGGTGGGTGCCGTGCCGCCGGGCACGTAGGGCAGGCCGGCGGTGGGGCCGACTGCGGTCCAGTTGATCGGATCATTGCCGTAGGCGGAATTGTTCAAGCGCTGGAGGGAAGGCCCGCCCCCATCCGCCGCCGTGGGCCACGGCGCGAGGTCGCTGTATTCCACCTGGTCGGCAATAATGTAAGGCGCGACGCCCGCCACAGGAACACCGGGCTTCTTCAGCTCGATGCGCCCTCCGGAATTTGAAAGGTTGCCGTCATAGGGACCAAAGACCTGCACGTCCGCCGCCAGTCCGTACTTCGCGCGGAAGGCCGCGAGCAATGCCGCGTTGCCGGGATGGAAGTTCGCCACGATGACAAACTGGCCCGCTGGAATGGTGATGTTCGGCGGGAAGATGAAGTCCACCAGTTCCGTCAGCTTCCAAGTGTTCACCTGAGCCGCAGGATCAAACATCGTCACGGCCGCGCCGGAGATGTTGTAGAGCTCGATGAACTCATCGGCCGAGTTGTCGTTCGTCCCGATGTCGAGCGGGTGATACATGATCTCGCTGATCACGACGGGTCCCACCTTCGGGCCGGCATTGACGGAACCGAGCGTCCGGGCCGACTGGGCGATGAAATGTTCGTTCGTCGTGCTGGTGATGTAGCGTCCAAAGGAGACGCCGGCCTCCGCCGCGCCGAAGCTGAAGCCTTGAGCATAGCCGGTCAGGTCAGTGCCCGCCGCCTCACCCGAGAACACCCACGCCTCATCGCTGTCCGAACTGAAACCAAAGCCGTTGCCGCCCGGATTGAACTGAGATTCGTCGAACGTGACGTATCCGCCGGCCGGGATCTCCGTGCCGTTGGGGATGCGGAACTTCTTGGGCGAAGCCGCATCGTCCGAGACGTACCAGCCGCTGACATCCGCCGCGCTGGCGGAGGCATTGTAGAGCTCGAAGGCATCGATCTGCGGCAGCACCGAGGCGGACAACACCTCGTTGATGAACACACGCGCAAAGGCCGGTGCGCTGGGATCGTTGGCTCCCGGCGTTCCATGGAGCAGGCTGCTGGCACGCCATTGGATACGTTTGCTCCAGTTGTCCGTGACGGCGTTCTCATCCACAACCGCCAGTGAGAAGCCCAGGCCGTCGGTGATCTGGTACCAGGCATTGTTGAAGCTGAAGTCGAGAATCTCCTCGTTCATCGCATCGAGAAGCTGGAGACGCTCGCCCGAGTTGTCGAGGCTGCCGACGAACTGTCCGGCCACCGGCAGGCTGCCGCCATAACGGGCGTTGAACGCCGCGAGGCTTTTCACCACCAGCGCCCGCGCACCGGGCGCCAGACTCGTGATCGCGCTGCCAGTGAAGGAGAAGTCCACGCCGTTGACCAGGCGCACTCCGGTCAGGTTCAGCGTTTCGGTGGTGGAGATGTTCTTCACCTCGAGATATTCGAATGCCTGGGCGTCGTTCGTGTTGCCGGCCAGCGGCGCGGGGTTGTACATGATTTCGGTGATGCGCAGGAACTGCTGCGCGAGGCTGGGCGCTCCGGGGTACGTGAACGTGTGGACGACCTGCTCATTCTTGTTCAACAGATCCAACGTCTCACCACGCGCCGAGAGCTGTCCCGAATAAGGGCCGACGATGAAGAGACCCTGGCCGCTGCGAGGTCCGGTGGTCCGTGCGCGGAAGGCGACGACGTCCGGCGACACATAGACCATGCTGTTCGGCGGCACCACGGTTCCTTCTGCAAACGTGAAGTTCACCCCGCCCGCCAGTTTCCAGCCGGAGATGTCGAGAGCGATGGGGTTCGCGTTGGTGAGGCCAACGTATTCCTGCGCCTGCACGGCGGAGGAAGGATTGAAGTCCAGCACAGCGACCTGGAGGTAGGCATTGGCCGGCTGCTCCAAGGGGATGCCGGCGTTGTTCGCCGCGTTGATGCCAATGGGCTTGCTCGTGTTGGTGATGCTGTGGGTTGCGTACCAATGCGCGCGGCGCGGACCGACGAACTGATTGAGCAGATCGCCCACGCCGGCCTCAAAGGTCTTGCCGGCTGCCCAGGGCGAGAAGCCCCATTTGGCGCGGTCCAGGTTGGCTTCCACCGAGATCAGGTTCGTCATGTGTTTAATGTAGTTCTCGATGATGAGCGAACTCGCCGGAGTGCCGGGTGGCTGAATCATCTGGTCCATGATCGAGCGCTGACGGCGCACCAGCATCGCGCGCGTTTCCGGCAGCGTGACAATCACGTCGTAAAGACGGTTCCAGTTTCCTTGCTGGGTCGAAAGGCCGCCGTAAAGCGGATGGCTTTTGGAAGTGTCCACCGTTGCTTCGAGCGGATTGCTGCCGCCGTAGAGCTGGCCCCAGGAAGCGTTCATGTCGAAGGGAATGTTGCGCCACAGCTTGTCGCCGAAGGTGTCGCGATACATGCTCATGTTCGCCCACACGTCGTCGTTCTCCGCGCACCAGCGGGTGCCGGCCAGATGGTTGATCACCTGAGGCAGATCCAGCATGTCAAAGACGGTGTTGCGGCGGACGTTCACGGCGGAGGTTTCGGCAATGCCGGCGGCAAGCTCCGTGTAGTCGGCGTAGTTGGGCACGGCCTCGTCCGGTTCCAGCTTTTGAAAGACGCCCGTGCTGAAGCGGCTGGTCACGAATGTTCCGACGGCCTTGTAGAGAGCGCCCTTGGGATCGTAGCCGAGCCGTTCCATCTGCTCCTGGCCGATGACGTCGTTGTGGAACGCCAATTGGTAGAACTGTCCGTTGAGCTGGAGCCGCACCGGATAATCATAGGGCGCCTTCACGCCGATCTGACTCAAGAACCAGAAGCTAAGATGCTGCCGGAGATAGGCGGGATCGAGGTGCTCACCAAGGAACGACGATTTGCGAGTGCGCTCGCCCGGTCCTGCATGACGGAACTCGCGGCCGCGGTTGAACTCGATGCGGTGCGCCTTCTTGTTCAGCGAAGCGGAGGTGTTGCCGCGCAGTTCCATGTAGATGTTGTCGTAGAACTCGCCGTCATAAAAGATCGCCACGCGTCCGCCGCTTTCCGAATCAGCACCCATCTGAGAAGTGACCGGGCCGGGTTGCAGAATGGTCGGCGGCGCAAAGAGATGGAAGATGGGGATCTTGCTGGTGACGTAGCCGGGATTCACAACGGTGCCGAGATACTCTTCGTGGTTCGTCGTCGTGGTGAAGAGCGGCCAGCGCGAGGCGTTGCCGTTCACGTCCGTTGCCGCGATCAAATAACGAATCATCTGTCCGTTGGTGGAGAGATTCGCGGGAATTGTCGCGCCGAAGATTCCGTCGCCCGCCGCGCCGTCGCCGTGAGCGCCGTCGTCAAACATGGCCGTCGTCACTTCGTTGCTGAACATGACGCGGTAACGCATCGAGACGCTTCCCACGGCCAGGAACGACGGGCGGACGCGCGCGGTCACGATCAGATCGTCATCGTCGAGCGGCACGTTGGGCGTGTGCTGCATGGCCTCGATCACGGGACCGGGTTTGTTCACGCCGCCGAGATTGGCCTCGCCGGGAGTGGGAGTGGTGAAATAGGAGCCGTTGGTGCTGGCGGTCAGCAGGGCGCCACTTTCAAACTGCGCCAGGCCGTAGGAAACGTCGGGCACCTGCGCCGGATACGTGGGCCGGTATTCACTGGCGATGGTGCCGTCGGGCTTGATCAGCGCGAGATATTCGCCGCTGGTGGACAAGGAAAAGCTGGTGTGCAGCCGGGCTCCAGGCACGCGCCGATCATTGCCGGAGGCGAACACGACCATGAAACTTCCGCCCGCCAGATTCGTCGCCGGGAACCGCCATTTGGTCGGATTGCTGATGGAGTCCGTGAGAGACCAGCCCTCCAGATTCACCGTGAGACCGCCGGGATTGTAAATTTCAATCCAGTCCGAGGATTGACGGTTTTCGTCCACGAGGCTGCCGGGGCCGTTCGTGCGCGTGCTGGAAGACATGAATTCACTGATGTAAGGCGCAGCGGGAGCGGCATTAGGATCCAGACGATAGGTCCAGCTGCCGCCCGCAAAGGCGTTGGGCACTGCCGCCTGATCTTGGATGCCGTGGCCCGCTGCCCACGCCACCTGCACCGCGCCGGTTGGAGGCTGACTGAAGTTGAAGGTGAACTGGCTGCTGCTCGCGGAGGTGACGCTCGCGGCCGGAGTATTGTTGATCAGCAGATCGGCCGCGTTCACGCCGGTGACGGGCTCGGTGAACAGCACGCTGATGGAGCTGAGAGAGCCGACGGTGGCACCCGCAGCAGGGGAAAGGTTGTCGATCAGGGGCAGCGTGTTGTCCATGAGGTTGTAGGACCAGATGGCTCCTGGACCGGTGGCGTTGAACGGATTCGGCGGCAAAGCCTGGTCGGCAATGTCATGCCCGGCTCTCCAGCCGACGGACACGAGCCCGTAGGCAGGCTGCTGGAAGGTGAAGGTGTAGCTGGAACTGCTGAGAGGCGTGACGACCAGCGCGCTCGTCCCGTTCAGCAGGAGGTCGGCGGCATCCACACCGGACACCGCTTCGCTGAAGTTGACCGTGAGCTGAGTCAGATTGGTGCGGAGCCCAGCAGCGGGGTCGGTGCTCGGTATCGTCGGGGGAATCGTCTCAACCAGCACGGCATCCAGCGAGAGGTCGAAGCCCAGATCGCTGCTGCTCAGCGCGCTCTGGAAGACTTGGACGGCGAGCACGTTGGTGCCAGTGACGAGGTAGGCCGACGGATTCGACAAATCGTAGTTGAGGAAGGAAACAGGTTCAGCCGCGTTGTCCGCCAGCGTGGCAATCGTGACAGCGGCACCGGGCGTACCTGCCGCAGTCATGTTCACGCGTTGCACTTCGGTGCCGTTGATCCAGGCCACAAATCCGTCATCCACCAGTGCGCCCAAGCGAAGTCCGGCCACCTCGGACACATCGTTTAGAACGAAGGTTTTGCGAAGGAAAATGGAGCCATAGACATTGGCCATTCCGGTGATTTGCGTTCCGCCGGGCAGCACATCGCCAAACCAGAACGGAGCAGGGGCGGTGGTGAATGCGCTGTCATTGAACCCCACGACTCGCCACGCGCCCACAGGCGTCGAGGCTTCGGTGCTTCCAGGACGCCATCTCCAACTCGCACCTCGGTCGATCAGCGTCGCGGCGGGCAACAATGGAATTAAGGTAAAGAGAGATAGAAGGATGAGGCGGAACGATTTCATAACGACAAACGGATATTGTGAACGAAACAAATCACCTGCTCCTGAGCTTCTCAGCCGCGCAGGGTGAGACACGGTCGGTGAATGGCTGGAAACTAACAGATGACCCTTTGAATGGGAACAAAATTTACAAGTTTGAAACATCTTATCCTGTCGGCGAATGCCACAGCAATGAACCCAAATCGGCACAAACTGGCTGCGATATTAGCGCGGCTGTCCGGGGAGGTTTTTCACGTCGTGACCTCGAACCGGCCATGAGGCGCTGAGAAATATTTTTGACAAATCTGAACCCGTGCGGTTTTCTAGCCGCGTTCGTTGCCTATGATGACCATCGTTAAAACATCAATTAGCTCCTGCCAGCACGGCGCATTCATGCGTCCGGCGGCGTGGTGCTCCGGCCGGTTGGCCGACGGCAACGTGGAGGTTTCCTTCTAACCAAGAAAAACCAATTTTTCCCGAAAACCCACGATTGCCAGTCAATCGTGGGTTTTTTTGTTTAACCAGAGGTCGCGTCGGGAAGCGTGGCCAGATCCAGACCAAATCGAAAGAACATGAAAAGACCAAACTACAGCAATGTGCGAACGGAGTTCGCGGACGAGACCCGCTTTGCGGTGAATCCCGTGCCGGCGGCTCCGTTTCGCGGCGCGCAGGAGAGGGAATTGGAACGGTTGAAGAACCGGCTCTTGAGGGAGCTGCTCGCCAGCACTCCGACACCTGAACTCTATGCGCCATTGCGGCGCGCGAGCAATGAGGCGGCGGCGCTCGCCTGGGGCACCTCGTTTCCGTTGCTCGTGTTGCCGGAACTCCTCCGCGAAAAGGCGGACGAAGCCCGTCACTACACGCGCAAGCAGGCGTCGCTCCTGAAATGCAAGACGCGCGGCATGGGACGGGCCGCATGAAGCCCCGATCCCTCCAGCCTCATCGGCCCGTCGTCTCCATCGTCACGGTCCGTTGCCCGTCGTCAATCGTCCTGCCAGCCGGCATCCTCCCGATTCCGCAGCGCGCGGCCATTGACGTCGGGCAACGGACCGCTTGGCGTGGGGAAAAGCATTTCTAGCGCGAGATGCCTCGAACGGTTCATCCCGGGTTTCATATCGACGGGCGCGCTGCATTCCTGCCGGCAGACGGTCGGAGTCGCCTGCCGACTTTATTGTCCCTGCACAGTGCGTTTGGCCGAACGGAGGTTCACTCCACGGTCACGCTTTTGGCGAGGTTGCGGGGCTTGTCCACGTCGCAGCCGCGCGCGACGGCGATGTGGTAGGCGAGCAGTTGCAGTGGGATGGCCGCCAGCAGCGGGTTCAACGGCTCGATGGTCGGCGGGATGAAAATCACGTCGTCCACCTTCTTGGAAATCTTGTTGTTGCCCTCCGTCGCGATGGCGATGATCGGTCCCCTGCGCGCCTTGATTTCCTCCAGGTTGCTGAAGGTCTTTTCGTAGAGCGAATCGTTCGGGACGATGAAGACCGTCGGCGTCTTCTCGTCGATCATCGCGATGGGGCCGTGCTTCATCTCGGCGGCGGGATAGCCCTCGGCGTGGATGTAGGAAATCTCCTTGAGCTTGAGCGCGCCTTCGAGCGCAGCCGGGAAGTTGTACTGGCGGCCGAGGAAGAAGAAGTCTTCCGACGCCGCATATTTCAGCGCGATGCGGCGGATGGCCTCGTTCTGCGCGAGGATGCTTTCCATCTGCTTCGGAATCGCCTCCAGCGCGCGAAGGATCTGCGTGCCGCGGCTGGATGAGAGCATCCGGATGCGGCCCATCAGCAGCGCGAGCAGCGTGAGCACGGTGACCTGCGAGGTGAAGGCTTTCGTGGACGCGACGCCGATCTCCGGCCCCGCGTGCAGGTAGATTCCGCCGTCGGATTCGCGCGCGATGGTGCTGCCGACGACGTTGCAGATGGCGAGCACCTTGTGACCGCGCCGCTTGGACTCTCGCAGGCCGGCCAGTGTGTCCGCCGTTTCACCGGACTGCGTGATGACAAGCACCAGCGTGTGTTTCTCGATGGGCGCGTTGCGATAACGGAACTCGCTGGCGTACTCGATCTCAGTCGGGATGTGCGCGAACTCTTCAAAGAGATATTCCCCAATCAACGCCGCGTGCCAGCTTGTGCCGCAGGCCGGGATGACGATGTGGTCCACCTCGCGCAGTTCGGCCAGCGTCATGTTCAGGCCGCCAAATTTCGAGGTCGATTCGTCGAAATCAATGCGTCCGCGCATCGCGTTCTCGACGGTGCGGGGCTGCTCGAAAATTTCTTTGAGCATGAAGTGCGGGTAGCTGCCGCGCTCCGCCGCCTCAGCGTCGAACTCCAGCTTGCTGATCTGCACCTTGGCCGTGTCGTTGCCGAGATTGGCAACGATGAAGCGGTCCGCCGTCAGCGTCACCACATCGTAGTCGTTCAGGTAAATCACTTCGCGCGTGTGCGAGGCGATGGCCGTGGCGTCGCTCGCCAGGAAGTTCTCGCCCTTGCCCACGCCGACAATCAGCGGCGAGCCGCGCCGCGCACCGATCATGACCTCCGGAAAATCCGAGCAGACAACCGCGATGCCGTAGGCGCCGATGACTTCACGAAGCGCGTTCATCACGGCCTGCGCGAGCGGATGAGCGTCACTCTTGGTCAGCGGATGGCTCGTGGCCGACTGGGCGCGAAGCTTGTCGTAATGTTCGCCGATGAGATGCGCCAGCACCTCGGTGTCGGTGGAGGATTTGAACGTGTGATCTTTGAAGCGCTCCTTGAGCCGGTCGTAATTCTCAATCACGCCGTTGTGAACGACCGCGATGCGTCCCGACTCGTCGTAGTGCGGATGGGAATTCTCGTCGGACGGCGGGCCGTGCGTGGCCCAGCGTGTGTGGCCGACGCCAATGACGCCGTGCAGCGGCTGGGCGTCGAGCAGCTTCGCGAGGCCTTCATCGATCTTGCCCTTCTTCTTGCGCGTATCGACGGCCTTGTCGCGCAGCACCGAGATGCCCGCGCTATCATAGCCGCGATACTCCAGCCGCCGCAATCCTTCGAGGATGACCGGGGCCGCCTGTTGTTTGCCGACGTAGCCTACGATGCCGCACATAACGCCTAATGGATCATTGGTGTGTTGGAGCCTTGGCCGGGTGACAGGAGGTCCGATTCCCGTCACTTCCGCACCCCATCGCCCCGTCGCACCATTCCTTATCGGATGCCTCTTGCCCTACTCAAGTGGCGCAAGGTATAGAAGACCAACCATTGCTCGCAAGACACGATTTTTTTATGTCATCCCAAAGCAAAAGAATGTCGCCCAACACCAGCAACGTGCTCGCCGTCATCATGGGCGGAGGAGCCGGCACGCGCCTGTTTCCGCTGACCAAGGAACGTTCCAAGCCGGCCGTTCCGCTCGCCGGCAAATACCGTCTGGTGGACATTCCGATCTCGAACTGCATCAACTCGAACTTCAAGCGCATCTACGTCCTCACGCAGTTCAACTCCGCGTCGCTGCACCGGCACATTTCGCAGTCCTACAAGTTCGACCATTTCTCCGGCGGCTTCGTGGAAATCCTCGCCGCCGAGCAGACCCCCACCAGCACGTCCTGGTATGAGGGCACGGCCGACGCCGTCCGCAAAAACCTCACGCACTTCCTCAACCATGACTTCGAGTATCTGGTCATCCTCAGCGGCGACCAGCTTTACCGGATGGATTTCCGCCGCATCATTGCGCAGCACATCGAGACTTATGCGGACCTGACGGTGGCCACGATTCCCGTGCCGCGTGCCCAGGCCCAGGGACTCGGCATCATGCAGATCAACGAGGAGAAGCGCATCGTGAAGTTCGTCGAGAAGCCGAAGGAAGAATCCGTGCTGGAATCGCTGAAGGTTCCCCGCGATTCCTACAACCGGCTCGGGATCGAGGGCGACGAGGATTTCCTGCTCGCCTCGATGGGCATCTACGTCTTCAACCGCGACCTCATCGTCCGGCTGCTCGACAACAAGCACACCGACTTCGGCAAGCACATCATCCCGGACGCCATCAACCAGCACCGCGTGTTCTCCTACGTCTTCCAAGGCTACTGGGAGGACATCGGAACCATCGGATCGTTTTTCGAGGCGAACCTCGATCTCGTCAGCGAACTGCCCAGGTTCAACTTCTTCGACATGGCGGCCCCCGTCTTCTCGCGGCCCCGCTTCCTGCCCGGCACCAAGATCAACGGAGCGACCATCGACCACGCCATCCTCAGCGACGGCTGCATCATCAATCACTCCACCATCCGCCATTCGCTCGTCGGCATCCGCAGCGTGGTGGGAAATGGCAGCGAGCTGAACCGCGTGGTGCTGATGGGCGGCGACTATTACGAGAGCCACGCCAGCATCATGGAGAACGAGCTCCTCGGCCGGCCGCGCATCGGCATCGGCCAGAACACGCGGATCGAGAACGCCATCATCGACAAGAACGCGCGCATCGGTGACAACGTGGTCATCAGTCCGGAAGGCAAGCCCAAGGAACTCGATCATCCCCTTTACCACATCCGTGACGGCGTCGTGATCATCCCCAAGAACGGCGTCGTGCCGCATGGGACAGTGATCTGAGACCCCAAACTTTCGACTGAGCAAGCGCCGCTGGACCTTCGTCCCAGCGGCGCTTTTTAGCGCCCGGCTTACCAGCCGCGCTCGATGCTGCGGCGTTTCCAGAGGAACTCGAACATGTTGCCCTCGTGCGGCTGATCCCAGGAAACGTGCATCGTGGAGATGGGCCCGATGTTCAGGCGCTCGATGTCCGGCCAGTTCAGCAACTGATCGGTGAATGCAGGATCCTTCGTGATGGCAGCCACAGCCAGGCTGTAGCCCATTTGCTTGAGCATCTCCGATTGCGGCACCTGCACCACGCTGGCGTAGGGGCAGAGGAACTCCTTGTTCGCGAGCGGATGCTGGAAGCTGTCGCACAGCACGATGGTCGGGCGCATGTAAACGCCGCCCTCGAACGTGGACTTGCGCGGGCCATTGCGATACTTCGCCGTCACGTCGGTCGCGCCGGGCGTCTTGAGGCCGTCGTCGATCTGCGCGTCGATGAACTCCGCCATCTTCACGTTCGCGAAGCCGGAGAGGCGCGCGTTCGGATCTTCCGGCGCCGATGGCTGCACGGGGCCGAGCTTCTGCGCAAGGGCCTCCGCGATTTCCGCCGCATATTTCGGCACCACGACCGCGCTGGCGTTTATGCAGGAACGCCCGCCGTTGTCGCTGATCGCGCCGGCGATGACGTCGAGGTAATCGCGCCAGTTTTCGATGCAGTCGTCCCCGATGATCACCTTGCTCCAGCCGGGGCCGTGGAGCTGGATGGCGGGATTGTTCGCATACTGCGCCATCGTGTTCTTGTCGCCGAAGATGAGCGCGCGTCCGCAGCTCTTGAGTATCTCGCCCGCGCCTTCGTGGTCGGTCGGATAAAAGCCGAACGCCTCCGTCGGAACTCCCGCCGCGATGAACGCCTGAATGAGGCGATACGGCGTCCAAGGCTCTTCCTTGCCCGGTTTGATGATGACGGGCGTCTTGAGCGCGATGGCCGGAAGCCAGAGCGAATTCACCGCCGGCGAATTGCTCGGCATGACGAGGCCGAGCGCCTGCGTGGTCGGACAAAAGGTGAGGCGCGTGCCGAACTGTTCACCGTAACCGGCGTCGATGATTGAGAGATCGAGTCCGCGCGAAAGGCCGTTCAGCACGGTCTTCATGTTGGTGAGCGCGTGATGAATCTTCGCCATGTTGCGCTTCACCATCACATGCGGCAGTCCGCTCGTGGCGCTGAGCGTCTCGATGTATTGCTGTGCGGTCTGCGTGTGGCCCTTGTCGCCAAACGGCAGCGTGCCGTTGAGGAAATGGTCGCCGGCCTTCGCCGAAAGCTCGATGAGCTGGGCGCAGGTGAACTTTTTCAGCGACGCACGCGCGGCGGCGAGCTTGCCGAGATCCTTGCGGATGATGCCCGCGTTCACGCTGGAAACGGCGGCCAGGAGCGCGCCCGTGCGATGGTTCTTTACCTCGAACTTGTCGAGGCTCTCGTAGGCGCGGCCGAGCCGGAGGACGGGGATGTGGGGAAGGTTCATGCTTCAGTAATGGTTCAGTGGGTGGCGGGCTTGTCGCTCGGCGGCAGGACGGCGGGCCTGGAATCGGGGATCAACGTGGTCATGGCCGTAACTTCGGACAGGTTGACGATGAACTTTCCCTTGGGCGTAACCGGCTTGCCATCGGCATCGGGTGGCGCGGCCAGGTCATAGATGCGGCAGGGCTTCACGTTCACGTCGAGAAGCTGCATGAAGTCCTTGAACAACTGGTCGCTGGTCAGCGCGACGTCGATGTAGCCCGTGCTGTTGTTCAGGTTTTTGACGTAAATGGTGTAGTAAAGCATGACGGGCGTGGTTTCAGTCGGTGGCAAATCCGGTGACGATGGGCCGGGCCTTCGCGAATGCGTCGCGCAGTTCAACCAGCTCAACCGGGTTCATAACTGCAAACGCGTCTTCAAGCTGCTCCCGGGTGATCTTGTCGTGTTCGATCATGAACTTCGCGTCGGCCATGTCCTGCGGATCGTCACCGCGCATCATCTTGCTCAGAACCAGATCCAACGTGGACGGACGTGACAACCGGAGCCATTTGAGTCTGGGGCGAAGTATGGGAACGATGTCTTTCTCCCAGCTTGCGCGCAGGAACACTTCGTCCGCGCGGAACAGATGGGTGATGTAAAGTCCGCGAGGCCGCAACTGGTCGTTGGTGGCCTCCTGCGCGTCCCAGAACTGTAGATCGCGGCGCATGTCCTCCAAACTTGAGAGCGGAATGATGCAGTCCACGTCTTTGGAATGGGCCGTCTCAGGCGGCGCGTTGTCGAAGCCGAGGTTCAACGCCGCCCGCCCATACAGGACCAGGCTCAATTCATGGTCCAGGTGGCTGTCGAGGCTCTGAAGAATAATCGTTGCGTTATCCATTCTGCAACGAAACCGGGCCGGGCCGAATCCATTGAACGACCGTTTCCACGCCGCGCCGGGTGAAGCCGGTCATCGCGACAAAGCGCGTCGGGTGCGGCACGACGGAGCTTTTCGGCGCTGAACCTGCCGGCAGCAGTTGGGTCAACGCGGCCCAGAACTCGTTGTCCGGCTCGAAACGCCGTCCCGCGTCGGCAACATAGCGAACCACTGACTCGCAGCGTTCCTCGCGCGCCAGTTGCGCGATAAGCTCTGGTGAATTGCCGGGCGCGCCCAACATGGCCGCCCCCAGCCGCAAAGTTTGCGGAGAGTATCGCAACGCAGGATTCAACAGGGCAATGGCCAGTTCCTCGTTGCTGAACTGTCGTTGCGTCACGACCGTTTCGGGCAAAGGCCGGCCGTCGTGGTAATAGTCGCAGCCTCGCTGGACCGCCAGCAGTTCCAAGCCCTCCGCGTCGAGGCCCAGCTTGCGCGCCTTGCGCAGCAGCGGCGACAGATGCGTCGTCGTGCCGAGTTTCGCGGCGAGCGTGGGCGGGTCGTTATTCATCGGTGGAACATTGGCGCGGCCGGAATGCGACCGCAACTCATCAATACACGCCTTCCACGATGTTCTTCTCCATCGCGCCGAACGGACGCACGTCGCCAACGCCGTCCCAGGCATACGGGGCGCGCGGGGCGCGACGGATGGTTTCGTCGCGCTCGAGGAAGCGCGGCATGAAGAATTCCTTCGTGAGCGTGGTGAGTTCGACACGGCCCCATTCGCCATAGGCGACAGTTTCGTCCGTCTTGTTCGGGTTCACTACGCGGAGCACGGCGCGCGGCTGCGGCGCGTAATAGGTGACGCTGAAATTGTCCTCGGGCAGGAGCGGCACGCTGGCGGCCAGGCCCATGAGGGTATTGCCGTAGGTCGGGTAAAAGCCGATGCGGCCTTCGAGCAGTTCCTCCACGATGAAGCGCACTTCCTGCGGTTTCATCGAAGTGCCGCCGCAGAAGACGCCGCGGATGCCGGCCTCGAACAGGTTCACCTGATCTCCCAGCGCTTCGAGCAGCTTCGGCGTGGTGAAGAGGCCGGAAACCTTGCGGTGCTTGAGAATGGTCGCCGCCTGATCCACGACGTGCGCCATGTATTGCTTCGCGACATCGAACTGCTTGTTCGAGATCAGCTTCTTCACGAAGCGCGGATCGAGATCGATGAAGTAACAGGACGAGCCGCGCACGTTCGCGAGATGTTCAATGGCGAGACGCAGACGGCGCGGACCGGTCGGGCCCATCATCAGCCACGCACCGCCGCGCGGGAAATGTTCGTCGGAAATCTTCTCGCTGAACTCGGAGTAATCGACGCGAAAGTCGTTCCAGCCGATGCGCTGCTTGGGCATGCCCGTCGTGCCGCCGGTTTCAAAAATATTGAACGGCTTGCCCTTGTACTGCGCCGGCACCCAGACTTCCGGCTGAAGGTCGCGCAACGATTCGTCGGCGAAGTGTGGGAACTTCAGCACGTCGGCGAAGGAATTGATCTCCTTGCGCGGATCGAAGTTCTTCTTCATCCAGTCGAGCCAGTACGGGCAGCCGGTCTCGGGGCTGAAATGCCACTGGATGACTTCCTTGAGGTGTGCGTCGAGGGCGGCCTGTGCGGCTTTGATGGCTTCCGGGGAAACGGTGGTGGTGCTCATGCTGATTTACGATTTGCAAACTACGGTTTACGAACCCTCGACCGTCAAGGCGTCTTAATCTCCACCTTCGGCACCTCGTCCTTCGCGGACTTGCTCGAATCTTGGAACGCGTAAAGATAGCTCTGGTTCAGCACATACATCACGCCGTTCGCCACGATGGGCGTGCCATAGACCGGATAGCCGAGGTTCACTTCGTTGAGCACTTTCTTTTCCTTGCTCGACGCCAGCACCGCGAAGTCGCCGTCCTCGTCGCCGACATACACCTTGCCGTCCGCGACGAACGTGCTGCCCCACATGTGCGCCTTCATGTCGTGAACCCAGTTCAGCTTGCCCGTGTCCGCATCGAGACAATGCACGAATCCGGAGAAGTCGCCGATGAACAGCAGGCCGTTCGCGGGATCAATGGACACCGTGCTGATGCTGCGCTTGATGCCCCTGTAGTCCCAAACGAGCTTCGTCTTCGTCACGTCGCCGGTGCCGGTCGGGTCGATGCAAAGCAGCCGTCCGACGCCTTCGCCATGTTCCGGATCCTGCCCGATGGCGACATATACCTTGCCCTTGTAGAAGACGGGCGTGGAGTTGATCTCGCTTGGACCTTCCGCTGCCGGATACCTGATCGGCTTGCCTTCCTTCATCTTGTACTCAGGCGGCACGCAGTCGAACTTCCACGCGGTCTTGAGCACATTGACGTCGCCTTCCTTCACGGGCTTCTGATCGAAGGCATAGAGCACTCCGTCGCCGCCGCCGTAATAAATCTGCCACTTGCCGTTCACCTGGCCCGCCCCGGGCGACGACCATTGGCCGTGCAGGATGCGCGGGCCGATCTGCGCGTCGTCTTCGCCTTCGAGCGCGCCGGTTTTCTTGTTCAGCGCGATGAAGCTCGGAGAGTTCGGTGAAGGCACGTTGACGTGCGTCCAGTCCTGCCCGTTCGACGTGGAAACATAAACCAGGTCACCGAGCATGAGGATGTTGCAGTTCGACGCGTTGTGCGGGAACACGCCCAGCTCATCCATCATGTCGTAACGCCAGACGATGTCCGCGTCCTTCGGGCCGGGTTCGACGTGCGCCAGGCCGGTGTCCATCACCATGTACTTGGCCTCGTCCTTGTAGGGGCCGTCGTTGCCGTCCGCCATGCCGTTGATGTCGAGGCAAAGCACTTCGCAGCGGCTGGTCACAATGTAGAGATACTTGCCGTCATGCACGGGCGAGGAGAACAGGCCGAGGTTTTCCCAATCGTTCACCTTGCCGGATTTGAGCTTCGGCACGACGAGCTGCCAGAGGAATTCGCCCGACTTCTCGTCGAAGCACATCAGGATCGAACGATCACCCACATGCTTCGGATCGCGCGGCGTCTCGTTGTTGGTGCCGACGAAGACCTTGCCGTTGAACACGGTCGGATTCGCATAGCTCTGCGAGCCGAGCTTCACGGCCCACTTCACGTTCTTGGTCGTCTTGAGATCGATCTCGTCGCTGCCCGGCTTCGGCTTGCCGGCGTCGAATTCAGTGGGCAAGCCCTTGGCCGGCGAATACATGTTGCGGCCGAGATCGCCGCCGCCCCAGGACGGCCAGTCCACGCCGGAAGTTGTCGTGACGAGGCCGCTGGCAATCAGCGCCGCTGTGAGAAGTGGAAGTGTTTTCATGATTCTTGTCTAATGGGCGGTATGTAGTTCGTCAGCCGAAAATATTTATTGGTTTGCCGTCACCACGATGTTGTCGTGATACGTCCGCATGTCCTGCGGCGCGAAGGAGAAAAGTCCAGGGCAGCCGCTCGTGTGCGCGTGCTTGTGCGGCACCTCGATGAGCCAGCCTTCCGGCTCGGGATCGCCCTTCTTCCACGCCTTCGCGCGGACCACGCCGCTGCCGTCCGCCGCCACGTCCACGCGGGACTTGATGCGATACCAGGCGTTCGCCGTCCACTTGAAGGGCACCGCGTGCTTGATGCGTTCCTGGTTCGAGTTGATCTCCAGCTCCTGCGAATTGCCTTTCAGCACGATGACGTAACGCTGGTTTACCACGCCCGCCTCGGACATCTTGCGGCGGTTGCCTTCGCTGAGGACGTCCGCCTCGATGGTGTAGCCCTTCATGTCGGGATGTCCGATGAAGATCGTGCCGCGCTGGAACAGTTTATTTTCAATCGTCTTGCAGAGCGCCTTGGTGCCGCCCTCGCCCGGAGCCTGACGAACCTCAAAGCGGAAGCGCGCGCTGTTCCACGGCAGCGGCGGATAGTTGAACGGCGTCGGCGGCTCAACGCTGTTCGTCGTCGTGTTGCTCAGCTCGAACGACTCGAAGTCCTGCTGGAGCGGAAACGTGGACATGATGCGCACCTTGATGTAGCCCTTGAGATCGCCCGCCGTCGCCTGAAACTGCCCGGCGCTCGGCGCATTGGCGGGATCGGTCACCAGCACGCCGCTGTCGTCGAATTTCGCCTTCGCATACGCCTTCACCAGCGCCGTCGGCGGCACGTAGCTTTCCCACTTCACGGACTTCACATCCACGTTCTCGTCCACCGTGAAACCGTTCGCATCGAGCGAACGGATGCGGAAGCCCTGCTTGTCGCCCGGTTTAAGCAACGACTCGTACGGCACGAGCTGAAGCTGCTTTGCCATGCCCGCTTTGGGCCACGGCGTCTCCTCCGGCTCGGGAGCGAGGCCGGGATTGTTCCCCTTGCGGCCGAAGGCGTAGAGCTTCTTGTCCGTCTGCACGTAGAGCTTGCCGTTGTAACCGATGGGCGACCCGTAGCAGCGGCCTTCCAGCGTCGTCTGGCTGAGAATCTCGCAGCCGGTCGCGCCCGGCTTGATCACGAACAAATCACCGTTGCCGCCAGAATCACCGCCGCCTGCCGCCACCTTGTCCGCGCCTTGGGCGGTGATGTACATCGCGACATAAAGTTTGCCTTCCGAGTAAAACGCCGAGCTTTGGCGCTGCTCGATGGCGAGCTTGTGTTTCCAGAGAACCTTGCCGGTGTTCGCATCGACGGCGCACAGATCGCCGGTGCCGTTCACCTCGTAAATCGTGTCGCCCACCAGCACGGGCGAGGTGGCGAGCGAGCCGACCTCGTTGCGCCATTGCTCCATTTGCTTGGCCTCCATGATGTGCGGGACCAGCGGGTTGGTCTTCGTGATGCTGGTCGGGATTTTTAAAGCCGCCATGCGCCCGATCTCGGAGGAGTCGAGGTTCTCGGACTCGTGAATGACGATGAGGTTGTCCTTGTGGCGAATCACCGTGCCGTTGATGCCGCCCTTGGCGCCGGCCTTCGCCACCTTCGCGCGCCAGAGCGGCTCGCCTGTCCGCGCATTGATGGCGAGCAACGAGCAGTCGCCGCCCGCCGAGTAAAGCACGCGCTGGCCGTTCCAGAAGTCGAGCCACGGATGCGAGAAGGTGTTGTCCTGCGGACGTTCGCCCGGCGCGCTGCTCCAGACGAGTTCGCCGGTCTTTTTGTCGAAGGCGTAGAAGCGGTCTCCCGCTGCTCCGTGCGCGCCCCACGCCGACGTGATGCCGCGCGTAATGACGAGATCCTTGTCGATGAGCGGCGTCGCCGTGCGTGCGTTCGGGAAGGTCAGGCGGCCGTATTCCTCCATCAACGAATGTTTCCACAGCAGCTTGCCGTCGGCACTGAAACACATCAGCAGCCCCTGCGTGCCCTGCACATACACATTGCCCGTCTCGCCATCGACCGACGGCGACGACGTGGCGTAACGCAGGTAAATGATGTCGGAGAGAAAATCATTCTCGCGATGTTCCCACAGCTTCTTGCCCGTATCCGCGTCGAAGCAGGCGATGACTTCCTGCAAGTCCGGGCCTTCGCCGAGGAATCCGTTGATGTAAAGCTTTCCATTCGCGATCACCGGCGCGGACTGGCCGGGGAAATCGGCGGTCCAAAGCGCCGCCTTCGCATCCACCTTGTCGGGCAGACCCTTCTCCAGCGAGACGCCGAGGTGAAGCGGCCCGCGCCAGTCCAGCCATCCGCGAACGGATGCGGCGGAAAGTGAACTGCTGGTGAAGACCGTGAAGGCAAGAAGACTGGCGACGTTCAAAAGCGACCGTTTCATAAGTTTTCAGACGTTGGCTGACTCAAATTCAAATGCTGACACTTTGGCAACCGGCAGACCGATTCTTGAGACTGCGCGAACTATTGAGCAGCCATTCGGAGTTTGCAACCGGAATAATACCTATACGTATGATTGTGACTGTTCATTCAAACCAATGGGTGGTGGTGGGCGTGATCGAAAGCGGAAGGTGGAGTTTCAGTTCATCTTCCTGCTCCCATTCCCATTCTCACTCCTGCTCGGCTTTGAGAAGTTCACGGTGAATGAGTAATGAACTGTGACCGACGCTTCTGTTTCACTCCGCAAACAGCCGGAGCTTGCCGCGCCGCCATTCCAAAGGTTAAAAGCTCCCCACCAAATGGCTGCTGCAAAGAAAACTCGCACTCTCTCCGTGCTTCCCATCGATGCCCCGGAACGGCGACGCCTGCCTCCTCTGCTCCGCCGAGCGTGGTATGGATTGAACCAGGCGTTCCGGCGGCGCATCACGCATCTGGAGATTACTCCGGACCAGTTCACCGTCCTCCGTACCCTGCTCGAAGGAGATCCGCTCGGCCTCACGCAACGCGAGCTGACCCAGCACATGACAAGCGATCCGAACACCGTCGCGTCCCTGCTCCAGCGCATGGAGGAAGCCGGGCTCGTCGGACGCAAGGCGCACGAGAAAGACAAGCGCGCCCATCGCATCACACTTCTGGAAAGCGGCCGCGCGAAGTATGAAGCGGCCCGCATGCTGGCCATCGAGCTGCAATCCGAAGTCCTCGACGTCGTCCCGGCTGGCCGGCGCGAAGAATTCCTGGAAGAGCTCGCCCTCGTCGCCGACGCCTGCAAGAACGCCGCTGAACAATCTCCGCGCAAGTCGGGCTGAATGGAACTTTCCGCCGTGTCCGTCACATTCCCATGAGGTTCCAGCATTGCGCGAATCAAGTGGGGTGGGCAGCTTCAGCGCAGATCGTCTTATGTCATTTGCCATCTTGCAGAAAGAACTGGTGGTCCCGGACGTCGAGCTGCTCAAGCGCGCGTTCAGCGTGCTGCCTTTCCTGCGCGACATCGATGCGCAGAACGCCGCGCATGATGCGTATGGAATTCTCCTGCGCGGTCTGGAGAAGCAGGATGCCGGCGCGCTGCACGCGGCGTTGCAGGCGGAAGGCGTCGAGACCGAGCTGATCAAGGAATCCACGCTTCCCGTTCTCCTGGCTGCCAAGGTCGCCAAGCGTGTGGAGTTCGGGCCAGGCCATCTGCTTGCCTACGATTCCATGAATCACGCCTCCGAAGTTCCGTGGGCGGACATCATGTTCATCGGCGTGGGCTACGTGCGGACGGGCGAGACGCGAAAGCACCGGAGCGCGAAGGAGGAAGCGCAGTTGCGCACCGGAGCCATCGCGCCGCTGGATGAGAGAGGCGTGCTCAAGGTGGGCGAAGAGGAGCGTCACCACATGCTGCTGGAGATTTTCCTGCGTGACGGCTCCACGCGTTACAGCATCGCGGCGGATGAATTTCTGTTTGACGGCCTTGGCCCGCGCATGGGCGATGATCTCGCATTGAACTTCGTTGTGCTGATCCAAATGCTCGTGGCGCAGGCGCCGCACGCGGGGCTGAACCGCGGCGCGATGAAGGCGGCCCAGGAACCGCCGGAGCTGTTCCCGTATCCGAGCCGCGCGGCGTTCAATGAAGAGATGACGTGGATGCTGTGGCGGATCGCGAAGCTGAAACCGTAGGAAGTTCTGAGGCTGATCCGCTAAACACGCCAAAGGACGCGAAAGCCGGAATCATCAGAGACCTTCAGCCCGGAGGCCAGGCCATCGGGCGTCCGCCGAGGATGTGGCAGTGCAGGTGCGGGACAGATTCTCCACCGTCGCGGCCGTTGTTGATCACGAGGCGATAGCCGCCGTCCTTCAATCCCACCTTCGCCGCGACCTCCGCCGCTTTCAGCAGCAGATGACCGAGCAACGCCTGATCTTCCACCGCCGCTTCGCCGATGCGCGGGATCAGTTTCTTCGGCACGATCAAGACATGGGTCGGCGCTTGTGGGCTGATGTCGCGGAAGGCGAACACGAGGTCGTCCTGGTAAATGATCTGCGCGGGAATCTGGCCGGCGACGATCTTTTCAAACAGCGTCATGGGAGCGGCGGGTTCAACACACGACCATCGCGCAGTTGGAGCCGGACTGTTCGCTGCGCAGGGAGGTGCGGAGATATTCCACGATCTGATCGTTCAGCGACTGGCAGTCCGTGTTCCAACGCTTCGCGCCGGTCAGTTGCTTCACGCAATCCCGCAGCCCGCTAAAGCGCAGGACCGTGGGGCTGCCGTCGAGTTCGCGGCGGACGGCGTCGCGCAGGCGCGGGAAGAAGACGAGTTCACAGCCGGGATCAGATTCGCCCGCCAGCGCGCGAAGGTCCGCCTCGACCACGCGCGGAGGCGACATCGGTGCAGAATCTTTGCTGCTGAGAGACGGCGTGTCCTTGCCGGCCGCTTTGACATCAAGACCCAGGCCGCGCAGCACGCGTTCGAGCGCCTCGGAGAATTCCGCGACGGAGACGGTGTTCTGGCCTTTCTCGGACTTGAAGTAGTGAAGGACCGCTTCCGCCGCATGGCCGACGAGATCGGCATCCAGCCATTTCGTGGAGGTGCCCATCAGCTCGACGGTGACCTCGTAGGCCGAGCAAGGAACGTCCTCGCCATCGGTGGTCCTAAATACCAGGCAGTCTGGCCGTAAGAGTATCATAAGGCTTTTCCAGCTTTTTGACTTCTTGGACGAAATCGGTGGCTTCCTCGAAACGCCGGTAAATGCTGGCGTAACGCACGTAGGCGACGGGGTCGAGCTCGCGCAGACCTTCCATCACGCGCGTGCCGACCGCGCCATAGGGAACCTCGCGATCAAAGTTGCCGCCGAGATCCGCGATGATGTTTTCCACCAGCTCCGTGATGGCGCCCTGCGTGACCGGCCTCTTCTGACAAGCCTTCTGAATGCTGGCGATCAGCTTTTCGCGGGAGAGCTCCTCGAACCGGCCGTCGCGCTTGAGGACCATGAGATGGGGCTGCTCAATTTCTTCGTAAGTGGTGTAACGATGCTCGCAGCCGAGGCATTCACGACGACGGCGGATGGTCGTTCCACCGCCGGAGGCGCGTGAATCGATCACCTTATCGTCCTGACAGCCGCATTTGGGACAACGCATAGACTAGTACCACGCTACCGCTAATTGTGGCGTCGAAGTTGGTATCATACTGTATTTGGTGTAGTCAAGGGAGTCGGTCTCGTCGGACGAAGGAAAAGAGGCGGGCAAGTTTTCTCCGTTCTTAATCCTGATCTTCATCCTGCTCATAATCTCTTCCTGCCCGCTGGAACCCCGAGATTCAAGATGAAGATTAGGATTGAGACTGAACGAAACCGCCACTTTCCAATCACTCCCAGTCAACTGCCCTCCCCAAATAGCCAGCACGGTATCGAGACGCCATCCTCCGTGATTTGCGTTTTACCCAGCCCGGTTTTTTCCTACGGTCTGCGCCCGTGCCGGAACTTTCCACCATCCTCTTTGCCGCGACCGGCGTGCTTTTCATCGGCCTGTCGAAGGCGGGCTTCGGCGGCGGACTCGGAATGCTGACGACGCCATTGTGCGTGCTGGCGTTCGGCGTGGGCGGACGCGACCCCAGCTTCGCCATCGGCACGCTGCTGCCGCTGCTGTGCGCCGGGGATGCCTTCTCGCTCTATCATTACTGGGGGAAATGGGAACGGAAGAACCTGCTCTACCTGCTGCCCGGCGTCGTGGTGGGCGTGGTGGCGGGGCTGGGATTGATCGGACGCTTCTCGCCGCGCCAGTTGAACATCGCCATCGGCGTGCTCGCCATTTCGTTCGTCGCGTTTCAATTCATCAAGGCCGCCATCTTCCGCGCCGAGGGAGCGTTCGCGCCGAATCATCGCGTCGGAATCCCCTGCGGCATCGGCGCCGGACTCACCTCCACTTTCGCGCATGGAGCCGGGCCGGTCGTGAGCCTGTTCCTGATCCCACAGCAGATGCCGAAGGAGATTTACGTGGGCACGACCGTGCTCGTCTTCACCTGGATCAACTGGATCAAGATGCCGTTCTTCGTCGCGCAAGGAATCGTCACACGGGAGACATTGCTCACGGGACTCTGCTATCTGCCGCTGATCCCGGTCGGCGTCTGGACAGGCGTGTGGCTGAACAGAAAGTTCTCGGAGAAACTTTTCCTGCGGCTGGTCTATGGCTTCACGCTGCTCACCGGCGTGCAGTTGATCTTCAACTTCAACCTCGCCGGACTTTTCCGCTGAAGAGCGGCGCAGCGGTCAGTTCAGCCCAGCTTCGGAATCTGCAGCAGCTCGCGGCTGTGCATGATGTTGACGCCGGACTCCCGCATCTCGTCGATGGCGTTCAAGGCTTCGTCCGGCTTGAAATTCCACGCACGACAGGCGTCCTCGATCAGATGCGTCTTGAAGCCGAGCGATGCGGCATTCAGCACCGTAGCCTTCACGCAATGATCCGTGCCGAGTCCGAGCACATAAACCTCTTTCACCTTTCGTTCCTGAAGATATTCGTAAAGCCCGGTGCCGTGAGACTGGTTCTGATCGAAGAACGCGCTGTAGCCGTCCACCTCCGCATCCATTCCCTTGCGCAGGACCTTGTTGACGCGGTTCAGCATCAGGCCCGACGTCAGCTCCGAACCGCGCGTGTTCTGGATGCAGTGCGTGCGCCATAAGGTCTGGAGCTGTTTCTTGAGCGTCACGACTTCCCCGGGCACGCGCCCCTGGTGATTTTGCGCGAAGCTTTTGTGGTTCGCGGGATGCCAGTCCTGCGTCGCCACCACCAGCTTGAAGCAGCCTTCGAGCTGGTTGGCAATCGGGACAATGGCATCGCCGTTCGGCACAGGCACCGAGCCGCCGGCGAGAAAATCATTCTGCAGATCTACGAGCAACAGCACTTTCATTTGGTCGATCAGTGTAGCTGGAACCAAGATGGACGGAAAGAAGTCGTTCACATAATCAGCGTGCGCCGGCCTGCGCACCTGTGCAGCCTAGGAGGGTGAAACTTTTTTCCTGCCCTGCCGTTGTGGTCTGGATAGTATCGCGCGCGTTCCAAATCCATGAGCATCACGCCACCGGAAGAGCTGCTGAAGATCCTGCGCCAGACCCCGGCGCTGGCCCAGGCCTACCTTGTCGGCGGCTGCGTGCGCGATGCCCTGGCCGGCCTTCCGCATCACGACTTCGACATCGAAGTCTTTGGCGTCAGCTACGAACAGCTCGCCTCGGAGCTGAGCCGATGGGGCCGCACCGATCTGGTGGGACGCTCCTTCGGCGTGGTGAAGCTGGCCACGGCGAGCGGCGAGACCTACGACTTCAGCATCCCGCGCCGTGACTCAAAAGTCGCGCCGGGCCACAAGGGATTTGAAGTCGAGTTCGATCCCGCCATCACGCCGCGAGAAGCCGCCGCGCGCCGCGACTTCACCATCAACGCGCTGATGTTCGATCCGCGCCGCGGAGAGGTTCTGGATTTCTTCGGCGGACGCGACGACTGGCGTGAACGCCGCCTCCGCCACACCAGCGAGGCGTTCGTGGAAGATCCGTTGCGCGTCCTGCGCGGGATGCAGTTCGCCGCGCGGTTCGACCTGGCCATCGCTCCGGAGACCGCCGCGCTCTGCCGTCGCATCAAGTCGGGCTATCGCGAGCTGGCGGTCGAACGCGTGCGCGAGGAATGGTTCAAGTGGGCGGCGAAAAGCACGGCTCCTTCGCGCGGCCTGCAACTGCTGGTGGCGACCGGATGGGTGGAACATTTCCCGGAAGTTCAGGCGCTCATCGGCACGCCGCAGGACCCGGAGTGGCATCCGGAAGGCGACGTGTTTGTCCACACCTGCCATTGCCTGGATGCCTTGATAAAACTCCCGGCGTGGATATCCGCGCCAGAGGAGCTGCGCATCATTCTCTCTCTCGCGGTGCTCGCGCATGATTTCGCGAAGCCGCAGACGACGCATGAAGCGATGCGCGACGGACGGCTGCGCATCGTCTCGCCCGGTCACGAGGAGGCGGGCGGTCCTTTGGCGGAATCGTTCCTGAACCGCATCAACGCGCCGAACGCGATTCGCGAACGGGTGATTCCGCTGGTGACGAATCATCTCGCGCATTTGCAGACGGACAGTGACCGCGCCGTGCGCCGTCTCGCCAAACGTCTTGAACCAGGGACCATTGAAGAACTCATCGTGCTGATCACAGCGGATCAGTTTGGTCGTCCACCGCGACCGCAGGAAATCTCCGAGGGCGTGCGCGCGCTGCAAACGAGAGCGGGCGAGCTGAAGCTGGAATCCAGCGCCCCGCAACCGATCCTGATGGGCCGCCATTTGCTGGAGCTGGGAATGCAGCCGGGACGCGATTTTGGAATCCTGCTCGCCGCGGCGTTTGAAGCGCAGCTCGAAGGAAAGTTTTTCGATCTGTCCCAGGCCTTGAGCTGGCTGGCCTCGGAACCCGGACTGACGCTGCCCGCTGACGTTCGGCAACATCTGACGCCATGAAAATCTTTACAGCGATCTTTGCGCTCCTTGCGTTCTTTTGCTGCGATAGCTTCGCCGCAGAACAAACCGCCCAGAAGCCGCTCAACATCCTGCTGCTTTATGCGGACGACTGGCGTTACGACACGCTGGGCTGCGCCGGGAATCCCGTGGTGAAGACGCCGCATCTCGACCGGCTCGCTCGCGAGGGGTTTCGCTTCACGCAGAACCGCGTGACCACCGCCATCTGCGGCGTCAGCCGGGCCTCGCTCTTCACCGGGCAATGGATGTCGCGGCACGGCAACCCGGCCTTCGCCGCGTTCAAGACGCCGTGGGCGGAAACGTATCCCGGCCTGCTGCGGACGAACGGCTACTTCGTCGGGCACGTCGGCAAATGGCACAACGGAAAGTTCCCCGCCGAGAATTTTGATTTCGGTCGCGCCTATTCCGGCACGCATTGGATCACCAACAAGAACGGCACAAGTATTCACGTCACGCAGAAGAATGAGAACGACGCGCTGGAATTCCTCCGCACGCGACCGGCGGAGCAGCCCTTCTGCCTCACGCTCGCGTTCTTTGCCACGCACGCCGAGGACGCGCATCCGCTGCAATTCCTCCCGCAGCCGGAGAGCCTGGAGCTTTATCGGAAGGTGAAGATTCCTGTGCCGCCGAATGCGACGGAGGAATCATTCCGCCGGCTTCCGTCGTTCGTTGCCAACGAGAAGAACGAGGGCCGCGTGCGCTGGCATTGGCGGTTCGATGATCCGGAGAAATATCAGGCGATGATGCGGAACTATTATCGGCTCGCCACCGAGGTGGACGCGACGTGCGGCCGAGTGCTGGCGGAGCTGAAGAGGCAGGGCTTGCTCGACCAGACGCTCGTCATCTTCACCACGGACAACGGCTACTTCCACGCCGAGCATGGGCTCGCGGACAAATGGTATCCGCACGAGGAAAGCATCCGAGTGCCGCTCATCGTGCGCGATCCGCGCATGGCCAAGTCGAGGCACGGGCGGACGAATGATGACTTTACGCTGAACGTGGATCTCGCGCCCACCGTTCTCGCCGCCGCTGGCATCGCTGCGCCGGCCACCATGCAAGGCCGCGATATTTCCCCGCTCTATCTCGCCGCGCAAAAGCCCGCGTGGCGCACCGAGTTCCTCTACGAGCACGCGATCATCAAAAGCACCAGCTTCATCCCGTCGTCCGAGGCGCTGGTGCGCAAGGATTGGAAATACTTTTACTGGCCTGATTTCCAGACCGAGCAGCTCTTTGATCTGCGGACGGATCCATCGGAGGAGAACGATCTCGTCGCCGATCCGGCGCAAGCCGCGCGCCTGACCGAGATGCGCCGCCGCTTCGCCGAACTCAAGAGTGCAGCACGGTGAAACGAATCTGCCGGGTTGATTTGCCGTGCCGGAAGCGGCTTGTGCGGAAGGCCCGGACCCGACATCTTGAGCACAGTTGTGAAAGAATCTGCCCTAGGCATTTTAAAATTTCCCCGCAGCCGGATGATTCGCGCGGTCGCAGTGGCGGTGGCGCTGTGCTTCGCGCAGCTCGCGATGGGGGCTGAACCGACCGGCGCGCCTTTGGACAAGACCGCGCCGATCAGCGTCAAGGACATCTGGGGTGTCGCCATTCAACCGCTGGCAGAGACGGGGCAGAAGGCCACCGTGCTGTTCTTCGTCATGCACGAATGTCCGGTCGCCAATGGTTACGCTCCCGAGATCGCGCGCATCATGTCCGAGTATTCCGGCAAAGGCCTCCGCAGCTTCGTGGTGTATGTGGAGAACGATCTCACCCCGGCCAAGGCCCGCGAGCACGCGCGTGATTACGGCTTCAAGCTTGGCGCGGTGCTCGATCCGCAGCATCTGCTCGTGAAGCTGGCGGGTGCAACGATGTCCCCCGAAGCCGCCGTGCTGTCGCCGAAGGGCGAAGTCTTGTATCGCGGACGCATCGATGATCGCGTCACCGATTTCGGCAAGCGCCGCGTGGAGCCGACCCGTCGCGACCTGCGGCTGGCGCTGGACGCCATCCTGGCCGGCCAGTCAGTTTCGGATCGACTTACCAAGGCGATTGGCTGTTATATCCCTGAAGAACATCCGCCGAAACCTGATCGCAAATAAGACGCACCATGAATCTCACAGCCCGAACCTTCGCTCCTTCCTTGCTTGCCTCGACCGTGGTTCTCTCGGCGCTCGGCGGGTTCAACGCCAACGTCGTGGCCGGCAATCTGAAACCGCTTCCGGAGAACGTGACCTTCAGCGAGCACGTCGCGCCGATCCTGTTTCAGAACTGCACGCGCTGTCATCGTCCCGGTGAAGCCGCGCCGTTCGCGCTCCAGAATTATCAGGACGCGCAGAAGCGCGGCAAACAGATCGCCGAAGTGACCGCGAAACGCTTCATGCCGCCGTGGCACGCGGAGCACGGCCATGTGGAGTTCAGCAACGAACGCCGCCTGACAGACGACCAGATCGCGCTGCTCGGCGCGTGGCATCGGCAGGGCATGAAGGAAGGCGATCCGGCGAAACTGCCGACGACGCCGAAGTTCACCGAAGGCTGGCAGCTCGGGAAGCCCGATCTCATCGTGAAGATGCCGGAGCCGTTTGAAGTCGCGGCCGAGGGCAAGGACATCTACCGGAATTTCGTGCTGCCGCTGAACCTGCCGGAAGGCAAATGGGTTCGCGCGCTGGAGTTTCGTCCCGTCGCCCGCGCGGTCGTGCACCACTCGCTTTACTATCTCGACACGTCCGGCGACGCCCGGAAGTTCGACGAGCGCGATCCGAAGCCCGGCTACAACGGAATGAGCCGTTCCAACCGCCAGTTCGAGTCCCTCGGCGGCTGGGCGGTGGGCGGCGAGCCCATCCTGCTGCCATCGGAACTCGCCTATCGTTTCCCGACGAACAGCGATCTCGTGCTCCAGACGCACTTCCATCCGAACGGAAAAATCGAGCACGAGACCTCCACCGTCGGCATCTATTTCGCGGACAAACCGCCGACACGGAAGTTTACCACGATCCAGCTCCCGCCGCTCTTCGGCCGTTTGAGCGGACTCGACATGCCGGCTGGTGCGACGAATTACACGGTGAAGGATTCCTTCACCACGCCCATCGATCTCGAGGCCTTCGCCGTCACGCCCCACGCGCATTATCTCGCCCGCACCTTCCTGCTCACCGCCACGCTGCCGGATGGCAAGCAGCTCACGTTGCTGAAGATTTCCGACTGGGATTTCAACTGGCAGGAAGACTGTGCGTTCAAGCACCGCCTCAAGCTGCCCAAAGGCACGCGCCTCGATTCCACCATCACCTACGACAACTCGGCCGGGAATCCGAACAACCCCACCAGCCCGCCCAAGCGCGTGAAGTGGGGCCCGATGTCCACGGACGAAATGGCGGCCATCACCTTGAGCGTGATCCCGGCGCGCGACGAGGAGATCGATGGCCTGCGCACGGCGAAGCGCACGCACAACATCGATCTGTTCATCGACCGCGCGCTGGAAGACACGCGTAAGCGCGAGCAGGTGGAGCTGATGAAGGCCACTTTCGACAAGAACGCCAACGGCAAGATCGACCCCGACGAACGCCCCGGCTTGCGCGCCTTCCTGGAGACCAGCGGAATGCTCAAGGGAATCGAAGGCGGATTCTGAACGGGCGTGTCTGCGCCAGTTCCAATCCCGTTCTTACTCCCACTCCGTCCCGTCATTTCGGAGCTCGGAATTGAGATGAAGATTACGAGCGCGACGCCTGCGCATTCGTTTCTTGCGCCAGCGACGGGTGTCTTCGTAGCATGATTCCATGATCGCCATGCGTTTCCCCTGCTTCGCCCTCGTTTGCTTTTGCGGCCTGGCCGGCCTTCGCCCCGCGTCCGCCGAGTCGTATTATGCCGACGGGCTTTATGGCTGGTATGAAGGCGGCCCTGCCCTTGTGGAGACGGCGAAGATCAAGGACACTTCCATCGAGGATTCCAACGGATTCGGCATCAATGGCAACAGCGTGAAGTTTGATCCGGGCTTTCATTTCGGACTCGGCATCGGCCGCGAACTGACGCCGTACATCCGGGTCGAGCTGGAGAGTGGGTTCAACTACAACTCCTTGAAATCAATCGAAGCTGCCGACACCAGCGGCGGCAACTTGTATCGCGTGCCGGTGCTGGCGAATCTTGTCCTGCAATATCCGAACCGCACCCGGCTCGTGCCGATGATCGGCGCTGGTGTTGGCGCGCATTGGACGGTGCTCGACGCGCAGAACATCTCCATTGGATCGACCACGCTGGATGACGACAGCTCCACCTGGACCTTCGGCTACCAAGGCTACGGCGGCGTGCGCTACCAGTTCCGCGAGGACATGAACCTCGGAATTTTTTATCACTACTCCGTGGCCGACGGTCCGTCGTGGGAGTTCGACTCTGCGCCGGGCACCAATTTCAAGCTGGACAGCATTCGCACGCACACGCTGTCGCTGACCTTCGGCTGGGATTTCTAGCCACCCATGACTTACCACCTTGTCGTTGTCATCGTCGGCCTGATGGGGTGCGGCGCGGCTTCCATTGGCCGCGCAGACGTTCCCGCTGATTATCGGGGCAAACCTTTTGCCGACGCTTATCACAAGGCCGGTTCGCCGAGCATTCCCGGCATCGTGCAGTGCGCGCTCTACGATCTCGGCGGCGAAGGCGTCGCCTATCACGACACGGACCCCGTCAACAGCGGCAGCGGCAAGATGAACCTTGAACCTGGCCATCAACGCGCCCATGCCGGCGAATACGTCTGGCGCTTCCGCAAAGATGAAGGCGTGGATCTTTCCTTCGTGAAGGACACCGCCGATCTCAGCCACACCAACCTCGTCAGCCCCCACATCAACCAGCTCTACATCGGCTGGACCGAGAACGGCGAGTGGTGCAACTACACCGTGAACGTGGCCCGCGCCGGAGCCTATCGCATCAAGGCCCTCTACTCCTTCCAGACCAACACCGTCACCTTCGACCTCAACGGCAAGCCCGCCGCCACCTGCCGATTGCCTGTGCTGACCGCGAACTATCATCAATGGAATGTCGCAACCATCGGCACCATCCAGTTCCCCACAGCCGGGCTCCAGCTCCTGACCTTTCATTACGGCAAAGGCAACAACTTCGCCTATTTCGAGTTTGAACCGGTTGAATAATTTTGCGTCAGTGCAGCCTTGAAAAGGCGTGAAGGCACGGGCACGCGGTCCTCGTCGCAGAATTTAAACTCCACTCGCGCGCCATCGCCGACCTTTTCGACGCGCTCGTGGTCATGAAGTTTCTCGACTGCGAAAATGACGGCTGGTTTTCAACCGCAAAATGACACCCGGCAGTTTCATCCCTCTCAAAGGATTCTTTTTCCACGGCCGACACTTGTGCCAGCCTCGCTCCATGCACCTCTTCCGCTCCGCAACGAACTGGGAGTGCTTCCTTCTCACCACTGGCCTGCTCATGACGGTGTCCGCTGGCAGCCTGCATGGGCAAACTGCTTCCGCTCCCGCAGCGCCCGTGGGCGCGCCGTCCGAGTCTCCGAACTGGACGGCGAAGGACGATCACAAAAACATGATGGAGCAGTTGGGAATCAAACGTCTCCGGCCCGGCCCGAGCGGCCAGTCCGGTGCCACCAACTCAGCCAACTGCGATCCGGCCAAGGCAAACCCATTTCCCAATCTTCTCGACCCGCTCACGCTGAAAGACGGGCGCAAGGTCGCCACTGCCGAGCTGTGGTGGAAAGAGCGCCGCCCGGAGATCGTCGAGGACTTCGAGCGCGAAGTCTTCGGTCGCGTGCCGAAGACTGTGCCCAAGGTAACTTGGTCGATCACAAACCACGCCATGGATCGCGTGGTCGGCAGCATCCCCGTCAATGCCCGGCAACTCATCGGCAAGGCGGACAATTCAACCTTCTCGTCCATCGAGATGCACATCCAGATGACCCTTGTTACGCCGCTCAACGCGAAGCAACCAGTCCCGTTGCTGATGATGTTCGGCGGCTTCGGTGGTGGCGGATTTCCGCGCCGCGCCGGCGAGCCGGAGCCCACGAATCGCTTCCGCGGTTTCGGCAACGTCACGTTTGCTGATCCGCCTTCCACGGAACAGCTCATCGCTGCCGGCTGGGGTTACGCGACCATCAGCCCCGGCAGCATTCAGCCGGACAACGGCGCGAGCCTTACCCAAGAAATCATCGGCCTCGTCAACAAAGGCCAGCCGCGCAAGCCCGACGACTGGGGCGCTTTGCGCGCATGGGCCTGGGGCGCGGCGTGCGGCCTCGATTATCTGGTGACTGATCCGATCGTGAACGCCCGCAAGGTCGGCATCGAAGGCGTCTCGCGCTACGGCAAGGCCGCACTGCTCACGCTCGCCTTCGAGCCGCGCTTCGCCGTCGCGCTAGTCGCGTCCTCTGGCGAGGGAGGAGCCAAACTGCATCGACGCAATTTTGGTGAAGCAGCGGAGAACCTCACTGGCTCCGGCCAATACCATTGGATGGCCGGGAACTTCCTGAAATACGGCACCGCTGAATCCTCCTTCGGCAGCAAAAACGCCGGCGACATCCCGGTGGACGCGCATCAGCTCATCGCGCTGTGCGCGCCGCGCCCGACCTTCATCAGCTACGGCATCCCGGAGAAAGGCGACGCGAACTGGCTTGACCAGCAAGGCAGCTACATGGCCACCGTCGCCGCCGGGCCGGTCTTCCGTCCCCTGGGCGCGCGACATCGGCGTGACGGAGGATTATCGCACCGCGCAAAAGCCGCCGGTCAACGCCGGCCTGCTTGGTGGAGAACTTGCCTGGCGTCAGCACGACGGCGGACACGAAAGCCGCTCGAACATGAAACATTTCCTCGCGTGGGCGAACAAACTCCTCCAGCACACGCCAGCACCCAAAGAATAGGCGATCTCATTTCCCGGGATGCGTTAGCCACAACCTTTCGTCGCATATGCAACGAAAGGTTGCATTGCCATTTCTCAGTCACTCGCCATGCTCCGCCCATGCAACCCAAGACCGAGGAATTCCTGAACCTCCTGCTCTGGTCCGCCGACCTGCTCGCACGCCCGACCTTTCGCAACCTGACCGACTCCTACGAAAGCTGGGCCTATCGCAACGGCCTCCTGCGTCAGGCCGTCACTTTGGAGCGGCAACAACTGTTGGAACGCGACGCCAATTCGCCAGAGGACCGGTTGTATCGTCTCACCCCGCAAGGGCGGTTGCACGTCCTGGGCGGGCGCGACCCGGAGCAACGCTGGGCGCGACAGTGGGACGGTCAATGGCGGCTGGTGCTCTTCGACGTGCCCACGGGACAAAACGCCCAGCGCGAACGGCTGCGCCGCTACTTGCGCGACAAAGGCTTCGGCCACCTGCAAAACAGCGTGTGGATCACGCCCGATCCGCTGGCGGAGGAACGGCAGATTCTCGGCGGCGGAAAGATCAATGTGGAATCGCTCCTCCTGCTGGAAGCGCGACCGTGCGCGGGAGAATCGGACGCGGAAATCGTCGCGGGCGCGTGGGACTTCGTGCGCATCAACCGACGCTATGCCCGGCATCTGAAAGTGCTGGAGGAGCGCCCGGGCGGCGCGCTGCGGAATGACGCGGCGGCGAAGGCGTTGCTGCGCTGGGCGGCGGCGGAGCGCGAAACGTGGCTGGACGCGGTGACGAACGACCCGCTGCTGCCGGGCCGGATTCTGCCGTCCGATTATCTGGGGCAACAGGCGTGGCGGCGGCGGGTGGAAGTGCTGCGGGACGCCAGCCGGCAACTGCGCACGTTCAACCGCGCCTGACCCATGACAACCTTTCGTTGCATGTGCAACATAAACTCGGTCAACGCAACCGCGTTGCGGTTGGGAATGTTTTGCGGACGATGCCCAGTGTAGCTCGTTCCTCGCAACCTTGGGCTGGTGGACTGAATCCCGTAGGGATTCTCGGCGAGTTGAGTTTGAGCCTCCTCACGTCGGCTGCTACGGGTTGAAAAGCTTTTCCACCTTTTCCTTCACCGCCGCATCCATTTTGATGAGCGGCGGCCAGGGGCGTTTGAAACCTTCGCCGGGGAGTTTCTTCGTCGCGTCAATGCCGAGTTTGCTGCCGCTGGCGATTTCGCTGGTGGCGTGGTCGAGCACGTCAGACGGGCCTTTGGTGAAGAGGCTGTCGCGTTGCGGGTCGGTGTTGGCGCAGAGGCGGAAGAGGACGTCGCTGGTGTTATGCACGTCCACGTCGTCGTCCACCACGATGATGTATTTGGTGAACATCATCTGGCCCATGCCCCAGAGGCCGTGCATGATTTTGTAGGCCTGCATCGGGTAGGTCTTGCGGATGCTCACGAAGACGAGGTTGTGGAAGACGCCTTCGGCCGGCAGGGCGATGTCCACGATCTCGGGGAAGTTCATCTTGAAGATGGGCAGGAAAAGTTTCACGGACGCGCCGCCAATGTAGAAGTCTTCCATCGGCGGGATGCCGACGATGGTGGCGGGATAGACGGCGTCCTTGCGGTGCGTGATGGCGGTGACGTGGAAGACGGGATACGGCTCGGGCAAGGTGTAGTAGCCGGTGTGATCGCCGAACGGACCTTCGTCGCGCAGCGGCTCGGTGGGATCGATGTAGCCTTCGATGACGAAGTCAGAGTTCGCGGGAACCTCCAAGTCATTCGTCTCGCACTTCACCAAC